>SXGT01074700.1_pt1 | contig 12479 bp, 10 predicted proteins | sample 3176221 | NCBI WGS metagenome assembly SXGT01 (sample SAMN11356862, study PRJNA531348) | freshwater metagenome | isolation source: freshwater sample F1-120 | place: China: Fuxian Lake, Yuxi | collected 2017-12-25
CCTACGATCCACTCGGCCAGCGTGGACGCGCCATTGAAGTACCCGCTTTCGAGCTGCACGAAGAGCGCATGAGCGGACTGATTTTCTCGCCCGCCTGCGCCGCCGACGTTCCAGCCCCATCGACACACGTGATCGACTACGCCGTGGAACAATCCGCTGGCGCACACCACGCGCCAGCGCGTGCCTGCGGGGTCGAGGCTCGCGAGACTAATCGTAGGCTCCACCGAGCCCTGCAATCCCAGTTGAAGGTTGTCGGCGTCAAAGCCGCTCCCGCTGTCGGCGCCGCCGCCCCATGCTCGGATGCCCATCACCAAATCTCCCGGTAGAGGACGCGGGCCTTCGTGGCACCCGCAGGCGCCATCATCGCCGTCAGCCGCACGCCAAAGGCATCTCCGACGCGGACGTCATCGACGATGACCGGCAGCGCGGCCCGCGCGGCGATAGCCTCGGAGTCGACGACTATCGTGCCGCCGTCGCGCTCGAGGACGCGCACCGCGGCAACGTTGTACGAACCGGGCCCCGGGACTACCGCGTTCGCGGCGCTGAGCCACTCGAGGACTATCTCGACTTGCACCGGGCGCTGCTGGATATACCCGGTACGGCTCGGCTCGGTGAGCGTCACGAGCGCCGCCGGCGCTGTCTGCGTGCCCGCGTAGTCTGGGTCGTTCGTGAGCCCCGCAGTGGTGCGGAGGAGTTTGTAGGGGTGGCTGCTCATGGGTTCGCCTCGTTGGATTGGCCATTAAGGGCGCGACGCCGCAGATCGCGCACGTCGAGCTGGATCTCGTCGATGCGGCTGTCCACGTGCTCGCGCAGCCGGTCAATGTCTGCCTGCGTCGCCGGCTGTCGCCCGACCTGCTCGCGCAGCTGGCGCGCGAGCTCGGCCCAGTCGACGGCCGCGTGATCACTCTTCGTTTTGCGGACCTCGCGCAGTACGTACACGAGGCCGCCGCACATGGCGGCAAACATGGCAAATTGCGTTACGTCTGGGGTCATCATGATCACCACATCACGAGCACGCCGCCGGCGGTCGAGCCGCCGCGGAGCGTGAGCGCCTGGAGGGGGTAGATAACATTTGCCGCGGCCTGGATCGTCGACTCGGTGCCCGACAGATCGACGAGCACCAGCGTCCCCGCGGTCGACGCGATGAATGCGCGCGCCGGGATGGGCAGATAGTCGCGCGCGTAGCCCGGGCGCTCGGTGAGTAGATCGCGGTCGCCCCCGACTGCCATATAGACGCGGTATGAGGTGGCGGAAAAGACGCCGGTTTGTGCTGTCGCCATCAGGTGCTCTCCAGTGCTTGTGAGCCAGTCTTGAACGCGGCGCTGATCGCGGGCGCCGTGCCCTCGCTGCGCCGCGAGGCCTGCGCCTCGGCGCGCTCGTCGGCGACGTAGAGGGCCTGCAGCGCCGCGAGCCGCTCAGGCTCGAGGGATGGGTCCGTCGGGATCTCGAGCAGCGTCCCGAGCTGGATCCGGCGCTGGTAGCTCGGCCGCTTGCCCTCGGCGTCGAGCGCCACGACCTCGTCGAGCACGCGCGTTTGGATCTCCCGATAGAGCTCGGGATACACGGTCTTGACGGCGTCTACACCCTCGCGGGATAGACGCCCCGCGCTGAGGTCATCGAGCACGCTCGTGGGATTTTCGACGGCTCGCGCGCGACGGAGCCACTTCTCGGCCTCGGCGCGCGTCACCACAGGCTCGCCACGAAACGCGCCCGGGCGAATGGCATCCTGCGGCAGGTGCGAGGCGAGGTAATCGGTGGCGCGCATCGTCGTCGCGATCGCAGCCGCGTGCGCGCGCGGGGCGCCCGTCTGCACGAGCTCGAGCGCCTGGCGCAGGCTCGCCTCCGAGGCCGCGCGATTGGCCATCAGCGCGCGCACGCGATTGGCCCGCCGCGAGAACTCCTCGCGCCGCGTGCGACGCTCGCCGTGCTGTTGCCGCTCGCGCTCGAGCGCAGCGGCAACGCGGGGCAGGGCGACACGCCCCGGCATATGCGCCCGCGCGGCGCCATCGACGACCTCGCGCGCGCCCTTCGTGATGCGCCCATTGAGCCGCTCGGCGACGCGCTCGACGGCCGCCATCTGCCGCACCGTGCGCGCCGGATTCAAAAACGGCGCGACCGCGAGCGCGCCGAGATTGCCCGAGCCGATGGCGCCGCCGATGAGCCCCGCGACCGTGCCCGAGTCGGGTTCGATGCGCTTGAGCTCCTCGCTCGCGACGCGAGCGCGCGATGCGTGCGCCGTGTGCGCGAGCTGCTCGTCGACGAGCTCGAGGCTGCGCTTGGCCGCGATGCGCGTGGCGTCGTCAACGTCGCCATATTGGAGGAGCGCGCGGTAGGCGTGGGCGCGCTCGGTCAGCGTGTTCTGGAGGGCCTTGTGGCGCAGTGACAGGTCAGGAGTGCCGAGCTCCGTCAGGTAGCCGCGGACCTTGCTGGGGTCGGCCGCGTGCCGGTCGAGCCACGGGTCGATCGGATGGCGCCCGCGACCCGCTGCGAAGAAGTCCCCGAGGAAAGCTCTTTGCGTCGCTAGCGACTCCGACAAAGGCGCATTTATCGCGCGCTGAAACTCGGCCGCGCGCCCCCACAAACTCACATCCTCGAGCGTGCCGCGCAGCCCGTCATAGAGAGGCTGCAGCTTGTCGACCGCGGCGTAGCTCGAGGCATCGCCCGCGCCGCGCTTGAGCTTCGAGACTGCGCGCCCGAGCTCGCGCTTGAGGTCGACGTCGAGCAGGCCCATCAGCTCGGCGCTCGTCGCGCCCTCGCCCGCGAGCGCGGCAGTCTCGGCCTTCTCGACCTGGCGCCGCAGCTTACGCAGTCCAGCCTGCTTGAAGTCGTCGCCGCCGGCTGCGATCATCTCGTCGAGCGCACTGCTCATCTCGTGCGTTCGCGCAGCGAACGCCGCAAATTGATCCTCGTGCCGCGTGGCGTCGACGTTCTGCTCGAGCAGCTCCTTCTTGAGCGAGCCGCTCTTCGTCCACTGCGACACGCGCGCGTCGTGCTCGTACCAATCGTCGAGCCGCTTGGTAGTCGCGGACACAAACTCGTCAGTCAGCCCGTCGGCCTCAGTGGCCAGCTTCCGCAGCTCGCGCGCCTCGTCCGTCTGCGCGGTGAGCTTGCGAATGAGGCTCTTGTCTTTGCCGCTGATAAAGCCGCTCGTGGCCGCGAACGCATCGCCGAGGCGCGAGGTCATCGACGCGGGCGGGGCAATCCCGCTTGCGCCCGCGAGGGCCGCGCTCAGCGCTGGAGCGCCGGGGTCCGCGACGCTGCGCGCGAGGGCCTTGCCGCTGCGGTCGAAGGCCTGTCCGACGCGACCGAGGCCGTACCCGAGCACGCCGCCGGCGGCAGCACTGCCCAGCATCGAGGCTGCGATCTTCTCGCCGTTCAGCTCGCTGTCGATCGCGGCCCTCGACACCGCATCACCGGCGCCGGATAGCAGCCCCTCGGTGAGCCCGCCGGCGGCGTATTGGGCAGCACGACCGAAACCGCGCGCCTCGAGGGCCGCAGCAACGCCGCTGCCCGCGGCCTCGACCGCGCGCGCCGGCGCCGACAGCGCGCGCATGCCCTTCGAGGCCACGCCCGCGCCGCCGAATTTGCCGAGGCCGAGGAGCGCGCCGCCGAGCTGGCCCGTGCCGCGTAGCCCGCCATGGAGCTGCTCGTAGGCGCGCAGCGTGTCGCGGCCGCCGAGCTCGGCGATCGCGACGTCCGAGAGCCCGAGTGTCGCGCCGCTCGCGACACCAGAGAGCGCGGCGAGCGCCGCGTCGCCGCCGCCGCCGTACTCGGCGCGCAGCTGCGCGTCGGCGTATTGCTCGGGCGTCGCCTGCGCGTAGCCCTGCTCGAGAGCCGCGGCGAGCTCCTCCTCCGCTACGGTCCCGACGGACCCAAGCGGTGAGACGACCGCGACCTCAGCCACGACTCAGCGCGCCCCCACTGGATTGAGGGTCACGGCGCGGCCTTGCGGCTGCGCGTTGGGGTCAATTTCGTAAACCGTCTCATACCCGCCTTTACCGTCCTCGACAGTCCTCATTGTCCCGGGGATCACAACTGCGTTGCGCGCCTGGTCAGTAATTTTATTGTCAACCACTTTGCCAAGCTCGTCGAGCCTCGCGGATTCGCCGGTGTCGATGGCGTACGGGGCATCAGGCACGTAGCTGCCGAGCAGCTCGGCGCTGCCCTTATCCCACGTGCCGAGGCTCTCGCCCTCCTTGAGTGCGAGCATCGTCTGCGTGCGGAGCACATCGTATTTTGCGCGGTCGTCGCTAAATGGATTCCACATCGCGCCGCCGCGTAGGAGCTTCATCGCTGCGATGTTTTTTTGGATCGTAGACTTCGTGGCCTGCGCGGCGTTGAGCTGCGCGGCCGTCTTGGCGTCCGCCGCAAATCCGCCGAGCGCCTTGACGTACCGAGCCTGCATGTCCGCATTGGCCCGCTTCGGCCTCGCGCCCGCCGACGCGCTTGCGACGCCTTGCCGCGCCATCTCGCCATACGCAATCGCGCTGCCCTTGAGCGCCAATGCCTGCTCGTTAGCCTGCGCGCGCAAGTCCTCGGCGACGCCGCGCAACGCCGCGCGACGCTCGGCGTCCTTCATCAGGTGCGACTGCTGGGCCACGACGTCGGCAGTCTGCTCGAGCAGATTGCCGCGCATGAACGCGAACTCGGCATCGCGGTCCGCGAGACGTTCGCGTGCGATTCCGATGGCGCTGCGCTCGCCCGCGATTGCGCCCTTGCGCGTCTCGAGGTCGGCCATCTGCGCGTGGATATCGCGGTCGATCTGGCTATTGAGCATCTCGAGCGCGCGGCTTTTGATTTTGCCGCCGCTGATCCCCTCGGCGAGGCCGCCGAGCGCGACGCCGAGGACGCTCATGATCGACTGCACCGGGTGCTGGGTTCTCCAGAACCTCTGCGGGTCGACCTTCGTGCTGGCCAATTCGCTGTTGAGCTGGTCGACCTTCGCCATCCGTCCGTCGATCGCCTTGCGCGATGCGGCGTGCTCGGCCTCGGCCTGGCGCGCGAGCCTATCGCGCTCGTACGCGAGCTGCGTCCGCGCCTCGTCGAGCTCGTCCTCGCTCGCTGTCAGCTCGCCGGCGAGCTCGCGCTCGATCCCGTAGCGCCGACCGGCCGACTCCTGCCCAAGCCACGACTGCTCGGCCGCAAGGCCGACAGGCGAGCGGCGGAAGCCCTCGATGCCCGCGCGTCGCGCGCGCGCCTGCGGGTCAGTGATGCGGCCCTGCAGGCGGTCGACCTCGATGCCGCTGCGGAGCGCGTCGATCGGCCCGGGCGTCTCGGCCGCCGGCAAATAGGCCGCGTAGTCGGGCACCGCGGGCGCGTACCCGACGGCGCGCGGCGTGGGGGGCGGCGCCACCGGGCGAGGCGCCACTGCGCGCGACGGCGCGGCCACCGGCGACGCGAGGGGCGGTGGCAGCACTGGTGCGCCCGGCGGCACAGGCACGCTTCGCCCCGCGATCACGGCGAGCTCGGCGGCGTAGGGCGACGCAGTGGCGCCCGTGGCGCCGTCGCCGTAGCTCACCGGTGCGCCACCTGTCCCCGGCGGCGCATAGCTCACGCCGTCGAGCGCGTAGCCGTCGTCGGCTGCGGCACCGCCGTGCCCGGTGTTGACCATGGGGGCGTCGAGCGGCGAGCCCCCATGGCCCAGCTCGAACGGGGCGCCCCCGGCGCCACCGCGCATGCGCTCGAGCTCCTCGTCGGTGTAGTACACCTCAGCGGCCCTCCTCGAGCCGCGAGAGCCGCTCGCCGAGACGGCCAATCATCCCCAGCGTCGCGCCCGTCGCGGCGCGGCCGTCGATCGCCTTGCCCGCCGGCGTGTCGACCACCATCGTCCTGCCGAGCGGCGTCCGCTCGAGGTCCTGCGCCATCACCCCGTACTGCGGCCCGGGCGCCGCACCCGGCTGCGACGGGTCGCGGTAGTGGTAGCGGTAGCCCTCGAGCGCGCGCGTGGTCGCATCGTTCTCGCGGGCGAGCTCCGCGCCGAGCTGCGCCGCGCGAGCGTCCTGTGCGCGACGCTGCGGGTCGCCGCGCCACGCGCCCGTGGCGTCGAGCCGGTCGAGCTCCGCGCCCAGCTGCGCGGCCCGAGTGTCGCCCGTGGCTGCGTGCCGCTGCGGTCCGATCACACCCCCGCGCCACTCGCCCGTGGCATCGAGGCGGTCGAGCTCGGCCCCGAGCTGCGCCGCGCGTGCGTCGCCGCCGGGGCGGCCTCCGCGCCACGCGCCCGTCGCGTCCTCGCGGTCGAGCGCCGCGCCGAGCGAGCGCACGAGGTCGTCCTGGTCGCGCCGGCCAGCGAGATATGCATCGCGCTTCACGCGGCGATCGGAGAGCGCGCCGGCGGCCTGCGCCGTGCCCTGGAGCGTGCCCGTGATCGCGTCCTCGCCACTCTGGATCATGGCGTCCTGCTTCGCCTTCGCCTGCTGCGCGCGGAACTCGCGCTCGGCGGCGGCCTCGAGGTAGGCCTGGCGCTCGAGGCCCATCACGTCGCCCTCGATGGCACTGCGCGCCTGCGCCGCGGCGAGCTGGTCACGCATCCGCGACTGAGCATCAGCGGCGCGCAGCTGCTCCGCGAGTCCGTAGCCGCGCGAGCCGAGCTCGGCGCCCGCCATCTGACCAGCACGAGCGAGCCCGCCCGAGAGCCCGCGGCGATTCGCGGCCGCGGCCATGCCGGCCTGTTGCGCGCGCAGCCCTTGCCACATCTGCTCCTCGGGCGCGCGCTGCGGGCCGCCGATGACGCCGACGGCGGCCTGGTAGTCCTGCTCGTAGGGGTCGCGCTTGTTGGCCCAAAATGGAGTGCTCATCCTTCTTTTTCCTCTCAGCCGCCGGCCTTTGCCGCCGCCTCGTCCTTTTGCATCGCGTTGACTGCTGTCGAGCCAACGCCGCCCAGCGTGTCCAGCGCGCTAGCGACCTGCTGCGCGTGTCGCTGCTGCGCCTCGAGACGCGACTCGAGGGCGGCCGCGTCTTGGCCGCGCTTGATCCGCATGGCGCCGAATCGCTCAGCGTCCATCCCGGCCTTGAGCTGCGCGAAATACTGCATCTGGCGCAGGCGTGCCGAGAGCGCATCGCGGCGCGCTTTTTCTATCTCGTCCTGCCTCGCGACGCTCGCCGCGCCGACGACGCCGTGCGCCTGGTCGGCGCCAGCAAACATGGCTTGTCTCGCGCCCATCGGCCCTCCGACTGCCATGCTCGCCATCTGCCCCCGCACGCCGCCGAGCTCCGCATTTTGCCGCGCGAGCGCGACCGACGACTGGCCACCTACGACGCCAGCGAGCGCCCGGTCGGCTGGCTCGAGCTCGCGTGCGTACACGTCCAGCGCGGCCTTGGCCCGGCGCTCGCGCTCGAGCGCCTCTGGCGTGTTGGCGTAAAAGCCTTTGCCGCCCACGTAGCCGTGAGCGAGGTAGTCGGCGCGGTCGTCAGTGGCCATCGGCATTGGTCAGTTCCTTTGCTCGAGCGATGCTTTGACGAGCCCGCGCTTGGCGCCGAGCTCGGCGGTGAAGCCGGCGATCGTATATCCCTCGCCCGTCACCGACTCATCCGCCGCGTCCGTCACGCGGACGCGAAACGCCGTCGATTTCTGCCGGCGCACGCGAAACGCAATCTGCTCTCGCACGTCGGGCGCGGCCATCGCTGCGATCTGCGCCGCGCTCCAGGTGTACGCCTGCGAGGGCGTAGCCTCGAAGTCCTGATAGACCTCGACCGTGAGCGCATGCGCGTCCTTGCGCGCGCACAGCGCCTCGAGCGTGCGTACGCGCTGCCAGCCGCTCTGCTGCGCCGCCTGGATCCACGACGTCGCCACCGTCATCGGCACGTAGTGCGCGCCGCAGTCGCGGTACGCGCTCGCGTCCTCGAAGAGCACGCGGCCGAGATTGTCGATCACGTGGTAGACGCCCTGGTGCAGACACGCGCCCGCGAGCACGAGCGACTCCCCCGCCGCAGGCGAGCTCACGATCCACTGCGACCACGCATCGACGCGGTAGTCGTAAACGAGGATCGCACTCTGCTCGCCGTCGACCGATCGCACCGTGAAGCGCACCTGCGTCACGTCAGGCACGAGCACGGCACTGCTCACCACGGGCATCGCGTCGGTGAGGTCGCGCACGGCCTCGCCGACGAACGACACCTGCAGGCCTCGGTCGAGGAGGTAGAAGCCCGCCGCGGCGCGGTATACGACCCCGCGCGGCGTCGTCACCACACTGCGCGGGTCGACGCACCCGCCGTCGACTGCGATCGGCTGGAGGCCCGAGTAGTCGCTATTGCGCCCACCGTCGTCGGGCCCGCGGCCCGCGAGGGCGTAGATGGCGCGCGCGGTGAACGCCACGATTTTGTCGTCGAGCTCGGCGAGCCCAGTGCACCGCTCGTCCCCGGGCAGAACGAACGCAAACGCATCCGAGAACTCGGGCGCGATCGCGTCCTCGCCCGCCGTCGCGGGCGTCGTCCGTTTGCTGAAGGCGATCCGATCCTGCGCGGGGAAGCCCGCGAGGAAAACGCGATCTGCGCCGGCGAGGACGAGGCTCGCTCCGTCGGGGCCCGCGGCCTCGAGCTCAGCGCCGCCCTGCGTGTAGAGGACCGGGCCGACGGCGGCCGCGGGGCCGAGGTCGCGATAGACCTCGACGAAATAGCCAGTGGTCGCCGGCGAGAATCGCGACGGGGCAGTGATGCGCTCGAATACGCCGTCCGTCTCTGCGCGGTAGATGACAGGACCGAAAGCGCGCCGGCCGAATAGCCTCGAGGTGCCCGACAAGCAGCGCACCGTGATCCCGACGGCGTTGGCCGCGCCGGCGACTGGCACGCTCACGACCTCGCTCGGGCCCGAGCGGTGCCACGTCCCCTCGTCGTCGTAGCCCTCCCACACTGCACAGTAGTGATAGGTGCCCGCCACGAGCTGGCCGACGGCGTCGGCGTAGCTCGCCGCCAGCGCGATGAGTGGCGGCGACGAGAATCCTGACTCCTCGGTCGTCGCGCCCGAAAACCATCCCACGTACGCGCCACCGAATATCGCCGCGCCCGTCGAGGCCTGTGCCGCTGTCGTCAGCCCGCGCCCGTCGAGCTCTACGACGTCAGCAGAGAAGCGGGGCGACTGGTCGAGCGCCGGGACAGCGTAGGCCAGTGACGTGCTCGCGAACGCCCGCGCGAGTGACGCGCCGGCACCGGCCTCGTCCCGCTGCCACGTGCCGTTGAGCGCGCCGACACGGAGCGCCTCGCCGCCCTGGTAGACCATCCCCTGCGCGCTGCTGCCCACGGGCGCGAGGCCCACGTCGTAGCGCGCTGCCATCGCCCACGTGCGATCGGCGTGCCCATCGGCAGGGTGGTCGACGTCGATAGCGCACGTCGCCCCGTAGCCCACGCCGCCCGAGGCCATGTGCGCGACTACGTAGCAGCGCGCCGCGACGTAGAACGGCGCTGTGCGCGCGATTGCGTTGGGGATGGTCGCGAGCGCGTCGATATTCGCGCCGCTCGTATCGTAGCTGCGCGTCTCCACCGAAAAATTGTCGAGCATGGCCGCGCCAAAGCTGTTCGGCTCCGTTGCGCTCCACTTCGTCCACGCGACGCTCACGCGCGCGCCCTGGTAGAGCGTCATACCCTCGGCAACGCCGAGGCCGTAAACCTCTTCGTCTGCGTCGAGCGTGCGGAGGAGTTTGGGCCCCCAGACGACGCCGAGCGTGTCCTCGTCGAGCGCCCAAAGCTCAATCGCCCCGTCGGTGCCAGGGCCAATCGGCCCCGGCGCCACCGCGGCGCGCACCGTCGCCACGTACACAAGCCCGCTCGCGCTCGAGTGACTCATCGCGCAGAGTACGTACACGCCGCCGAGCGCCGTCGTCGCGAGCAGCCCGTGCGCGGCGTTGCGGAGGTAAACCGCGATCGCCTGCGAGCTGTGTACGTAGGCGTAGCCGTAGTTCGCTCCGACGGCCGTCACGTCGTGGGTGCGCTGCTCGCGATAGCCAAACGGCGGCTGCCACGCATCGGCGTGTGTGATCGCCACTGTCGCCGGCGCCGCTGGGGTCGCGAGGTCGTAGTCGCCAATACGGAGCGACCAGTCCGGCGTCGACTCGAGCCACGTCGGGATGATCTTGCGCGTCGCGCCCGAGACGACGCTTGCAACCTTCGGCGCCCGCGGCGCCACGTAGGCCCCCGCGTCGACGCCTGGGCCCGCAAGCACCTGCTCGCTCAGTGCCACGTGACCCGCAGTCGTCGACACACGGAACACGACCGCGCGCTCGACGTCGTCGCTGGGGTCGGGCCCCGCCTGGCGATTGCGCGCCGCGACGTGGCCCACGTAGTCCTCGACCCGTGTGCTGTCGCTCTGCGGGTAGCTCTGCGCGTCCGCAAACACCGCGCGCTGCCGCGCCACGAACGGGGACAGCGGCCCGCGATTGCGCCACACCTGCTCGGCCGAATCCCACGAATACAGCGACCGATATCCGCGCACGAGCAGTTCGTCGCCGCTCGAGTGCACGCCGCGCCCGCCCGCCACCGTCGCGGGCAGCTCGGTGAAGCCGTGCCGCTTGACCAGCGCGCCCTGCCTCGAAAAATACCCATTCGTGAGCTCTGCGAGCTGGTCCGGCGCACGCACGCGCTCGTCGAGGGCCTGACCGAGGCCTCGAGCGAGCGGGATGGGTACGAGCGAGCGCATGATGGTCAGTAGACGTAGACGGAAAATGCGACGTTGGCGGGGGCGGCGTTGACGAGTGTGATCACCTCCGCGCCCCACCCACTGCGGTAGAGGGCGCTAAATCCGCCGGTAATGTCGGTGACAATCCAGCCCGTGGGCACGTGCCCGAGGGCGTGCCGCAGCGTCACCGTGCCGCCGGCGTCGACCTTGCCACTGAGCTGCACGCCGCCCTGCACGGGCGCGAGCTGCGCCTGGCGTCGCTGGTACTGCGCGTACTCTTGGAGGCGGTGCACCTCGAGCTTCGCCTGCTTCGGGATTGGCAGGTCGCGCATCACAGCCTCCAGTCATTCCGCCGCGCGAAGGCCCGCGTGCTCGCCCAGTCGAGCCGCGTGTCCTGCACACTCTCGGGTCGGCCCGCGTCGCGTGTGCCGGCGAGAGCTTGGATCTGTACGTCGAGATTGCCGCGCGCCGCGGCCAATGCCGCCGCCTGCTCGAAGCTCTCCTCCTTGTTGAGCAGATCAATCGCGGCGGCGTAGCATGCCCAGTCCTCCCAGCCGTTCACGCCGTCGAAGGTGTCGCCGGCGAGCTTGAGCTCGGGGCACGTGGGCACGTAGTAGAGGGTCACGTCGTGCGCCGCGCGAGGCGTCGGGAGGAGCTCGAGGCCAGCGGCGTTGAGGCGGTAGCGGTAGAGGTAGATCCCACCCGCACTCATGCTCTCGCTGGCGCGCAGTCCGGCCACGTCGTGCACGCCGAATTTCGGCACGTCGACAAAGGCCCCCGTGCCGTCACTCGCGATCACCGTGAGGAGCTGAAAGAAATCCTCGGGCAGCGCCACGAGCGGAACGCCCGCCGACGTCTGCGTCGTCGAGGTCTTGGCGTAGTAGTCATCACCGCGCTGAATAACGAGTTTGTTGTACAGCTGGCGCAGCGCGCGATTGAGGGCCCGCGTCAGCTCGGCGTCGTCCACAAACGCCGAGCCGGGGGCGAGAGTCTCCATGTCCGCGAGCTCGCGGGCGCGCGCTTGAAGCTCGCTGAGAGTGACCGCGTACATGGAGGCTCCTCGTCAGTCAGTCACCGTCTCAGACGTCCCAGCCAATGAGGACGTTGTCGACCGGGCGCTGGCAAATCAGCTGCCAGTAGCTCTTGAGTCGGAACTCAATCGCATCGGCGCTTTGCTCGCGGAGGAACTTGCGACCGTCCTCCTCCGCAAAGTGCGGGGCCTCGTCGAGGCTCGCGAGCTCCCATGCCTCTTTGCGAGTCATGAGCCCGTGGCTGTATGGGCAGCTCGGGTCAGCGACGACCGTCACCGGCCCGCGCTCGCCAGCGAAAACGAAGCCGGGGAATCCGACGTCGACCTTACCCGAGCGGCCCGAGGTGGCCTTGACCGTCCCGCCGCCGTTGTTCTGCGGATACCAGGCTTTCGACTGGATATTTTTGCACAGCTCGGCGTACCTCTTGCTGTTGATCCACAGGGTGTCGACCCGAGCGCCATTGATCGACGCGGCAGCCTGCGCCGAGAATACGATCTCCTCGATGGGCTGGCCCGCGCCGGCGACGCGAATGCCGGCCAGTCGCGCCGGATCCACGCTGCGATCCACCCCGAAAAACGGCGTGGCCGTCGGCGTCGTTTTTGGGATCCACGACAACACGCCCGCGAGGACGTTCGCGCCGCCGCCCGTGTAGTCGCCGTCGCGAGCGAGGGTGTCGGTGGGCATCGGCATCATCGCGCCATTGACGAGCGAGACGGTGAGCAGTCCCGCGTCGCGGTCCACCTTGGTCACGAGCAGCTGACCGGGCTGGAGCATGCCGCCGCTCTTGACCTGCAAGAGCATGCCGACCTCGAAATTCACGACCGTGCCCTTGTCGTCGAGCTCGA
>SXGT01562983.1_pt1 | contig 12479 bp, 3 predicted proteins | sample 3176221 | NCBI WGS metagenome assembly SXGT01 (sample SAMN11356862, study PRJNA531348) | freshwater metagenome | isolation source: freshwater sample F1-120 | place: China: Fuxian Lake, Yuxi | collected 2017-12-25
GAAGTGCGGCTTGAGCTTCAGCGCCGACTCGCGCGCCGAGCAGAATCGTTGGAGTACCAAGCGATGCTGAAGCACCGAAATATCGAAGCTCTTGCCGTTGAAGCTCGCCAGGTACGTGTGCTCCGCCAGCGCCTCCCACACATACGCGAGCAGCGCCGCCTCCTCGTTTGGCTCGCGCAAGATGACCTGCCGGAGGTGGAACCCGTCGTGCTCGAAGTGCCCGAGCCCGACCAGGAACGCGACGTTCCCCGCGCCATGCTCGAGCCCGGTCGTCTCGATATCCAGAAACAGCGCCTCGCGCGCCGCGAACGCACTGAGCCGCGCGTCGCCCGTCAACGTCTGGACGTGCGCGAAATCCGCCGCGACGAAATCACCGAGCGGCAGATCGCCGTGCCGATGGGCGAGGGGAATAACCTCCTCGACCACCCAGGCGCACCCGCGCTCGGTCATCACCTCGCGTCCGCTCGGAAACGCCTCGGCCAAGGTCGGCAGGGCCTCGGAACCCAATGTGCCCAATGCGCCCAAAGTGCCCAATGCGATCGGTCGTGCTTCACGTCGATCGAGTGCACTCCGCAGCTGCCCGAGCGCGTGCCCGATGGCCGACACCGCCGGCGCCGCCGTACCCGACGCCAGCACCCCCGCCCGCTCCATGCGCGCGACGAGCCCGCTCTTCAACCCGAGACCGGGGCTCATGCGTGCGCTCCGTGCATCACCGCCTTGGGCGCTGCCTTCACCTGACGCTCGCCCTGGCCGGCGAGCACGCCCACCAGCGCCCGCGCCGCCCGCCGAAACGCCCCGCCATACGACGGCATCGGCCCGAGGCACGCCGGGCATCCGTCGGCACAAACGCACCCCCCGAGCAGCTCGCCCGCCCGCCCGAGCAGCTCGTCGAAGCGCTGATGGATCTCCGGCGCCAGCCCGATGCCCCCCGGCACCGAGTCGTACAAGAACACCGTCGGATCGAACGCCCGCACCGTCGATGACCGCTTGGGGTCCGCCGCCGGAGCGGCCTCCGACCCGCCATCTTGGCCACCATCCTGGCGCTCCCCAACCGCATGCCCCAGGTCCCGCTCGGCGCACATCAACGCCGCGCACGCCACCGTCTTCAACGCATGCGCCACCCCGCTCAGCGCATCGATCAGCACGTCGCGCTCGAACGGCATCCCATCCAGCACCGCGCGCGGCACATCGAACCAGACCCCACTCGTGTGGACCTCCAAATCCGGCAAGTGGATGTCGCCGTAGCCGATCACCTCGTGCGTATGGAAGCGGACCTTCTTGAAGCCGACGAACTTGCGCGTCACCAAGACGTCGCCATGCGATCGCGTGATGTCCGCATGGAATGCGGTCGGCATCGTGCTGGTCCCGTCCTCCTGCAGCACCGCGACCCGCGTATTCGTCATCGCCGTCGTGTAGTAGTCCGGCTCGACGCGCCGGACGAACGCCTTGTGATCGTCGTAGTCGAGCCGCTCGACTTGGAAGTGCCGCGAGTCGACATGATAGATTGCATGTTCGTGCAAGCTTGTGTGCGCGCTGCGGAAGTCGACCTCGGCAAGGACATTGTCAGTCACCAGATCGATGACGATGAAGTTCTCCTCCGAGCCACCGCGCAGGCTCACGTGATTGGCCGGAAATACGCGATCCATCCAATGATAGCGCGCCCCACCATCCGGGCTCGGCGACGCATGCAGCACGCGATGACTCGCCAGGTATTCGAGCACCTCCGCCGTCTCGCCCGCCTCCAACACCCCGAAGCGATCCCCCGGCTCGAACGGCAGCTCGAACGCCGCGCACTTCGCATGGTCCACCAGGACAAAGACATTGCGCGGGTTGATCCGCGCCACCTCGGGCACGCCCCCAAAGAGCCGCGCCGGATCTGTCGCCAGATACTGATCGAGCGCCCCCGAGCCCGCCACGAACACCGTCAGCGCCTTGCCGCTGCGCCGCCCCGCGCGCCCGCTCTGCTGCCGGAAGCTCGCGATCGACCCCGGATACCCCGCGATCACCGACGCCTGCAGCGTCCCGATGTCGACCCCCATCTCGAGCGCATTCGTCGCGACCACCCCGCGGACTGTCCCCGCCCGCAGCCCCTCTTCGATGCGCCGCCGATGGTGCGGCAAGTACCCGCCGCGATACCCCTGCACCAACTCCGGATCCATCTGCGCCGCCACCAGCGCCTCGCGCAGGTACTTCAGGATCAGCTCGACGTGCAGCCGGCTCCCCGCAAACACGATCGTCGGCACCTTCGCCAGGAGCAGCGCCTTGGCCGCGTCGACCGCCCCCTGCATCGCCCCCGCCCGGATCTGCAGCTGCGCATTCACGACCGGCGGATTGTACGCGACGAAGTGATGCTCCCCCTCGGGCCCGCCCGACTCCCCGACCAGCTCGAACGACTCGCCGCAAAGCCCCTCGGCCAGCGCCAGCGGATTCGCGATCGTCGCCGAGCACGCGATGATGTTCGGCGCGCTCCCATGGAAGCGACACACGCGCAGGAGGCGCCGAAGCAGATGCGCCACGTGGCTCCCGAAGATGCCGCGGTACGAATGCAGCTCGTCGATGACGATCGTCCCGAGGTTCTCGAACAGCTTGGTCCACTTCGTGTGCTGCGGCAGCAGCGCCGCATGCAGCATGTCCGGATTCGTGATGACGATCTGCCCATGGTCGCGCACGGCCCGCCGCGCATCGGCCGGCGTGTCGCCGTCGAACGTGTACGTCTTCACCTCGCGCATCTCCCCCTCGGCCGCGCTGATGAGCTGGTGCAGCCCCGCATACTGGTCGGCCGAGAGCGCCTTGGTCGGAAACAGATACAGCGCGCGCTTGGACGGCTCGCGCAGGATCCGATCGAGCACCGGCACGTTGAAGCACAGCGTCTTGCCCGACGCGGTCGGCGTCGTCAGCACCACGTTGCGCCCGGCGCGCGCATGTGCGATCGCTGATGCTTGGTGTACGTAAGGTTTTTCGATGCCGCGCGCCCGCAACGCCGTCACCAGCGCGGGGTGCAGGTCCGCCGGAAACTCGCCGAACCGCGCCGCGACGGCGTCGCGCACGACGTGGCCCGTGATGGAGCCGGGAAGCAACTCGCCCCGCACCAGGCGGGCGAGGACCTGATCGAAGTCCGGGCGTGCGAAGAGCATAGCCCTTGGTACACCTGAACAGAAGGACCCGCAACAATAGTTCAGTGCATCGAACAGGCCGCCCGGACGCATGGCGCGCCGAGGATATCGCGCTCTGAACGCGAACCGATGTAGACAGGCGCGGCTGTTCCTCGGTCGTCGTTTTGATCCGATGCCTCGGGCGGGCTAACGTGAGGGACCTCGGTCCTTGCCGTCGCGCGGAGAGGTCGCTCGTCATGCGTATGGTTCATCGCCTGACCCTTCCGCCGGTCATCGTGGGCAGCCTGCTCGGCGTGTGCCTCGCGCCCGCTTGCATTGCGCCCGATCGCTCGGCCGGGGCGTTGCCGAGCGACGCGCAGGATTCCGACACCAGCGGGTGTCCCGTCGACCCGTGCGTCGGGGTCGTCATCGACCCGTGCTTCGTCGGGCGCGCGAACTACCCGACGTGCACCACGTGCGAGGCCGTCCCGGCCGCCGCCGACACGCCCTGCGACGACGGCGACCGCTGCACGATCGAGGACCGCTGCCAGGCCGGCCAATGCCTCGCTCAGCCGGTCGACCCGGCCGTCGGTTGCGACGACCAGAACGCCTGCACCGAGGACAGCTGTGACCCGGAAGGCGGTTGCGTCCATGCGACGGCGCCGCTCGACGACACGCCCTGCGACGACGGCAACGACTGCACCGGCGACGAGGTCTGCCAGAGCGGTCAGTGCCTCTGGCGACAGCAGTACGGGTGTCCGCTCTGCAACGGCGCGCTCCCCAACGCCAGCGCGGCCTGCGAGTCGTCGCACGGCGACGGCGATCGCTGTAACGGCGTCGTCGCGTGCGACGCCAGCCTGTGCCTCACCGACAGCGCGACCATTCCCGCCTGCGACGCTCCCAGCGACCCGTGCAGCCCCTCCGCATGCGACCCGTCCAGCGGCAATTGCGTCGAGGTTCCGCGCCTCGACGGCGCGAGCTGCTCGGACCTCTCGAGCTGCACGCGCGACGACGCCTGCGTCGGCGGCATCTGCGTCGGCGCCCCCGTCGGCGAGCCCCGCTGCGCGTGCGACGACGACGACGCGTGCGGCTGGCTCGACGATGGCGACCTCTGCAACGGCCGCATGCGCTGCCGCGACCACGTGTGCGTCTTCGACTTCGCGAGCCCCGTGGTGTGTCCGGCGGCGGCCGCCGCGTGCAAGGTCGCGGCGTGCGACCCCGCGGACGGTCAGTGCCACGACGTGAACGTCGCCAACGGTACGACCTGCGACGACGCCAACCGCTGCACGCGCGAGGACCATTGCGACGCCGGCCTCTGTATCGGCGCCGCGCTCGACTGCACGGACCTCGATAGCGAGTGCGCGGTCGGCGCGTGCGACCCCGTGCTCGGCTGCCAGCGCGCCCCGCGCGACCCCGCGCCGAGCGTCTGCGAGACCGGCGTCGCCTGTCAGCTCGGGACCTGCGAGGGAACCGCGTGCGTCGATCACGGCCAAGGCTGCGACGACGGCGACGCGTGTACCGCGGACAGCTGCGACCGCATCGGCGCCAAGTGCGTGAGCGTCGGTCCGACCAAGCCGACCTGCGCGGCGAGCGGCGCCTGCGCCGGCGGTGTCCCGGTCGCCTGCGTCGACGGCGACCACTATGTCTGCGATTACGCCGCGGTCCCCGGATTCCAGCGCGTCGACGAGTGTCAAGCCGACAGCAACTGCGATGCGATCCAGGACGCCCATTGCGTGCCCCCGAACGTCGACGGCTGTCCGCCCGAGAGCGTCGTCCAAGCCGCATGGGAAGAGGGCGCGATGCTCGCGTGCGCCCACGAGGGCACCGCCGTCGCGCTGGAATGCCAGCCGGGTTGGCACGCCTGCACCTACTCGGAACTGAGCGAGGTCGCCGGTTTGGTCGGGCCTCCGCGTGGGTACTACATCGCCGCGAGCATCTCGTTCCGCCAGGGTGAAGGTTACTCCATCGCCGACACGAACGGCATGTGCGTCCCGTGGGGCGGCCACTGCCAGCTCGACACGACCGTCCAGGCGATGACCTGGGACCACCTATATAAGGATACGATCGTCTACGCCGCCGAGGCCTGGACGTGCGAGGGCGTGGCGCCCGAGGTCCAGTGCGACGCCGGGCGATTCGAGGGTGTCATGTGCTGCGCCAACCGCTGCCAGAGCCACCTGGAATGCGACGATCACAACCTCTGCACGCTCGACGGCTGCGACACCGCTCGCGGCCGTTGCACCCACGAATCGCTCGGCCTCGCGGGCCCACCCTGTCCGACGGCCGGGGTCTGCGTCGCGGCCGCCCTCAGCTGCAATGCGAACGGGCGCTACGAATGCGCGCTCGAGGCGGTCGCCGGCTACGAGCCGATCGAAGCCGCCTGCGACGGGCTCGACAACGACTGCAACGGCAAGACGGATGCGTTCGACCCCGGCTTTGCGCCCGACGCGCCGCTTTGCGAGCGGCAGGAGGGCGTCTGTCTCGGCACCAAGAAGCCGCACGCCCTCTGCTCCGACGGACGATGGATCTCGTGCGGCCCGGCCGAGTACCAGGCCGTCGCGACCTACGAAGCCAACGGCGAGACGCGCTGCGATGGGCTCGACAACGACTGCGACGGGCGCATCGACGACGGCTTTCTCTACGTCGGCGCCAAGATCGGAGCGGCCTGCACGGGCATCGGCGCCTGCGGCGAAGGCACCGTCGTGTGCGCCCCCGACGCCAAGTCGGCCGCCTGCTCGAGCAACCCCAACGGAAACGCGTCGGTCGCAAAGCCCGAGGCGTGCAACGGGCTCGACGATGACTGCGATGGCGAGACCGACGACGCCGACGATCTTGCGGCGAGCGCGGCGGACTGCCTACAGGCGGGCGTGTGTGCGGCGGGCGTCCCGGCCGCGTGCGCAGGCGATACCGGATGGATCTGCGACTACGCCGCGGTGGAAGGCTACCAAGCGAACGAGCGCTGCGACGGGCTCGACAACGACTGCGACGGGCAAACGGACGAGGGCTTCGGGCTCGTCGAGAGCGGCGTCACCCGCGCGCTGGGCGACGTTTGCGGCACGAGCGGCTGCGCCGGGGCGCGCGTCGTTTGCACCTCCGACGGAGCGGGTGCGATTTGCTCGAGTGATCTCGGCCCCGACACCGAGCTCTGCGACGGCGTCGACAACGACTGCGACGACTCCACGGACGAGGATATCGCGTATCAGGACGGCGACACTCTCCGCTACCTGGGCGACGCGTGCCCCGCGCGCGGCGTCTGCGGTTCCGGCACGGTCGAGTGCGGGCCGTCCCACGTCGCGCTGTGCTCCACTCACCTCGGCGGTTCGGATTCACAAGCGAGCGCCGAGCGCTGCAACCGACTCGACGACGACTGCGACGGCCTGACCGACGAGGGGTTCCTGTACCTTGGAACGGCCGCCGGCGGCGCGTGTGACGGCCGCGGCGAATGCGGTCCCGGTACGGTCGTGTGCGCCGACGAGACGCGCGCGACCTGCTCGACCAACCCCGGCGGCGGGGCGACGTCCCAGGCCGTGCCCGAGACGTGCAACGGCAAGGACGACGACTGCGACGGCCAAACTGACGACGGCGTGACCCCCGGTGCGAGCGGCTGCACGTTCGTCGGCGTTTGCACGCCGCAGTCGGTCACCGCCACCTGCACGGGCGGCCACTGGGACTGCGATTTCTCGGCGAACCCCGACTACCAAGCGGACAACGAAATCGGGCGCTGCGACGGCCGCGACAACGACTGCGACGGCCACATCGACGAGGACTTCCCGAGCCTCGGGGCCGCCTGCGACGGGACCGACGCCGACAACTGCGCGCGCGGCCGCAACGTCTGTGCCACCGGCGGGGCCGCCGTCATGTGCGTCGACGACGTGCTCCAAGTCGAGGCGTGCGGCGGCGGGGACGAAGACTGCGACGGCGAGACCGACGAGGCCGGTGCGAATGGTTGCAGTACATACTATCTCGACGCCGACGAGGACGCCTGGGGCGTCGCCACGACCACCTTCTGCTTGTGCGCCAGCGTCCCCATCCCCCCCAAACGTGCGGCCCAGGCGGGCGATTGCGATGACGCCCTCCCGTCGCGCAACCCTGGGGCGCCCGAGACCTGCAACGCCATCGACGACGACTGCGATGGAGCCACCGATGCTCAGGATGCGACGGATCTCTTGGTCGACGACCCACGCCAATGCGAAGTGGGAGGCGGCAATGGCGTGTGTCAGGGCGCGACGAAGCCCGCGTCCCTGTGTGTCGGCGGGGCCTGGCAGGGCTGCACCGCGGCGACGTACTCTGCCTGGAACGCGAGCTACCAGACGACCGAGTCATCGTGCGATGGCAAGGACAACGACTGCGACACCACGACCGACGCGCGCGACACCGACCTCGCCAGCGTGCGCCCCGGCTGCGCGGTTCAAAAAGGGGTCTGTGCTGGCGCCGTGACGCCCGTGACGGCGTGCACCGCGAATGGCTGGGCCGCCTGCGACGCGGCCGCTTATGCCGCGCACAGCCCCGCGTTCCAGACGGTCGAGACGACCTGCGACGCCAAGGACAACGACTGCGACGGCACCACCGACGAAGGCTTCGACTGGCTCGGACAGGCCCCGGGCGCGAACTGCATGGGGTACGGCGTGTGTGGTGCCGGGCGGGTCGAGTGCACGAGCGGCGGCGCCGGCGCGACCTGCTCGTCGCAGCCCGACGCTTCGGCGCCCGGTCCATCGGGACCAGAGACCTGCAACGGGCTCGACGACGACTGCGACAACGCGACCGACGACGGCCTGTCGATCGCCGATTCCCCCTGCCGGCGCGTCGGCGTCTGCAATGCCAGTAACGTCCAGGCGACCTGCTCGGGCGCCCAGGGCTGGGTCTGCAACTACAGCCAGGTCGCGAACTTCGAGAGCGGCGCCGAGACGCGTTGCGACGAGCGCGACAACGACTGCGACGGCCAAACGGACGAGGACATGGTCGTCGCGAGCGGTGCGGGGCAGGGGCTGCACAAGGGCGCTGCATGCGGCACCCAGGGCGCGTGCGGTGGCACGGTCGTGTGCGCGCCGAACGAGACGCTCGTCTGCTCGACGACCCTTTCGGGTGGTGCCGAGATCTGCGACTCGGTCGACAACGATTGCGACGGGCAGACGGACGAAGGCTTCCTTTGGAACGGCGTCCCGATCGGCGGCGCGTGCGACGGGACCGGTGAGTGCGGTGTCGGCGTCGTCGAATGCGACGGGGTGCAGGCCGCGCGCTGCTCGACCAACCCCGGGGCCAGCCATCCGGGCGGCGTCGCCGAGACGTGCGACGGCCGCGACAACGACTGCGACGGCGCGACGGACGAGGGGTTTGCCTGGCGCGGTCTGGCGCTCGGCGCCGGTTGCGACGGCGTCGGCGTGTGCGGGGCCGGCACGGTCATCTGCGCCGTCGATCACACCCACGGCACGTGCTCGACCAACCCCGACGCGCCGGGCGTGGGCGTCGCTGCGGAGTCGTGCAACGGCCTCGACGACGACTGCGATGACCAGACCGACGAGGGCCTGGGCGTCGCGGACTCGAACTGCACGCTGACCGGCGTCTGCGACGCCTCGAATGTTGCAGCGACCTGCAATGGTCAGAGCGGCTGGAGCTGCAACTACACGAAGGTCCCGAACTACCACGCTGGCGACGAGGTCAATTACTGCGACGGTCTCGACAACGACTGCGACGGCGAGACCGACGAGGAATACCCCGAGCTCGGGCACCCGTGTGACGGCGCCGACGCGGACCTTTGCCAGAACGGTGTCTGGAGGTGCGCCACGCTCGACGTCACGCCCGTCTTCGGAGTGCCCGAGGCGGCGCAACCGGTCATCGAGGAGCCGACCGGCGTTCCGACGTGCGAGGGCGACGCCCAAATCGACGAGGTCTGCGATGCCCACGACAACGACTGCGACGGCCAGACTGACGAGAACGGCGCCACGAATTGCCAGACCTACTTCCGCGATGGTGACCTCGACACCTGGGGCCTGTTGGCGGATTCCCAGTGTCGCTGTGCGCCAGGAAACTTCTATACTTCCCAGCGCTTACAGAACGACTGCGACGACGCGGTGTTCTCGACCAACCCAGGCGCCATCGAGGCCTGCGACGGCGCGGACAACGACTGCGACGGCGCGACCGACGAGGTGGGCGCCAGCGGCTGCGTCGACTATTACTACGATTGGGATCGCGACTCGTTCGGGGTCGACGGCGACACGCAGTGCCTGTGCGACGAGGACGATGGCACGGCGACGTTCTACACCGCCGAGGTCGACGGCGATTGCGACGACACCTCGAAGGCCGTCAGCCCCGCCGCCACGGAGACCTGCAATGGCGGCATCGACGACGACTGCGATGGGGTCATCGATCCCGTCGGCGCCGATGGGTGCACGACCTACTACACCGACGCCGACGTCGACACGTTCGGCGTCTCCCCGAGTCAGTGCCGATGCCTGTCGAGTAGCCCCTACACGAGCATCACCAGCAACGATTGCTGCGACTCGAACGCGAACGCGTTTCCGAATCAAACCGCGTACTTCACGGCGGCGACCGGCTGCGGCAACTTCGACTACGACTGCAGCGGCGCGAGCGAGCTGCGCTGGTCCCGGCAAGGCGCGTGTCGCTGCCGCGCGACCACGGATTCGTTCTGCGTCACGGGCACGTGTGAGCTGGTCGAGGGCTGGGCGACGAACCAGCCCCCCGCGTGCGGGGCGACCGGCGCGTTCGTCAATTACTGCGCGCGCGGGGCCGTCGGGTGCGCCTCCAAGACCGAGCCCCGCACGCAAGAGTGCCGCTGAGGAGCCCCTATGCGCATCCGACCTTCGTGTCTCGCGGGCGTTGCGATCGCCCTGGCCGCCTGCGGTAACGACGCCGCCGCGCCGGACACCACGCCGGCCGACTCCATCGGTGCCGACACGCAGGGCGCCGACGCCGCGCTCCCCGACGACACGCTCGCCGAGCCCGAAACCCCCGCGCCGCGCTCGAGCGTGCTCGCCTATGCGCCGACCATGGTCGCGTCCGACGGCGCCCCCTGTACGGCCACTTGCGCTCTGCGCCACGACTCCGGCACGAACCTCGCGCTCGCCGTCGTCTACCGCGACGCCGACGGAAACCCGCTGGCCGATCGCGCCATCAAGTTCGACGCGCACGACGCCCCGAGCGGCCTCGCGACTCTCTCCGCGTTCTCGGTCTACACCGACGCCCAGGGCCTCGCGACCGTCACCTTGCGCAGCTACGGCCTGGGCGGCAGCCTCACGGTCACCGCCTCCGCGCCCGACTCGCCGGCGACCCCCGCACTCGACTTCGTCGTCACGCTCGATGTTCCGCCCGCACCCGCGCTCGCCGCCTCGTTCGAATACTTGGGACACCAATCATTTTCGCGCTTCGTCCTGCGCCTCTGGAAGGTCACGGCCGGCCACCCCAGCTGCGCCGAAGTCCATCCCGACGCCGCCCAGGCCCCCGCGCCCGACCTCGTCGCAGGCGCCTACGAGCTCGGCACGCAAGCGCGCGTCATGTCGCTCCCGGGCCTCGACACCGAGACCCATCAAACCTGGACGGTGCAGTTCATCGGACCCGAAGAAGCCGCCGCGACCCCGCTCGCCGCCGGCTGTGTCGACAACGTCCAGGCGACCGCCGGCCAGACCGCCCAAGCCCTCGCGTATGTCCTCGATCTGCCGCGTCACTTCCGCGGCGCCTTCGACACCGTCACCCGCTTCGACACGGTCTCCGGCTCCGAGGGGACAGGCGTGGGGACCGCTCTGGCGGCCGTCACGGGCCTCTTCACCCACCCCGGCCGCGTCATCGTCCAATGGGCCTGCAAGTCCGCCTCGGGCACGCTCGGCACCGTCTGCGGCTGGCTGGTCGAAGGCAACGGCGAGCTGACGCTGACGGGCGGTATCGTCGCCGACGCGGCGGACACCGCCCTGCTCGCCCTCCTCGAGGGCGCCATCGGCAACGACGCGCAGGACGCCAGCGCGATCATCTCCGAGCTGCTCCGCGACCTGCGCCTCCTCGCGGTCACGCGCTTCGACGGCGAGCCCGCGACCCCGTCGGGCACCTTCCAAGGCGCCTATTTCGCGCCCGGCGAAGCCTCCGAGCGCTGGACCCACGTGCGCTTCCGCTGGAAGTACGACCCCACTTGCACCTCGAAGACCGACCCCGACTGCGGCTGGGCCGAGATCCCGCTCACCGAGATTTACGGCTTCGAGCCCACCGTCGCCCTCCCGGCCGGCGTCGACATGAACTCCGCGCTCCACGTCGACGCGCACGCCGTCACCGGCCTGACCTACGGCCCGCTCATGGATCGCATCATCGAGGGCCGCCTCTTGTCGCTCTTCTTCGCGACCGACGGCCTGCAACCAGTCGACTCTTGGGACGATTTCGCCTCGGTCCTGTTCGGCGACCGCCTCTGTCTCGACTACGACGACTGCTGCGATTACTTCGCCGAGCGCATCGCCGATTCGGTCCCGTACCTCGTCTACCTCGCCGCCCCGATGGCCTGCGAGGCGGCCATCCCCATCGTTGCCAACGCCATCCGCAGCCAGTTCCTGTCGCTTGACGGCACGCTCCACACCGGCACCCCGGTGGGCGTCCCGTGCGCCAGCCAGGACTACCAGCAGGATCGCTGGGTCGACGCCTACGGCCTGCAGAGCGCCCCGTGTACCTGGGAGATGTGGTTCGACACCGCCCACGGCGGGTTCAGCCCCGACAACAGCTGGCGCTCCACGGCGCAATGAGTATGCTCCGCGCGCGCGGACCCACCAACCCGCTCCCGATGGGGTGGTGTGATGGTCTGACGGGGTCGAGCGCAGGAGACCGTTCGTGATCGTCGGCGTACCCAAGGAAATCAAGGCCCAGGAAAACCGCGTCGGGCTCGTCCCCGGCGGCGTGAAGCAACTGACGTCGGGCGGGCACCAGGTGCTCGTGCAGCGCACGGCCGGTTTCGGCTCCGGCATCCCGGACGAAGCGTTCGAGCGTGCCGGTGCGACCCTGGTCGACACGGCCGCGGAGGTCTGGAACCGCGCCGAGATGATCGTGAAAGTGAAGGAGCCGATCCCCAGTGAGTACGGCTACTTCCGCGAGGGCTTGGTCGTCTACACCTACCTGCACCTGGCGGCCGTGCCCGAGCTCGGGCTCGAGCTGGTCAGGAAGAAGGTGACTGGCATCGCCTACGAGACGATCGAGGACCGCGACGGTCGCCTGCCGCTCCTCAAGCCGATGAGCGAGATCGCCGGCAAGATGGCGGTTCAGGTCGGCGCGCACTGCCTCGAAAAACACCAGGGCGGCATGGGCCTCTTGCTCGGCGGCGTTCCTGGCACCAAGCCGGGCCACGTCGTCATCCTCGGTGGCGGCACGGTCGGCACCAACGCCGCCAAAATCGCGGTCGGAATGGGC
>SXGT01301620.1_pt1 | contig 12478 bp, 9 predicted proteins | sample 3176221 | NCBI WGS metagenome assembly SXGT01 (sample SAMN11356862, study PRJNA531348) | freshwater metagenome | isolation source: freshwater sample F1-120 | place: China: Fuxian Lake, Yuxi | collected 2017-12-25
CGCATCCGCACGCCGATGGCAGCGGCCGCATCGTGATCGCGCACAACGGCATCATCGAGAACGCGGCGGCGCTGAAGGCGCGGCTGCAGCACGACGGCGTGGTGTTCACGTCCGCCACCGATTCCGAGGTGCTGGCCCACCTCATCGCGGCGATGCCGGGCGACAGCCTCGAGGCGCGCGTACTGGCGGCACTGCGACTCGTCACCGGCACCTACGGCCTGGTGGTGCTCGACGCGGCGTCACCCGACAGGATCGTGGTGGCGCGCAACGGCAGCCCGGTGGTGCTGGGCATCGGCGAGCACGAGATGTTCCTGGCCTCCGACAGCGCCGCGCTAGTGCGGCACACGCAGAGCGTGGTGCACCTCGACGACGGTGAGGTGGCGGTGGTGCGTGCGGACGGCTATGAGACCTTCACGCTCGACGGCGGCGCCACGAGCAAGGTCACGTCCACCATCCCCTTCGCCGACACGGCCTACGGCAAGGGCGAGTACGCACACTTCATGGCGAAGGAGATCGCGGAGCAGGCGGACGCCGTGCGCCGCACCCTGAGCGGCCGCCTGGACACGCGCTTCAACACCGCGCGCCTGGACGGCCTGAACTTCGAGGCCCGCGACCTGCTGCAGATCCGGCGGGTGAAGATCCTTGGCTGCGGCTCGGCGCAGATCGCCGGCAGCCTCGGCGCGCACCTCATCGAGCAGCTCGCGCGCCTGCCAGCGCACGCGGAAGCGGCGTCAGAGTTCCGCTACCGCAACCCGGTGATCGAGCAGGACACCCTGTACATCGCCGTCAGCCAGTCCGGCGAGACCTTCGACACCCTCGCCGCCATCCAGGAAGTGCAGCGCCGCGGTGGCCAGGTGCTCGGGATCGTCAACGTGGTGGGTTCGACGATCGCACGCGCCTGCGGACGCGGCATCTACCTGCACGCGGGGCCCGAGGTGTCGGTGGTGAGCACCAAGACCTTCACCTGCACGCTCGTCGCGTTCGCGTTGCTCGCGCTGCACCTGGGGCGACTGCGCGACCTCGGCAGTGCCCAGGGTGCGCGGCTGATCGCAGGCCTGCAGGCGCTGCCGACGCAGATCGAGCAGGTGTTCGCGGACGATGCGCCGATTCGCGCCATGGCGGAAGCGTTGGCCCCGGCGAGGAACGCGTACTTCATCGGCCGCGCCGCCGGCTTCCCGATCGCCGTGGAGGGCGCGCTGAAGTTGAAGGAGGTGAGCTACCTGCACGCCGAGGCGTATCCCGCCTCGGAGCTGAAGCATGGGCCGCTGGCACTGATCGAACCCGAGACGCCCACCGTGCTGCTGCTGCCGCGCGACGACCTGTTCGCGAAGAACCTGTCCACGATCGAGGAGATCCGCGCACGGAGGGGACCGGTGCACGTGATCACCCATGCAGGGGAGCTGCCGCCGGGCGTGAGCAGCCGCATCGACGTGCCCGCGAGCGAGCCGGAGCTGGACCCGATCCTGCTCAACCTGCCGCTGCAACTGCTCGCGTACCACGTGGCGCTGGCCAAGGGCTGCGACATCGACCAGCCGAGGAACCTCGCGAAGTCGGTGACGGTGGAGTAGCGGAACGCGGCAAGCGGCGTGATCAGGGAAACGGTGTGTGCTGCCCGTGCGGGATCGGCGAGAAGCGCGCATCCGGCGTCCAGGGAATCACGTCGCTCGTGTCGGCGAGCCAGCGCAGCAGTTGCGCGCGCAGTTCGCCGACGCGCAACGCATGCATCGCCTCGCCCCCAGCATCCGCCAGCAGGTTGACGACCTCCTGGGGGTCGCGCCCGCGGTCGTAGAGCTCCTCGCGCTCGTGCTGCCGCCACACGTAGCTCCAGGCGTCCGTGCGCAGGCAGAACGCCTTGCCCACCAGCTCGGGTTGCTCATGCTGCAGTTCGCCCTTCAGGCGGTACTCGCCCGCCGGCCGCTCGAACAGGTGCTCGTCCTGCACCCGGAAGCCACCCTCGGTGCAGGCGAAGGTGCGCGCGTTCGCGGCATCGCCCGCGAGCAGTGGCACCAGGCTGCGGCCGAAGTGCGAGTGCGTCGCCGTAACGCCAGCGAGCTCGAGCATGGTCGGCAGGATGTCCACCATCTCCACGAAGGAGTGGCAGGTGGCGCCGGCACGCGCGTGCGGCCCCGCGACGATGAGCGGATTGCGGGTGATGCAGGGGTCGAGCCCCGACGGCCACTTCTCCACCATGCCGAAGTCGCCCAGGTACTCGCCGTGGTCGGTGAAGAAGAACACGTCGGTGTTTGCCGTGGCACCGATGTGCTGCACCGCCTGCAGCACGCGCCCGAGCTGGTCGTCCACGCGTGACACCATCGCGTGATAGAGCCGCGCGATGTCGCCCCAGTGTTCGGCCGTCAGCTGGTCCAGGTGCGCGCGCCGCGGCACCTCGGTCATGAAGCGTGGCTTGCCGCGCATGGCCGCCGGTGCAACGGGCGGTGGCATCGCCTTGCCTGCATGCAGTTCGTGCCAGTGCGGCTCCACCTCGAAGGGCAGGTGCGGGAAAATCAGCGGCACGAAGAGGCACCAGGGCGCACCGATGGACGCGCCGGCACCGGCACCCGTCGCCAGCCAGTCGATCGCCGTGCGCGTGGCGGCCTCGTCGAAGTCCAGCCAGTTCTCGCCCTCGGTGACCGGCGTGCGCAAGCCGTGCACGAAGGCGTGGTACAGCGGCGAGTGCTCGGGGTGCTGCGGCCCCATGCCCATCTGCCCGCGCGCCGGGCGCGTGGTCCAGCCACAGAAGTGCGTGCTCGCCTCGGTGACACCGGCGGCGAACATGTCGCCCCGATGGCCGGCGAAGGCCACGTGGTAGCCGCCGTCCTTCAGGTAGCGCAGCAGGTTCGGCTCGTGCGCCTGCACGAGGTGGGTGAGGGTGCGGTGGCCGCGGGTGTGCGGGTACCAGCCCGTCATCAGGTTCACCCGCGAGGGCCCACAGACCGGGTGGTTCACGTAGGCCTCGGTGAAGCGCGTGCCGCGGCGCGCCAGCGCGTCGATGTTGGGCGTGTGGGCCACCGGATTGCCGAAGCAGCCGAGCGCGTCCGCGCGCAGCTGGTCGGGCATGAAGATCAGCAGGTTGGGGCGTTGCTCAGCCATCCGACTCATCGCCGCCGCGATACACACGGACGTCCGGCCTGATCACGTTCCGCACCATCGTGGCGCCGATGATCGGCACCAGCCAGACGAACGCGAGCTGCCCGACCTTCTGGCCAGGCTCGAAGTCCTCCGCCTTCAGGATCAGCACCGTCACCCACAGGTTGTAGGCTACGACGCCGAGTGCGACGACGATGCCGATCAGCTCTGCCATCGAGGTATCCAACGCGAACAGTCAAGGATGGAGCGTGAAACGCATGCATGGTTCCACAGCAGCATGCGCCGATGCTCAGGATTGCCAGAGCGCAGATGACGCTTTCATCGTGCGCAGCATCATCAGCATGCGCGACACATCATGCCCGGTGCGCATGTCGCGCAGCGTGGATTCGTACCAGAGGAATTCGGTCTTCGGCGTGTCGCCGAGCGCCAGCACCCGCGCCCTGGCCTCGTAATCCACGTCGATGAGCACGGGCGAACCGAGCGCCTGCAGCTCGATCGCGCCAAACAGGCCCACGCCGAAGTCCGCGCCACGGCGCAGGATGCCTGCCTCCGCCGCACGGTGAGCCGTGACCTGCAGCGCAGGCGTGGCGATCCGCTTGCCGAAAAGAGATGCGTCTTCGTAGCCGGGCAATCGCTCCGTGATCACGTCGAGCCGCTTCTGCTGCTGCTCGGCACCGAGCCGGACCACACCCGCGGCCCCGGGCACACCAACCTCGACACCCGCGAGGATGCGCAGCTCGCCCGGCGTAGCCGTGGCCGCGATGCGCTGCCGCAGCAGCGAGCCCATGTCCGGCGCGCCGACCGAGGCCGTGCCATCGCACACCCGGTTGCCGCGGGCATCATCCATCCACAATTCCGTCCGCGCAGCGGCGGGCAGCGGCCTGCGCAGGCTCGCGCGCACGGGCTCGCCGTCGGTCGTGGCGTAGCGGAAGTACATGGACATGCCGCCGGTGCGGAGCCACTCGGGCCCGAACAGCGCCATGAGCAGTGGCGGCAGCTGCTCCATGTGCAGCGAGCCTGCGACGGTGCCGCCACGGAACCCGAGCTTCTGCGCCGTGGCGTCGTCATGGATGCTGCCGGCACCGAGGTGCCGCGCCGAGTTGCGCGGCGAACGCACGGGGCCGGTGAGGACACCATCGGCTTCGTGCAGATCGAATGGTCCAGTCGACGCCGGCGCGAAAGGCGGCAGCGCAGTGTTGTCCTTCTCACTCATGGGAGTCTCCCCGTTCACGCTCGTCTCGTTCAATTCACGCCCGGGCGCAGACCGGATCGGTGCGTCGCGTCGCACGCTGCGCAACCGCATTGCCCGCCTGACCTCGAATGCACGCTCGAGCTCATCCGAGCGGCATCAGTTCCACCGGCACCGCATCGCCGCGGCCGAACAGCAGTGCCACCACGGCATCGGACCAGCCGTACTTGGCCGCCATCGCCTCGTTCACTTCCTCCTGCATCGCCGGCGTTGGCGCCGCGGTGTACTGCGCCGACTTGCCGCCGCGCTCCATGGTGACGACCGGATTCAGGCGCAGGCGTTCGAGCCATACGGAGGAAGGCGAACCCGAGCGAAGCCATTGCCGGCCATCCACGTCCACCACCCATATGCGCGTCTGCGTGATCTGCCCGTCGTCGGCACCGGCGGTGGAAAGCACGACCACCTCACCACTCTCCGAAGCCGCATAGGTGAGGCCGCCAAGACCGAGCGCCAGCAGCAGCACGACGGCCAGGATCGCCCCGACGATCTTGGCCAGTCGCACGTCAGCGCGGCTCCAGCCGGTAGACGGTGGCGCTTCCGGACTGCTCGCGCTGGTCATCCGACATCTCGTACTTGCGCCCATAGGCGAGACGCACGACGTCGAGTTCAGCGGGATCCGTGACCCGCACCGCACGCAGCTCGTAGATCGCCTCGCCCACCTTGAGGCGCACGGCCGGATCGGCCGCGATGTTCGCTGTCCAGGTCGTTTCACCGCCACCCGCGGCGACGTAGTAGGCAGGGCCGATGCCCACGCCCCAGATGTTCACCGAGTAGGGGCTCGCGGGGCGCGTCTCGAGCTGCACGATCTCCGCCGCATCCGCCGCAGTCCAGTCGGCTGGCGCAGGCGCGACGGTGCCGGAGAGTTCGCCCCCCGGCATCGGACCCATGGGCTGGCAGGCGGCGAGCGCCAGGGCCAGCAGCAGCACCGTGATCGTCGGAATTCCCCGCATCGTCGTCTCTCCCCGCAAGCGATCGCCCAGCCCATCCCCGGCCTGCTGTGTGACACGAAGTGTCGCCGACGGCAATCGCGGGCGGGCGGGGCACCCATCGACCCACGCAACAGCGGGTTGCGAACGACCCGCGATGCTGCGCCGATCGCTCGCGCATCACGAGCAGACGCATCCGATCCCGCTGTTACCATCCGGCGATGTCAGACCAGCAACCAGTCTCGAACGACCACACGCCCTCTACGCCGCCCACCGCCGCACCGGCGGGCGGGCCGGCCCCCGTCGCACCGGCGAACAGGGTCCGCTCGATCGCGCTGCGGGCGGCCACCTGGGTGCTCGCAGGGGGCTGTTTCTATCTGGTGTACGGCCGCATCGCCGCCACCGCCGCCCGCGACGATCTGACGCCGCTCGGCTACCTGGCCCGATTCTTCGGTGATGCGGACTGGACGCTCTGGCTTGCGCTGATGGCGCCCTACTCCGTCTGCTTCTTCCTGCTCGACGCCAACGTCACCTGGCGCGTGGTGCGCTGGTTCAACGCACCGGCGCTGCGCTACGGCGACATCCTGCCCATTCGCGCGAGCGCCTACATCCTCTCGCTGGTCAACGAACAGGTCGGCAAGGGGGCGATGTCCCTCTACCTGCTGCGCAAGCACCAGGTGCCCGGCTGGGAGGCCATTTCGAGCATGATCCTGCTCGGGCTGATGGAGATCATGCTGCTGCTCACCTACTCGGCGATCGGCAGCCTGCTATACCCGGATCTCGTTGCCGCCGCGTCCACGCAGCTGCCGCTGCAGCAGATACTCATCGGCGTGTACATCGGTGTGGCGATCTACCTGCCGCTGCATATCCTGTACTTCCGCGGCCACATCCTGCCGAACCTGCGCTGGCGCGACGCCCGCGTGCTGCGCGCCTTCCGCGAGGCGCGGCCGGTGCACTACCTGCTGATCTTCCTGATGAAGTCGCCCAACCTGATCCTCGCCGTGCTGGTGTACACCTCGGCGCTGGCGCTGTTCAACGTGGACGTCGGCTTCGGCCAGATGCTGGCGTTCCTGCCGGTCATCTTCTGCGCCGCCGCGCTGCCGCTGCCATTCCACGCGGGTGCGCTGCTGCTGTGGACGGTGCTGTTCCCCGACTACCCCGAGGTGGGGGCGTTCAGCCTGGTGATGCACACGTTCTTCGTGCTCTTCAACGCCGCGATCGGCGTGCTGTTCCTGCCGCGCGCGAACCGGGAGCTGTTCGGCTGAAGGCAACGCGTTGCGCGGGCCGCGCAGCGTGCTGCTAGGTCGAGCGCATACGCAACAGCACCCATGCCCGCTCGACTATCGACACGAGCGTGGTGACGATGAGCAGCCAGCCGAGCAGCCGCACCATCGGCATTTCCGGCCACGCGAGACCGAGGCCGTCACGCACCGTCGGCACGCCGGCGAGCACGAAGTAGGCAACGCCATTCCAGCGCCCGAGGGTGCTCGCACGCAGGCGCTGGCCGGACAGTGCGCGCGAATCGAGCATGTACTGCGTGAACGCGAGCGGCACGAGGATGGGCAGGCACATCGGCACCTCCCCCTGCCAGGACCACACCGCGAGCAGCGTGGTGACGAACAGCGCATCGCTCCCATGGTCGAACAGGCCGCCCAGCGCCGAGACCTGGCCGCGCGCCCGAGCGATGCGGCCATCGGCCATATCCGTGGCCACCGCGAGCCAGAAAGCCATCATTGCCAGCAGCGCTGCTTCCGCCAGCACGGCCAAGCCCGCGATCGCCGCAAGCGGCAACCGCGACAGCGACAGCAGGTTCGGCAGGGTCAGCCAGCCCGAGTGCACCGGTGGCGACGGCGGGGCGGGTGACGATGGCGTGACGACGGGCATGGGCACCTGTGGGCGGCGCGCGGACAAGTGCTAGCCTCCGCGCGCCACCCTGCTCATGGCAAGAGGCCCGCCATGCCGCCCGCACCGCAACTACGCGCACCGATCGCGCAGGTTTCGCACGCGTCGCGCACCCATGTCGGCGTGCGAGGGAAGAGGGCCGCGACGTTCCGCCACGCGCGCGTAGTGCCGTTGCTCGCACTGCTGCTGTTCGGCTTCGGGCCCTGCGGGCGCATGCCAGGCGGCGAGTTGAGCGGCGAGGCGGTGGCTGGCGTGGTGCTGGACTGGGGCTTCGTGAATCGCCTTCCGGGTACCTGCGCGCTCGAGGTGCGCCCGCAGGATCCACATTCGGTGACCGTGAACTGCATGAGCGCGAACAACCGCCTCTACGTGGGCTGCACCCAGTGCACCGGAAAGACCTGGTCTGCGGCCGCCCTCGCGGATCCGCGCGGTCGTATCCTTGTTGCCGACACGCTGTACCGCGTGTCGCTCTCGCGCATCGATGCACGCGAGGAGATCGCCGCGGCGTGGACCGCCCGGGCACGCAAGTACGGGCAGGACCCCCTGGCACCGCTGCCGGAAGACTACTGGCTGTTTCACCTGCAGAGCCGTTGATGACCAGCACCCAGCCAGCCAACAGCAGCACAGTCGCACACGCGCGCGCGAACGCTTCCACCACAGCTGCCGCCAACGCTGCGATCACGGGTGCGGTGCTCGTAACCGGGGCCAACGGCCACCTCGGCCGCAAGCTGCTCGATGTGCTGGCGAGCACGCGCCCGGTGCTTGCCGTGGTGCGCTCCGAACGTGCACGCGCCGCGCTGCCGGCCCACGCCAACCTGCGCACGCTGGTGCTCGACTACACCGATGCGTGCGCGCTCGAGCAGGCGCTGCAGGGGTGCCCGGCGGCCGTGCACCTCGTGGGCATCATCAAGGAGTCGCGCGCCAACGGCTTCGAGCAGGCGCACGAAGCGACCTGCACGGCGCTCGCGACGGCTGCCGCAGCCGCCGGCATCGGCCGCATCGTCTATCCCAGCATCGTCGGCGCACGGCCCGGCGCTGCCAATGCCTGCCTCGCCTCGAAGGGCCGTGCAGAGGAGATCCTGTTGCGTGGCCGCGTGCCGGCACTCGTGCTGCGCCTGCCGATGGTGCTCGGCGAGGACGACTACGCGAGCCGCGCCCTCGCCCGCCGCGCACGCGCGCGCCTCGCATTCACCTTCCGCGCCGCGAGCCTGGAGCAGCCGATCTATGCTGGCGACGTCATCGCCGCGATCGTCGCGGGCCTTGCGATGCCGCTCCCGGCGAGCCTCGCGCTCGACCTCGGTGGGCCCGAATCGCTCGATCGCCGCGCACTCACGCAGCGAGCCGCGCGCGTGCTCGGCCTGCCCGGTCCGACGCTCGTCTCGCTGCCACGCGCGCTCGGTATGGGCATCGCCACGGCACTCGAGGCGCTCTCCGCCAACCCGCCCGTCACCCGCGCGATGCTTGGCGTGCTGGACCACGACGACGCCGTCGATCCACTGCCTGCGGCAGCCCGCCTCGGCATTCCCCTCACGGACCTCGACACGATGCTGCGGCACTGCATTGCGGCACGGTGACGCGACTCGCGGGCACCTGCCCACGCGCATGCGGCACTAGACGACACCCACGAAGTCCGCCGCCGTCAGCGCATGGCTTCCCACCAGTCGCACTTCCATGTCCGCGAGCGTGTCGCCATTGATATCCGCGAGGATGCGCGTGACGCCAGCGGTCGACACGTCGTAGCGCAACTGCCCGGCAGCGCCCGAGAAGCTGGCGCTGCCGATGAACGTGAAGTCCTGGTTGCCGGCCACAAGCGTGTTCGCATCGATCGTGAGGACGTCCACCCGGTCCGTCCCCTGCAGGAAGTCCAGGATCTCGTCGAAGTTCGCCACGCTGCTTTCGGAAGTCAGGTTGAAGTCGAACAGGTCCGCGCCTGCATTGCCGGCCAGCACATCCTTCCCCGCGCCGCCCACCAGGACATCGTTGCCCACCGAGCCACTGATGCTGTCGTTGCCAGCGAGCCCGTCCAGCCGTGACACGTTCAACAGCGAGACTCCCGAGAGGTCCAGCAGGTCGGCTCCTGCGCTACCCAGGGCCGCAACGCCGGCGAAGCCGCTGCCGTCGAGCACCTCCACATTCGTGACGTTGGTCCAGATGATCGTCGCGCTCGCCGCGTTCGCTCGCAGCGTGTCCGTACCACTTCCGCCGTCAACGGTGTCCAAGTTGCCAGCCGCGAAGCGCACCGTGTCGTTGCCATCGCCGGCACTGATGTTGTCGATGCCGAGATTGCCCGTGATCACGTCGTTGCCAGACGAGCCGATGATGGTGTCCGCGCCATCACCACCGTCGATCAGGGCCACGTTCATGAGCGTGATACCGCTGAAGTCGAGTACGTTTGCCGCCGCGGTGCCGAGTACCGTGACGCCGCCGAAGTCGGTGCCATCGATCACTTCAACTCCCGTGACGTTCGTCCACACGATGCTTGCGTTCGCCGCGATCGCCTTCAGCGTGTCGACGTCGGCGCCGCCGTCCACGGTGTCTGTCGTGGTGGTGCCGAACCGGATCGCGTCGTCGCCGGCACCAGCCGAGATCATGTCCACCCCGGTGGTGCCGTTGATCACGTCCGCCAGCGCGGTGCCCGTGATGGTGTCATTGCCGCTGCCGCCATCGATCACGACGTTCAGCAACTGCACGCCACTGAGGTCCAGCACGTCCGCGTTCACGGTGCCGAGCAGCGACACGTTCGCGAACCCTGCGGCGTCGACCACCTCGATGCCACCCACATTGGGCCAGAGCACCGTCGATCCCGCTGCCAGGGCCCGCAGCGTGTCGCTGCCGGCACCGCCCTGGATGAAGTCGTTCGTGCCCACGCCGAAGCGCAGCACGTCGTCGCCGTCGCCGGCAACGATCGTGTCCTGGCCGTTGCCCCCGGAGATCGTGTCGGCAAGCGACGTGCCGGTGATCGTGTCCGCCCCGTCGCCGCCATCGATCAACCCGATGCCCACCAGCGCGACGCTGCTGAAGTCCAGCACGTTGGCACCCGCAGACCCGAGGATGGTCACACCGGTGAAGCCGTCGCTCGTGATCGTCTCGACGTTGGCCAGCGCCGTCAGCTTGATCGACATGTTGCTCGCGCGCGCGCGCACGATGTCCGTGCCCGAGCCACCATCGATCGCATCGAAGCCTGCGCTGCTGCCGACGTTGACGATGTCGTCGCCGCCGCCCGCATTCAGCACGTCGTCGCCCGTGCTGGCGGCGATGATGTCATTCCCCGCACTCCCGGTGACCGTATCGTTGCCCGACCCTGCGTCGATGAGCGTGATGCCCACCAGCGTGGTGGCGGAGAAGTCGAGCACGTTCGCGGCGGTGTTGCCGAGGATGGAGACGTTCGAGAAGCCGTTGGCAGACACCGTCTCGACACCCGCGAAGGCGCGCATGCCGATCGCGACGTTGCTGGCCATGGCGCGCACGAGGTCATTGCCGCTGCCCCCATCGAAGGCGTCCGACCCTGCGCCGCTGCCCACGTTGAAGGTGTCGTCGCCGCCGCCGCCCAGCAGGGTGTCGTCCCCTGTCCCAGCGATGATCACGTCCGCCACGGCCGAACCGGTGATCGTGTCATTGCCGCTGTTGCCGTCGATCGACGTGATGCCGACGAGCGTGACGGCGGAGAAGTCGAGCGTGTCTGCCAGCGTGGAGCCTCGAACCTGCACGCCGCTGAAGCCGTTGCCGGTGATCGACTCGACGTTGGCGAGCGAACGCAGGCCGATCACCGTGCCTGCGGCGAGGGCGCGCAGCTGGTCGGTGCCCGCACCACCGTCAACGATGTCGAAGCCCGTGGTGGTGCCAGAGAACGTGATGATGTCGTTGCCACCGGCAGTGACGATGGTGTCGTCGCCGCCATTGCCGCGAACGGTGTCGTTGCCGGCCTGGGTCGTGATGCTGTCGTTGCCCGCCAGCCCGTCCACGACATAGTGGTCCGACGGCGTCGGCGCCACATAGGTGTCGTTGGCGGCCGTGAGGTTGACGAGGATGGTGACGCCGAACAGGGCCGCGATCGGCACCGTGCCATCGGCGAATGTCACCTGCTCGACGCCGGCGAGGGTGTCGGTGCCGTCCGGCGAGCCGGGCCGGTTGTCCACGAGTCGCACGATGCCGCCACCGAGATCGGTCGCGGTGTAGTCCGCACGATTGCCGCCATACAGGGCCGTGTCGGTGTCGAGGCCACCGTCGAGTGCGTCGTTGCCAGCGCCGCCCTCGAGCAGGTCGTTGCCGATGCCGCCATTGAGCGCGTCGTTGCCCGCGTCGCCGTAAAGCGCATCGTCGCCATCGAGGCCGTTCAGCTCGTCGTTGCCCAGGTCCCCGTGGACGACGTCGGCGGCGGCGGTGCCGTTGTACACGTCGTTGCCGGCACCCAGTACCTCGTCGCGCCCGGAGATCAGCGCGTTCCACTGCGCAAGGGTGCGGCCCGTGACGCCGTGCACGACGATCGTGCCCCCGGCGTAGGTGAGCGTGGTGTGGCCTCCCGCCTCGACGGCGTCGGTGAAAAAGCCCGCCGCGAGGTGGAAGCTGTCGCCGTCCAAGGTGCTGAAGCCGTGGATGTGGTCGTTGCCCTGGCCGGTGGCGCGGAAGAAGAAGATGTCGGCGCCCGTGCCGCCATCCATCGTGTCGTCCTGCAGCCCGCCGTCGAGGAAGTCGTTGCCGCTGTAGCCGTACAGCGAATCGTTGTTGGCGCCACCGTGCAGGATGTCCGCACCGTCCTCGCCCACCAGGTAGTCGTCGTCTGCGCCACCATCGAGGGTGTCGTTGTCCTGCCCGCCGTAGAGGTAATCGTTGCCGAAGTCGCCGATCAGCGTATCGATGCCGGCATCGCCATAGAGGGAATCGGAATTCAGGCCGCCGCGCAGCGTGTCGCTGCCCGTGCCGCCGTTGAGCGTGTCACCGCCATCCCCGCCATCGAGCACGTCATCGCCCGCACCACCGTAGAGGCGATCGTTGCCCGCGAGACCGTTCAGCACGTCGTTGCCGAGCGCACCGTGGATGCCATCGTTGCCCGCCGTGCCGTCGATCACGTCGTCGCCACCGGTGCCGACGATCTCGGCGAAGGTGCCGGCAACGAAGTGGCTTGTGGTGATCGACAGCGGCGCCGTGGGCCCGGTGAGCGCGACGACGAAGTCCGTGCTGTCCAGCACCCGGTCGTCGTCCAGGTCCGCGATCAGGTAGGTCGTGCCGCCGCTGCGGTGTGACCACAGCTGCGTGAAGCCGGCGCCGAGATCATCGCCGCCCAAGGTCGCGCCGGCGCTCAGCGTGAAGCCAGGCG
>SXGT01831915.1_pt1 | contig 12477 bp, 8 predicted proteins | sample 3176221 | NCBI WGS metagenome assembly SXGT01 (sample SAMN11356862, study PRJNA531348) | freshwater metagenome | isolation source: freshwater sample F1-120 | place: China: Fuxian Lake, Yuxi | collected 2017-12-25
CGCTCGACCGGCCACATCCTCGCCGCGGCGAACAACGTCATCAGCAACAACAGCGCGCGCCGCGAGAAGAGCCTCTGGACCGACGGCGGCGAGGGCGAGCAGGTGCGCGTCGTGACCTGCAAGGATCCCGAGGCGGAGGCGAGCTTCGTCGCCGCCGAGATCGCCCGGCGTCGTGACAACGAGGGTCGCGCCTACACCGACTTCGGCGTGCTGTTCCGGACCAGCATGCAGGCCAAGGCGTTCGAAGAGGCCTTCCGCCTGGCCGGCGTGCCCTATCGCCTGGTCGGCGCCTTCGAGTTCTTCGAGCGCAAGGAGGTCAAGGATCTGCTGAGTTACCTGCGCCTCGCGATCCAGCCGCACGACGAGCTCTCGCTGCTGCGCGTCATCAATTTTCCGCAGCGCGGGATCGGCCCACGCACGATCGAGGTCCTCCACGAGCTGGCGCACACGCGCTCGCAGCATCTCTTCGACGTCATCGCCGGCGCCCGGCAGATCGCGCGCCTGACCGGCGACCAGGGCGCCGAGCTGGAGGACCTCGCGAAGGTCGTCCACGAAACCAGGGCCAAGCTGGCCGAGAAGCTGCCGCTCGATCACGTCGCACTCTGGCTCGTCGAGCGCCTCAACGCGCGCGAGGCCTGGATCCGCGACCCGACTGAGGGCCCGGGCGGCGAGGGGCGCTGGCGCAACATCGAGTCGCTCCTGAACGGCATGCGCAGCTGGTCCGAGCGCCATCCGCAGGGCGAGCTGCGTGACTACCTGCGGGTCATCGCGCTCGATCAACGCGACGCCGCCGAGGAGAGCCACGGCGGTCAGACCGCGGTCGCGCTCTTGACCTTGCATGCCGCCAAGGGGCTCGAATGGCCGGTCTGCTTCGTGGTCGGCTGCCAGGAAGGACTCCTGCCGCATCAGCGCACGCTCGATGACGACGACGGGGATCTCGCCGAAGAGCGTCGCCTCTTCTACGTCGGCGTCACGCGCGCGCGTCGCGTCTGCTTCCTGTCGTTCGCGAAGTCCCGCCGGACCTTCCACGGCTCCGAGCCGGCGCGTCCGTCACGTTTCTTGCGCGAGATCCCGGCCGCCCACCGCACCGAGGTCGACCGCCTCCATGGCGGCGGCGAGCCCGATCCCAAGGACAAGTCCGCGACGCTCGCGCGCTTCGAGGCGCTGAAGGCGCGCCTCGGTCCGGGCAAGGGGCGCTGAACGCCGAGATTTTGGCACGAACCGCACGACTGTGATTAGAGCGAGCCTGGCTCGCCACTGCTTCTCGCGGTGACCCATGCTCCTGAGGATACCTCCATGCGTCATGCTTCCCGTCATCCGGCTCTCGCCTCGCTCGCGCTCGTCGCCCTCGCATCAGGGTTTGCGCTGCCCAGGGCCGCGCACGCCGACCCGCTCACGCCAGGCGGACAGGACTCGGGCGTCGTCACGTCGATCAGCCGGGGCGTGGTCGAGCTCGGCATGGACAACGTCCTGGTGCTCGACTTCCGTGACGACGCGCAGCCCTCGGGCGGCAGTGTTTCGGGACTCGGCGTCTCGTTCATCGGTGGCCCGACCCTGCGCGTCTTCGTGCTCCCGAACTTCTCGGTCGCGCTCAACCTCAACCTCCTGCTCGAGAAGCGGACGTCGACCCTCACCGACGCCGCAGGGGCAGAGACCACGACGCTCGACGACAACTCGATCGGGTTTGTCGGCACGGTCCTGGCGGACTACTACGTGCGCCTCGGTCGCGGCATGTTCTTCAAGCCCGGCCTTGGCGGCGGCGGCTTCTTTCTCTCACACCGCATTCCGGGCGCCACCGACGGCACCCGGATCCTCGAAAGCAGCGCCGGCGGCATCATCCGCGCGCAGCTCGGGCTCGTGTACTACACGTCGCGCCGCTTCAACCTGAAGGCGGGGGTCGATCTGCTCGCGCTCTTCGGGAGCCGCAAGGCCAAGACCGACGGCGCCGAGGCGCGCAGTCTCATGGAGATCCACGCGGGCTGGAACGTCGGTTTCGGCTACGTCTTCTGACCCGCGCACCCGCGAGCGCTTGCGGTTTTTCGGCTTTTCTCGCAACGTCGCGCGCATGAAGCAGCCGCTCAGCGCCATCGCACTCGTTCTCGTCACGCTCGTAGTCGCGCTCGGCGCGGCGCGTCCCGCCCACGCCTTCGAGCTCGGTTCGCGCCGCCTCGAGGTCAGCGGGCCGCTCGACGTGAAGGCGGCGCTCAAGCTGTCGCAGGACCTCATCAAGCTGAACGAGGCCGACGACGCCCCTATCTATCTGATCGTTACGGCGACCGGCGGCTCGGCGCAGGGCGTGATGCTCGTCGCCGACACCATCAAATCGCTGCAGGCCCCGGTCGTGGCCGTCGTGGTGAGCCCCGTGCAAGGTGCGGGCGCCGCGCTCCCGCTTTTTGCCGACCGTGTGGTCATGCTTCCGTCGGCGGCGTTGGTGCTGACGGAGATCGACTACGAGGGCGTGGCCAAACCCGAGGAGCCCAAGCCCGACGCCAAGCCCGACCCGAAGCCGGACGCGAAGCCCGACGCGAAACCGGAGACCGCCAAGGCCCCGTCCAAGCAGACGCTCTTCCTTCAGAAGGTGCGCGCCGACTACCTCGACCACTTCTGGGCGAGCGTGGCGAAGCGCCTCGGAGAGCGCCCCGCGGACCTGAAGGCCGCTCTGGAGGCGGGTGGCAAGACCGTGAGCGCGCAGGAGGCGCTCGCGAAGAAGGTTGCCTTCGAGATCGTGACGCAGCTGTCGACGCCACGCATCCCGACGGAAAAGATCGAGTCGAAGGTCGTGACCGTTCGCAACTCGGTCCGTACCGTCGAGCCCCCGCCCGCCAAGCCGTGAGGTACCCGTGACACCCGCGCCCGCATCGTCTGCCTCGTCGGGTGTCTCGACGTCTGCCCCCGCCTCGGGTGGGTCCGCGGCTCCCCGGGCGCCGACCTCCGGGGCACCGCTGCGCGTCGCACTCACCGGGGTTCGCACGTTCCTGGGGGAGCGCCTCATCCGCGCGCTCGAGGCCGATCCGCGCTGCGAGCACGTCGTGGCGCTCGATGTGCGCCCGCCGATCGAGCCGGGTACCAAGACGCGCTTCGTGCGGCTCGATCTCACCGATCCGACCGCGGACGACCAGCTCGCCCAGGTCCTCGTGTCCGACGGGATTACGACGCTCGTGCATGCGGCGTTTCTCGCGTACCCGTCGCATGCGCGAAGCTGGGCGCACGAGCTCGAGGCGATCGGCTCGCTCTACGTCATGAATGCCGCCGCGCAGGCCAAAATCCACAAGTTCATCCTGCCCTCGACGACGGCCGTCTACGGCGCCAACGCGTCCAATCCGGCGTTTCTGAGCGAGGACCATCCGCTGCGCGGCGTGGCCGGCAGCCGCTGGGTGTCGGACCGCGTGTCGATCGAGCGCGAGCTCGTCAAGCTGCGCAAAGACTGCCCGTCGATGATCACGACGTCGTTGCGCTACTGCATGACGGTGGGTCCGACGATCCGGAACTTCTACACCAAGATGCTCTCGCAGCCGGTGGTCTCGACCGTCATGGGCTACGACCCGCTCGTGCAATTCCTGCACGAAGACGATGCCGTCGGGGCCTTGCTGAAGGCGGTCTTCGAGGACCACCCGGGTGTCTACAACGTTGTCGGCGACGGGACGCTCTATTACTCGGACGTGCTGCGCCTCGGCGGCAAGGTGTCCGTGCCGGTGCCCCATTTTCTCGGGTATCCGGCGGCGACCGCGCTCTTCAACGTGCAGCTGTCGGTCGTGCCCGGGCGCTTCCTCAACTTCTTCCGTTTCTCCTGGGTCGCCGACGGCACGCGTATGCGGCGCGACCTCGGCTTCACGCCGACCCACAGCACGCGCGAGGCCCTCGCGAGCTTCTATGGAGTGGCGCGATGAAAGAGAAAGCGAACGCACGTGACGCCGCCCAGGCCGCGCCGCCGCCGGCGCCGCCCCCGCCAGAGGTCTTCGAGTCCAAGAAGGACGTCGTCTCGCTCGAGGAGGTCATCGAGGCGCTGCAGCAGCTCGGCGAGCTGCCGGCGATGCGGGCCGTCCTCGGCGCCTTCCAGCGCATCGGGGTGGCGCGCCTCGAGCAGCTGATGCACTACCTGCTCAAGACGGGCGAGCCGGGTGCGTATGACGAGTTCGGCTTCGAGCCCGAGGCGCTCGACCGGGTCGAGCCGATCGCGAAGTGGTTCCACGATCACTACTTCCGCGTCGAGTCCAAGGGCATCGAGAACATCCCCGCGGAAGGGCGCGTGCTGCTCGTCGCGAACCACTCGGGGACCTTGCCGTACGACGGCGCGATGGTCGTGTCGACCATCCGGATCCAGCACCCGGCGCATCGCCGCGTGCGCACGCTGGTCGAGGACTTCATCTACCATCTGCCCTATCTGGGCAGCTTCATGAGCCGCGTCGGGGCGGTGCGTGCGTGCCAGGAGAACGCGCAGCGCCTCCTCGAGAACGACCAGGCCACGCTGGTTTTCCCGGAGGGGGTCAAGGGGATCGGCAAGCTCTTCTCGAAGCGCTATCGCCTCCAACGCTTCGGGCGCGGCGGAGCGCTCAAGCTCGCGGCGGCGACCCACGCGCCGATCGTGCCGGTGTCGATCGTCGGCGCCGAGGAGTCGATGCCGCTGCTCTCGAAGGTGAGCTGGCTCGCGCGCCCGCTGGGCTTGCCCTACATCCCCATCACGCCGACCATGCCGCTGCTCGGGCCGCTCGGGCTCTTGCCGCTGCCGACCAAGTGGTTCATCGACTTCGGCCCGGTGATGGATCTGTCGGAGTACGATCCCGAGGCGCTGCAGCACGACCGCGTGCTCCTCAATCGCCTGAACGAAGAGCTGCGTACGACGGTGCAGGCGATGATCGACGCGCGCCTCACGACGCGCAAATCGGTGGTGTTCGGATGACGGTCGCGGATCTGCGCTCCGACACCGTCACGCGCCCGACGCCCGCGATGCGCAAGGCGATGGCCGAGGCCGAGGTGGGCGACGCCGTCTTCGGCGACGACCCGACCGTGAATCGGCTCGAGGCGGTGGTGGCCGAGCGCTTCGGGTTCGAGGCGGCGCTGTTCGTGCCGAGCGGGACGCTGGCGAACCAGCTCGCGATGGGGGTCTTGGCGGGTCCCGGCGAGGCGGTGTTGATGCCCGAGTTCGCGCACATCGCGCGCTGGGAGGGTGGGGGAGCGGCGGCGACGTTCGGCGTGCACCTCATCCAGGTCGCGGCGCCCGAGGGCCTGCCTACCTTAGAAGGGCTCGCGGCGCACGCCTACGGGCCGCATCTCAAGGCGCCGACCCCGCGCGCCATGGCGCTCGAGAACACCCACAACTGGGCGGGCGGGCGCGCGTATGGCGCCGCGCAGCTCGGGGCGCGCACGGCGTGGGCCAAGGCGCGCGGGCTGGCGTGTCATTTGGACGGGGCGCGCATCTTCAACGCGGCGCACGCGACGGGCGAGGCCGCCGAGGTGCTGGTCCGCGGCTTCGACACGCTCAGCGTCTGTTTTTCGAAGGGGCTCGGGGCCCCGGTGGGCAGCGCGCTCCTCGGATCGCGCGCGCTCATCGCCCGCGCCGATCGCCTCCGCCATCGCCTCGGGGCCGGCTGGCGGCAGGCGGGGAGCCTCGCCGCGGCCGCCCTGTATGCGCTCGATCACCACGTCGCGCGGATGTGTGAAGACCATTCACGCGCGCAGCGCCTCGCCGAGCGGATCCAGCGCCACGCGATCGGGACGGTGCTCCATCCGGTCGAGACCAATATCCTCCAATTCGCGGTGCACACGCGCTTCGAGAGTGCCGCGGCGCTCGTCGCGCGCGCCGCCGAGCGCGGGCTGCTCTTCTTCCCGACGGGTCCGCAAACCGCGCGCCTCGTGACCCATCTCGACTTCGATGACGCCGCGCTCGCGCATGCGACGCGCGTCTTCGAGACGCTCTAGCCCGGTCGTACCCACCATGACTGAACCCCATCGCTGCGGCTTCATCGGCATCCTCGGGCGTCCGAACGTCGGGAAGTCCACGCTGCTCAATCGCGTGCTCGGGCAGAAGCTCGCCATCGCTACGCCCAAACCGCAGACGACGCGCGACCGGATCCAGGGGATCCGTACCTTCCCGGACTGGCAGGCGATCTTCGTCGACACCCCCGGGATCCACGAGGCCAAGACGCGCCTCAATCGCCACATGGTCGACCTCGCCATCGCGACCGTCGGGGACGTCGACCTCTGCTACCTCTTGATCGACGTCCACAAGGCCACGACCCCGAACGGCCTCGAGCGCACGCTGAACGAGACCGCCGCGATCGTCGAGCACATCAAGGCCGCGGGCAAGCCGGCGTTCCTCGTCATCAACAAGATCGACAAGCTCGCCGAGCGCAGCGATCTCTTCGCGCTCATCGAGAAGGTGACGCCGCTCCACGATTGGAAGGAGATCGTCCCGGTGTCGGCCAAGAAGTCTGACAACGTCGAGCGGTTGCTTGCAACGACGCGCAACTATCTGCCCGAGGGGCCGCCGCTGTTTGCGGCCGACACGCTGACCGATCGCCCGATGCGCTTCATCGCCAAGGAGATCATCCGCGAGCAGCTCTTCCTGCATCTGGCGCAAGAGCTGCCGTACTCGACCGCCGTCGACATCCTGTCCTGGGAGGAGAAGGGACCGAGCGAGGGCGGCGTCGTGGTCATTCACGCGAACGTCCACGTCGGGCGCGCGAGCCACAAGCCGATCGTCGTGGGCAAGGGCGGCGCGCAGATCAAGGTCATCGGCGAGCAGGCCCGTACGCGCATCGAGCGGCTCCTCGAGCGCAAGGTCTTCCTCGATCTGCGCGTGAAGGTCGACGAGGGCTGGGTCGACCGCGCGGAGGCGCTCAAGGGCCTCGGCTACGGCGACGAGTGATGTCCAGAACGCTTGCGTATCCGTGCAAGCGTACGCATGTCGCGGGGCGACTTGAATGAGGTCACGCCGGTGCCGACCTTGGGCGCCTCGCGAGTTGTCGCCTTCTCTTGATGATGGAGTCCTGACGATGCCGACCCTGCAGCTCACCTACTTCGATGGCCCCGGACGCGCCGAGCCGGTCCGCGTGGCACTCTTCATCGCCGCACTGCCGTTCGAGGACCGCCGCCTCAAGTTCCCCGAGTTCGTGGCGCTCAAGCAAGAGGGCGCGTTCCCGCTGGGGAGCCTGCCCGTGCTGGCGGTCGACGGCGTCGCGATGACGCAGACGGGCGCCATGCTGCGGTTCGTGGCGCGCCTGGGCGGGACCGATCTCTATCCGACCGACCCGATGGACGCGTTCATCGTGGACAGCGCGATCGACACGTTCAACGACACGCTGTCGCACGCGCTCCTGCCGAGCCTCTTCGAGCGCGATCAGGTCAAGAAGCTGGAGATGCGCGCCGCGTTCGTCGCAGGGCCGATGGCCACGGTGTACCGCTATGCCGAGGGACTCCTTGGCCGCTCGGAGGGGCCGTTTCTCACAGGCGCGAAGCTGTCGATCGGTGACCTGGTGCTCGCGCAGAGTGTGCTGCAGATCCAGTCCGGCACCCTCGATGGCATCACGTCCGAGATGCTCGCGCCCTACCCGCGCATGCGTCGCTTGGCCGAGGCGTACCTCGCGGATCCGCGCATCGCGGCCTACCGCCAGAGGTGACGTCGGGCTGCCCACGCGGACGCTGACGGTCGCTTACGAAGCATGACAAGCGACCGGTTGACCCCGGAGGGCAGACGCATAGAATCACGGGCGACCATCGTCGCAGCCGTCCGGCGCCCATGGCGCTCGCTGCTGCGGCCTTGGTTTGTCCCGTGCTCCGGCAGCTGCACCGCCTGCTGCGCGAGCACCGCACGAGGTGCAGACACGTGAAGCAAAGGCTCGCTGTTTTGGCGCGCAACCTCGCGAAGATCGACGGCGCGATGACGGTGACGGTCACCGATCCGTCGGGCGACACGCTCGTGAAGATCGACCAGGATCTCGGGCCGGCCAGTGATTTCGCGCTCGACGTGGCGCTCGCGAGCGGCGCGAAGCTCGGGCGCTACGCGATCGACGTGCGCCCGAATGACGCGCCCACCGGGGTCGAGGACGTCAGTCACCTGGTCGGGAGTTTCCGCGTCGAGGCGTACCGGCCGAACAACTTCGAGGTGAAGGTCGAGGCGCCCGCGCTCGAGGGCGGGCACCTGACGGGCACGGTCATCGGTCGCTACTACTATGGTGCGCCGATGGCGGGCGCGTCCGCCGAGTGGTGGGTGCACCGGCACCCCGATACGTTCGCGCCGGCGGGGTTCGAGCGGTTCCAGTTCGGGACGCCGGCGGCCTTCGACGAGCGTTGGCAGCCGGCCGGAACGGCCACCGACACGGTCACGCAGGGCGTCGCGCCTCTCGATGACAAGGGGCACCTTGCGATCGACGCCGTGATCGACGCGGCGAAGATCGGGGATCGACCTTACCGCTTCGAGCTCGAGTCCGAGGTGACCGACGTCGATCAGCAGGTCGTGGCGGGCCGCGCCTCGGTGCGATCGCTGCCGGCCGACGCGCTGCCGGGCGTGCGCGTCACGCCGGCCTTCGCGGCGGCGGGCGAGGCGATTCGGGCCGAGGTCGTCGTTGTCTCGCGGGCGGGCGCGCCGGTGGCCGATCAGAAGGTCGCGCTGCGCTGGCTCCGGCGGACCTGGAAGAGCAAGCGCGTGCCGGCGCCGGGCGGCGGCTGGACGTGGCAGTCGGACCGCAGCGACGAGCTCGCCCAGGAGGCGACGCTCACGTCCGATGCCCAGGGCGCGGCGAGCGCGGACCTCACGGCGAAGGTCGCGGGCGAGTACTGGCTCGAGGCGGACGTCACGGACGCGCACGGCAAGCACGCGGTCGCGCGCGCGCAGGTCTGGGTGAGCGGCGAGGGCGCGACGTGGCGGGCCGAAAACGATGGCACCGTGCGCGTCACATCCGAGAAGGCGCGTTACAAGGTCGGCGAGACCGCGCGCTTCATCGTGCAGTCGCCGTATGCGCGCGGCATGGCGCTCGCGACGGTCGAGCGCAGCGGCGTGCTCTGGACCAAGCGCTTCGCGTTCACGAGCGCCGCGCCCGTCATCGAGTTCCCGGTGACGGACGCCATGCGGCCCAACGCGTTCGTCGCGGTCGTCATCGAAGGCGACGAACCGACGGAAGGCAAGAGCAAGGCGTCGCGCAGGCCCTCCGCGCGCGTCGGCGTCGCGCGTGTCGACCTCGACAACAGCGACCGCCGCCTGAGCGTCGCGGTCACGACCGATCAGCCGCGGTATCTCCCGCGCACGCGCGTGCGGGCGCAGGTCACCGTGAAAGACGCCGCCGGCGCCCCGGTGGCGGGCCACGTCACGTTCATGGCGGTCGACGAGGGCGTCCTCAGCTTGACCGGGTACGTGACGCCCGATCCGCACGCCGCGGTGATGAAGCCGCGCGGCCTCGCGTCGGTGACGAGCGTCGCGCGCGAGCGCGAGTGGCAGCGCCTGACCGTCGATCTCGACCGCGAGAAGAGCGACTGGGGCGGGGACGGGAATGGCGAGACGGGGACGGCGACGAATTTCCGGTCGGCGTTCGCGACCACGGCGGCGTTCATGCCGGACGTGGCGGTCGACGCGAGCGGCATCGCGAACGTGGAGTTCGAGCTCCCCGACAACCTCACGCGCTTCCGCTTGATGGCCGTCGCGGCCACCGAGGACGGGCGCTTCGGATCCGAGGACGCGCGCATCGAGGTCGCCAAGCCGCTCACGGTGCGGCCGGGGCTGCCGCGCTTCTTGTCGGTCGGCGATACGTTTGAGGCGCGCGCGGTGGTGCAGGCGGCGGCGGGGCCGGCGGCGGGACCCGTCGAGGTGACGGTGGCGGTGACCGGTCCGGTCGAGATCGACGGGGCGTCGGTGAAGAGCATCACGCTCGAGGGGGCGCGCGCGCAGGCCGTGACGTTCACGGCGCGCGCGAAGGCGCCGGGGGCGGCCTCGTTTGCGTTCAAGGCGCGCGACACGGGCGCGCCGGCCGGGACGGCGGAGGACGCGGTCGCGGTGGAGCTGGCGGTGCAGTGGCCGGCGCCGACGCGGCGGGCGGTCGCGATCGAGCGCCTGACGGGCGAGAAGCGCGAGACCGAGCTCGAGCTGAAGCTGCCCGAGACGGTGCGCGACGACGTCGGCGCGCTGACCGCCACGGTGTCTGCGACCGAGCTGGGCGAGCTCCTGCCGGGGCTGCGCTATCTGGTCGAGTATCCGTACGGGTGCGTCGAGCAGACGACGGGGGCGACGCTGCCGCTCTTGGTCATGAGGGCGCTCGACAAGGACTTCGAGCTCCCCGGCGTGAGCGCGGCCGACGTGACGAAGCGGGCGCAGGCGGGGCTCGATCGGCTGCGCGGGATGCAGACCGGCAGCGGCGGGCTCGGGTACTGGCCGGGCGACGAGCGTCCGCACCCGTGGGGGTCGGTCTACGGCGGTTACGCGCTGGTGCTCGCGAGCAAGATGGACGGGCTCGTGGTCCCCGAGCGCACGCGCGTACGGCTGCTCGATTACCTGCGCATGATCCTCACGGACGACGCCGACAGCGAGCGCTACGATTGGCGCGAGGAGATGTCGGCGGTGAAGCCGTTCGCGGCGTACGTGTTGGCGCTCGCGGGCAAGCCCGAGGCGGGTTTCATGGGCGTGCTCTACGAGGATCGCGCGAATCTGCCGGACTTCGGCAAGGCCCTCTTGGCGCTGGCGTTGAAGGAGGCCAAGGGGGACGCGAAGCAGATCGAGACGCTGATCGCCGACGTCATGACGCTCGCCAAGCGTGAAGGCGAGGGGCTGGTCCTGCGGCGCGCCGAGCAGCGCTACTGGGACTCGACGATGGACAGCGACGCGCGCTCGACGGCGCTCACGCTGATGGCGCTTCTTGCCGCGAAGCCCGACGACGTCCGAACGGCGGAGCTGGCGCGCGGGCTCTTGTCCATGCGCGGCGAGGGCGGGACCTGGGATGGCGACACGCAGGCGACGGCGTTCGCGACGATCGCGCTCGGTCAGGCCTTCGCGCGCGCGACCCAATCTGGGGGTGCGGGCGAGGTCGTCGTCAAGCTCGGCGACGATGTCCTTGGGAAGGTGACCGTCAGCGGGAACGACCCGAAGCCGCACACGATCACGGTGCCGATGGCCGCGCTGCGCGCCCATGACGGCCAGCGCCTGACGGTCAGCCGCGGGGGCGATCTCAAGGCGCTGCACGCGACCTTGGCGCTCGACTGGGCGCCGCGCGAGCTGCCGAAGGCGGCGGTGCGACACGGCCTCGCGGTCAAGCGGCGGTTCGAGAAGGTGGGCGGCGATGGGCACGAGCTGACGCCGGACGAGCTCGGCGCGCTCAGCGCAGGCGACATGCTCGAGGTCACGCTGACCGTGAGCACGCCCGAGATGCGGCGCTACGTCGCGATCGACGACCTGCTGCCGGCCGGGCTCGAGCCGGTGACGAGCGACTTTGCCACCGCCTCGTCGGCGAGCGCGGAGGCCGACGGCGGCGGCGATTCGTCGCTGTTCTCGTACGCCGAGCGCCGTGACGATCGCGTGCTCTTGTTTGCGGACGAGCTGCCCGCGGGCTCGAGCAGCTCGCGCTATCTGGTGCGCGCCACGTCGAGCGGGCAATTCACGCTGCCGTCGGCACGCGCGCATGCGATGTACCATCCGGAGATCTTCGGGTTCACCGCGAGCAGCACGGTGACCATCAAATGAGGGCCAAGGCCCTCCGCCCAATGAGGGCCAAGGCCCTCCGCCAACTGAGGGCCAAGGGCCTGTGGCGGGGCCTGCGCGTCGCCGTCTTCGCGGGCTCGCTCGCGATCATCGGCTTCTTCACGTGGGTCGTCGCGGTGCCGTTCCCGACCGAGCTTCTCGCCCTGGGCGATGTCGCGAGCACGCGCATCGTCGATCGCGCCGGGCGCCTGCTCTACGACGTGCCGACGGTGTCCGCGACCCGTGGACGCTGGGTGCCGCTCGGCGACATCGCGCCGCATCTCATCCAGGCGACGCTGGTCGCCGAGGACCGCCGCTTCTACGATCACGCCGGGGTCGACGGGCTGGCCATCTTGCGCTCGGCGTGGATCAACGCGACCGCGGGCCACGTTCTGACCGGCGCCTCGACCATCACCCAGCAGACCGTGAAGCTCACGCTGCAAGCGGGCGAGCCGCGCACGACCGGCACCAAGCTCATGGAGGTGGTCTGGGCGTGGCGCCTCGAGGCCGCGCTCTCGAAGGACGAGATCCTCGAGCAGTACCTGAATCGCGCCCCCTACGGCCATCAGCGCGTGGGCTGCGAGGCCGCGGCGCGCGCCTATTTCGCCAAGTCCGCCGGTGCGCTCTCGCTGGCCGAGGCCGCGTTCCTTGCCGGGCTGCCGCAGGCGCCGAGTCGCCTCGATCCCCTCCGGCACTTTGCCGCCGCGCGCGCCCGCCAGCAGCAGATCCTCGCGGCCCTGCACGACGACGGTCGCATCGACGACGAGGCCTGGCGCCTCGCGGTGGCCGAGCCGCTCGCCGTGCGCCCGCCCGCGTCGCCC
>SXGT01689443.1_pt1 | contig 12476 bp, 12 predicted proteins | sample 3176221 | NCBI WGS metagenome assembly SXGT01 (sample SAMN11356862, study PRJNA531348) | freshwater metagenome | isolation source: freshwater sample F1-120 | place: China: Fuxian Lake, Yuxi | collected 2017-12-25
ACTCCGAACTCGGAGGTTTCGACTCCGACACCTCCGAACTGACAAGGGCCAGCTCGGAAGACTCCGAACTTCGGCGTGTTCGGACTCCGAAAACTCCGAAGTTCGGAGTTTTCGGAGTCTAAACCTACGAGTTCGGAGTTAAATCCTTGACCCTAACTCCGAAGACTCCGAACTTCAGAGTCTTCGGAGTCCGAACTTCGGTCGGAGTGCTAGCCCGTTAGTTCGGAGCGACGGTCCCCGACCCTCACTCCGAAGACTCCGAACTTCGGAGTGAAAACCTGAGAGCTCGGCGTCACGTCCCCGGACCATCACCTCGAAGACTCCGAACTTGTTTGAGGTGGGCTTGGGCACAGGAGAGCCCGTGCATTTCTATCCGCGACCTTGAACTCCGAAGACTCCGAACTCGTAGAGGGGCGGAGTGCAAACCTCGGAGTTCGGAGTGATGGCCAGCTTGCCGTGTGCTTCTTCCGATCCGTGGGTCCCCTTTTCGCTTGAAGGAGCTGTTCCGGGAAAGCCGAGAAGCCGACCTCTTTCGGAGTCGCTGGTTCGGGGCTGGGTTCCGATGATTCCGCCTTCACGCGAGTTCGCAGCCAGGGGCCCGGTGCCTTGTTGGAAGACGCCGGTTGCAATTCCGGATTTTCTTGAGATCGGGTTTGTCTGACTGCATGGGTCCCGGTCGTGGCTCTTGCTCCGCAGCCCGTCTTGCGAACGAGCAGCCACGCCGAAAACCTCTATCCTTTTAGGCAGCTGTTGGCTCCCTGATGTGTGTTTGTTGGCGGGCTTGGGAAGGCGGCTGAGCGAAGGGAGAAAGACGGACCTTTCGGCAACATGCTCTGCAAGCGAAAAACGGAGCTGGGGTCGGGGAGTCCTTGGAAACCCAGTTGACGGAAACCATGGGTTGAAGGTTCACCAGCAAACTCGAAAGGACGACGTCGTCCGACAGGTCTCACGCGACCCGCTGGACGGTGTTCGTCCGCTTGCTGTTCTCGCTCGGCTGTTGCGAGGGTGCATTGTTGAGCACGCAAGCTTTTCGCAAAACATTGTGGCTTCACACTGGGGCCGCGAGCCACTCTGTAGGAGGCCAGGCCCACCCGTAGACTTTCCACGAACATTGGGGGGGGGGGGTGACAGTTGAGTGCGGGGCCGGGTGCGGGCTTTCGGGCAGACAAACCGGTTTTGCAATGTTGAGAGCTTCGAGTCGAGCACCGTCAGGGCTGGGTCCGCTAATGCCCCTTTCGGGGGGCGGCAGTGCGATCGAATCCCCTTCCCCCCGCTTGCTTCTGCTGACGAACTCAAGTTCTATGTCGGATGTGCGTATCTTCCCTCCACCCCCGGAGTGGCCCTCAGACTGTGTTTTGGCAGATGTTGCCTTCTGTTTGGCTCGCGACTGTTGTGCCTGATCGACCTGTGTGTGGGCCCGCCTTCATGGGGGTAGGTGCAGCGATCGTTGGAAAGGACGATCGTTTGCGTTCGACCACCGTGTCAAGCACAGTGGCCGTGCATTGTCACGCACGATCGCCCGGCAGTTCGAGTTGGCCTGCGGCTCTGTCCCCGACCGGGCGACCGGGCCGGAGCTCTGTTGCAAGGGGTTGGAATGCCCGCGTTTTCACCAATCCGAATCAGTTTCGCAGTCCGCTCCCCACCTTGAGCTCAAATTTGCTACTCGCGATTTGGTTTGATCCCGGTAGTCGGCCTGGGAAATCTGTAACAGCCGCCGTCGCCCTTCGCCAGTCGGAGCTTCGAAGGCCCGGGGTGTCCCTTCGATACGGTTCCTTCCCGTGGGTGCTCCCCTGTGGGTCACCCCTTCGTGGACCCAACAGCCGGGTGCTCACCCCAGAGGCTTCTCCAACTTCCACACATTGAAATCAGAGGCCCCAGCTTGGGGGATGTTGTTATAGCAGGGCCCACAACTGAGTGGCAGCCAACGTCCAAGCTTCAAACATCTCCGAGGGGAGCCCTCTGTTTCCGGAGGGCGTTTCGCCTTGACACGTTCTGCACCACGGTTCTTCCGTAGCCGTTTCGGCTCAAGTTCGCAACGAGCACGCCACTCCACTCGCATCTCAATGGCCGGCAACGGTCCGCACTTCGTGGCTGCTCCGCCTATGTTGCTGCCGGCTGGCTCGGTCGCTTTGGTGTTGTCCGCGGCCGACCGTGACCCTCCTCGCTTGTTCGACGCGACGATGCCGACGGCAGAAAAAGTGACGATCGTCTCAAATGCCCTCGAGCCGATGACGCCGCACAGCTTAGCCAGTTGGTTTGCCAAGACGATCTACAGGGCCCCGTTGCTCGCTGCCCAGGTTCGCATCGAGCTGAAGAAGAGGTCCCGCGTCAAGAAGCAAGCGGCATGGCGGAAGACGGCACGGGACAAACGCACCGCTGCGGCTGCTGAGAAGAGGGCTGCCGCGGCCGAGAACCCAGTGCGAAGCGTCCGCCCGCGGGCTGACCCGGCCAAGGAGCCGGCGAGCTCTTCCGGCAGCGGCGCCGCCGCTGATGGCGGCCGCTTCGGCCGCGATCTTGCAGTTGCGTCTTCGAGCTTCCCCGGTTGGGCGTCGGCACCGCCAAGCCCTGGGGATGCCGCTGCCGCTAGCGGCCCTGCCGCTAGCGGCCCTGCCACGGCTGCAGCGGCTACTCCGGCCGTGGGCGTTGAGCCGGATGGCAGCCGAGCGGAAGAAACTGAGGGCGGGAGCTCTGCGGGCGACTCTTTGTCCTACGAGAGCGATGTCGATTACGCAGCCGCCTTGTTCGGCGATGCGGCTGACCAAGCCTAGCGCTTTGACGCATCGTCAGCGATTGCAGCTTGTTGCGTTGGCATTCGGCTGTCTCGGCCAGGTCCGAGGTGCAGCGGCCGATCCGTTATAGGGGCGATTGACATATAATCAGGTCGTGCCGCAGCCGTTGCCGTTTGAGATTTTGGAAAATCTGAGCGACAAAAACTCGTGCCCGCTCATTGTCTATCAAGGAGGGCCGTTTGATTAAGTCTCCGTGTGTCCGTCAGGGGGCTGCCAAACTCGGAGCTCTCGGAGTACATGGGTTGCTGTGCATTGCAAGTTCCGGGTCTACCAGTTTTCGCAACACCCAGCCCGGAGCGGTTTCGAACATCGGCGGGACTTCGAATTCCACTGGGCATTGCCATTTTTAGTTGCTCGTTTTCCGATCCGCTCGTTCGCGGTTTGAAAATCAGGGGGCCGCGTCCAGCACATTGTGACCCAAGAGTTTGCTGAGCGTTCCGAATATCCGTTGCCCTCTCCGATTCGGTCAGGCGGGCTCGCCCGCGAAAACTTGAAGCATTGTCAGCCGCTTGTCGTGTTTTACTTGCTTGTGCCTTTGGGTCTAGGGCCCCGACAGTGGAGCAAGGACGCACGGTTGGAGAGCGGACGGGGGCTTGCCGTGCGGAGCCGCCTAGACTTTGGACGCCGACGCCCTTCGAGAAAGCACCCCTTCCGATTGCCACCTCGAAGTGCTCGAGGGTTCAGGGGCGACTCGCCCTATGGTTTCGGTGTGTGGTGGGGGCGGGTGCACACCCACGGAAGCCGGAGCATAGGTTGCCAAGTGCGAGTGCGACTGTAGCCCTCCCCATCTTGAGATGGCACAAGGTCGGAAGGGATTGCCGATCACTCAGTGAAAGTGGCTTGCGTAATCGGGCAACGTTGTCTTGGGATCTTGAGGGGGCTGTGGCTGCTCGCAAGAGGGTCCGTTCCCTTATGAAGCTCGGGGCTTGCCCCAGGACGGGAATCATGGGCCCATTCCTTTCGCACGACCTCTTCCCACCCCAGCTTTGAGGGCGATTGCGAGGGCGATGCCTCCATGTCGTCGGCCCTTTGTGGGAAACAACCGGGCCCCCATCCAGCGGGAACATCATCAGCCCCGCCGAGCCCGCGAGCTCTGAGCCAGCCGAGCTTTCGGTGTTTTGGAGAGCCGGCCCTCTCAGCTCTGCTGTTTTCGAGCTGCCCTTGCGTGTGTGAGTGTTCGTTCGGTCCCGGGTGTGCGGTTATCGATGGTTCGCAGCGGGTCCAATCTGCAAAGCGAGGGGTCGGGAAGCCAACTAAAATATGGACTTGTTTTTGCTTTGACGCTTTCGGGCGTCCTTCTCGGGTGCCCGTCCTTCTTTGCGTCGACGATACCTGAAGCAGCACCTGCCGCCGTTGCCGACCAGAGGCGTCGCAGCAATAGGGGTGTCGTTTGCCATCTCATGGGCCTCCTTGCTGCTACGCTTCGGCAATGCAACGCCCTTTCTTGCATTCGGCTTTGTCGCCCCGACCTTCCGGCTGGAGTGTTTCGTCCCTTGCTTGATGCATCCGGCATCGACAGTTGTTTCTATGCTTGTCGTTCGATCTGGAAGCCACTTTCAGCTCAAATTCTTTGAAAGGCGACTCCATCGCACACCGCGATGCCCGGCCGTCCAACTTGTCAGCGGCCCGAGCCTTTTGGTGGGTTTGATGTGAGGGTTACCAGCCCCCCCCCGCTCTAGGCGAACTTTTGAGTCCATCTTGACTTGCTACCGGCTGCGTGTTGAATGAGACCCGCCCCGCCTCGATTGCAGGGGCGACCTTGTCGGGCTGAAAGAGTCTTTGTTCTGACTGCGGGGCGACCTTGGAGGGGGGACCGCGTTTTTTTGCGGAAAGAGCGTTGGTGAGATTCAGGGTGGGGCAGGGGAGGGCCTGAGTAGCTGTTCGCAATCTCCGGAAGCAGCTGTGTCACACGATTCCTTCCGCTAGGAATATTTACGGGACGTGTGTGTTTGAACTAGTGCTTGTGTGTGGGTATGTGCGGAGAGGTGGCCCCAGTTTATCAACACTGTTGGTTTGGTCTGACGGCCTCTGATCTCTTCCACAGTCAGGGGGGCCGGAAAAGGCCACAGCCTCGCACACTGAAGAGTGATCGGTCTGTTGATGGGATTACCGGCCGGAGAGCACCCATACGGAACCGGTGTCCGTTAGCGGCCCGGAGCTTAGGTGATGGTTGTTGTCGAAGGGGGTTGCTGTCTGGTCTTCGAGCCGCACAGGTGAACTGTTGAGGTCGTGCGAGGCCGGCCCTCTGCCGACCCGTTTGGGAAGGGAGTTGGACGGCAGTGGCTCTGGAAGCAATTCTTCGTTGACGTTGGTGTTCAGCGTCGGCGGCGACGTGTCGTTTGCCACTTCCAGCCAAACTTGCAATGTCCGGCCCAGGCCTAAACGACGCGTGCCCTTCGAACAATGCTGAGTTTTCGGAATCATCCTCGTAGGCGTTCGCTCCGATCGTTCCCCCGTTTCCCAATGCCAGAATGGGGGAGAGAAGGCCATTAACGCTCCCATAACTCCGGTCAAAAGCACTGCCTCAAACTCGGCATTTGTAATACTGAGGACCAGCCTCCGCTCCGACAATCCCTGGCAACATTCAGAGCATAGCCGTGCTCCAAAATTTGGTTTGTAATTTCAGTTTTCGTTCCCCCGACTCGCGTCTCAAATCAGAACTTTTAGAAAAGTTTTCGGGATGGCCTGCCCCCTTGTGGGCGACACCGCCCGTCCTGTCGCGACCGAGCACCGCACCCCGAAGAGCCCAACGACTCACACCCGGAAAGTTGTTGGACCGGGGCTCTGTCTTCAGGTAAACGTTTCGAAGACTCGAGAGGAGCGATGGCCGGCGAAGGGAGTGCAGGGTGGGGGGCAGACGCAGGACCAGCACACGGAGGATGAATATTTTGAGGAAGTGATGAGAAGGGCCAGAGGCAAGAGGACGGGCAGTAGGACGCGAGTCGAAACCGAACGACGGCGATGAGAGGCGTTTGCCGGGCTCGCTTCTGGGAGCTTCCGAACCGATCCCGGAAGGGTGCGGGTCCACCTCGGGAGCTCGCTGCCCCCACTTCGCGAGAGCCGGGGCCGGGCGAGCAATGGATTTCGGGTTGTGCCCTGGGAGTCGTTGCAAAGAGGAACCAGCCGATGATGGGGAGCCGCGCGTGAATCTTTGTGAGCGACGGCGGCTCGTCGAAGATTACGCTCTCTGAGTTGTGTTCGTCCGGCTCTTCCATTACATTTTTGTGACGCTGGGTTCTCACTGCAGAGCCGGTTTTCCCAGCGAGCGGCTAAACACACTTCGACTGAACCCTTTGCTCAGTTGCTTGAGATTTTGACGCGAAATTCCTCTGAGCTTTTGGGCGGGTCTTTTTCCCCACTCCATCCGACCACCCCAAACTTCGACAACGTTCGGGCTCGTTTCGAAGTGTGCGGGGCGAGGCCGCCCACCACGCCCCACCCCCCCCCCTGCCTCCCGGCACCTCTCGCGGTTGTAAACACGTCGCGTTTGTTTTGCCTGCGGTACCACCTGCAGCTCAATAATCGCGTCCTCTCGAGCGAGGCCGTCCTTCCGTATACCTTTTCCTTTCATGGCTGAGTTGCACCGGCCGCTCCGGTCTTCAATCAGTGCGTTGTGCAACTTCGCTGCTGTCAGTCAGTCATGGCTGCCAAAGGCAAAAGCTTGGAGATCGACTTGGATGACGTCGAGGTCTTGATGGCACAAGGCCCAAGCCCGGCCGAAGTCAAGAAGGAGGAGGACGTGGACGATGACGTCACACCTTCGGGAGCGGAGTCCAGCATTGGCGTCGTCGGGGCAACGGTGCTCCCGACGCCGCATCCGTTCTGCTCTGTCGTTGCAGCCCCGTCTGGCTTGCAGACGCCTGCGAAGAAACGTCGCCGTCGATCTGATCTGGGTGACGGTTCGCCCTCGGACAACTCTGTGGCCAAGGCGGTCGTTGCGACTTGCACTGGTTGCGGTCGCTCACGAGACTCGGGGCGTTGCTTTCGCGATCCTCGACAGCCAATTGTTTGGGCTTACCCCGATGGCCGCGGTTTGTGGTGCCTTGGTTGCCACACAACTTGGCGAACGATGTTTTCTCAGTTCCACACCTTGGCCTTGTTCACCGTCTGGCTGCGGGAGCCGGACAACTTGGCCACGTTCCTCCTTCACGCGCTGGCCTTTCAAACGTTCGATCCGAACGAAGGGTTGGTTCGACACGATAAGTTCGAAGAGCGTGTAGGGCTGATTCGGCTTATCTTGCAGTTGCTGGGCGTTCCGCCGCAAGCTTACATCATTCGCATGTTGGACGCCGGTGACGCCGGTGGACCCGCCACGAGTTCGCTGGACCCGCGAGCGTTGGTGCCAGTGCAAACAGCAAACGGTTTGCGGTGGGGCGTCTTCGCGGCGGTGGACTCTGACGTCTCCCAGTTGGCTACGCAACCGTTCCTACGCTCTTTTTTCAACTTGTGGCAAGTCCCGCCGCCGGTCACACCAGAGGACCGCGAGGAGTTGGAGACAATGGGCGTTTCGCTCACTGCCTCCGCCCTGTTGCCGGCGGGTTCAGTGCCCAATCCACTTGATCTCGCGTTGGGCTCTGCAGCCCCGGCCGCCACGGCCCCCAAGATGCCGGCCTCGCGGGAGCACGCGAAGTTTCAGATTTGGGTCGGCTCGGCAACGAAGCTCATGGGCGTCTTCGCCTCTGACGACTGGCAGTCCTTCAAAGAAAGCTCCTTGAAGGGTTCCTTGGCCGCTGTCTCGCAGTTCTTGTGCAATGCGGGGACGGAGGGGCACGGGGACATCTACGAAGAGGCCCAGCAATGGGTGAGTCGGCTGTCATCGGCAAAGAAGGTCCTTTCGGTACTGAGGGAGCACAACAAAATGAAGCAGAACTCGCAGGGCAAACTGTCAGAGCTGGCGGAGCCCTTCCTCAAGCTCGAGGACGTCCTTCGCGGACTGGGCGTGAAGCCCGCGGCATCCTTCAAACTGTTTGCCCTTCGGGCGAACTTGTACCACCAGAGTGTGGAGTCACGCTCGATGCGAGCCGCCTTCCAGGTTGCCATCGACCGAGGCTTGGCCAACGCCTTCGAGGCATCCCCGTCACCGGAAGGGTCCAAGGCCCGCAGTCCGAGTGCTTCGCTTTGGTTACGCAGCGTTTTGGCGGAGATCCTCAAACCGACTTTTCCTTCGGGTGGTGCCGGCGAGAGTGCTTTGCATTATGCCCTGCAATTCCACGACGAGTTGCAAGCAGTTCGTGGCTCTTTGGAGGTTGCTTTCGAACAAAGTGCCCCGGCTGAGTTTTTCGAAGACCTCAATGGCGTTTGCATCGTGCTCCGCGGCCTCTTTTCGTCTGACAAGCCCGCAGCGACCAGCATGAAGATTGCGCTGGAGCGAATCAATTCGAGCGAGCTCCATGGGGTTCGCGAGGTCTTGCGTTTGTGGCCCGTCTGGCAGTCCGCCTTGCTGGCGGCCGCCGGTCTGGTGCAAGCCTCTTCGAAGGACGGCCTGGCCGACTCAAAGATGGCACGGGCCGTTGCGATTTTGGAGGACGGTCGGCTGCCACATTTGTCCGAAGACGAACCGGGCGAGGAAGCCGAAGGGGCTGAAGCGGTCCGCTCAGGCACAGTCTGCGACGCAGGGATGATGGTAAACGGTACCGTCCACGATGCGGTCGAAGAGAGCCTCTCTCACATGAGCGAAGCGGCTGCACTTTGGAGCGACGTGCACGCCGAGTCCAAGGGCACTGCTGCGAAAGGTTGGGCCGACAGTGTTGTGGGGCTCCTGACGGGCCACGGCGAGTTGCAGTGGCTAAGCCTTAGCGGTTGCTTGCGGAAGGCGGGCCTCATCGGGTGCGAGGCTTCGAACACCCCGGGTGCAGTTTCGCAGACGGCTTGGGACCAACTGGTCCGCGACTTGGAAGAATTTGTCGCAGACGAGGAGCTCGACTTGAAATTGTGCAAGACGGTCCAGCGGTGCTTCGCCGGCTTTCGGCCCGGTCTCAAAACCATTCTGGGCGTCGAAGCCCTGACGGCCCAAGTCAACACCTTGGAGGAGAGTTTCCGGCTTCGCGGTCTCACGGTTGAGGTTGCGATCGCCCTCGCCTCGGTTGGTCCGGGCGCTTCGTCCTGGAGCCCTGCGGAATTGGTGGCAGATTGGCGGGCCAAGAAAGCCCAAGAAAGCTCCTCGCGAAACGCGTTGTTGTACCGGATTTTGGCTGCGATGGAAGCCGCCGCAAAGCTGAAGGCACACCCAGGGTTGCCGGTGAACACACCCCAACACGATATGATCGTGAAGTTGGAGTTCGACGAGAAGGAGTTGCACACCACTTTGCTGGACGCCTCTGCCGTGAACCAGTCGGTTTTGAGCTTACCGTTGCTCGTGTGGTGCGGCAGTGTTGCTCGTGGATCTTTGGAGCACATCTTGCATCTATTTGCGGAGGCGGTTTGCTTGACTGACGTGTGTTTCGCACTTCAGCCGGACGGGCAGCCCGACAACCTCGACAAGCTCTTGCGTTCCTTCATCGTCTCGCCGAAGATGCCCGCACTCGCGAAGATTGCAGCGAGGTACTTTTCGCCGAAGGGCGGCGATGCGAAAGTCTGGCCGTTCGAGGTTTTATAGATGCTCGGGTGGGCTTGCACCCTGGACCTTTCTTAGAGCTTCCGTCCCGGCCCGAGGCCTTTTCTCCGGTACGCCGTCTGGTTTTGGCGGCCCGGCACCGCAACGCACTTCGACAAGGTGTGTGTCGCTCGAAGCACCAGCCGGGAACGCGGTGTGCTTGTTTCGGAACGTTTGGGTTTGGTCTGAAAGATTCCTGACACCCCCGGGCGAACGGACGGGAAGCCCAACGGCAAACGCTGAACCGAGTAGGGCCCAAATTTCAGCGTTCCCCCGGGCTTCCTTCGCCAGGGGTCCGCCTTGGGAGCGACATGCAGACACGCCCAGCACGATGACAACCCAGCGAAGAGGGGCACAGACACGCACAAGCATAGCCAAACACTAGCACCCACAGACACACACGCATTCACGCAAGCACTCGAGCAAACGTGCCTGCACGCACACACGCACAAGCACACCCCAAGCCGTTGTAAACACAGCCCCTCCCCACCGCTAAAACTAAAAGCATCGGGGCCGTCCTCTCGCTTTCTTTTGTGTTTTCAGGTTGGCCCGCCCGGCTTGGGCTTGCCGTGCCCAACCTTGTCCGCTCGGAGGCCGCCACGTTCCCAACGAGTAGTTGTCGAGGGCAGGCTCCTTCGACGTGGGGCAACATATTTTTTATCTACCTCTTCGCTTGCGTCCTTTGAAAGCCGGGCTCGGCCGAGTGAGCTCCCGAGGCCTGAGGCAGGCTCTCCGAAGATTTCGGGTACTGCCTCGAAGGCTTCGGAGTTGTCGAAGCGATCGATCGCTCGCCTTTGGAGGGCCCCCACCCCGCCCCATCGTTTACATTCGGAGCCGAAGACCCCGATCACGTGCAAGGGCTGGAGTCTTGGGAGTGGAAATCCGCGACATGCTTTCGAACGCTCCCGGCCGCGATTTCGTAACTGAGGGCGGGTGGTGTCTTCAAATTGAATTTCCCGTCTTTGTTTGCAGGGCCCCTCGCTCCGAAGACTCCGCCCCCGCACAAGTTTGGATTTGAGCCCGGAGTCTTCCGGATTTGGTTCGGAGTCTTCTGAGTTTACCCCTTAGGCTTCGGTGTTTAGCCCGCGGCTTCTGAGGGTGGAGCTCGCACCAGTACTGAGTGTTGAGTTAGTTTCCGGGAGCCTCCTCGAGCGGTTTCCGCTAAGTCCGAACTTTAGTAAGTTCGGAGCCGAGCCCGCTTGTCCTTCGAAGCACTCCGAAGTTCGGAGTTCGCACCCGGGAGCACGGCCAGAAAACTCAGAACTTCGGAGTGTTCCGAATCGCGTCCGGCATTTTTTGAAGCGAAACCTTCGGGTTTTCCTCCCGGTGACTCTGAGTGCCGGAACCTTCGGGCGCCCGCCTTGTGCTTGACTTGGGAATGCCAGAGAGCCTTGTGCCTTCGATTTGGCAAGGGCCCCGGTTGCCTTTGGAGCCTTTTTCAGTGATCCTTTGAACCAAGGGGCGTTCGGGTGGTTTCCGGTGATAGGGGGCCGGGGTTTTCAATCTCCACCATTGTTGCTTCCTTCGACCGGTTGCTTGGCCCGATTGCCTTCTCCGAGCCGTTGGGCCACCGAGGCGGTTCCCAGGCACCGCCTCTTTGGATCTAGCTCGCAAGGGGCACTCGTTGTCTGACACGGCGGGTCCCTTGACGGAGCCCCCCGGCCCACCCCCGACATCTTGTAGGAGTTCAGGGCTTCGCTATTTGCCTTCTTGGACGTGACGCCGGTCGATGGGCTCTCGGTGGCCTTGCCTTGGTCGAGCGTGGTTTGCGCGTGTCCGGACCACTTGCGGCGGTTCGTTGACATTTTCGTGGTTGTGGGCAAGACCGCCTTCACGGCCGCTGCGGTCTACAGCAACTACTTGGGCGACCGCCCGGGGTCACTTTTCACGACCGACTTCAAGAAGGGAGAGGTGTTCAAATCGGACGTGGTTGCGACGACCGCCGCGTGGAAGGAGATCGCTCTCACTGCAAATTTGGTGAACGACGCTGCGGCGAGTGAGTTGGCGATGTACAACAGCACCCCCTCGATGCCAGACATTCGGGGCTGGTTCGGCCGAGCGGTTTCGGTCCGCGAACTTTGGTCGAAGCACCTCCTGGTTGCCGCGGCCCAGCTTGCCAACGGTCTCGCGGCCGACTTGCGGCAGATCACGCCTATCTACGCCCACTATGTGGACGAGAGCCGGATCGTCGAACCCCTTGTCAAGAAGCATCTTCTCCAGTCAAAGGTGCGACAGCCCTTGTCGGACAAGCTCGTTGGTCTCGTCCACGTTGTCCGGTTGGCGAAGGGCCTCTTGGCCGAGCGGGTTGCTTCGCCCGGGGCCGCGGCAAGCACGGACGACAGCGTCTACTCCGACGCTGAAGCCAAGGGATGGCAGGATGCCCTCGACGCGGCCAAAAAGGCCATAGAGGTCATCGCAGGATGCGTCGTCCTTTACGAAGAAAAAGGCGATGCCCAGAAAAAAGACGCCGCGAACTTGACTGCGAAGGACCGCCCTGACATGCCGAGGGCTTTGTGGAACGCCTTGAAGCGGGCGTGCACCGCCCCCGTGGGGCCCAGCAGCAAGGAGGAGCCGAAGGAGGCCGTGTGAGACCGCTGTGCTTTGAGCACTCTGCTTCTTTTGCACTGGCGGGCAATTTTGCTTAGGCCCTCGCTGGCTGCTGAGGCCCCTTCTTCTGCACCCACTGCAGCAAAACATTTTTTCAGAACATGGTGCCCGGCCGGCGGGCGTCGCTCCGAGCATTCCGTTGGACATTGTGATTTGGAATATTCTGAATTTGGTTTTCCGGCCGGGGTGGGAGTGTCGTTCCGAGCATTCCGAAAATAATGCTCTTCGCTCCCTGATGTTGGGCTCCAGCCGTTGTAACAGAGCCCTCCTCCAGTAAGGCGGCCTCGTTTAGCGGTGCAGGTTTTTTGGGCGTTTCGTCCGCCCAGCTTGAGGCTCCAATTTTGATTTTGGCGACGTCGCTCGTGCAGTGGGCGGCCGCTCTTTCAGTAAAATGAGAAGCCTCGCTTCGCGTGGCCAGTTCCGTTGGGGCACGCTGGGGTGGATGAGTCGCGATCGGTTTTTTTTAAAAAAAACCAGCCCGGCACGGA
>SXGT01708628.1_pt1 | contig 12476 bp, 11 predicted proteins | sample 3176221 | NCBI WGS metagenome assembly SXGT01 (sample SAMN11356862, study PRJNA531348) | freshwater metagenome | isolation source: freshwater sample F1-120 | place: China: Fuxian Lake, Yuxi | collected 2017-12-25
CCAAGGACCGGCAGGGCAACGACGTCGGCTCCAGCTATCGTTCGGCGATCTTCTACCTCGACGACGAGCAGAAGGCCGTCGCACTGGACACCATCGCCGATGTCGACGCCTCCGGGCTGTGGCCCGGCCCGGTGGTCACCGAAGTGGTTCCGGCGGCGGAGGTCTGGGAGGCCGAGCCCGAGCACCAGGACTACCTTTTGCGGATTCCGAACGGCTACACCTGCCACTGGCCGCGGCCGGACTGGACGTTGCCGCGCCGCGAAACGGTGTAGACCTCTTTCGGCTCATCGGAAACCGGCGCTCCGGCCCACCGCGACGACCCGCCCATTAGGGTCAATGCGTCTGTAACGCAAGCCCTGAGGAGAACCATGCGTGTCGTCGCCTTCGCGCCATCACTGAGCGCGGTTGAAGAGGACGCCGGCGGGGTCAACATCACGGGCTTCCCGATGACGAGTTGCTACGTCAACAGCTTCCCGGCTCAGCTCACTATTCCCATGGTGGTGGCCGTCACCGCCCTCGGTGGCACCGACTACGACCCGGTGAAGTACATCATCGCCACCTCGCCGGACGGCGAACGGGTGGGCAGCCTGGAGTTCGGCTGGCACTGGCATGACAACCCGCCCACGCCGGTGAAGTTCCGGGTCTTCACCCAATACTTGCCGATGCGCGCCGAATCCGCCGGCGTCTACACGATCGGCCTCTACGACAGCCTCGAGGACACCGAGAGCGACACCCTGTTCCCGCTTCCGGTCCTCAAGACCAATCCCCTTCTCCAGAACCGCATTTCGTAGCCGACCAGGCCCCGCATCATCAACCCAGGAAATGGGGTCGCCACAGTGCGCATCGTCACGTTTGCCCCATCGCTGAGTGCAGTCGAGGAAGAGTCGGGCGGCCTCGCTCTGCGGGGGTTCCCGATGACCAGTGGGTTCGTCGATGTCTTCCCCACCGAGATCACCGTTAACGTCGTCGTGGCGGTCTGCACCCTCAACGGCGACGAGTACGACCCGGTCCGCTACATCGTGGCCACCTCACCGTCCGGTGAGCGGCTGAGCACCATGCAGTTCGGCTGGCACTGGGACGACAACCCGGACTGCCCGATCAAATACCGGGTGTTCGCCCAGCGGTTGCCGCTCGTCATCGGATCCGAGGGCACCTACACCCTGGCACTGTGCGAGGACCCGGAAGGCGTTGCGGCTCAGGTTTTTCCGCTGCAGTTCTTCCGCAACCCGATGGCGGCGCCGGCCTGAGGGGGCGGGGCAGGGGAGCCCCGTAATTCCAGCTTTGTCCCGGCTGAGTGTCGAATCTACTTCGCTATGCTCAGACCGCCTCCGCCGAACCCGCCGGAGGTGTAGAGGGTCGTCCCGTCGACATGCAGCCCATACACGTAGTCCCTCGCCATTCCATCCTTGGCACTACTGAGTGTGTTGGTGAAGGTTCTCCCGCCGTCGGTGGAGATGCTGAGGCCGCCGCCCCAGGTGCCCGCGTATACGGTATCGCCGCTGACGAACACCCGCCGCAGCGAATCGCTAGCGAGACCGTCCACCTTGGTGCGGGTGATGAAGGTACTCCCGCCGTCGGTGGAAATACTCAAGCCCCTCCACGTTGCGACATAGACCACGTCGTCGACAACCACGACGCCGTAGGTCTCGTTGCTACCCAGTCCGTTGTCGATGGTGCGCGTGGTGAACGTCGCACCGCCGTCGGTGGAGATACTCAAACCCGCTCTGCTCGTCGCCGCGTAGATGGTGCCGCCGCTGACGAACACCGCCTCCCCATAGATCGAACCCAGGCCATTGTCCATGGTCCGCGTAGTGAAGGTCTTGCCACCGTCGGAGGAGGTGATCAGCCCAGCGCTGGTCCAAGCGGCGACGATACTCCCGCTGGCGTACACGCCCCCAGTCGCGGTAAGGCCGTTTGCTTTGATGAAGCTAGCCCCGCCATCGGTCGAGACGCTCAGCCCACCATTGGTGGCCGCGTAAACGGTTTCACCGCTGACGAACAGCCCGTTGACTCTGGCGGCCGCCAACCCGTCGTCGCTGGTGCGGGTGGAGAACGTGGCTCCTCCGTCCGTCGAGATGCTCAGACCGTTGTTCGTCGCTGCGTAAACAGTGCTGCCGTCGGCGTACACCGCGTTGACCTGATCGGCGCCCAAGCTGCTGTTGGCGGCCGTCCGGACATCAAACGACAGCGGCGCGATGGCGAAGTAAGTCGTCCACTGTGAACTGGCGGCGAATCCGGCGTCAGACTTCTTGAAGAAGACCGACCTGTCTTTCGGAATCTCCTGCGGCTCCCCTTGATAGGTGAAGCCCGCGCACCCCGCGTTAGCGGCGCACCATTGCTGCGCCTGGGCAAGGGTGAAGGTTCCCGGTTTGGCCACAAACAAGTCGCCGCCGATCGGGAGAAAGCCCTTGAGATACGCGGCGAGCGTGGAAGGAAGTTCGAAACCGGCGGAGGCGAGCTCGTCATCGCTGAAGCCAGCGGATTGCAACTCGCTAAGGCTGAAGCCGGCGTCTTTGAGTTCGGCCGCGCTGAACTTCGCCTCCTTGAGCTCAGCAGACGTGTACTCGGCAGCCACCAGTTCCGCCAGACCCACACCGGCCTCCCTGAGATCCCCCGCCGAGTAGGCAGCCCCCTTCAACTCAGCAGGGGTGAACTTGACAGCCACCAACTCCGCCAGACCCACACCGGCCTCTTTGAGTTCTCCAGCGCTGAACTTCGCGCCCTTGAGCTCAGCCAGGCCCACACCGGCCTCCCTGAGATCCCCCGCCGAGTAATCGGCCTCCCTGAGTTCGGCAGTGGTGAACTTGACAGCCAAAAGTTCAGCCAGACCCACACCGGCCTCTTTGAGTTCACCCGCCGAGTAGGCAGCCTCCTTCAACTCAGCAGGCGTGTACTCAGCAGCCACCAACTCCGCCAGACCCACACCGGCCTCCCTGAGATCCCCCGCCGAGTAGGCAGCCTCCTTCAACTCAGCAGGGGTGAACTTGACAGCCACCAACTCCGCCAGACCCACACCGGCCTCTTTGAGTTCACCCGCGCTGAACTTCGCGCCCTTGAGCTCGGCCAGCGAGTATCTGGCGGCGACCAGGTCGGCTAGGGCAGCCCCGCCGTCCTTCAATTCAGAGGCCGTGAATTTGGCCCGCTTCAACTCGGCCACCGCGAAGGTTTGCAAGAGGACGCTCGCTTCGACCCCCGCGGCCTTGTAGCGCTGGACGAACCGCTGGACCCGTAGCTGCCCCCGCGGCCGAGGTGGCGCGGCGGCCACCGCCATGGCGGGCGCAGTTCCGGCCGTCAGGCCATTGACCGTGCGAGGCGAGCCCAGCTGGCCCAACGCCGCGGCCGCCATCACCCACGAGAGCGGGGACCCGTCTTGCCCCTGAGCGCCCTCCGGCACCCCCGACAACGTAGCGGAAGCGGGTGCCGCCGCAGCGGTCACCACCTGCGCGCTCACGGGCGCGCGCTCCACCGACGCAGCCGGCGTGATCACCGATTCGGGCGCCGGGATCGCGCTCCTCTCCCCAACGACTGTCCCTGGCGAACCTTCGTCACCCACAAGAGGCTTCGGCATATCCGTCGCCTTCAGATCAGGAATGCGATCACCCGAAGCCCGCTCGGCAACCGCAGCCCTCGAACCGGCGGGCCGCGGAGCCGTGGCCGGGGTGCGAGCGGACCTGTCGGTGGGATCAGCTGAGTGTGCTCTGCGCGGGCGGGGCGCGTCGGCGCGCGAGCCTCGCGTCGACGCGGTCGCGGATGTCGAGTCCGACGCACTTGAGCCCGTGGACCCTGACGAACCGGTGGTGTCGGCGAAGGCCACCGGAATAGCGGCGACCGCGGAGCCCACTCCCAAGGCCACCGCCAGTGCGCCGACGCGACCGACATAGGCGGCGTAGGTGGGTTTCGGGGTAGCGCCCGTCCGCTCGGCCAGCCGAGAGTATTCGATCGCTCTCACCCGGCCTTTCCATGAACGGCGCTGACGGCCGATGGGCAGGGATTTCGACGATCCGGACATCGCTACTCCTTAACGATGGCGCCGCGCGCGGTCTCGCGCACTGACCTGTGTATATCACCTCCGCGCACCCTTGCGGAAGCCAATTCCGCAGTCATTTATTAGGGTTTCCGGTCGGCGACGGGGTTGGCGAACACCGCCACCCACGGCCGGGCGTCTGGGTCGGTCAAGTCCGACCCGCGGAGAATCGCCGCCGAGTCTCTCCTACCGCCGACGGCCGCCGCCCCGAGCCGCTAAGCGCCCCGCGCCACCGGCCGCCGGTACACCACCACCCGACCGCCCTTCTTCGGGGTGAAGGCAACTCCTCTGCTGTGCACCTTCTCCCCCGGCGCGTCCGTCGTTTGGATGACAAAGTGGCGCAGGACCGTTCGCAGCACGACGTCGAGTTCCATATTGGCGAATGCCGCGCCGACACAGCGGCGGGTGCCGCCGCCGAACGGCACCCAGGAGAAGGTGTTGGGCTTCTCCTCGAGGAAGCGTTGCGGGTCGAAGCGCTCCGGGTCGGGGTAGACCTCGGGGTCGGAATGCAGTTGCAGCAGACTCACCATGATCGAGAACCCCTGGGGGATGCGCCACGGGCCGAGCTCGTACACCGGCGCAGCGACATGCCGGCCGGCGAAGTCGATGACGGTGCGGTTGCGCTGGACCTCGAAGATGGTCGCCTGGCGGTAGGTGTTGTCCTCGGTCGCGGCCTCGGCGACCAATCGTTCGAGTACCTGCGGGTGGCGGGAGATGCGTTCGAAGGCCCACCCCAAGGTCGACGCGGTGGTCTCGTGACCGGCCGCCAGAATCGCCAGGAGCTCATCGCCGATGTCGCCGCGGCTCATCGCGGTGCCGTCGTCGTAGGTGCTGCGCAGGAACAGCGAGAGCACGTCGGCGCGATCGGCGAAGTCCGGATCGCGCCGCGCCGCGGCGATCAGCTTGTCGATCAACCCCTCGTAGGTCCGGCGGTAGGAGGCCAGCCGGGCCCACGGGCTCCACGGTGCGGCGGGGTGCTTGGGGGTGGGCAACACGGAGAGCCGCGACCCCAGCGTCACCCACTTGGGGAGTAGCTCGCGAAGTTGCTGGAGTTCCTCGCCCTCGGCCCCGAACACCGCTCGCAGGATGACGTTGAGGGTGATCCGCATCATCGGCTCGAGGGTCTCGAACTGCTCGCCGTCGGGCCAGGAAGCGACCTCGCGAAGCGTCTCCTCCTCCACGATCCGCTCGTAGCCGCTGATGCTCTTGCCGTGAAACGGCGGGGTGAGCAACTTGCGGCGGCGGCGGTGGGCGGTGCCCTCCAGGCCGAACACCGATCCCTTGCCCAGCAGCCGACTCAGGTTGGGCTGGATGTTGTGCAGCACCTCCGGACTGGTGGTGAAGATCTGCTTGGCCAGCGCCGGGTCGGCCACCAGGATCGAGTCGCCGAACACCGGCACCCGAATCCGCACGCACCGTCCGTACTCGGCGGTCAGCCGCCGGACGGTCCGCCGGCGGGAGGCCACGAACGACAGCGCGCCCAGCAGGGCCGGCATCCGGGGTGCGGGTGGCAGCACGGGCTCTTCGGCGACGGGTGCGTCAAGGGTGGGAGCTTCGCTCATCGAGACCTCCGTGAGGTGGGGCTACGACGTGGGGATTTCGGGCGGTACCGGGGTGTACCAGTCGATCACCCCGTACGGTACTCTCAAGTACCAGCCGTGACAAGGAGGGCGCGTTGACCGCACCTGCCGCCGAGCGGCCCGCACATCCGGAGCCCGCGTTCCGGCGGCGGCTCTTGGACGGGCTGGCGGCCTCGATCGAGGAGCGCGGCTATCGGGACACCACGGTGGCCGACATCGTCCGGCACGCCCGCACCTCCAAGCGCACCTTCTACGACCACTTCGCCACCAAAGAAGCCTGCTTCTTCGAACTGCTGACCGCGAACAACGAGGAACTCGTCGACACCTTGAGGGCGGCGATCGACCCGGAGGCGCCCTGGCGGGATCAGGTGCGCCAGGCCGTCAGCGCCTATGTGCAGACCATCGAGGCCAGCCCGGCGATCACGCTGAGCTGGATCCGCGAGTTACCGGCCCTGGGCGAGGCGGCCCGGCCGATGATGCGCCAGGGATCCGGACGGCTGGCGGCGGCGATCGTCGAACTCAGCGCCGGGCCGGGCTTCCGGCGGGCCGGCCTGGCGCCGTTGTCACCAACGGCCGCGGTGATCCTGGTCGGTGGCCTGCGGGAGCTGACCGCGCAGACCGTCGAGGACGGCGAACCGGTGGCCGGGATCGTCGGGCCCGCCACAGCGGTGTCGATCGCCCTGCTCAGCGGTCAGCGCTGAGTGCGCGCGGCCGGCAGCACGAACGCGAAGGCCCTGGGGAAGCCCAGCGGTTCGAGGCGTGCGGCCCGGATGTCGCCGGCTTCGACGCCGATCAGCCGCCCCGATGACGGCTCGTAGCAGCGAAACCTCGATCCCTGCACCGCGGTGAGCAGAACCCAGTGCCGCGGGATCGTCGCGCCGATCAGCATGGCCACCGGCCAGCCCGCACCCACCGCAGTCGCGACGTCGCCCAGAACGCGGATCGCCGGCCGCCACCGATAACGGGTTCCATACGCGCTCAGCGCCCGGGCCATGCCAGCCGGCGTGGTACCGAGCGCGCGCGGCCACACCGTGTTGACCGCACGATGCACCCGGCCCTGCTCGGCGTGGAACCACTGCTGGGCATGCTGGTCTTGCAGCGCCGCGCCGTACTCGGCGTCGAGCAGGGCCCCGGCCATCACCGCCACACTGGGTCCGCAGGTCACCCCGTCGCGCTGACGCAGCCAGGCCATCCCGTCACTCTAGCCAGCGGGGAGTGGTTTGGTCACGCCCCAGATTGTCACGCCCACGCAGCATGCGTCGCCTCGCGTTCCGAACCGAATCCTACTGCCGCCCTGAGCTATTCGACCAGTCGCCGGCGCATCGCCTCGGCGACCGCCGCACCGCGGTCAGAGACCCCGAGCTTCTCGTAGAGCCGCTGGACATGGGTGCGCACCGTCGTCGGCGCCAGATGCAGCCGGGCGGCGATATCGGGTACCGACAGACCGTCGGCCATCATCGTGATGACCTCGGACTCGCGCGGCGAGAGCAGCGTGGCATCGCCGCGGGAACGCTGGTGCACCTCGGTGGCCAGCCCGCCCGCCAGATGGGCCGGCACATAGCCGCCGCCCTTGGCGCAGCTGATGACGGCGGCCACGATCTCGTCGCGGTCGGACTCCTTGGTCATATAGCCCGCCGCCCCGGCGGCCAGCGCCTCGTACACCGTGGCCGGATCCTCGGTGGCGCTGAGCAGCAGCACCCGGGTCGGCAGCGCGTCGCGGGCGACCGCCGTCACCACCGCCAGACCGTCGAGGTCGGGCATCCTGTAGTCCAGCAGCGCCACCTTCGGCTCATGCTCACGGATGGCCTCCAGCGCCGCCCGGCCATCACCCACCTCGGCGAGCACGCGAACCCGGCCGCTCTCCTTCAGGGCCCGCACCACACCGTCGCGGTACATCGGGTGATCGTCGCCCACGACGACGGTGACCGGCTCCGAACCTTGTGACATCCGGTTATCGTGACACGATGCCGGGCCCCCCCGTGGACAAACCCTCGTTCGCCGAACCCGAAATCGACCGGATTCGCCGCGCCCGTGAGTTGGGCGCGCTGCGGATCGTCGCGCTGGTGCGCTTGGGGGTGGCGTCGGTGATGATCATCTCCTCGTATGTGGGCCTGGAGCAGACCTGGCCGATATTCGAGTCGCTACCGTGGTTTTATCTGCTGGCCGCCATCTGGGCCGCCGTCGCGCTGTTCGGCCCCCGGTCCCGAGAACTGGCCATCTCGCGAATCCAGCTGATGCTCTTGCTGCTCGACGTCGGGATGGTCGTGATGTTCAACCTGGCCACTCCCGACGGTGCTTATGTTCCGCTGCTGATACTCACGCTGCTGCCGATCATGGTGGTGCTCGACGTCTCCTGGCGACGGGCGGTGTTCGCCCTGGTAGTCGTCGCAGCGACCTTCATGGTCGAGTTCTACACCGACCCGATACTGACCAGGGACGTCGGATACGGCCGCATCACGTTGGCCGCGGTGCTGTTGATCTTCCTGTGCGCGACGGTCGGACTGGCGGTGTACGCGCAGAGCCGCCAGATCGAGGAGATCGCCCAGTTGAGCGTCTCCCGGCGGGCACTGCTCGCCGATCTCATGACCGCCTCCGACGAGGAGCGACGCAGCATTTCGGAGTCCATCCACGATGGGCCGCTGCAGTCGGTGCTGATGGCCCGCCAGGACATCTCGAGCGTGCAGAAGAAGCACCCCGACCCGGCTCTCGAGCGGGCCATGGACGGTCTGCGCGAGGCGACCAACCAGATGCGTGAGGCCACTTTCGAGTTGCATCCGGCGGTGCTTGCAGGCGCCGGGTTGACCAGGGCGCTGACCCAGCTCGCCGACGCCACCGCCGCGCGATCGGGTATCGCCGTCAGGGCGCACATCGACGAGCAGCCCGAACGTGACCCCACCGACCCGATCCTGTTCAGCGTGGCCCGGGAACTGCTGTCCAACGTCGTGCGCCACTCCAAGGCGACGAAGGCCACCGTGACCCTCGAGGTCGACGGCCTGTCGCGCCGCCTCGACGTGGCCGACGACGGGGTCGGCATGACCGAACAACAGGCCACCGAGCGGCTGCGCGCCGGCCATATCGGCCTGGCCTCGCAGCGGGCCAGGATCGAGGCGGCCGGGGGAAGCGTGCGCCTGTTGGCCGTCCCGAAGGGCACCCATATCGCGGTGACGGTGCCCCTGGCGGGCTCCGCGCCGTAGGAATCTGGCGGGTTCCCCGCGGTAGCAATCTGCTGTCCTCCAATACGAGGACACGAGTTCGTCAACGCAGAGGGTCGCTTCGTCGACAGACGGCTCGCATCTGGTCCGGCATCGTTGTGGACATCAGCGGAAAGGCACTCCGGCCCAACCGAAAACGATCGCAAAGGATCAGATCATGACAAGCACCATCACCCGCTTCGCCGCCGGGATGTTCATCGCGGCCGGCCTGGCCGTCGGCGGCTCGCTGGGAATGGCCGATGTCGCCTTCGCCGACTCGAGCACCTCGTCGGAGGGCAACTCGAACCGGCCGAAGACCTCGACGGAAGGTCATTCGAACCGACAGAACACCACGGTCAAGCGCGACCGGCAGGCCCAGGTGGGCCTGAACGGGACCCTGCCCCAGCGGCCGGTCACCACCCGGCCCGACCAGTTCAAGCATCTGCCGTTCAACCCGGCGATGCCCGGTGGCGACTAATCCCGGTCGTCCCCTCACCACGTGAACAGACAGCAAAGTTACCCGCGGCACAACGTGTCGCGGGTACTTTGCGTCTGCCCGCCCGGAAGGTCAGCCCGGAGGGTCAGGAGGTGCTGATGCGCAACCCGCATGCCGGTGAGCCGTTCACCGATTCCGACGACGCCATCACCGCCGCCCTGGCCGACCTCTCGGGTCCGGCGCTGCTGCTGTCGTGCGTGCACATGACCGACGACGACGCGGTACGCCGGTCCATCCTGGACGGTCCGCTTCGGCCCGCCGGCCTGTTCCTCAACGAGGTGCAGGGGTTCATGTCCGAACCGGACAAGGCCGCCGCCCGCGCGCTGGCCCTCGACGTCATCCGCGACTATCGCGACCGCGGTTGTCCCGAGCCTGCCCCGGTCGAACCCGCCCTGCTTAAAGAGATGATGGACTGGATCGCCGTCGCCGACGTCCCGGCCGAGTACGTGCCGATGATGCTCGAGGAGATGGGCCTCGACGGCCGGGACGCACGACAGGATCACCTGCGCTCGCCGCGGCCGGCCCGAAGCGAGTTCGCGGTGATCGTCATCGGCTGCGGCCAGTCCGGCCTGCTGGCGGCCATCCGGCTCGAGCAGGCCGGCATTCCCTACACCGTGCTCGAGAAGAACCCCGGCGTCGGCGGAACCTGGTGGGAGAACACCTACCCCGGTGCACGGGTCGATGTCGGCAACCACTTTTACTGCTACAGCTTCGAGCCCTCCGACCACTGGTCGGAGTTCTTCGCCCGGCAACCGGAACTACAGGCCTACTTCGCCGACGTGATGCGGCGTCACGGCGTGGCCGAGCACATCCGGTTCAACACCACCGCCGACGCCGCGGAGTGGGACGACGCCACCGGCACCTGGGCGGTGGCGGTGCAGGGCCCTGGCGGGCCCGAGACCCTGCGCGCCCGCGCGGTCATCAGTGCCGTGGGCCAACTCAATACTCCCCTGGTGCCGGACTTCCCGGGCGCCGAGAACTTCGAAGGCCCGGCCTTCCATACCGCCCGCTGGGACCACGACGTCGACCTGACCGGCAAGGATCTCGTGATGATCGGCGCCGGGGCCACCGGGTTCCAGATCGCCCCGGCGATCGCCGAGAGCGTTGGCAAGCTGACTGTCATTCAGCGCACCGCGCAATGGATGTTCCCCAACCCGGATTACCACGCCGCGGTGGGCCCGGGAGTGCGGTGGGCGCTTCGCCACCTGCCGTTCTACGGGCGCTGGTACCGGTTCCTGATCTTCTGGCCGGGCTGCGACACCGGACTTGCCGCGGCCAAGGTCGACCCGGACTGGCCCGACCCGCAACGGGCGGTCAGCGCGGCCAACGACATGGCCCGGATGATGTTCACCGAATGGATCACCAGCCAACTCGACGGCGACGAGGAGTTGGCGGCCAAGGTGATCCCGGACTACCCGGCCACCGGGAAGCGGACCTTGCAGGACAACGGCAGCTGGCTGCGCACTCTGCGCCGCGACAACGTCGAGTTGGTGCGCGGTGGCGTCGCGCGCATCGAGTCGGATGCCGTCATCGACTCCGACGGAAACCGGCACCCGGCAGACGTCATCGTCTACGCCACCGGATTCCGGGTCAACGACTTCCTCTCGTCGCTGCGCGTCACCGGCCGCGGCGGGCGTGATCTGCACCAGAGCTGGGGTCGGACTCCGGCGGCCTACCTGGGGATCACCATCCCGGGATTCCCGAACTTCTTCTGCATGTACGGCCCCGGGACGAACCTGGCCAGCGGCGGCAGCCTGATCTTCCACTCCGAGTGCGAAATCCGTTACATCATGGGGTGTTTGGACCTCTTGCTGGAGTCGGGTGCACAGACGATGGAACCGCGCGCCGATCGCTATGACGACTGGTACGCCCGATCCCAGGCGGAACTCGCGACGATGGTCTGGTCGCACCCGAGCATCACCCACAGTTTCTACAAGAACGCCGACGGCGTGGTGCACTCGCTGAGTCCGTGGCGGCTGGTCGACTTCTGGGCCTGGACGCGGGAGCCCGACCCGGATGATTTCGTGTTCGGCTAGTGCCGGCCGTCAACAGGCCGGGCGGCGTCGTCGGCAAGGTCAAGGACCTCACCGGACCGGGGATCACCGACCGGTTCGGGATGGCGTGCACCGACCTGGGCGCCTCGGTGCACGCCGCCGACGGGAATCTGGTGTCGGTGTTCGGCGACACCTTCTCCGGGGCCCGCGTCGGCGTCGGCGACTGGCGCTCACCGGTGATCCTGATCGGCACCGGCGACGCCACCCATCCGATCGAATACCCCCGGGCCGGCGGTGACGACCGCCGCTACGCCCGCCAGTTGTGGCACTACCGGCACCGTCCCCATCCGGGTCTGCTGCGCCGCGGGATCAGCACCGTGATCCCCTCCGACCTACTGCGGGTCGGCGACACGTTGTTCCTGCACGCGATCGTCAACCGCGGGTTCGGCAACGTGGTGTGGACCGAGATCTGGCGCTCCGACGACGACGGCCTTTCCTGGCGAAATCTCGGCGCGAAGTTCCCGGCCAGGGTGCACGGCGGCCACGCGCAGTGCTGGACATGGGACTACGACCCCGAAGACGGATGGGTGTACGTGGTATCGACGGGCTTCCAGCGCAACAAGGGCCTCATCCTGCGCCGGGTGCGACCCCAACACATCGGTGATGCCTCCCGGTACCAGGGCTGGGCCGGCGGACGGTGGGGGGAGGACGCCGAGGTGCGAACGCCGCCGGGCGAGACCTGGGGGGAACTGTCGCTGCGCCGACTGGAGTGCGGCACCTGGCTCCTGGGCGGATTCCTGTCCTCGTCCTACTGCCTGGCCTACCGCACCCTGGACGGACCCGTCGCCGAACTCGGCCGGATCCCGCTGCAGCGGCCGGTATTGGGCTGCGGCTGGGATGACGAGGATCACGACGCCTGCCGGGTGGCCCAGTTGTATGGCGGGTATGTGCTGCCCGGCAGCCGACTCGACGCCGAAGGAGGGGTCGGCCTCGTCGTCTCGCAGTGGAACACCGCGCGCGGCTGGCCCTACAAGGTGATGCAGTTCCGGGTCACCCTGCAGACGGCGACCGGCGATACGGACGTCTAGTTGGTTACAGTGGTCGCGTGTTGCTGAAGAGCCTGATGATGTCCGTGGCGGCAGCCGGAACGGCAATGATCGCAGTGGCCCCGGCTGGCGCCGACCCGGTACC
>SXGT01040545.1_pt1 | contig 12475 bp, 12 predicted proteins | sample 3176221 | NCBI WGS metagenome assembly SXGT01 (sample SAMN11356862, study PRJNA531348) | freshwater metagenome | isolation source: freshwater sample F1-120 | place: China: Fuxian Lake, Yuxi | collected 2017-12-25
CAGAACAGATGGTCGTCGTACTCGGTGATCGTCTTGCCGGGCCAGTGCTTGTAGGTGTCGCCGGGTTCGAAGTCTTCGTAGTACCGGCCGAACGGGCGCTCATGAACGGTCATGCCCGAAATTGTGGCCGAGCATCACCGCGCGTGCGGAATCCGGGACCCGGTCGAGGTCAACCGAGCAGGTCGGATGCGATACCGCAGCCTTCGAGAATCGAAGCGAACACCTCGCCCGAGAACGGATCTTCGGTGTTGTCGCTCTCATCGGCGAGCATCGAGTCGACCAGCGACTGACGAAGAACGTCGCTCGATTCCATGGCGTCACCGGCGCAGCCCCACTGCTCGTCGGTCACCGAGGCGAGGCTCGGATCAGTGCCGACCGACGCTGCGAACACCTCACCGAAGTCGATGCACTCGAACAGGACATCCGCGAGGCCGCTCGCGATCTCGGGTGTCGGCTCGAGGTCGTCGAGAACGTCGACATCGGGACCAGCTTCGCGGATTTCGTCGGGGGTGATGCCGCGATCGACCAGCGCGTCGACACCGATCGCGTCGACGAAACCGGGAGCGAGACACTCGAGCGCGCCGGGGCCGAAAGCTTCGAAGTCTGTGCTCGCGGCCGAGCCGACCAGCGCGTCGACGTACTGGTCACGGAGTCCCGAATCGCTGTCATCGGAATCGTCGTCGTTCGTCTTGCCGTCATCGTTCTTGCGATCGTCATCGGCGACGTCGGCAAGCGTCGTCGTCGTGGCTTTGTCGTCGTCACCACCACATGCAGCCAACGACAACGCGGCAACGCACAGCACGACAAACGATCGAGTCATGCCGCTTCGATCGGTATTTCGGAACGCGAGTTGAGCGAAACGAATCGTGCGTGGGCGCCCCACCAGGATCGCCCACGCACGTTCGTTCGTTGCACTACAACGCGGCGAGCACCACCGATGGGTTCGCCGGGTCGTAGGTCACCTGAATCTCCGCGCCCGGCGTGATCCGACCGAGCGAGGACAGCGCGACCACCTGCCGCACCGTGGCCGGGAACGGCGCTCCACCCTCGGGCATCACCAACAGGTCGATCTCGAGCACCGGTTGGTGATTCATCTGCGCTCCGGTGTCGCGCGATGCGTTGATCAAGGCCTTGGCGACCTGGCCGTTCGGTCCGATCGAGTAAGCCGCGCTCTGGTGGGCGAGTACATCTTGCATTGCGGCCATGCTCCCCATTGCCTGCTGCATCTGGGCCGCCGGATCCCAGTTCTTCGAGATCTCCTTGCCTTGTTCGTTCAGCTTCTTGATGTCCTTGAAGAGTCCCATGGTCTGCACCGACTCAGAGCGCCGCGGCGGATTGATAGAGGTTGCCGAAATGAACGGCGAGAGCAGTGTTGCCGCGGAATCGCTCCGTCCAGCCGTCGCACATCGCTTGATAGTCGACGGGGCTGACACCCTGGCTCTGGACGAACGCGTCGGCCCGGGACTTGTCGAGGCCTCGGGTAGCGATCGCCTTACTCAGTTGGGCGTAGCGGTCGAGGCCGACTCCTGCGATTGGAGCAAGCGCGGCCTCGTCGACGGGGGCCGTCGCGCCGGGCATTCCCACGGCCGCAGCGTTGCCGGCGGCCATCTGCTGCGCCGCCATCTGCTGGGCCGCCATCTGCTGGGCTTGCGCGCCGAGCGCCTGGGCCTGGTTGATCATCTCGGGCGCCTGCGCCACGACGTTCTTCATGTCCTTCATCTGTTTGAACAGGCCCATGAGCCCTCCGATCGAAGTCGTCCGTCTGACGGCTTCAGGATCGACGACGCCTGCCTCGACCGCATGAGTACGGCCTACTCACTCGCGGCCACGGGCTACTCACGGCTCCGACCGACCGGGAGTCAGCTCGTGGCCCTCGAGAGCAGGCCCCGAGCAATGACGAGCCGTTGGATTTCATTGGTTCCCTCGCCGATGATCATCAGCGGAGCATCACGGTAGAGCCGTTCCACGCTGAATTCGGTCGTGTAACCGACCCCGCCGTGGATTCGCATTGCCTCGGTGGCCAGCTCGAACGCGGTCTCGCTGGCGAAGAGCTTGGCCATGCCGGCCTCGACGTCGCAGCGCTCGCCACGCTGTTTTCGCTCGGCAGCGCTGCGGGTGAGGAGCCGGGCGGCCTCGAGTTTGGTCGCCATGTCGGCGAGCTTCATCTGGATCGCCTGATGCTCGGCGATCGGTTTCCCCATGGTGTGGCGGTCTTGTGCGTAGGCCAACGCGGCGTCGAACGCGGCGCGGCCGACGCCCACGGCTCGCGCCGCGATGTTGATGCGACCGACCTCGAGGACCGACAAGATGTAGCCGAGACCGCGACCAGCGTCACCGACGAGGTTGGCAGCCGGCACGCGATGGTCCGCGTAGCTCATCTCGACGGTCTCGATGCCCTTGTAGCCGAGCTTGCCGACGTTCTTGCTGACGGTGATCCCACCAGAGTTCGACCCGGGTTCCTTTTCGATGATGAAACAGGAGATGCCCTCGTCGGTGCGTGCCGCCAGTGCAAGGATCGACGCTCGAACGCCGTTGGTCACCCAGGCCTTGGTGCCGTTGATCACGAACTCGTCGCCGTCACGCGTCGCCCGGCACGAGATGTTCCGAGTGTCGGAACCGGCGTCGGGTTCGGACAGCGACAAGCCGCCGCGCCACTCGCCCGAACACATCTTCGGCAGCACGCGCTGCTTCTGGTCCTCGTTGCCGTATTCCTTGATGATCGTTGCTGCGATCGTGTGGGTGTTGATCACGCCAGACAAGGACATCCATCCGTAGCTCAACTCCTCGACGACGCCGATATAGGTGAGGAGATCGAGTCCGAGACCGCCGTACTCCACCGGGATCGTGATCCCGAAGAGGCCGAGTTGCTTCATCTGTTCGACGATGGCTTCCGGATACGCGTCGTCGCGTTCGAGTTCCGCGACCACCGGCGCGACCTCGCGCGCAACGAACCGTCGAACCGTCGCAACCATCTCCTCGCGAACTTCGGGGTCGGATCCGTGCACCATCCGGCGATCTTCCCACGCGAAGCGAGGGTCCGGTCCACACGGCGGTACCGTCGCTCCTGAGGAGCCGCCGCATGATGAACCACCAGACGATGATGAGTTTCCGCCGCGACACCGACGGTGTGCGCGGTCGCAACATCGAACGGGCCACGCTGCGGCGAGTCCTCCGCAGCGTGCGACCGTACCGAAAGCTCGTCATCGGCTTCGTCGTGTGCGTCGTGCTCGGCGCAGCGACCTCAGCCATTCCGCCACTGTTGTTCCGATCGCTGATCGATGACGCGATCCCCGAGCGAGACCGAGGGTTGTTGACGGCGCTTGCGACCGGCGCAGTCGCGTTGGCATTTGCAAGCGCCGCGCTCTCGCTGGTGCAACGGTGGCTGTCGTCGAGAATCGGCGAGGGACTGATCTACGACCTGCGCGTGGCGTTGTTCGACCACGTCCAGCGACAACCGCTTGCGTTCTTCACTCGCACCCAAACCGGCGCCCTCCAGAGCCGGCTCAACAGCGACGTGGTCGGCGCGCAACAAGCGGTGACCAACACGCTCGGGACGGTCGTCGCCAACGGGATCTCGTTGATCGTCACCCTCTCGATCATGTTGGCACTCGAGTGGCGCCTCACCATCTTGACGTTGCTCGTGCTTCCGGCATTCATCTACCCGGCTCGCCGAATCGGCACGCCGCTGCAGGCGCTGTTCCGCGAGTCGATGCAACTCAACGCCGAGATGAACACCACGATTGCTGAGCGATTCAACGTGTCGGGTGCAATGCTCGTGAAGTTGTTCGGCCGCCCTGATGCCGAGCGCAGCGCCTTTGCTCGACGAGCGAGTCGGGTACGCGACAACGGCATCCGTTCCGCGCTCTACGGCCGCGTGTTGTTCGTCGTCCTCGGCCTCGTCGCCGCCGTCGGGACGGCCGTCGTCTATTGGTTCGGCGGCTCGCTCGCGATCGATGGCACGCTACGTGCAGGCACGGTCGGCGCATTCGTGTTGTACGTGTCGCAGATCTACCAGCCGCTCGCACAGCTCACGAACACGCGCGTCGATGTCTTGAGTGCGCTCGTCAGCTTCGAGCGTGTGTTCGAAGTGCTGGACTTCGAGCCTGCCATTGCGGATCGGCCCGGCGCCCTCGATCTCGTCGAACCCCGAGGACGGGTCGAGTTCGACCACGTGTGGTTTCGACACCCTTCGGCCGAGACCGTGTCGATCCCGTCGCTCGAGGGCGCGGGCGCGGGTGTCGGATCCGATGCAAGCGACTGGATCTTGCGCGACGTCTCGTTCTCGATCGAGCCCGGGGAGTTCATTGCGCTCGTCGGCCCGTCGGGCGCGGGCAAGTCGACGATCGCGTCGCTCGTCGCGCGACTGCACGACATCAACGAGGGCAGCGTCTCGATCGACGGGCACGATGTGCGCGACCTCACCCAGCTGTCGTTGCGGGCTGCGATTGGTGTGGTCGCCCAGGACCCGCACCTGTTTCACGAATCGATCGGTGCGAACCTCCGTTACGCACGCCCCGAGGCCACGGAGGCTGACCTGTGGGAGGTGTTGGAGTCCGCGCGCATCGATGACCTCGTTCGGTCACTCCCCGACGGCCTCGAGACGATCGTGGGGGAACGCGGGTACCGCATGAGCGGCGGCGAAAAGCAACGGCTCGCGATCGCTCGTCTGCTGTTGAAGGATCCGGCCATCGTGATTCTCGATGAGGCAACGTCGCATCTCGACGCCGAGTCCGAGGCGTCGATCCAAGCTGCGTTCGGGGTCGCGCTCAAAGGTCGATCCTCACTGGTGATCGCGCATCGCCTCTCGACCGTGGTGCAGGCCGATCGCATCCTCGTCGTCGAAAGTGGTCGAATCGTCGAACGCGGCCGCCACGACGAGCTCCTCGCGCTCGACGGGATCTACGCGCAATTGACGCGAACGCAGTTGACCCAGACGTTCTCCTAGGGTTTCGGGCGTCATGTCCGACGAACTGATCCCCCCATCGCGTCGCGATCGACTCCATGTGCGCCGAGCTTGGCGCCGACGGCTCGCGGTCGCCAGCGCCGCGCTCGTTGCCGTGGTCGCAGTGACCGCTGCGGCGCTCGTCGTGCTCGACGACTCGACGACGATCGATGCATCCATTTCCTCGGGCGGCTCGACCAGCGCCGGTGGCGTCACCTCGGCGTCATCGCCCGTCATCAGCGGACCACTCAGCGACCTCGAACAACTCCCGAAGGGGCGGCCGCTGTCCCACGACGATCCGCTGCGGCTGTGGGTCGGTGGCGACTCACTCTCCGGTGCGATCGGTCCGGTCATCGGCCAGTACTCGGAGGACTCTGGTGTCGTCGACGCGTTGGTCGACTATCGGGTGTCGAGCGGTTTGGCGACGCGCGTGCGCGACTGGCCCGAGTACGCCGCCGATCTCCTCGAGACCGAAGACCCTGAAGCGATCGTGTTCATGGTCGGGGCCAACGACGCGATCATCGTCAGCAACAATCGATCCGACTGGGAGCCCGACTACCGCGCCAAGGTCCGCGAGATGATGGACTTGCTCGTGGGCGGCGACCGACACCGCACGGTGTTCTGGATCGGCTCGCCGCCAATGCGACTCTCCGAACGAGAAGAAGGGATCGTCGAGCTCAACCGGGTGTACAAGGAAGAGGCGCTCCTGCGTCCCGAGGTCGTGTACATCGATGCCTACTCGATGTTCGAGGGCCCCGAGGGCGGCTACTCGTCGTCGATCTTTCTTCCCGATCGCGGCACGCTCTACGTCCGAAGCGGCGATGGAGTCCATTTCAACAGCGCCGGCGCCGAGTGGCTCGGGTTCAATGTCTGGCAACTCATCGATCAGCGATGGGACGTCGGCAGCTACGCCGAGCCGGACCTGCCGATCGACTATCGGACCGAGCCGGGCGGCAACACTGGCTGTTGTGAGGAACCATCGCCCACCGACGACTCGGATCCACCTCCCGACGAGACATCGACGAGTGCACCCTGTTCGAGCGACGCGACCTGTGAGACCACGACGAGCACCGATGTGACGACGACGATCATCGAGGAGACCACGACGACGGTCCCTCCGAGCGATCCGACGACCTCGACATCACCGCCCCCCTCGACCTGAGCGATCGACCCCGAACCGGGTCGAGTCGTTTGAAGAACGCAAAAAGGCGGTCGATAGCCTCCACCGCATGACCGACTCGTTGTCTCAAGCTCGAGGAGCCGTCGACGCCGCGGCTGGCGTGGTCGAGGTTGCAGCCCGCAAGCTCGCGCAGGCCAGCGTCACCGACGGTCGCCTCTCGGTGAGCAAGCTCGACCAACATCAGGTCCTGGCGTACGACCTCGCACACGCCGCGGCGGCGGTCGAAGCCGGACGCGTGATGCTCGACTACGCGCAGCAGGGCGACATCGAAGCACGACTCGCGTTTGCGTTCATCGCCGACTCGATCGCCGAACTCGCAACCAAGCTCGTCGGACGCGCCGACGTGTGGGGCTCCGACGGCATGGCCCTCCAATCCGCAGCGGACTTCGTGACCCAGTATCGGTCGCCGGAGTTTCTGGCCGCGCTTGGCGACGACGTTGCGAAACACGGAACCGGTCCGACGCACCTCGACGACGACTTTTCGCTCGTCGCCGACACGTTCCGGCGATTCGCCGAAGAAGTTGTCCGGCCACACGCCGAACACGTCCACCGCAGCAACGGTGATGTTCCGGAGGAAATCATCGCCGGGCTCGCCGAGATCGGCGGTTTCGGCTTGTCGGTGCCCGAGGAGTACGGCGGCTTCGCGACCGGTGGCGAGAGCGACTACATGGGAATGGTCGTCTCGACCGAGGAACTGTCACGCGGTTCGCTCGGGATCGGTGGGTCCCTCATCACGCGGCCCGAAATTCTGACGCGCGCCGTCGTCGCCGGCGGGACCGAGGACCAAAAGCAGACGTGGTTGCCGCGGATCGCAACCGGCGAATTGATGGCCGGCATCATGGTGACCGAGCCCGACTTCGGATCCGACGTCCAGGGCCTGAAGGTCACCGCCACGCCGGTCGACGGCGGTTACGTGATCAACGGCGTCAAGACCTGGTGCACCTTTGCGGGGCGTGCGACGATTCTGCTCGTTCTCGCCCGCACCAACACCGATCGGACGCTCGGCGGCAAGGGCCTGTCGGCCTTCCTCGTCGAAAAGCCGCAAGCCAGCGGCCATCACTTCGAGTTCACCCAGGACACGGGCGGCAAGCTCGAAGGGCGCGCGATCGACACGCTCGGCTATCGCGGGATGCATTCCTACGAAGTTTCGTTCGACAACTGGTTCGTGCCGTCGGCCAACCTCGTTGGTGAGGAGGCCGGGCTGGGCCGCGGTTTCTACCTCCAGATGGCCGGATTCGAGAATGGGCGGCTCCAGACCGCGGCTCGTGCGGTCGGCTTGATGCAAGCCGCATTCGAAGCCGCCTTGGACTACTCGCAGAATCGCAACGTGTTCGGCCAGGCCGTCTTCGACTACCAGTTGTCGAAGGTGAAGCTCGCCAAGATGGCGTTCATGATCCAGGCCGGTCGACAGTTCTCCTACGCGGTCGCGCGCCTGATGGGCAACGGCGAGGGAACGCTCGAAGCATCGATGGTCAAGGCGTATGTGTGTCGCGCCGCCGAGTGGGTGACTCGCGAATCGATGCAACTGCACGGCGGTATGGGATACGCGGAGGAGTTCCCGGTGTCTCGGTACTTCGTCGACGCGCGCGTGCTCAGCATCTTCGAGGGTGCCGACGAAACACTCTGCCTGCGGGTCATCGCGCGTCGCATCGCGGAAACCGCGCTCGCGGACTGAACCCGCTCAGGAACGAAACGCAAAACGCGGGAGCGGCGCCGCGCCGCCGACCAGATCGGCGCCGAGGCGGCCGATCAGCGGTGCGAACTTGAAACCGTGACCGCTACACGGCGATGCCACCACCACCGGACCGCGTCGGTCGAGCACGAAGTCCTCGTTCGGCGTCGTGGTGTACAGGCAGGTCGCTTCGCTCGCCGGTGTCGGGTCGACACCGGGTATCCAGTTCTCGACGTACCGCAACACGGCGTCACGGCGGGCCGGATCGAGTTCGGCGAGGCGCTCGTCGGGGTGGGCGATGACCGTGCCCGCGTGGTGCTCGCCGACCTTGAGTCCCTCGCCCGGCGTGAAGAGGCCATACGCGGCCTCGGGCTCGCGATAGTGGATGAAGCTTGGCCAGACGTCCGGCCCGTCGGGTCGAGGCGCGAAGTGAAAGACATGCTCCTGGCTGATCTCGAGCCGCGGAACGGCGCTGCGATCCGGTAACAGACCCTCGACCCACGCGCCGGCCGCGATCACGACGCAACCCGCGTTGAAGCTCGCCCGATCGGTCGCAATCGTTGCGCGATCCTCGTCGACCTCGATAGCGAGAGCGGCAGTTCGCTCGAAGACGGCTGCACCGGCTTCGCGCGCAGAACCGACCATGGCCGCCCACGCGAGATCAGCACGCACGCGGCCTGTATCGCGAGACCAACACGCCAGGTGCTCGAAGCGCATGCCGTCGAACCGCTCGGTCGCCGCGTCCGGAGACAGGAGTTCGGCGTGGGCGCCCGCGGCGGTCAGCGCGTCGTGGATCGCTCGGACGGATCGGGTGTCGCCATGATCGACGCCTCCCGTCAACTCGATGAGCGAGACCGACCGTTCGGCTTCGAGTTCACGCCACAGGCGCAGCGATCGTTGCGCGAGTTCGACGTAGAACGGATCGGGGTAGGCGAAGCGGAAGATACGAACTCCGCCGTGCGAACTGCCCTGCGTGTGGCCGAGCGTGAGCTGTTCGAGCAGAACGACGTCGAAGCCCCGTTGAGCGCACGATCGAGCGATCGCCGAACCGGCGATCCCGGCTCCGACGACAACGACGTCGGCATCGATTCGTTCCAATGACCGCCTCCCCGAATGGGTGAGCGCTCAGTCGGCGCTGCGCGTCATCCCGGCACGCTCCCCGCGGGTGACGAACTTGGTCGCCATCTTGCGGCTCGCCTCGTCGATCATCTCGTCGCCGAACATCACCGCTCCCCGACGCTCGCCCTCGGTTGTTGCCTGCTCGTACGCCTCGAGAATGTCAAAGGCCTTGTTGAACTGCTCTTGGGTCGGGGTGAAGACCTCGTTGATCACCGTGACCTGATCGGGGTGCAACGACCATTTGCCGTCGAAGCCGAGAATTCGGCTGCGCATCGCGTAGTCGCGCAGCGCGTCGAGCTCACGGATCTTCAGGTACGGACCGTCGATCACCTGGAGGCCATTGGCGCGTCCCGCCATCAGAATCTTGCTGAAGACGTAGTGGAAGTGATCGCCCGGGTATTCGGGGATCTGCACGCCGCCCGTGAGCACCGGCATTTCGGTACTCGCAGCGAAGTCCGCCGGCCCGAAGATGATCGTCTCCAACCGATCGCTGGCAGCACAGATCTCTTCGACGTTGATGAGGCCACGTGCGGTTTCGATCTGGGCTTCGATCCCGACCCGGCGCGTGTGGCCCATCGTCTGTTCGATCTGAGTCAACAAGAGATCGAGTGCGACGACCTCCGCGGCCGACTGCACCTTCGGCAACATGATCTCGTCGAGACGCTCACTCGCGTTCTCGACGACGTAGGTGACGTCGCGATAGGTCCACTTGGTGTCCCACGCGTTGACTCGCACACACAGGGTGGTGTCGCCCCAGTCCTGCTCGTTGATCGCACGCACGACCTTTTCGCGCGCGGCCTCTTTCTCGAGCGGCGACACGCTGTCTTCGAGATCGAGGAACACCATGTCGGCGCCGAGACCGGGTGCCTTGCCGAGCATCTTCTCGTTCGACCCGGGGGTGGCATGGCAGGTGCGGCGCGGGAGGTTCTTGGTGCGTTCGGACATGCGCACGAGGGTACAAGTGGGGAGATTCGCCCGACCAACCGGGGTTAGCGTGCAACGATGACTGCACGCGAGTTGCCGACGGACACGCTCCACGAAATCGCCGAGGGCGTGTTCGTCTGGCTCCAACGGGGCGGCGAGAGCGGCGTGAGCAATGCCGGTGTGGTGATCGACACCGACGGCGCAACCGTGATCGACACGCTCATGGTCCGCAGCCAGTGGGAGCCGTTCGCCACCGCGGTCCACAAGCTGGGCATACCGGTTCGACGCACCGTGCTCACGCACGCACACATCGATCACGTCGGTGGCACGACCGCCTTCGGTCAGTCCGCGGTCTACGGCAGCGAGCAGACGAGCATGCTGCTCGACAGCACGGAGATGCCCATCGCCGCGTACAAGTCGTTCATGTCGGCGTTCGCCGATGAGTTCGACGAACTCGCCGAGCTGGGCTGTCGGCCGGTGACCCACGTCGTCGCCGATGCTGCGCAACTGACGCCGCGTATCGAAGTGCTCCCGGCAGCCGGGCACACCAGCGGAGACGTGATGGTGCTCGTCGACGACTCGGACGTGCTGTTCGCTGGTGATCTGTGCTTCTTCGGCGTGACGCCCCTCGCGTTCCAAGGCGACCCAGAGCTGTGGGCCGACACGCTCGACACGCTCGGCGAACTGGCAAGCACGATCGTCCCGGGTCACGGACCGGTCGGCGACTCCGAGGAGTGTCGGGTGCTGGCCGAGTACTTGCGGCACTGTGTCGCAGGCCGGGTTCCGCCGGGCCCGTGGGACGCGTGGAACGAGCGCGTCGAGCGCGATGCCATCAACATCGAACGCGCGGCGCTGCTGCGAGAGGGCCGAGACGAGATGCCACCGTCGATGCTGCGAGCGATCGGCTTCGGCTGACCAAACCCGACCAGGTCGGTCCGCACCGCCGTGGGACGGGTCAGGGCGCGCTCTGACCACCAGGTATCGTCCTCGCCGTGGCGCAGAATCCCGACCCGAACCTGTCGCTGACCTCCATCACGGACAAGACCAGGTCCCTCGACGACTGGCTCACGGTGTTCCACTTGGCGGCCGTGATGATCCCGCCGCGGCTCGAGGCTTCGGCTTTCAATCCGGTGATCGCACGGATCTTTGCGACGCTCGGAGACGCTGACGTTCGAGCAACCATCTGGGTCCCAGGTCCCGCATCGATGGCCCGCCGGATCCTCGGCGACCTCGCCGACGAGTACCTCGTGTGGTGCGATCCCGATGCATCGTTGGCCAAGAGCCTCGGCCTCGAGCGTCTCCCGGCATTCGTGCACCTGCGCCAGGACGCGACGCTGGTGGCCGCCGCCCAAGGTTGGTCGGTGAGCGAATGGCAGAAGGTCGCCGACGGGATCGCCAAGGCGCAGCACTGGACCTCGCCCGTGCTCGTCGGCAAGGGCAACCCACCGGCATCACCCGGGTGGGCGTTGTAGCACTGAGCGTTTGGCGTCGTTCGAAGGCTTACAAGCGGCCGAACGGACCTACAAGCTGCCGAACGGAATGGTGCGCGCGATGACGTGGACTTCGACGACATCCATCAGCGCCGATGCCCCGACCGTGTTGACGACGACTTCGTAGGTGTGCGAGCCAGTGGTCGCCGCGGTCGCTCCGACCACCGTCAACGTGTTCACGTCGAAGAAGGGTCCGCCGGTTGGCACGTGCACGACGGCATCGGAAAAGTTCGAGCCGGCACCGGCCGCGCGTAATTCGCCAACGACCATGCATGGACAGTCCGATCCGCCTTCTTGAACGGTCACCTGCGCGATCAACTCGACGTACTGAGTGCCCCCGGCGATTCCGGGAACGGTGATCGTGACGCTGCCGACAACCGAGTCGCCGTCGGCGTCGCGCACCGTCGAGTCGAGCACGGTTGTGCTCTCGGCGATGCGACTCGACGAGCGAGTCAGCCACACTGCCAACTGATCGCGCTGGATCGAATCGGTGGGACAGAACGACCCACCACCGCAGCCGTTGCTGATCCCGGCGTCGGTGATCGTGTCGATCGCCTTGTGGTACTTGTACGACGTCGCAACGTCGTCGTATTGGTGACCGGCCCAGGCGGTAACCGGCACCAGACCGATCAGCGCCACGACCGCGGCGACCGCGACCCGCCGGAGACGAGTTGCGGGCCGAGTCGACTCGTTCGATCGGGGGTGCTCGCTGCGGATGACTCTGCGCATGGCTTCCGATCGGCACGATCGCTCCGCGCGCCAGGCTGACCAGGGATTTCACACACTCACAAGCCTCTGACCGGGACCTTCGCGCCTCGAACCGGTGCGACTCGCGTTCGCCCAGGTCAAGCCGCGTTTTCGCAGCCCCGGTCGCCGCAGGCCCGACGAGCCCACTACGGTCGAGGCCGGTTCGTTCGACGGCACCGAGAATTCGAACGTTCCCACCTTCCAGCTCATGCGACGTACTGCAGGACTTCCGAGCAGCACCGTCGCCCAGGAACGGGCCGTCGCCCGACCTGGCCGACGCAGCCTGGCGGTGGCGATCAGCCTCCTGGCTTGCCTCGTCGCGCCCGTCACGCTCACGTCGGCTGCGGGCGCCCAGTCCATCGAGGACAAGCGCGCCCAGGCCGAGGCGCTCGCCGAGGAAA
>SXGT01575655.1_pt1 | contig 12475 bp, 8 predicted proteins | sample 3176221 | NCBI WGS metagenome assembly SXGT01 (sample SAMN11356862, study PRJNA531348) | freshwater metagenome | isolation source: freshwater sample F1-120 | place: China: Fuxian Lake, Yuxi | collected 2017-12-25
AAATCAACATCTATCAACGTGTCATCAAGGTGCGTTCCGGCGCCGAAGTGATTAACGCACGCCGCTAGCGGGTTATGGCGATCGCTCGTGCTTCAAACTTCGCGGTCCAATGGCTGTGGCGTGCACGATTGATTCAAGATTTTCCGCCGACATGGCGACTCGACATTCGCTTGATGTACACGCGCACTGCCACGGAATACAGGACTAGGCCAACAGCAGAAGCGGTAGCCAAACCAATCGTCCCCATGACTGGTGCTAGTAAGTAGATCAGGGCAACTTCAGTAGCAATCGCAGACCCCACGATCCATCCGAGCTGGATATGGCAGCCACGGAGTGTCATCACAGCAGGTCCCGGACCGAGCGATCCTTGAATCAGGCGACCGACCATCAGAATCGCCAATGGCCATATTGCGGCTAAGTAGGTGTCTGGGAAATGGCTGTACAAAACTACGCACGCCAATGACAACACGATGCCCGTTAGCACGGTGAGCACAGCTGATTCCGTTGCCACCAGCCGTGTAATGCGGTGAACTTCTTGGTTCTGTTGCCGTCGGATTGCGAGTGCAAATTTGCTGCTTTGGAGATCAAATATGGCGCCATTGATCATGGCGAGTGACGACGAGACTCGGTTTGCAATTCCAAGCGGCGCGATTTCGCTACTGGAAAGAATGCGCGACCCAAGCAAGATGTCACAAGACGAGAACAGTGAAAATAGAGTCGCATTAATGGATGCGGAGGTCATGAACTTGCCAACCAAGCGCGCCATTTGCTGGGGAACGGGTCGGGAGGTTGTCCTTATAGGGAGAAGCGCAAGGAGGTACGCAGCGCTACTTATGCTTCCAATGACGGAACAAAGAATCAACGTGAAACCAGTAGCTTTATCCATGAAAATGGCTATTGCCACCCCAGCAATCTGGATGGGCATTCGGATCACCAATTCGGATACTTGGTAGCGCATCGAATCACCACGCGCCATGGTGATTCCCGCGGCGATAGAGCCGAATGATGTAATGACTGTGAGCAGGGCGCCGATAGCCGTGTCAGACCAAGAAACATTTTTATTTGCGGCGAGAAGTACGGCAGTGAGCGCGCCTCCAAATAGCGCCCTGCGCATGACAGAACGCAGCAGGTACTTGATCATGGCGCTTTGCCACACGGATTCGACGGTCAACAGGTGCGAAACGCGGAGCGCTGCTTGATATGCACCTCCTGAGCACAGAGTCGTGCTGACCATTGCATAGGCCATAACGGTCACGAACTGGCCAAAGTCTGCGGGCTTGCATAGCCACCCCATTCCTAACGCAAGCGCGGTCTGAAGAATGATCGTGCTGCCGCGCACGGCAACTAAGCGGATCACCGGGTGCGTTGTCATATTCAATCGATTCATTACCACAAGGAATTCATGCTACAGCCCTCAGAAGTGTCGAGCGCTGCGTTGCGGCGCGGCCGCCAAATCAAGTTGGGTCAGCGAAGGCTGTAGACTTTCGTCATGTGCGGACTCGCAGGCATATTTGACCCCACGGGAAATGCGAGTAACCCTGTGGATTTGCTGCGCTTGATGGGCCAACAGATATCACACCGTGGACCAGATGACCATGGCGAGTGGTGGTCGCCACTGCTGAAGTTTGGACTAGCGCACCGGCGTTTGTCGATTCTTGATGTCACGCAGGCGGGGCACCAACCAATGGTCAGTCGGTGTGGCAATTGGGTCATCGCCTTCAACGGAGAGGTGTACAACTTTGAATCACTTCGGGCTGAGTTAGCGAAGAAGGTAGAAGTCTCATGGCGTGGTCACAGTGACACCGAAGTAGTTCTTGAATGCATTGCTACCGAGGGGTTTGAAAGCGCCATTACTAAGTTTTCCGGGATGTTTGCTATTGCTGCGCTCGACATTCGAAATCGACGGCTATGGCTTACAACAGACCACGCTGGAAAGAAGCCGCTGTATTTCGGGTGGCTTGGTAGTAAGTTCTGCTTTGCAAGTGAATTGAAGGCTCTGCGCGTTGTCGATGCTCCCGTTGATATTGACCGAGCATCCGTCGCACTCTTTATGCGGTACGGATACATCGCTGCGCCGCACACGATTTATCGCGGTATTCAGAAGGTGGCGCAGGGGCGCTACTTGTCGGTATGTTTGTCGCCCAGCTCCATTGGCCAGCCGATCAAGCAGTATCAATACTGGTCGATTGCAGCGGTCGCAGATCACGGAATGGCTTTACCACGATCGGCGCGACCTTCTCCTGCCGGTCTTGAGGATGTTCTTGAATCAGCAGTTCGCCGGCGGCTTGTGTCGGATGTTCCAATAGGTGCGTTCTTGTCCGGCGGTATTGATAGTTCTGTGGTGACTGCACTGATGGCGCGTCATTCGGCAGGGCGCATCAGTACATTCTCGATCGGATTTGACGATCCTGGGCTTGACGAATCAAAGTATGCACGTGCGGTTGCGGAGCACCTTGGGACAGACCACACGACGTGCATTGTTTCTGATGCGGACATGCTGGCAGTCGTTCCCAAACTTCCATGGATGTACGACGAGCCATTCGCAGATTCCAGTCAGATTCCAACTTACTTGGTCAGCCAATTGGCGCGCTCTCGTGTCAAGGTGGCTTTGAGCGGCGACGGTGGAGACGAGTTGTTTGGTGGATATGCGCGGTACGGAGAGGCCCTTCGGGTTTGGAAGATGCTCCAGCGTGTTCCGTTGCCAATGCGCCAAGTCGCTTCGGCGGTCCTAGCGCGATGTGCGCCCATGATTGCACTGGGAGACTCTACGTTTGGGCTGTCAAACCGAACATCCCCGCGTGTTGTTCGGGCCGCGCTCCGATCTCCTGCCGGCGTTGCCGAGGTGCTGAGCAGCCGGGCCTTCCAAGATCTCTATCGGCGCATAGTCTCCTCATGGAGCGTGTCGCCAGTGCAACTCCAGGCCGCTGATGCGATCTACCAGGACCCACTCCGTGAAATTGGCGTGGACATCAATGCGGTTGGCGCCGAAGCGTGGATGATGGCGGCGGACTTTCAAACCTACCTTCCGGGCGACATTCTTGTGAAGGTCGATCGGGCCTCAATGGCGCAGTCATTAGAAGTCCGCTGCCCGCTGTTGGACAGAGATGTCGTTTCATTTGCATGGTCGTTAGGCATGGAGCATCGAATAAGCCCGCCGCGTCTCAAGGTGGCATTGATTGACTTAGCTCGCACACTTGTACCGCAAGAAGTCATTGATCGACCGAAGATGGGATTTGGCGTGCCGTTGGCGCGATGGCTTCGGGGGCCGCTTCGCGAATGGATGCTGGACTCCTTGTCGCATTCACGAATTGCAAGTGCCGGGCTGCTTGATCCCAACGCGGTGGCCGTGTCCGTCGCTCGCTTGATGAGCGGTCGGGACGAAGAGCAGCCACGAGTTTGGACGGCGCTCATGTTGTCGGAGTGGTGGGCTGCTGAGCGGCAGAACCAGTAGGTATTAGTCAAGTTTCGGTAACATTGCTTCGGCGGGCACTACAGCTTGCAATGCCGATAGCCACTGTTGCGCACAATCGTGCATCGAAAGTACTTGGTGCCCTTGATGTTGCCGCAGTGATACAGTCGCTAAGACGTCATCAATTGCATTGGTCAACGCGTTGGCATCCGCCGCGACAATACGATCGCGCGGGCACGCGCATTCCCGCACATCACCACAATCCGTCGAGATCACTGGAAGTCTGCATGCCCGGGCCTCCATCACGCAGTTTGGCGACCCCTCGCGTCTAGAGGTAAGGCATAAGATTGTGCTTGCGTTGTACGCAAGTGCGATCTTCTCAAGTCGAGCAATGAAGCAAACTCGGTCAGCCGGAATCGTGACATTTAGCGATGAAGCAATCGCCAGAAATCGTTCAGCTGCAATCCCTACAACCAGCCATGCAAGATCCGCTCGGCGGTCGAGTGACGCGCTGATTGTGCGAACCAATAGCGGAATGTCCTTTTCTTCAGCAATTCGTCCAACATAGAGCGCAAGGGGTCCGTCATGAGCGACGCCCAATGCTGCGCGTGCGGCACTCGCACTCTGTTCAGAGGACAATTGGAATTCATAAGTGTCAATTCCATTGCGGATGACGCGTGCCTGGCTTCTATCAATAAGTCCGAGCCCGGTATATCCGTCGACACCGGCTTGGCTATTTGCAATGATGAGGTTCGAGTTTCGCAAACTCCACCGCAGTGTGGCGAAAACGATTTTTTCCCGATATCGACCAAGCTGCATTTCAGGCCGAGCGTTCCGAAGGGCCGCCACGACGAGGATTCCGCGATGCCTACAGGCAATTGTCGTAAGTATGACCGGAAGAGATAGCCACCCCACCACTACGTCTGGCCTGTCAGTAAAACAAAGTCGGCGGAGCCGAATCAGGGCTTGCGCTAGCCCCAATCCCGTCCCTAGTTTCGTACGTCGTTGGCCGTTCCACAACTCAACCTGCCGAAACTTCGAAGGAACGGCGCTGTTTGCAATTGTTGCAACCGTGACTACGTGCCCAAGGTCATGAAGTTCGGTTGCTAACTGCAGCAGTTGGCGTTCCGCTCCACCGCCGTGAAGAGCGCCACCCACGAACAGAATTCGCAGGGGGCGTTGCCTTGAATGTGATGATGTGGTTGCGTCAGGCATGTCGAAGTTCATCAGACCCAAGAGCAATCTGGGGACCTTGCCGTCGCTTCGCGGGGTGAGCAGCGAGAAGGAATGCGCACATCAATCCAGCAAGAACGCTCGTTGGACTCATCGTAAAGTCCCAAGTTCCCGAGTTTAGAATTTGAAAGTACACCGTGAAGTTAATGTAGGCAATTGCGTACCAGCCCGGCCCAGACATCCCGTCACGACTGTGTATCCAGCGATCGAATCGTCCAGCAAATAGCCCAAGTGCTATGGGGAGCACGATGACGCCGAGCCAGTAGCCATCTACCCATGCCGCCCCGATAAATCCGACGGGTATGTCGTTGGCTCCTGGGTCTCCAATGTGCATCTCGGTTGCATACCTTGTAAACCGTTGAGTAAATTCTGCACCAAACATCGATTGTTCTGGCAACAACCTGAGTACGGACAAGGCATGGTCCGCCCCCATTCGTGGCCAACTCTCAAACCATGTCATGGTGCTCAACGACTCTGTATGGCTGATTGCCAATTCTGACGAAATGTAACCCGCGTGGTCCCAGATCCGATCAGATAGCACTTCCGTTGCGCTCCGCGATTCACCGACAAATATAGCGCGACCAAAAAGAACCATAGTCACAACGATGATTGGCAGCGCAAAGGCAATCGAAATTGCCACAAGTCGATTTATTGGCAGTTGGCTCATGAGTGTCACTAGCAGCAACACTGTGGCTGCTCGCCGGCTACCGCACATAAGAATCAAAATGACTGCTAAGGGAACAAGGATGAGGTACCGCAATGTCCGCCAGCGAGTTTGAATGGTGAGGCCTAGAAATGCGAGTGGAAGCATCGAATTGATCAGCGCAAATGCAAGTGCGTCAAGGAAGCCCTTGTTCGATGCGGTCCAGTTCACTCGATAATCACTGGTAATAAACCCGACAAGCTCACCGAAGCTTTCCTGTTTGAGGATCTGCATCAGTGCCACTACTGCCGAAATTGAGATCAGGGCGACCACGCAAGTTACAATCCACGCCCGCCGATTGACTAGCGGATAGGTACAGAGGGAGGGCGAACGATGAAGCCGTGTCGTTCCCCCCGAAGCCACATATCCCAAGAGAATTGATCCCCACGATAAGGCGGTCATCCCTAGCAACGAGATATGCAGCGGAGGAGTGGCGTTGGTGGCGGCCATGCTTAGGAGCACCAATTGCCCAGGAGCATTTAAGTCCATGTGTGGCAAAAAGTTATACAACACGGCGGCGGGTAGCGAAACTACTAGCACGAACGCCCAAGACAAGCCGGACATACTGTCGGCGTATCTAAAATTTGTGCGACGGAACTCGCATTTACAAATCCATACCGAGAGAGCTAGATATCCAATACCCAGGATGATGCATAGCCCGTGGGATATCTGCAGGTGATAGTTCAATGGACTTTGGCCGTTAGGACATTACGAAAGTGAGTGCATGTGGCATTTAAGCGTGATGCAGTTTACCGATACGTCAGATCATACGACTTTGAGGCTTGAGCCGTGCATTGGATTGGCGTGATAGTCTAACGGGAAACGCCGCTAAAACCGGTAGGTGCCAGTAGAAGTGGTGTATACTGCCTCAAATGGGCGCAGAATCACTTCATACGAGTCTCGCGTCGCACGATGATTGGGCTTTACGCGGAGCCACAATCCCGAGCCGAATTGATGTTTCAGCAACCTGTCACTTTCGACAACAAGCCCGTGTGATTGCCTCGGCGATCAGTGGTCGTAAGTATGAGACAATTCTTGAACTCGGTGTCTACCCCGGTCAGATTCTTGCCTATTTAGCAATGGCGCATGGTCTAAGGGCGACGGGGTTGGAGTATGTCTCAAAGCAGGCGGTTGCCGTTCGTTCGGCATTTCCGGAAGTCGAGGTACTTGAGGGCGATTTGCTGACGGATGACTGGCGTCAGAACTCTCGCCGGTGGGACATTGTTTGCAGCTTTGGTTTAGTTGAGCATTGGGAAGATCCAAGAGTCCCGATAGCGCGTCAACTTCCCCTTGTAGCTCAGGGCGGAACATGCATCATTGCCATTCCCAACCATTCTGGACCCTACGGCGCTCTGATGAAAGCGCTTGATCCTGAGATGCACGCGCGTCACAGCGGAATCTCGTGGGGTCAACTTGCATCGGCCTTTCGGGATGTTGCAGGGGATGAATGGGAGATCAGTTTCTGCGACACCGTGGAAGGCGCGGGGTTTTGGAATTGCGGCTTGGCAGATTGGGTAGCTAAACGCGGCCGTGCCCCGCGATGGATTTTCTCCAAGGCGCTGTCCGTCTGGCACCGGATCATGACCCCGATCCCTGCTCCAAGTTTGCTGCGTCCCAATATCATACTGATCGCAACGCACAGGCGCTTAAATGCTCGGGCCTAGCCGTGCAGGTTGTTGATCGACGGTGCGATGCGGCATCAGTTGTTGAGGCTGTTGCTCTTGCCAGGTAGCTTTGTTTCATAGACCTACTTTGGGCGCGCCAAGGCGGAGCCCTCAAGATGTCCACCATCACTGATCGGCTTGTCCAACGAAACCCATCAACTACCTTTAGAATGGGGCGCAGCATGCCATTGGATATCACTCAACACGCGCTAGAGATTGAGCAGAATCGAGTCAATTGGCATCGAAAGCCGTTGCTTCGAAAGGTGTATGAGCGCTTTTATCATGGGATTTCCAAGCAGTTAGTTAGCGGCACCAAACTGGAGATTGGTTCTGGAATTGGCCAAATCAAGGAGTTCATTCCGGACTGCATCACCTCGGACCTGTTTCTAAATCCGGGCGTAGACCAGCTTGAATCAGCCTATTTCCTGTCCTTTCCGGATAGCTCCTTGAACAACATCATTTTGTTTGACGTGTGGCATCACTTGGAATATCCGGGCGCAGCCCTGTCCGAGATGTGGCGCGCGTTGGCGCCTGGGGGTCGTGTGGTGATATTTGATCCAGCCATGGGAATCATCGCCAGAATGGTGTACGGATTATTCCACCACGAGGCGCTTGGATTCGGGCAACCCATTCATTGGCACCCCCTAGGTTCGCTTGACTTGAGAGATGCGCCGTACTTTGCGGCGCAGGCCAGAGCATGGCGAATCTTTTTTCATCACGAAGATGAGTCTCACCTAGTGAATTGGCGTGTGGTGGAATGTGCTGCGTGGTCAGACTTCGCCTATCTTGGCAGCGGAGGTTTTTCCAAGCCGGCTTTGTACCCTGCTGCTTGTCTTCCGTGGGTCGAGTTACTAGATCGTTGGCTTACTTGGGTCAGTCGCCCCATGTTCGCTGGTCGGATGCTGATCGTTTTGGAGAAAAGATAATGTCACCGACCTTAAAGCACGCCCAGCACCTGAAGCCGTATCTAGAAAAACCAGCAGAGCATTACGCTGATGCAAAGCCACGACTGAAGGTAGGCGCACGCGCGTACCGTGGTGTCCTCGGTCATTATTATAGATTGGTAATTCCAGCAAACGCCAAAGTCTTAGAAATTGGTTGTGGCGATGGTTCATTGTTGAGAGAATTGCCGAATCAGGACGTCACCGGAATTGATGTGAGTGCGGATCAACTTGCATTGGCAATGAAGAATGTCCCGCACGGACGATTTCATTTAGGTGCTGGTGAGATCATTTCACTGCCTGAAACATTTGATGTCATCATCATTTCAGACACGCTCAATCTCGCGGCCGATGTGCAAACAATGCTGAGTCACGCGCTTCGCATGTCACATCCAAGAACGCGGCTTGTAGTCAATTTCCACAGCACGCTTTGGCGGCCAATTCGGTCCATCGCACAAATGCTTGGATTGGTTGGATCTTCCCCGCCATCAAGTTGGTTAAGTGCAGGCGACGTCCGCAACCTAATGTCACTCGCTGGCTGGGACATGATCAGTCAGAATGCCCGGATCTTGGTACCAGCAAATATTCCGCTAGTGTCAACGATATTGAATCGTTGGCTTGCGCCACTTCTTCCATGGCTTTGCATGACGGTGTTTCAAGTGGCGCGCCCAGGGCGAACGGGTACCTCGGCAACTCCACCATCCGTCTCTGTTCTAATTCCAGCGCGAAACGAAGCAGGAAATATTGCCGCGGTCATTCCAAGAACGCCGGCAATGGGTTGTTGGACGGAATTTATCTTTGTGGAGGGACATTCCAAGGACGAGACATGGGCCGAGATTCAGAATCTTGTCTCGCAGTATCCCAATCATCGAATTAAGACCCACAAGCAGACTGGTAAGGGCAAGGGCAATGCTGTACGCGAAGGCTTTGAACTCGCGGAAGGCGACATCTTGATGATCCTTGATGCGGACCTGACGATGCCGCCGGAAGAACTCTCCAAATATTATGACGCGCTACATGGTGGCATTGCAGACTTTGCAAATGGTGTCCGCTTGGTCTACCCAATGGAAGGCGAAGCCATGCGATTTCTAAATCTGTGCGCCAACAAATTCTTTGCGGTTGCGTTTTCCTGGGTGCTCGGACAGCCTGTCAAAGACACCTTGTGCGGCACGAAGGTTTTGCGGCGAACTGATTATCTTGAAATTGTTGCTAACCGCGCATACTTTGGTGACTTTGATCCCTTTGGTGACTTTGACCTACTGTTCGGTGCGGACAAGCTGCAACTAAAAATTGTGGATATCCCAATTCGTTATCGCGACCGTACTCACGGTTCAACGCAGATATCACGCTTTCGTCATGGATTCCTGCTTTTCGGAATGCTCGGGTTCGCGGCGCGAAAACTGAAGTTCGTGTGAGTGTCACTGTTCAGGATGGCAACGCGCCAGGTGGGCAAACTAGTCGGTGATGAACTTGCTCATTGCTTGATCCAATTCCACTTCGTGGCTCGTATGAAGTATGGATTTGCTGTCGGTTCAGTGGCTTCGACTACGAGTTTCCCGCTGCGGGGGCTTCCGGCATTCTCAATCACCAGCATTTGGATTGGTGTTTCCGAGTGGAATTTGAAGACAATCAGTGCGTCAGCACCCAGCGTCTCTATAAAGGCATCAAGTTTGTAGACGGACAGGTTTCTGTCCTTGACGGATTGAATGGCATCGAGTTTGGCTAGAACGGCCGGTCCGCTTAGGTTTGATGATTGAGATTTGTCTGAGATAAATACTGCTGGATCGCTGCTTATACAAACGGTCATGGGGGTAGCAGGTGCAACGTTTGGCGACCTGCGCAGCGCATAGGCGGCCAAGCCGATCGCCAGTACGGACAATATGGCGGCGGTTGCCGCATGTGAAACGCCGCCCCAAGCCCACTTGGACACAATGGCGGATTGTCGGCCACACAGGCTCTCTGGAACAGCGAACAGCAGGCAGAGGAAGACCAGCATTGATGGCGTAGCAATGATGACTCCGCGTAATCCACCGTCACCCCAGACAAGGGGCAGGCTTGCAACGAGACCTATTACACTGCCGGTCAACAGTATGCCCACGAGAGTCTTTCGTTTGATCATTACCAACGTAGTCACGGTTCCACTCACAAGCAGGATCCACCCAACAGATCTTTCGGGTAGTCGCCATGAGGTAAACATCGTTGGCAGTGATAGCCACAACTTCGCCGGCAACGCAATCACCGACTTACGAAATCCGTCCTTGAGGTCGGCCCATGACTTATTGAACGCCGGACTGGGGTCCGCGATGAACTTGCTCCATGCTTCGCGATACATCAAGGCGGTCTGCTCTGGAAGTCCCAGTTTGCTGCGTTCGGGTGATGCTGCACAGAAGTCCTCGTACGCCGCGTCCCAACCCTTGCCAATGGCGAGGCCGTAAATGGTTGGCGCAGCATTCGCATTTTCAGTTGCGTTATTTGCTGCCACCATCTGGAACACGATCTTGCCACCTAGTAGAACACTTGCCAACACGGCAATTGCAATAGCAGTTCGGCGAAAGCGGCGAGCGGTCGGAGCAACGGCTTCCAGAACAATGGGTACGGCAAGTAGTCCGAGTGGGCCGGGGCGAGTTAGCCAAGCCATCCCAAGCCACGCGATACCAGCGAGCCGGAAACTGAATCGGTTGTCTTTACATCCGGTGAGCAGGTAGGCAAGACTTAGACATGCGCAGGAATATCCGACAGACTCTGTGAGGTACGAACAAAGAAATCCTTGCCCAACTCGGAATGCACCAACCCAGATGATCAGGGAGACCGCTGGCGTGATAGCGGACCACGCCGAGATGGTAAGTGCGGAGACAGCGAGGCTGAAGATGGCTGCCTGTATCAACAAGCTCCACTGATAACTGCCACCAGCGAGTTCAAATTCTCCCGAACGAATCAGGGTATGCACGGGTCGCCGAGCGGCCCACTGAACCGATTGCCCGTTGTTGACTGCACTTGTTCCTGCATACCAGCCGCCAGCATCACTGAAGGGAATCCTCCCATCAAAGAGAACTGAACCGGGTCCGCTATCGTCATACGGGCTGGTTGGCATGTTGCTACTAACCCATCCGCTGGCGAGCACGGCAACGCTGGCGCCAAGTGTCAATGCGACAATAGACGTTGCAGGCGCACGAACGCCGAACATGGGATTTAGCCAACGAACAGCAATCGCGAGGACTAAACCGAGGACAAGCATGATCATGCAAGTCACTTCAATACTCATTGAAACGAACGTGGATAGCCATAGGCCGACAGCGGTGTCCATTGATCCAATCAGCCAACAGCCTATAGCGAGCCCACAAGCGGAGCCGGCGGTGACGGCGATGAACCAAGTCCCCCAGTTCTTTCGCAGTAAGACTCGGGACATGGCGATCCCAATCGATCCAATACAGCACAGAGCGATTCCACCGAATCCAAGTTCCTGGCGCCGCTGTTCTTGCGACGCCGTAAGTACGGGTGCAGATTTCCGCGCCAGATGCCATCGGACCGCCATGCTGTCAAGGTGGTCAGTGGGATTGGGCAAACTGAGGTGAGCGATTGATTGTGTACCTGCTTCCCACACAGAACATGCTCCTGCGAGCGATTCAGCGATTCGAGAGTGATTGGAGCATCCAGTGAGTGTTACCCCATTCACCACAATTTTATGCCTGCAACGATAGGGGTGATCATTGTTGTCTGGTAAATCCAATGTCCACCCATCATGAACGAGTGCGTTCACCGCTTCGCTGGGCGCGGGAAGAGGCACTCTGATTCCACGCGTTCCATAGGTATTCATGCCTCCCGTTGGAACTACCTGAGTTACCTCCTTCGTAACTTCAGTAAATGGAGATGGCCTGAGCAACGCGAGTAGGAGCGTCAATCCAGCGATAAAGAGTGCCGCCGCAACAATCGTGAGTACAGTCGGGGCAACCTGGATGCTCGAGCATGGCAGCTTTTCAGAAACTTTAGATTCCATCCTGTTAGACATCACTTTCTACATCAAAGTATCGCTCGACGAATTCAAGTCCGGCGTAATGCTAGCCCGCTGCCTCTCAAATCCCGTAATACCCCTAAATCATTTCACAAATCGTGCCACGCCTTCTTCCACAGTGACCTCTGGTCGTACGCCAAGGTCGCGCACTAGCCCGCCGATTTCGGCAAAGGTGTCCGCCACATCACCCGGTTGCGCAGGGAGCATCTCCATCACTGCCTTGCGCCCAGCATTCTGCTCAATTGACTCAAGGTAGCGCATGAGCGGCACCGGCTCGCCGCATCCAACGTTGTAGATGCGCCACGGCGCAGAACTGGAATCTTCACTCGGTCGCGCAGGATTGAAGTCAGGGTCGGGCGTAGCCGTGCGGGCGAGCGCCGCCACGACCGCGCGGACAACATCATCGATGTACGTGAAATCTCTCGAGTGTTGGCCCCGGTTGTACACCTGAATGGGCGTCCCCTCAATGATCGCTCGCGTGAATTTGAATAGCGCCATATCTGGCCTGCCCCATGG
>SXGT01551752.1_pt1 | contig 12474 bp, 11 predicted proteins | sample 3176221 | NCBI WGS metagenome assembly SXGT01 (sample SAMN11356862, study PRJNA531348) | freshwater metagenome | isolation source: freshwater sample F1-120 | place: China: Fuxian Lake, Yuxi | collected 2017-12-25
GGGCGCCTCATTATGAGTCAATGGAATCACTCAGGTGAATTGAGGGCTTCTTCGACATAGTTTGTTTATTTGATTTCATTGTTAACCTCACGTCAACTCAACTAAAGCAAATGCCGATACGTTATTATGATTACGCTCAATGAGCTCAGAGTTGAAACGGCTGGCCATGGTCTTAAAAAAATGGGTGCTCGCGCCGTAGCCGCCGGACCTTTTCATTTAGCCATCTATTACTTCGGGGTAATGCGAAACCCTGGATTTGCCTTCTTCAATATTTATGGCCTGGCCTTACTGATGTTACTTGCCGGCAGTTTTATTCGCTTCGTGCAGTGGAAGTATTTGGATCACTGGCTTCAGGATCGCAAGGGCATACAGAAGTGGCTCATGGTTTTCTCCTCCAATGCGATTTTCATGGGTCTTGCTTGGGGTGTCGCGAGCGTCGCGACGATTCGCGAACACGGCTTGGCTCCGGCCAGTTTGGTGATGATTCTTTACTGCTTCGGCGTTGCCAGTGCTTCGATTTCAGCGTTCAGTTTGAGTATTGTGACCAGCGTCATTTTTCAGTTAGTCATTTGCACGCCGGCAATTGTAACTTTAGTTTTGACTGTTTCAGATTCCTTTGTTTTTGGTTTCCTCGCAGGCTTGGTGCTGTATATGGTTTTTTCATTGATCACCGCATTCAGCCTGAATCGATTTCATATGGAAGTGATGATGAATCGCGAGACAATCGCCAAACAGAAGGAAGAACTCGAGTCCGCGCATGAGCGTATCAAAGCCATGCATGAGAGCATCGACGAGGCGTTTGTGGTTTTTGATCGTGAGGGAGTGTGTCGAGAGAGTCCTGCGCGTCGCGGGCAGGAACTTTTGGGTATGGATCCTAAGGGCCGCTCGATCGATGAGGTGTTGCGAGTCGGCACCAATCAGATTGAGAATGTGCGTAACTGGTATCAGCTGTTGATCTCTGATCGCTTTGATTTCGAGGAGACTGCCGCTCGAGGACCGAAATCGGCGGACTTCGAGGGTTCCGACAAAATGTTGAAGTTCCGTTACCATCCCATGCGCAGCGAAGATGGGACGGTCAAGAACATCATCTTAACCGCGACTGATGCAACCACTGAGGTGGCGGCGACGAAAGAAGCAAGGCTCTCGAATGAGCGCGCTAATATGATTTTACGTATTCATGAAAATCGTGGCGGTTTTCGCCCATTCCTGACAGCTTTTGAAGCCATGTTGACGCATTTATGTAACTGGAACGGCGAACGAGTCGATGATTTGAAGCGTGAGGTCCATACGGTAAAAGGCGCCTGCCTTCTCTATGGCCTCAACTCCCTGGCTGAAAAAATTTATGAGACTGAACTGATGATTCGTGAATCCGGGCTCGATCCCGATCTCGAGTTCGTTCGCTTACAGGGAGCTATCCTAGAGATGGAATTTAAGGTCTGGCGAGTGCGTGAAATGAATCTCTTCACCCAGCTTGGTGTCTTTGCCGACAACTCCATCGAGGTTTCGATGCGTAAGTTTTCCGAGATTGAAGATAAGTTTTCGCGCAATCCCGAGTCGGCTAAAATTTTTCAAGCCATCGGTCGCGAACTTTTGGCCAATGAGCTCGGAGATTTGATTCGCGACTTTCAGTTTCATGTGAACAGCACGGCCGTTAAGCTCGGCAAATCGGCTCGCCTTGAGGTCGATCCGATAAGTGATCGTGTTTACCTGTCACCGCATGTCTATATCGAGGTGGTACGTTCGCTGGTGCATCTCTTTAACAATGCTCTTGATCACGGGATTGAATCTCCCCAGGTTCGTGCGTCTCGCGGAAAATCTGAGACCGGTTCAATTCGCGTGCGCTACCAAACCATAACGGCTCGTGAGAAACCATGGATTCAGATTACGATCGAGGATGATGGCGGCGGTGTCGATCTCGTAAAACTGCATGAGGTCTTGAAGAGTAAAGGTGTAGTGCTTCCCGAAGACATGTCGCCCCTTGATGTCGCGATGAATATCTTCGGTAACGGCATTTCGACCAGTGACGAAGTGACGCAGATATCAGGTCAAGGAGTCGGCATGGGTGCCGTACGTGCGGCGATTTTCAAGGATCGAGGTACAATTCGCATCAAGCGAACCGATCAAAGTGGTACCTGTTTCGATATTCGGCTGCCGGTTCCGAAAGAAGGACTGAAGACATCACTGGATGAGGTGTCGAGCACTTCGTCAACCCCGTCGCCAACTTCGCTCAAGGGCGCGGCTTAAGCCAAGCGAAAGAGTGTATAGGGCTTTCGATGCCCTTTTTAATTCGCGTTGGTTATTTCACGATACCTTTGTACATATAAGCAATGCCGAAGGTGAGTGGCTTTGCCTCACAAGACTTGAACTGTCCTGTTTTCAACATCAGATCTTTAAAGTCTTCGCCACAGGGAAACTGGGACGAAGAGTTTTGCAGGTAATCATAAGCCACCTTGCGCCCCGTGATCCAGCCGCCAATCATCGGCAAGACATGGCGAGAGTAGGCATTATAGGCCTCGCGAAATCCAGGTATAGATGGCTGTCCGAACTCCAAGACCATCACCGCACCCCCTGGTTTCACGACCCGGGCAAGTTCGCTCAAACCCTTAAGCGGATCTTGGACGTTGCGAATGCCAAAGGAAATGCTGGCAAGGTTAAATGATGCTGTTTCATAGGGTAATTGTGTGACATCGGCTTGTTCAAATTTGATCTCGAGACCCTGCTTCAATGCCTTTGCCGGCGCGAACGCTAACATCTCGGCGCAAAAGTCGGTGCCGAGGACTTCACCCGCTGGGCCGACCGCATTTTTGAACTCAATGGCCAGATCACCGGTGCCAGTGGCACAATCCAATACACGCTGACCATTACGAGCACCACTCCAGGCGACCAGGGTCTTACGCCACAAGTGGTGAACCCCGCCAGAAAGAACATTATTGGCGCGATCATAGCCACCAGCAATTTCACCGAACATGGAACGAATTTTTTCCGCATCCGGTCCGGAGCGCACGGGTTCAAGATTCATGTTGCGTGCTCCACGGTCGTGAGCTTGCGACCAAGCGCTTCGGCTACCCGACGTACATCACCCACAATCGCGGCAAACTGGTCGAAGCTCAGAGCTTGGTGAGCGTCTGACAGCGCATGAATGGGGTGAGGATGCACTTCGATGATCAAACCATCAGCGCCGGCGGCGATTGCGGCAAGCGACATCGGTCCGATCAACTCAGGACGACCGGTGCCGTGTGAAGGATCCACGATAACCGGGTAAGAGCTATGCATTTTCAAGTAGGCAACTGAGTTCAGATCCAAGGTGTTACGGGAGGTGTTTTCGAAAGTACGAATACCGCGCTCGCAGAGAATCACGTTCTCATTGCCACCCTTCACCACATAGTCTGCGGCCTTAAGCCATTCATCAACTGTGGCGGCGAAGGCTCGCTTGAGTAACACTGGTTTGTTCAAGGCGCCGAGTTCTTTGAGAAGCTCATAGTTGTACATATTGCGCGAACCGACTTGAAACATCTCGACGGAGTCTACGAAATCACCCAGTTGTCGGGGGTCGGTGATCTCGGATGCCAAAGGCAAACCTACCGCACGCTTCACTTCAGAAATGAACGAAAAGGCCGATTCGCCAAGCCCCTGAAATGAATCTGGCGACGTGCGCATTTTATAAATGCCGCCTCGAAGGCAACAGGCACCGCTGGCCTTTACCGCTTGTGCGGTCTCGAGCAATACCTCATGCGATTCAATGGCGCAGGGGCCAGCAATCAGCGCGACTCTGCCGTCGCCGATCAGCACTTCACTCGGACCTGAAACCAAAGAAGAAGAGCCGTGCGCAAACGAAATTTTCACGGGGCGATTAGCCGTCAGCATCGGCAAACGATGAGCCGTTCCCATGGACGCAGGAGCGGCGTTGAGATTGTTTGGCAGGTTTTTGGACGTGGTCGTTGTCATCTCCGACATCATTTACACTCTTGGATTTACTCTTTAACCTGTTTTGTCCGCATTACTCATTCTTAATAACCGAATTTCTACCCGATTGCTTGCAGATCTCGTGCCCCTTCGCTTGCGCTCTTTGAGCCAGCAAAGTATAGCCTAGCCACTTGTTTTGTGGATAGGTTTTGTGGACAGGAGAACCGGGTTGGCGAAACGAACACGCTTCGATGCGAACGCCCTTCGCGACTTCCTCAAGAATGGATGGCTGCTCGCTTTTGAAGCCGACCAAATCCTTGTAGGATGGGGCGAATGGAGCGAATCAGCCAAACCGCCAGAAGAGTCCTTCCCATCAGAGCGCCAACCAGAGCGCCTATCGGCGCCTCAATCGGCGCCTCAATCGGCGCCTCAATCGGCGCAATGTACCGTCTACGCTCCTGATTTCTACCTCAACGATCCGAAACCTTGGAAAGCGACGGCAAATTGGGACATTGTGTCGCGCGGTCATTTTGCCAACCATTTTTTGACGGGTATTGGGCGGAATGTCAATTGCGAACCTCTGAACTGGCGCGAACCTCTATCTGAAGATTTCGCGAACTGTTGGCAAAAGATCCAAGAGGGTTTTCGAGATCGGGGCCTAAAAAAGGCAGTGCCGGTAGTTTTTGCATCCGCCACGGTGGATTTTTCACGGACCAAATCGCATGAAGGGCTTCTGGGCCAGATTTTGACACAGGCCTTGGAGCTTCCCAGTCACTTGTCACTCTATGGAATGTGGTCGGAGAACACAGGATTATTTGGCGCGACGCCTGAGGTACTTTTCAGTCGGGATTCAGTAACTGCACCGATCTGCACCATGGCACTAGCTGGGACCAGGGGTAAGAGCCGTGCTGACGACCGGGAGGTTCTATTTAATGACCCTAAAGAACGTCATGAACATCAATTGGTGGTTGATGATCTGAAGGGGCGTCTTGGAACCATCGGCGATGTGACAGTGGATTCAACACAGATTCTTGAGTTACCGACTCTCTTTCATTTAGTGACTCCAGTTAAGGCTTGCCTGCCTGCCGGTCGAAATATTTCCTTCGAGGATTTGGTGCGCCTACTGCACCCGACACCTGCATTGGGGGTAGCGCCACGGGCCTTGGGATTTGGCGAAATTCGCCGCTGGGATCCGCTGGCTAAAGAGCGTCAACGTTTCGGCGCACCCTTTGGAGTGACATGGCAGGGACGCCATCATTGTGTGGTGGCGATTCGCAACGTGCAATGGCAGGGCAATAGTCTGAAACTGGGCTCGGGCTGTGGTGTGGTGGGTGAAAGTGAGTTTTCTCGCGAGTGGAGTGAGTTGGGTTTGAAGCGGGAATCGGTCAAAAGGATGCTGGGTCTATGAACATTTCTTTGTCTTATCGCCTTTTAGAAGAACTCTACTTGGGCGGTGTGCGCGAGATCGTTTTTTGTGCCGGCGCTCGTAATTCTCCTTTGATTATGGCGTTGACGCGAGCTCCTGCTTTTGTGCGCCACTCGTTTTTTGAGGAGCGAACCGGGGCTTTCTTCGCGCTTGGCATCGCCCGTCGGACCGGGCAGCCGGTCGCGGTGATCACCACTTCGGGAACGGCGGTGACCGAGCTTTTGTCGACGGCGGCGGAGGCCTTTCATACGGGAGTGCCGCTGATTTTCGTTACGGCCGATCGCCCGCGTCGTCTGCGAGGCACGGGGGCGCCGCAAGCCATAGATCAATTTGGTTTGTTTACTAAGTTCAGTACTCTGGAGTTTGATCTCGAGCACGGTGAGATGTTCAATCTGGCCGGCTGGAGTCGGCGTGCCCCGGTGCATGTGAACATTTGTTTTGATGAGCCTCTGATCGACGAACCGTTAGAGGCGCACGAACCTTTAACAGCTCCGCCAACGGAGATCACACCCCATGTTTTTTTCGGCTTGTCTGGCTTTGAGCGTTCAAGTGGCTCTGAGTGGGCGGCGCTGAGATTGACAAAATTCCTGCGACAAGCCGCTGATGGTGTTTTGGTCACGGTCGTCGGGACACTTGAAACCGAAGCGGAGCGCGAAGCGGTGACGCACTTTCTTTTACGTGTGGGTATGCCGGTATATCTTGAAGCGACGTCAGGCCTGCGGGAGTGCCAGGAGCTTCGCTCACTGCAATTACGTTCTGGCGACAAAATCCTCTCATGGGCACTTAAGCGACAGTTACTTTCACACGTACTCAGAGTCGGTGGCGTGCCGACGGTCCGGATCTGGCGTGACCTCGACGAAGCTAGTTCGGCAGTTGAAGTTTTGTCACTCACCCCCCTGCCATTCGCGGGTTTGAGTCGTGGTGAGTTGATTTGTGCTGAGATTACGACTGCGGTCGAAAATGTGGATGTTCGTGTGGAGAAGAGCGCGATGGTCGATGCGTTGATCACAAAAGATCGCGCGGTTGAATCAAGCCTCCTTAGGCTTTTTGAGGGCGAACCCTTTTCCGAACCAGCGTTGGTGCGGTCGCTGTCGCGAAGGATACCAGAGAGTTCCTTGGTTTATGTTGGTAATAGTCTACCGATTCGTGAGTGGGATCTTGCTGCGGCCAGTGAACAGGTGCATGCAGTTGAAGCCAACCGCGGCGTCAATGGTATCGATGGTCAGTTGGCCAGTTTCTTGGGCCTTGCACGCGATGGTGCTGTGGAAAATTGGGCGATCGTCGGTGATCTGACAGCACTCTATGATTTGGCGGCACCTTGGGCCCTCATGCAGGCACGCCCTGAACTCTTGGTGCGCTTGGTGATCATCAATAATGGCGGTGGCAAGATTTTCTCGCGCATTTTCAAGAATGATCTTTTCGAGAATCGTCATCATTTGGATTTCGAGCACTGGGCGCGCATGTGGAAGCTGGATTATCAGCGTTGGCAGGAGGTTCCCTCAGTCAGTCTCTTGGCTCGGCATCAGGTGATCGAACTGGTGCCTGACGAGGCATCGACCCGTCTTTTTTGGGATCGTTATGATGCACTTTGGGAGTGAACCGCGAGTTTTCGTGCACGGTTTTCTGGGCCTCGCGACCGATTGGCAGGCGTGGGCCCGCCCGAATCTTGATGTTTCGATCGATCTTTGGTCGATCGCTGCGGCCTACGAATTGGCGCCGTTAGCTGATGCCTTTCAGTTTGCCGCTGAGAAAATCCATGCCGCTTTGCCGAAAAGTGGAAAGACCGTATTGATCGGATATTCACTCGGTGCCCGTTTAGCCATGCACGCGCTGCTTTTGCGGCCGGAGCGTTTTTCCGCTGCGGTTTTCGTTTCGGGCCATCCTGGATTACTCAGTGAGGACGAACGCGCGAAACGCACGCAAAGCGATCGTGAATGGGCAGAGCGGTTTCGCTCGGAACCTTGGTCAGAATTGATGGCGGCTTGGAATGATCAGGCGGTTTTGCGTTCGGCCCGGGCGAATTTAGTTAGTCGCGACGAGCCGACGTTCACGCGTGAGGCTCTGGCGGTGGCTTTAGAGCGTTGGTCCCTCGGGCGCCAGCGAGATCTACGCCAACAGCTCGCGGTGCTTGATGTTCCGATTTTGCTTTTGACGGGAGCCGAGGATAAAAAATTCACCGCGCTTAACTTGGAATGGATGAAAAATCTGGCGCCCGCCAAAATCCAACATCGAATTGTGCCTGAGGCAGGGCATCGCGTGCCCTGGGAGCAGCCACAGAACTTCGTTGAAGCTCTTCAGGGTTTCTGCTAGACGATTGACTCAATCCCAAAAGTTATTAACGAGGTGTGTCTATGGCGGCATCAATCGACCCCCAAGCAGGAAAAACCAATCCCCAAGCGGCTGAACTCCCAATCAAATGGACGGCGCTGAAAACGTTTGAAGACATAAAACTCGAGGTGAGCGACGACGGGATTGCGAAAGTTACGATCAATCGGCCTGAGGTCCGCAATGCATTTCGCCCGCAGACGGTCGAAGAATTGCTTCAGGCCTTTGCCATATGCCGCGATGAATCTTCTGTCGGCGTCGTGATTCTCACTGGCGAGGGCGACTTGGCTTTCTGCTCAGGCGGCGACCAGCGTGTGCGTGGCGAAGGCGGCTATGTTGGCAAAGACGGAATTCCACGCCTCAACGTACTCGACCTGCAGAAGGCGATCCGTTCGTTACCGAAGCCAGTCGTGGCGATGGTGGCCGGCTATGCGGTCGGTGGTGGGCATGTCTTGCACGTGGTCTGTGATTTGACAATTGCCGCTGACAACGCTCGCTTTGGACAAACCGGCCCGAAAGTCGGCTCTTTTGATGGGGGCTTAGGCTCAAGCTATTTAGCGCGCATCGTGGGTCAGAAAAAAGCTCGCGAAATTTGGTACCTCTGCCGGCAGTATGATGCGGCTCAAGCACTGGAAATGGGATTGGTTAACACGGTCGTGCCACTCGCGGATCTTGAAAAAGAAACGGTAAAATGGTGCCGAGAGATCCTCGGGCACTCGCCGTTGGCTCTGCGTTGTTTGAAGTCCGCTCTTAACGCTGATTGTGACGGTCAAATTGGTTTACTTGATTTTGCTGGCAACGCCACCCTTCTCTATTATCTCTCGGAAGAGGCAAGAGAGGGTAAGACCGCTTACCTGGAAAAACGCGCCCCTGACTTTGATCGTTTTGGCAGGTTTCCCTGATGTCTTCGACTACTGCGGTTCATAGTTCTTTGGGTCTTGGCGCCATCAGACCGTGGATCATGGCGCTTCGGCCGAAGACTTTATCGGCCGCTGTTGTCCCGGTGATTGTAGGTAGTGCTCTGGTTAAACATGAAGGCTTACCTGTCTTGTGGTGGGTTTCAGTCTGCGCTTTGATGGCCTCAGTCTTTATTCAGATCGGTACGAATCTGGTCAATGATGCCATCGACTTTAAGAAGGGTGCGGACACCGCGAACCGTATTGGCCCGCAGCGTGTAACTCAGAGCGGGCTTCTAACGTATAAACAAGTTATGATTGGTGCTGGCCTTTGCTTTGCGATTGCCTTTGCGTTCGGCATCCCTTTGGTGATTCAGGGAGGTTGGCCGATCGTGGTGATTGGTTTGGCATCATTAGTTTTGGGTTACGCCTATACCGGTGGCCCGTTTCCGTTGGCCTATCTTGGCTTGGGCGATCTCTTCGTGATTTTGTTCTTTGGTCTGATTGCGGTCGGCGGAACTTTCTTTCTTCACACTCACGCTTTGACGGTGTCGGCTTTGGTGGCGGGTTTACAGGTGGGTTGCTTGGCCACGGTTCTGATTGCGATCAATAATTTTCGCGATTCTCCAGAGGATGGCAAAGTGGGCAAGCGAACTCTGGCTGTTCGCTTCGGCCCGCAATTCGCGCGGCTCGAGATTTTGATTTTAACGGCGGTGCCTTTTTTGCTTGGCACCTATTGGGCGAGGTTTGGTCCTCTGAACGCCGGTCTGCTTCCGATTTTAGGCGTGCCACTGGCGCGACGGATTCTTACGGGTGTCTTCAAAAATGATCCCAGCCCGCTCTATAATAAGTTTCTTGCCATGGCCGGCGCGTTGCAATTGATTTTCGGGATGGGCCTGGCTTTGGGTCTGGTTTCATCGTTGGGTTTGTAGTTGGAACAACGAATATGGGTGTCGCACTATGTTTTGCGGTCTAGGCGTCCGTTAAGCGCGTTGAGCTCAAGCGCGACAGAGCGTCACGGTGCTCTTTTGCGAATCGAGACCGATGCGGGTGTCGGTTACAGTGATTTACATCCGTGGTTCGAGCTCGGCGATCAAAATCTAAGTATACAACTGAAAGCACTAACTTCAGGTAAACCTTTATCATTGGGCGCGCGTTCGCTAGAACTCGCGGAACTTGATCGCCAGGCCCGTAACCTTGGTCAAAGCGCCTTTGCGGGACTACCGCTACCGCCTGGCAATCACCGCCTTATAATCGACCGAGAATTGGAGCTGAATGGCAATGCGGGTGCGGAATATCTACAGCAGTTGCTGACCACTGGCGTTCAAACCTTGAAGCTGAAGCTGGGATCGGATTGGCGACGCGAGGCCGTCTTTTTGATGGATTGTGAAGCGCGCCTGCAGAGTTTTCGCTTACGTTTGGATTTCAATGGTCAATTGGGGCGAGATGAGTTTTTAGCATTTCTCGAAGCGCTGCCAGTCTCTCTACGTGAGACCATAGAGTTTATCGAAGATCCGATCCCCTTAGAGGTAAATGGTTGGAATGAGCTTGTAGAGCGCAGTTCAGCAACACTTGCTCTCGATCGCGGCAGTGAAAATTTGGCGGCTCATGCCCCGTGGATGATTTGGAAACCTGCGGTGCAGAAACCTGAAATCGCTCGCCGGCGGGCGTCGATGGGTTCTAAGATTTGCGTGACGAGTTACCTTGACCACCCCGTCGGGCAAGTGGACGCGATGCTTGAAGCCGCACGCCTGATGAGTTCCGGAGTTGCACTTGAGATCGGCGGCCTGGCGTCACATTTCAGTTATGAGGCCAATGAATTTTCCGAGTCGCTGAGTTGTCATGGCGGGAAGGTTTTGCCTGCACCGGGAACCGGAATTGGTTTTGATGAACTGCTGGCTGCTCAGGATTGGCAGGAGCTCAAATGATCTCGTTGTCGTCACGTGAGAACCAACTCCTTCTCAATCCACGAATGTCTTCAGGGGAACGCGCGGTTTTTGAAGAGGCTTGGCGCGATTTGATCCAGCGGCGCTTTCGTGAGCGCGTTGGGATCGCAACCTCGGGATCGAGCGGTAACGGTGCGGGGCGTTTGATTATTTTGTCGCAAACGGCTCTGGAGTGTAGTGCTCAGGCTGTGAATCAGCGTCTGGCTTCTGACGCCCGCGACGTATGGTTTAAGGTTTTACCTGATTTTCACGTCGGTGGTTTGGGAATCAAAATCCGCGCGAAGCTTTCTGGGGCGCGTGTTATTGAAAGCCCCGCATTGCTCAGTGGGCAAGTGCCTTCGTGGAATGTGCATGAGTTTTGGCGCGAGCTTGGAACGAGCGCGGCAACTCTGGTGTCGCTGGTGCCGACTCAGATTTTTGATCTGGTTCGCAATCAATTGAGGGCGCCCGATTCGTTGCGTGCTGTAGTGGTTGGTGGCGGTCGGCTGGAGCCCGGTTTGTTGGCAGAGGGCGTGAGGCTTGGTTGGCCGCTCTTGGTGAGCTATGGGTTAACGGAGTGTTCCTCGCAGGTGGCAACGGCGATGGCGCCGGGTAAGTCGCAATTGCGACCATTAGCTCATGTACGTTTGCGAATTGGCGCCGATGATTGTCTCGAGATTCAGAGCGGAGCACTTTTATCGGGGCAAATTCGCTTTTCTCCAGCGACGGGAGAGGCTGTATTCGAGGAATTCGCTCCAGGCAGTTGGTTTCGTTGTGAGGATCGTGCCCGACTTGATGCTGATGGAGTGCTCACGGTAATCGGGCGGGTTGGGGACTTTGTGAAGATTGGTGGCGAGGGCGTGGTGCTCAGTCGTCTAGAAGAAGTCTTACAACGACTGTGTTTCGAAACAGACTTTACTGGCGATGCTGCGGTGCTCGCTGCTGCCGATGAGCGCCTGGGGGCGGTGATTGTGTTGCTGGCGAGTGGGGACAAACTGGCCGCAAACAAATTGCGAGATCGATTCAATCAAGCGGTCATGCCTTTTGAGCGAATCCGAGAACTATATCATCTCGAAGAACTACCCAGGTCACCTCTGGGAAAGCTCTTGCGGCAGCAAGCCATGGCCCTTACGGGGCGGCTAGAAGTGCCTATAATTTAGGCTGTTTTCTGGGCGTGAGAAAACTTGCCGCTTGCCCTATTGACCAAGATGGTCACGGCAACTAAGCTCACTTCACGTTTTGACATTTTTTGTAAGCTACGAATAAAAACCCGAAAATCGGTGGTTATCGATGATGGCGCTGCGCACTTTGAAATTTTTGGTCTTGACCCTGGTTTTGGCTTCGACGGGCCTTTTCGCTTTTGAAAAGACAGCGAATGCTTCGGTCTTGCTCGGGATGCTTTTCAACGAAGTAAACGATATCCATGTTTTTAAGCGTCCCGACGGTCGGCCGACCGTGGTGGTACAGGGGCGGGCATGGGGCTGGTATCATCACGTGACATTTCCGGCGGCAGATAACACGGGTAAACAGTGTATGCAGAAGTTTGTCGATCACATCAGCAGTGGTGGAAATAAACAAGTACAGTTTGGTGGCTACAGTGCTGGCCAAGTCGTTGATCAGCCGACACGCACGACACGTACCGAGTTCTCAGTGATCACTGAGTGCTACTTCCGGTAGAGTTATTTTTCGAACCCTGGTCAATTTCGAAAGCCAGTTGCGAAAGCCAGTTGCGAAATTCAGTTGCGAAATACTGACGGTTTATATTTCCAGATTTTCTGTTTGATAAAGTTCGGGGTCAGCATAGCGATCAAGCGCGCGCCCCAGCGAATCCTTGTGTAAGCTTTCATGCTCCAAGGAAAATGGCTCAACAAAATCTCCTGATCCAGGACATTGAAAAAATAATCGAGAATGAGAGCCATGAGAATCAGGTCATCGAGCACACCGATGATCGGAATCCAATCAGGAATGATATCAAACGGAATCAAAATCAATGCGACCA
>SXGT01499899.1_pt1 | contig 12471 bp, 12 predicted proteins | sample 3176221 | NCBI WGS metagenome assembly SXGT01 (sample SAMN11356862, study PRJNA531348) | freshwater metagenome | isolation source: freshwater sample F1-120 | place: China: Fuxian Lake, Yuxi | collected 2017-12-25
ATGTCGGCATGGATTCGGTGGCCTTCGCCGTCGGCATGGTCGCCATCGAGGATCGCCTGGGCGCCGCGCTGTCCGAGGAAGATCTGCTCAGCTGCGAGACCCTCGGCGACCTGGAAAAGGTGGTCCTGGCCAAACTGCCCGCGGATCAGGCGAACTCGTGACGGCCGCGCCATGGGGGCTGGCGCAGGCGCTGACCGATGCGATGACGTCCACGGACCGGGCGCTGGCGGTGCTCGACACCGGCGCCGGCACCTGGACCCGTCACCCGTGGGGTGAGATTCACGCACGCGCCGAGAACGTCGCCGCCCGCATCTGCGATGACGGCGCCGCCACGATCGGCCTCGTCGGGGATCCCACCGCGGAATTCATCGCCGCCATCCCCGGCGCCTTCCTGGCCGGTGCCGCCGTGTCGATCCTGCCCGGACCGGTGCGCGGCGCCGACCCGAAGCGCTGGGCCCGCGCCACCATGGAACGGTTCGACCGGGTCGGGGTGCGCACCGTGTTCAGCCACGGCGCGCAGCTGCGTGAGCTGGCCGGCGTGCAGAGTGCCATCGCGGTACACGATGTCGGTGCGGTCGCGCACGCGCAGCGCTCCAGGACCCACACCGGCAGGGTGACCGGCACCGGGGCGGCCGTGCTGCAGGGCACCGCCGGTTCCACCGGAACCCCACGCACGGCGCAACTCTCGCCGGAGGCCGTGCTGGCCAACATCGGCGCCCTCGTGCAGCGCGTCGGGGTCACCGACGCCGACTGCGGCCATTCCTGGCTGCCGCTCTACCACGATATGGGCCTGTCCTTCGTGCTCACCATGGCGCTGGCCGGCGCTGAGCTGTGGCAGGCACCGACATCGGCGTTCTCCGCATCCCCGTTCGGCTGGATCAAGTGGCTCACCGAGAGCCGGGCCTCGCTGACCGCGGCGCCGAACATGGCCTACAACATCGTCGGCAAGTACGCCGGTCTGATCAGCGAGGCCGACTTCTCGCACCTGCGCTTCGCACTCAACGGCGGCGAGCCCGTCGACTGCGACGGCAGCCGGCTCTTCGCCGCCGAGATGGCCAAGTTCGGACTCGACCCCGGCGCGCTGGCCCCGTCCTACGGCCTGGCCGAATCCAACTGTGCGGTAGCGGTTCCGGTACCCGGACACGGACTTCGGGTCGACGAGATCCACATCGTCACCGATGACGGTGGCTACGTCCGCAAGCACGCGGTGCTGGGTGAGGCCATTCCCGGTATGCAGATCCGCATCGCACCCAACGAACGGTTTTCCGGCGATGTCGCCGACCGCGAGGTCGGCGAGGTGGAGATCCGCGGCACCTCGATGATGAGCGGCTACCTGGGCGAGGACACCGTCGATGGCGAAAACTGGTTCCCCACCGGAGATATCGGCTACTTCCTGGATGGCAGCCTGGTCATCTGCGGGCGCGCCAAGGAAATCATCACCGTGGCCGGGCGCAACATCTTCCCCACCGAGATCGAGACCGTGGCCGCCCAGGTCGACGGTGTCCGGGCGGGCGCCGTCGTCGCCGTCGGCACCGACGGACCGGCCACCCGCCCCGGTCTGGTGATCGCCGCGGAGTTCAAGGGCGCAGACGAACCCGCCGCCCGTACCGCGCTGGTCGAGCTGGTCGCCTCCGAATGTGGCGTCGTACCGGCCGAAGTCGTCTTCATGCGACCCGGATCGCTGCCCAGGACCTCCTCGGGCAAGCTGCGCCGGCTCGAAGTCAAACGCAACCTGGAGAGCGCCGGACAGTGATCGCCACCGTCGACACCGCCGAACCAACGTCGCTGTCGGAGTTCCAGCAGCTGCTGGACCGGGTCTTCGACGACCGGGTCCGGGCCTGGACCGCCGACGCCGAGCGCACCGGCAAATTCCCCCGCGAGCTCATCGAATACCTGGGCGCCGAAGGGGTTTTCGCCGCCAAGTGGGGCGATGCGCAGCAGCCCGACGTGGCCAAGGTGATCGCGCTGGCGCTGGAACTGGGCAAGCTGGGGTCGGCCGGTATCGCCGTCGGGGTCAGTCTGCACGACTCGGCCATCGCGCTGCTGCGCCGGTTCGGCCGCTCCGAGCATCTGCGCGACATCACCGAGAAGGCCATCCGCGGTGAGATCGTGTTGTGCGTCGGGGCCTCGGAAGAATCCGGCGGATCGGACCTGCAGATCGTCGAGACCAAGGTGCGTTCGGTGCGCGACGGGTTCGAGGTCAAGGGCATCAAGAAGTTCGTCTCGCTCTCCCCCATCGCCGACTACGTGATGGCGGTGGCCCGCAATGTCGACAACAACCCCGACAGCAGGCACGGCAACGTCGTCGTCATCGCCATCCCGCTGCATGATGCGGGCGTGCGGGTGCAACAGCCCTACAACAAGGTCGGCGCCGGACCGCTGGACACCGCCGCGGTGCACATCGACACCTGGGTGCCCGCCGATGCGCTGGTGGCCAGGGCGGGTATCGGCCTGGCCGCCATCTCCTGGGGGCTGGCCCACGAACGGATGTCGGTTGCCGGCCAGATCGCCGGCAGTTGCCAGCGGGTGCTGGGAATCACGTTGGCCCGCATGATGACCCGCAGCCAGTTCGGGCACACGCTGTACGAGCACCAGGCGCTGCGGATGCGGATGGCCGACCTGCAGGCACGGGTGGACATGCTGCGCCACGCGCTCACCGGGATCGCCGCCGGCGGAAAACTCGACCTGCGCACCGCGGCCGCCATGAAGGTGTGCGCGGCGCGACTGGGCGAGGAAGTGGTCTCCGAATGCATGCACATCTTCGGCGGCACAGGCTATCTGGTCGATGAGACACCACTGGGCCAGTGGTGGCGCGATATGAAGCTGGCGCGCGTGGGCGGCGGCACCGATGAGGTGCTGTGGGAGCTGGTCGCGGCCGCGATGAAGCCGGATCACGACGGCTACGAAGCGATGATGGGCACCGCCTCCTAGCGCGAGCAGTCGCAAAATGGCCCCTATTTCGCGGGGAAATGGGGCCATTTGTGTCTGCTCGCGGGAAGAAAAGAGCTATTTGTGCGCGGGGATGTCCTCGGGCGTGCGCGGAAAGACGTACAGCGCCATCGTGCGATTGGCCATCTGGTGCTCGCCGAGGAAGGTGGCGCCCACGTACTCGACGAGCCGACGCGCACCGATGTTGCGGTGGTCGGGATCGAACATGATGCGCCGGCACTCGGGCTCCAGGGCGAACATGTCCTTCATCAGCCGCGGCAGCATCAGCGGCGCGATCCCCCGGTTCACCAGTTTGGTGTCCGCGATCGCGGCGTGCATGCCGAGATCATGCGGGTCGGCGTCATAGCGGGTCGCGATGGAATCCTTTGCGGCCCGGTACAGCTCGACATAGCCGATGTCCTCGCCCTTGCGACTGGTGAGGAACGGCCGGGAGAACGACCCGGCCAGCTGGGCCTTGAGGTAGAGCCGCCAGCGCTCCGGCGGCCAGGCGTACTCCCAGGCCTCCGCGAGGTGCGGAAGGTTCATCCACTCCGAGATCAGCTCGGCATCGGTGTCCGGGTCGACCGGCCGCGCAGCGTACGGCGCGGCGATATCGGGGATCTGCGGCGGGCCGACCCGGCGCACCGCGTCCGGGATGTCGGTGAGCTCGCGCGGAAGAATCGGCAGTGCCTCGTCAATGTCGATCATTTGATATGCGACCCTACCTAACCGCCCGAAGTTGGAGTGCCCTACACCAGCTGGGCACACCGCGCCCTGAGATGGCTCTCAGGTGTACCCCACCGCGAAGGTTTCCAATCTCCGCGGGAGCATCATAGGTACATGACGCGCGACCCGGTCGAAGAACTCCGCCGCTGGGAAGACTCCGGCGCGCACTGGCAGGTGGTGTCCCGGACCGCGGATCGGCTCACCATCGCGCTGCTGCGGTGCGACGGCGGGGAGGAAGTCGAGCGGCTCGTCTCCGATGACCCGGCGCTGCTGGCCTTCGTCGGTGTGCGGGATCGCTCCGAGGACTGAGCTTCGACACTTAGAGTGTCGACTGTGCAGACCCCGTTCGCCGACGCCGAGCCGGCCGACTCCGCCGAGGAGCAGGAGAACGCCGAGGCACTCGGGGCGGACCTGCCCTCCGGCGAACCGGCGCTGGCCCTGCAGAAGATGGAGAACCGGCTGGTCCGGCTGAACCTGGCCCACCCCGACGTGCTCAACGCCGAGCAGGTCCGCAAGCTGCGCTACCTGCTCAACTTCGCCAAGCTGGCCGACTTCGAACCGGGTGCGGCGGGCCCCGGCGGAACGCGTGGGCGCGGCGACGTGTCGGTCGGTGCGGAGCTGAGGGGCTGGCAGTCCCGGGTGGTCGATGCGCTGCACGGACCGTTGCGCGAGCAGAAGCACGAGGTGAGCGCGCTGACCGCGGCGCGCGAGGTGCTGGCCGTGCTCACCGCGGACCAGGACGCGCAGCGGCGTTCGCTGGCCGAGCACCATGGCAACGATTTCACGGTGGCCGAACTGGACGCGGAGGTCGGTAACAAGAAGCTGGTGACCGTGCTCGGCGGTGGCGGGGGCGCGGGCTTCGTCTACATCGGCGGGATGCAGCGGCTGCTGGAGGCCGGGCAGGTGCCCGACTACATGATCGGCTCGTCCATCGGGTCGGTGATCGGCTCGGTGATGGCCCGCTCGCTGCCGGTGCCGATCGAGGAGTATGTGGCGTGGGCCAAGACGGTGTCCTACCGGTCGATCCTGGGGCCCGAACAGCTGCGCCGCCGCCATGGGCTGACCGGGGTGTTCTCGCTGCGCTTCGACCAGTTCGCGCACGCGCTGTTCACCCGCCCCGACGGTGAGCAGCTGCGGATGTCGGATCTGGGGATCCCGTTCGACGCGGTGATCGCCGGGGTGCGCAGGCAATCGTTCGCCGCGCTGCCCGCCAAGTTCCGCCATCAGGAGCTCGCCGTGCTCAAGCTGCGCACCTTGCCCTTCCTGCCGATCGGGATGGGGCCCGAGGTGGCGGCCCGGCTGTGGCAGGCCGCGGCCTTCATCGATTCACGGGTGGTCAAGGCGATCGTCGTCGGTGGTGACGATCTGACCCGCGACGTCAATGTCGTTGACGCCGCCTCGTTCTCGTCGGCCATTCCCGGCGTGCTGCACCATGAGACCCGCGACCCACGGATGGTCCCGATCCTGGACGCGGTGCTCGCGGCCCACGATGTCGGGGCGATCGTCGACGGCGGGACGGCCAGCAATGTGCCGGTGGAGCTGGCGTGGAAGCGGATCCGCGATGGCCGTCTGGGCACCCGCAACGCCTGCTATCTGGCCTTCGACTGTTTCCACCCGCAGTGGGATCCGCGGCATCTGTGGCTGGCCCCGATCGCGCAGGCCATCCAGCTGCAGATGGTGCGCAACCTGCCCTACTCCGATCACATCGTCCGGTTCTCACCCACCCTGTCGCCGGTGAACCTGGCGCCGTCGCGCGGTTCGATCGACCGGGCCTGCGTGTGGGGGCACAAACGCGTCGAGCGGGCCATTCCGATCACCTCGGCTCTGCTGCAACCGATCTGGTGGGAGGAGGCCACCCCGGCCGGCCCGCCCAGACGGGTGAAGCCGTCGGCGGCGGCTCCGATGAGCGAGGTGCTCTCCGGGGCCGATCGGCCGCGCAACCGGTTCGAGCGCTGGCGCAACCGCTACATCACCTAGAGGTCGCTGGCATCGTCGGGAACGTCGACGGCGTGTTCGGCGAGCGCCTCCAGCGGGACGACCTGCAGGGTGTTCTCGTGGGTGGACGCCATCACCACCGGGGCGGCGCAGCCGTCCTGATAGGCGCGCAGCCAGTTCACCGCCGTGACACACCAGCGGTCCCCCGGTGTCAGGCCGGGAAACCGGTACTGGGGCATCGGCGTGCTCAGATCGTTGCCGATGGAGCGCTGATGTTCCAGGAATTCGGCCGTCACGACCGCGCAGATGGTGTGCAGGCCCGCATCTTCGGGGCCCGTCGAGCAGCAGCCGTCGCGGTAGAAGCCGGTCACCGGGTCGGTGCCGCACGGCTCCAGCGGGCCGCCCAGCACATTGAGTTCGGGTTCGTCGGGCATCTGCCCATCATGCTCCAAGCGGTCACAGACCGTTGACCGGTGCCCCGTTCAGCAGTATCGAGATCAACCGGTACGAGGACGCCGGGGCGTTCGCATACCAGGCGGGCAGCGCGGCGGCCTGCTGCAGCGCCAGGTTGCTGAACACGACAGTGTCGAACGTTGCGCCGTTCTCGGTGATCATGCCGAAGATCCGGCCGGCCGAAACCGGTGTCTCGACGACGGTGAGATTCGTGATCGTCACATCGTCGAGGCGGGTGCCGGTGTTGCCGGCATACAGCAGGATCGCGCCGTGCACGGTCGCCGGGTTGGTGTTGGCGTTGGTGACGGTGCCGCCGTCGACGCGCACGCCGTCGACCCCGTGCGTGTTGTAGCTCCATTCGGAGGCCACGTAGACACCCGCCGAGTCGGTGTTCGACACGGTGATGTCCGTGTAGGTGATGTTCTGGCCTCCGACCACGGAAATACCGCGGCCCCAGAGGGTTCCGTTGACGGTCGGGCTGTTGATGGTGATGTTCCTGCTGATCGCCGCGGCGGGCAGCTAGGACACCACCGCGACACCGTCGTCCCCGGTCCACTCGGTGTACGGGCTGTTCACCACCCCGTCGTAGGATCCGTTGGTCATGTGGATCCCGTCGGCGCGCGACCGGATCACCCGCACGTCGTTGAGTTCGAAATAGCCTGAGCCGTCGACGTATATCCCGGCGCCGGCCGAGCCGTTGATGACGACGTCGGTGACCGTGACATGGTCGGCCATGATGACCAGCTTGTGTTGTTCGGGCGCGTAGTAGCGCGGCCCGGTCTGCGCGGCGCCGAGGGTGATGTCGGTCAGGGTGACGTTGTCGGCCAGGATCTTGACCGCCGAGGTGCTGTCGTTGGTGGCGTACAGGGTGGCGCCGTTGCCGATGATGGTGACGCCGGGGACCCGGATGGTCAGCACCCCGGAATGCCGGTAGGTCTGCGGTGCCAGGGTCAGGGTGTCGCCGGGGCGCAGCGCGTCGAACATGGACTGCAGCAGCGAGGTGCTGTCGCCGGGCACCGTGGTCTGGCCCGGCGTGATCGGCACCGTCACTGTCACCGTGGCGCCGGCCGTCCCGTCCCCGGCACGCACGCCGAACGTCACGGTGTCCGGCCCGGGTGTCTGCGCAGCCGCATCCCGCGCCGCCTGGGTGGGGGTAAAGGTATAGGCGCCTGCGGGATTGATGCTCAGGGTGCCGTTGGCCGGCGGGGTGAGGACGGTGTAGGTCAGCGGGTCACCGTCGGCGTCGGTGACGTAGAGGTCGCCGCTGACGGCGCCGGTCTGCGGGTTCGGTGTGCCGACGGTCGGGGTGCCCACGGTCGGTGCGGTGTTGCCGCGGATGACGGTCAGGGTGCGCAGCGCGTTGTCGGCCATATCGGTGAGATAGATCTGGCGGCCGTCCGGGCTGAGCGTGAGGCGGTGTGACCCGGACTCCGGTGCCGGGTCACTGGCGGCGGTGCTGATCACGGTGCGGGTCGCGGTGTCGATCACCGACACGGTGTCGCGGCCGTTGGCCACGTACAGCAGACTGGCGTCGGGGCTGAGCGCCAGACCCATCGGCTGGGCGCCGACGGTGATCGTGGCGAGCACCGGCGTGGCGAGGACCGGATTGAGCACCGACACGGTGCCGCTGCCGTGGTTGGTGACATACACCCTGGTGCCGTCCGCGGACACCGCCAGGTCGGAGGGTTTGGCGCCCACCGCAATCGGGGCACGCACGGCGGTGTTGGTGGAGGTGTCGATGACCGAGACGGTGCCGCTGCCCCAGTTGGCGACGTAGAGCCGGTTGCCCGAGATGGCGATGCCGCGCGGTTGGGAGCCGACGGCGATGGTGGCGATCACCGTCGGGGTGGCCGCACCGGTACCGATGACCGATACCGTGTTCTTTCCGCTGTTGGCGACATAGACGCGCTGCCCGTCGGCCGCGACCGCGATGCCGTAGATCTGGCCGCCGTTGGTGGCGACCTTGTGCAGGACGGTGTTGGTGGCGGTGTTGATCACCGAGACGGCGTTGCTGCCGCCGACGTAGAGCCGGGTGCCGTCGGGGCTGAGCGCCAACGCCTTTGGCTCGCCGACGACTTTGATGGTGCTCGACGCGCCGGTGGCCCGGTCGATCACCGAGACGGTATTGCTGCCGGCATTGCTGACATAGATCTTGGTGGAGGAGGCCACCACGGCGGTGGGATAGGCGCCCACGCCCTTGGTGGTGGGTGCCGAGAGCGCCGACGGCAGCACCGGAACCGTGACGGTCACGGTGGTGACGTTCACGCCGTCGCTGACCGCGACCGAGAAGGTGTCGGCATCCGGGCCCGCCGTGACGCCGGCGGCCAGTCGAGCCGCCGCCGTCGGGGTGTAGGTGTAGGCGCCGGTGGCCCTGTTCAGCACCACGGTGCCCCTGGCCGGGGTCACCCCGGACACGGTGTAGATCAACGGGATCGACTCGGGACCCGTGCCGTTGATGGCGCCGGTGACCGCCCCGGTGGTCGGGTCCGGGGTCTGCTGGGTCGGTGACGCAGAGGGCGCGCCATCGGGGAGCGCCGCCGCGAGCGCGACGGTCTCCTCGGACTGTTTGCGGGTCCAGGCCAGCAGCGCCCAGGCCGCCGGGGTCTCGTCGGGCAGATCGGGGATGCCATCGGCCGATGGCGCGGTGGCCGCTTCCGCTGTGGCGGCCGGAGCCGCGGTTCCCCGCGGCTCCGCGACCTCCGGAACCGGTTGCGGTTCAACGGCACTGACCGGGACCGGGGCACTTGCCGGCAGGGCAATCGGTTCGGGGTCTTTCGGTGTCGACTTGACGCTGCGGATGGTGGTGGGTTCGGTGTCGGCGGTGGTGTCGATCGTGGCCCGCGGGGTCAGAGCGGTCGGTTCGTCCCGGGCCCGGCAGGTCGCGCAGCCGGTGCCGCGGACGGTGCGGGGGCGGGTGACCGCAGACCTGGGACCCTGCTTGGCGGCGCTGGGCCGCGTAGCCGGTTTCGGTTCGGGTGCCTGGTTCTCCGGTGCCGGGGCGGACTCGGCGGGACTCGATGATTCGGTGCCGGTGGAATCCGGGTCCGCCGAAGCGGTGGCCGGGCTGATGCCATATCCGATACCGAGCGCCACTGCCAGCACTCCGATACGACCGATGTACTTTGCGTAATCCATTGCCATGGCTCGGCCCGTCCGCTTCTCGAGAACGTGTGCTATTCGATTATCGACTTCGCGATCATGTCGTGGTTATTGCCGGATTGTGTGCCATTTCAATGAACTCGATGCAAACTCGCTGGCTGAAACCTTTGACTTCGCTTGTCGACTCGCCGACCGCCCATTGCAAGAGTTTGCTGAAAGTGAAGAATGGTACGGAGTTTGCCGCATAACTATGTCGCCTAGGGGATTAGCCAGAATTGCCGATCACTGCGCCATTCATCAATGGCGGCTTGCTTTCATCGTGCCCGGTAATACAGTGACCCCATGGTGTTGATGTTCATGGTGCGGATCATCGACGTGGTGGTGCGTGCCGTGCGGCTGATGGCGAGCGGCTCGGCGGCCGGTATCGCGCTGCTGGTTGTGGTGGTCCTGCTGTTCGCGGCCGGCACGTTCTCGGTCGTCGCGCTCGGGGCGTGGCTGCTGGCCATGATGCAGAACAACCATGGCTGGATGGATGCCGTGCTGCCCTGCGCTCTCGGCGGTAGCTGCCCCGCGCTGTGAGTCCGCGCTACACCCACACCCCTCGGTGCAGCACGCCGGTGACGGCGAGATCGCGGTCCAGCGCCACCAGATCCGCGGTGGCACCGGCCTTCAGCTCGTTCGCCGGGAGCCCGAGGGCGCGGGCCGGGTTGATCGAGGACTGGGCGACGGCCTGTAGCAGTGCCTCATCGCGCGCCAACCCGCTGTGCGCCACGGCGAACCGGAACACCCGGTCCATGGTGGCGGTGCTGCCGGCGATGGTGTCGGTGCCGGTCACCCGCGCCACCCCGTCGACCACGTCGACGCCGAGCGGGCCCAGTTCGTAGCGGCCGTCGGACATCCCGGTGGCCGCCATGGCGTCGGTGATCAGCGAGACCCGCTGGGCGCCAACGCTTTGGGTGACGAACCGGTAGATGGCCGGGTCGATGTGCACACCGTCGGTGATCAGCTCCACGGCCACCCGGGCATCCTCCAGCAGCGCGACGACCGGCCCGGGTTCGCGTCGGTCGATCGGGCGCATCGCGTTGAACAGGTGGGTGCCGACGGTGGCGCCCGCGTCGATGGCCGAGCGGGCCTGCGCGTAGCCGGCCTCGGTGTGCCCGACCGCCACCACCACCTCGGCCGCGGTGAGTTGTGCGATGGCCGCCAGTGCACCGTCGCGTTCGGGGGCCAGCGTCACCATCGCGATGGTGCCGTCGGCGGCGGCCAGCACCCGGTCGATCTCGGCCGGGTCGGGGTCACGCATGAGCGCGGGCTGGTGTGCCCCGCAGCGGTGCACCGACAGCCACGGGCCTTCCAGATGGATGCCCGCCAGCACCCCGGAACGCACGTCTGCGGCCAAATTCCGCACCTGCCGCAGCAATTCGTCGGGCCCGGCGGTCACCAGCGAGGCGACCAGCGTGGTGGTGCCGTGCCTGCGGTGCAGCGCGGCCGCGGTGGCCGTCTCCTCGGTCGAGGCGGCGGAGAAGTTCGCGCCGCCGCCGCCGTGCAGATGGGTGTCGACGAACCCGGGCACCACGACGGCGAGCTGATGGTCCGCGGCACCCGGTGGCGCACCGGCACCGACGGCGCGGACCGTGCCCCCGGCGACGTCAATCCAGCCGGGCCGCAACAGTTCCGCGCCCGTCAACAGGGTATCGGCGGCCAGCAGCACTCAGATGCCCTGCCAGTCGGGTTTGGCGCGGTGCGTCTCGCGGTAGTAGTCGGCCAGCTGCAGGCGGCGCGCGGCGGCATCGTCGAGCAGCACCGTCACATGCGGATGATGCTGCAGCACAGAGCCCGGCCACATCGCGCTCACCGCACCCTCGACGAGGTGATGCACGGCCTCGGCCTTCTGCCGGCCGGTGGCCACCAGCACCACGTGGCGGGCGTCGAGGATGGTGGCCAGCCCCTGGGTCAGGCAGTGGGTCGGCACCGCGTCGATATCGTCGTCGAAGAATCGGGCGTTGTCCGAACGGGTCTGTGCGGTCAGGGTTTTGATGCGGGTACGCGAGGCCAGCGAGGAGCCGGGTTCGTTGAACCCGATGTGACCGTCGGTGCCGATCCCGAGGATCTGCAGGTCGATGCCGCCGGCCGCGCGGATGGCTTCCTCGTAGGCGGTGCAGGCGGCCGGGATGTCGTCGGCCAGCCCGTCGGGACCCTGCACCGCACTGGGTGCGAAATCCACCCGGGACACGAACACGTTGTCGATGACGTTGCGATAGCGCTCGGGGTGTTCGGCGGGCAGACCGACGTACTCGTCGAGGGTGAAGCCGCGGACCTGGCTGAAGGAGATCTGCCCTGCCGCACAACGGGTCACGAGTTCGTCGTAGATCGCCAGCGGGGAGGATCCGGTGGCCAGCCCGAGGACGGCGGCGGGCTTGCGCTGCAGCAGCGCACTGATCGCGTCGGCGGCCACGGTGCCGATCTCGGGCGGGCCCGCAAGAATGATGACTTCCATCAGCGACTCGACACGAACAGCTCGTCGCCGGAGGCGATGGGCGCGTCGAGCGCGGCGGTCACCGAGATGTTCGCGGGTTCACGTTCGTCCATCACCACCACGGGCACGATCGGATCGAGTCCCTTGGCCACGATGGCCGGGACGTCGAAGGTGATCACCGGCTGTCCGGCGCGAACCTGCTCGCCCTGCTGCAGGTGGGTGGTGAAACCCTCGCCGTCGAGTGCGACGGTGTCCAGACCCAGATGCACCAGTACGCCCACGTTGTCGGCGGTCAGCACGACAAAGGCGTGCGGCATCAGCTTGAGCAACCGGCCGCCGACCGGCGCGACCGCGGTGATGACCTCCCGCGGCGGGTCGATCGCGGCGCCGTAACCCACCATGCCCTGGGCGAACACCGGGTCGGACACATCGCCGAGGGCCACCGCGCGCCCGGCCACCGGGGCGATCACTGTCGTCGTCATGGTCCCAACACTACGAGCGTCGCCCAACATGGTCTTGGCTTCGCCGCTTCTCGTTTAAGCTCCCCGCATGGGTGGGTCGACGAAACGTCAAAGCGGTCGCAGTTTCCCGGGATTCGCGCAGTTGCAGCGGCTCGGCAAGAGCCTCATGTTGCCGATCGCGGTGCTACCCGCGGCGGGCATCCTGCTGCGGCTGGGTCAGCCCGACCTGCTGGGCCGCATCGAAGCACCCGTCATCGGGCCGTTCTTCCAGGCCATGAGCGCCGCCGGCGGCGCGCTGTTCGACAACCTCGCGCTGCTGTTCGCCGTCGGTGTGGCAATCGGGTTCGCGAAGAAGGCCGACGGCTCGACCGCGCTGGCCGCCGTGGTCGGCTA
>SXGT01673120.1_pt1 | contig 12470 bp, 11 predicted proteins | sample 3176221 | NCBI WGS metagenome assembly SXGT01 (sample SAMN11356862, study PRJNA531348) | freshwater metagenome | isolation source: freshwater sample F1-120 | place: China: Fuxian Lake, Yuxi | collected 2017-12-25
GGGCAGAGCGGTGGAAGAGGTAGTAAGCCAGGTCGTCGAGGACGAAGCAGAGTGCGAACGCCCACCAGGCCCAGCCGATCTCGATCAGACGGAAGTCGTGCACCCATCCGGCCAGCGCGAACACGGCGCCGCCCGCGAGCAGCCCCGCGACGCTGGACCCGAAGCCGAGCATGAGCGAGGTCAGCGTATCCTTGGGGCAATAAAGCCGGCGGTTACGAGCGCGCGCCACCAGCATCTCGGCCAGCACCAGCGCGACGAACGCAGGGATCGCCAGGTCAACGGGATCGGGCAGGGTCATCTCGTCCGTCGATTTACATCATCGTCAGCAGCCTGTCGCGCTGCTCAGGCGAGAGCTTGAGGCGGGCACGGCCGAAGCGGTGTTCGCGACTGTCGATCTCGACGCCGTCAGGGATTGAAGCGGCAGAGAGCGGCCGCTGGAGCCGGCGGGCGGCGAGATGCGCGCCGTGCCGCTTCAACAGCGCCGCCTCACCACCTTTGCCGAACACGAGGGCAGCCGCGCCGTCCTGCGAGGCAAAGGCTTCCAGCGCGACGAAACCGGGCAGCGCCGCTTCGGCGGATGCTCCGGCATCGTCGATCCCGCCCCCGCCCAGCCCGAGCAGGCGCGCGACGAGAGCCAGCCCGAGCACGGCCAGGAGCGAGCCGATCAGAAGCATCAGGTTCACGGGTGCCAGCAAAGGACAGACCGGCCGCAGGTGCAAGACCGTTGCGCAACAGCCCCGATTGCTTCGCCGCTCGGCTCCCCGCAAAACAACGGGGAAACGGGGGAGCGGTGCCATGCGAATCGTGCTGAAGAGCCTGAAGTGGCTCGCCCTGCTGCTGCTCGCGCTGCTGGCGCTGGCGGCGGCGATCCTGCTCTGGCATCTCGCCCGATCGCAGCCGAAGCTGGAAGGAGCGATCGACGCACCGGGCCTGTCCGCGCCGGTCTCGGTGGTGCGCGATGGGGGCGGCGTGCCCACCATCGCCGCGGCCACCCGCGCCGATGCCGCGCTGGCGCTGGGTTATCTCCATGCGCAGGAGCGCTTCTTCCAGATGGACACGCTGCGGCGTGCGTCGTCCGGGCGCCTTTCCGCGCTGATGGGCGACGCGACCGAGAAGATCGATCGCGCCGTCTTGCCGCACCGCTTCGGCACCCGCGCCGGCCGGATGGTCGCGGCCATGTCACCCGCCGAGCGCGCGTTTGTCGCCAGCTACACGGCCGGGGTGAATCATGGGCTCGCCGCGCTCGGCTCGGCGCCGTTCGACTATGCCCTGCTCTGGGCGGAGCCGGCGCCCTGGACGGCTGAGGACACGGTCCTGACCGGCTTTTCCATGTATCTGAACCTGCAGCCCGCCAAGCCGGGGCTGGAGCTGGACCGCGCCTTGGCGGAGCGGCGCGGCGGGCGCGCACTGGCCGAACTGCTTTACCCGTCCGGCACCGAGCTGGACGCGCCGCTCGATGGATCGGCACTGCCCTCTCCGCCCCTGCCCGCGCGCCTGGAAGGCGTGAAGCAGCCCATCGCCGAGCCGATGGGCAGCGAAGCGGCCGAGCAGGCTGTGCTCGGATCCAACAATTGGGCGGTGGCAGGGCCGCTCTCGACCAGCGGTGCCGCGCTGGTCGCCAACGATATGCATCTCGGCCTGTCCGTGCCGGGAACCTGGTACCGGGCGCGGATCATCGTCCGTCCCGCCGCCTCGGCCGCGCCGGCGCTGGACATCACGGGCGTGACCCTGCCGGGCTCCCCCGGCGTGGTCGCCGGCAGCAACGGCCGGATCGCCTGGGGCTTCACCAACAGCTATATCGACACCGCCGACGCGGTGGTGATCGAGCCGGTGCCAGGCCGCGCCGGCTTCTACCGTACGCCCGACGGCCCGCGCCCGATCGTCCGCGCGACCGAGCGGCTCTGCCTAGGCGGGAACTGCTCGGATTTCCCGGTCGAGGAGACGATCTGGGGCCCGATCATCGGCACCGACGCGTTCGGCCGCCGGATCGCCATGCGCTGGACTGCGCATGATCCCGGCGCAATCCGCCTCTTGCCGAGCCTAGCCCTGGAGGCGGCCGGTTCCGTGGCCGAGGCAATCGCGATCGCGCAGCGCGCCGCCATCCCGCACCAGAACCTGGTGGTCGGCGATTCGGCCGGCAATATCGGCTGGACGATCATGGGCCAAGTGCCCGCCCGCTTCGGCTTCGACGGGCGCCACGCCGCCAGCTGGGCGGACGGCAGCCGCGGCTGGCGCGGCTATCTCGCGCCGGGCAAGGTGCCGAGCGTCATCAACCCGGGCCAGGGCCGGATCTGGACCGCCAACAGCCGGGTGATCGGCGGGAATGCTTACGCCAGGCTGGGCGACGGCGGCTACGACACGGGCAGCCGCGCCGGCCGCATCCGCGACCTGCTGTTCGCCAGGGACCGGTTCGCCCCGGCCGACTTCCTTTCCATCCAGCTCGACGATCAGAACAATCGCAATGCGTTCTGGCAGCCGATCCTGCTGGCCGAACTGCGCAAGCGCCGCTCGGAGCCGAGGCTCGCCGCCATGATCGTGCCCGTCGAGCGCTGGGGTGGACGCGCGCTCCCCGACTCGGTCGGGTACCGGCTGGTCAGCGAATTTCGAACCCTTTGGAGCCGCAAGGCGCATGAGGCCTATCTCGGCGGCAAGCCCGAGGACCGGCCAAGCTACGCGCGCCCGCAAGGCGAAGGCGGAATGCGCGCGCTAGCCCGCGCCCGGCCTGCGGCTCTGGTCCCGCCCGGCCACCGCGATTGGGACGCGTTCCTCACCGCCGTGCTGAAGGATCTTACCGACAAGGTGGACGGCGACCTCGACGGTTTCACCTGGGGGGCTACCAATACGGCAAACGTCCGTCACCCGCTCTCCGCCGCGATCCCCGGACTCGCCTGGCTCACCGATCCGCGGGACCGCCCGGTGCCTGGCGACAGCGGAGTGGTGCGTGCGCATGGGCCGGGCTTCGGTGCCAGCGAGCGTTTCGCGGTCTCGCCCGGCCATGAGCGCGACGGCATCTTCCACATGCCCGGCAGCCAGAGCGCGCATCACTGGTCGCCTTATTACCTGACCGGCCACGATGCCTGGCTGCACGGCCGGCCAGCCCCGTTCCTGCCCGGCCCCCCGCGCTGGCGCCTGGAACTACGCCCGTCCACCCGCTGAAGAAAAGGCGACGGAACCGCTCCCGAGTCCAGGCGCTTGTGCCCCGTCCCGCAACCGCTCGGGGCTCAGCGAGAGATCAAGTGTTCGGGTTCGAGGCCTATCACGTCCTGCTTGCGGCGGTCGGCGCCAGCATCATCCTGTCCTTCTGGCTGCCGCGCTTCCTATCGGGCCGCGAACCGGCGACATCGACGCTGCTGATCCTGTTCGGGCTGGCAGCTTTTGCGCTCATTCCCGGCATGCCGGCTGTTCTCGAGCCGGTCGCCGCGCCGCGCCCGTGGGAGGTGCTGAGCGAATTGTGCGTGGTCGTCGGCCTGTTCGGCACCGGCCTCCGCATCGACCGGCTCGCCGGGCGTAAGCGGTGGGTACCGACGCTGCGGCTGCTTGTCATTGCGATGCCGGTCTGCATCCTCATGGTTGCCTTCGTAGGCTGGACCGTCGCCGGCATGACGCTGGCCGGCGGCCTCCTGCTCGGCGCGATCATGGCGCCGACCGATCCGGTGCTCGCCGGCGACGTCCAGGTCGGCCCGCCGCACGAAGGCGGCGAGCACCCCGTGCGCTTCACGCTCACCACCGAAGCGGGCCTGAACGACGGTCTGGCCTTTCCGTTCGTCCATCTCGGCATCGCGGTCGCGACCGCGGGCGGCCTCACCCTCGGCCTTGCCGGCGAATGGATCGCGCGCGACCTTATCTACAGAGTGCTAGCCGGCGTGGCGGGCGGCGCCGCGACCGGATGGCTGCTCGGCAAAGTCCTGTTCGATTGGCCGCGCGGCAACGCCCTCTCGGAAACAGGCTCCGGCGTGATCGCCCTGGCCGGCGTGCTGCTGGCCTATGGCTTCACCGAACTCATCGAAGGCTATGGCTTCATCGCGGCGTTCGTGTCGGGCTATACGCTCCGGCGGCTCGAGACCGGTCACCAGTTCCACCGCCGCCTCCACGATTTCTCGGAAGCGCTCGAACATTCGCTCACCGCGATCCTGCTGCTCGGCGTCGGCGCGGCGCTGCCGATCTTGTGGCCCTATTTCGAGTGGACTCATGCCGCGATCGGCGCCGCGCTCGTGTTCCTGATCCGCCCTGCGGTCGCCTGGCTGTCATTGTCCGGCACCACCTTTCCGATCCGCGAACGCATGGTGGTCAGCTTCTACGGTGTGCGGGGAATCGGCTCGATCTACTACCTCGCTTATGCCGGCCACCATGTCGAACTGGTCAACGAATATCAGCTGTGGGCGACGATCGCCTTCACTATCCTTCTATCCACTGTCGTGCACGGGCTGACGGCGGGCCTGGCGGTGGAGCGCGTCACGGGCGAGGCGCAGAGCGGCCCGCTCGATCCGGACCCGCCGGCAGATCGACGCGAGCAGCACACGGGACTGGGCGCGGCCTGATGAAGTCGCGCAAGCGGATCGCGCTGGTCGCGCACGACCGCATGAAGGACGATCTCGTCGATTGGGTGCGTACCAACGCCGACACCCTGAGCAAGCATGTGTTCTGGTCCACGGGAACGACCGGGAAACGGATCATGGAAGCGGTACCAGCGCTGGACCTGACGCCGCTCCGCTCCGGTCCGCTCGGCGGCGATCAGCAGATCGGCGCGCGCATCGCCGAAGGGGAAATCGACCTGCTGATCTTCTTTGCCGATCCGCTCTCGCCCATGCCGCACGATGTCGACATCAAGGCGCTGACCCGGCTTTCCACGCTGTACAACGTCGCCATGGCCACCAACCGCGCCACGGCCGACTTCCTGATCACCTCGCCCCTGTTCGACGCGCCTTACGCAGCGCCGACAGGCGGCGGCGACGGTGAGCCGGGCACCTGAGCGAAGTTGCCGTCGGCCCGCAACGTTCGTAGACCAATAGGCAAGCGCTGGCGAACGACCAGCCGGGGATGTGCATGGGGGACAGCGCAATCGAACCGTCGCGCACGCCGGCTCCGTCAGGGCGCAATCTGACCTACGGGATGCTGGACGCACTCGGCCGTGGCATCGTGACCGGGCGATGGGACGGCAGACGCTTCCCGACCGAGGCCGAGATTGCCAGGGAACATGGCGTCAGCCGCTCGGTGACGCGCGAGGCGGTGAAGATGCTGACCGCCAAGGGCCTGCTCACCGCGCGCCCGCGCACCGGCACCAGCGTCCAGCCGCAATCCTGCTGGAACCTGTTCGATCCCGACGTGCTGCGCTGGCTGCTCGAGCGTAAATTCTCCCTCGACCTGCTTCGCCAGTTCAGCGAACTGCGAGTCGCGATCGAGCCGGCCGCGGCGGCGCTGGCTGCGCGCAGCGGCGATGCCGGCGCGATCGAGGCAGGCTTCGCGCGCATGGTCGCCGCCGAGGCAGGCGCGGACGATCCGCTCGACAGCGACATCGACTTTCACGTCGCCGTTCTGAACGCGTCCGGCAATCCCTTCTACATGCAGTTTCGCGACGTGGTCGCGACCGCGCTGCGCACATCGATCCGGTTCACCAACGGCATCGTTGGGCACACGGCGAGCCTGCCTGCCCATGAGGCAGTGCTGATCGCCATCCGCGAACGGCGGCCGGAGCAGGCGCATGCGGCGATGAAGCGGATCATCGAGGACGTGAGGATGCTGATAGGACAAGCCGAAACGTCAGGCTGATTGGCTCATTTCCCAACCTAATCAGCGGGCGATCGAAAAAGCGAAGATGATCGTGTTGCGATAGCTGTCGTCCGGTCCCAGCGTAATCGACCCGAAGTCCGGCTGGTTCGGCGTATTCGGCGGCATCTGCGGTTCGAGCACGATGCAGTCGCCCTGCCGGTACAGTCTGCCCGATTTACCGCGCACGGTGCCGTCCAGGAAGTTGCCCGAGTAGAATTGCAGTCCCGGCTGGTCGGAATGCACCTCCAGCACGCGGCCGGAGCGCGGCTCCTCCACGCGCGCGAGCAGACGCGGCGCATCCGCCCGGTCTCGGGAGACGGCCCAATGATGATCGTAGCCGCGGCCGAAGCCGATCTGCTCATCACCGCCCTCGCGGACGCGTGCGCCGACGGCAATTGGCTGGCGGAAGTCGAACGGGGTGCCCGCGACTGGGCGGAACTCGCCGCTCGGGATCGCCGTGGCATCCGTGGGTAGGAAATGATCGGCCGGAATCGTGAGCAGATGATCCATCGCTCCCTCCGGCGCGCCCTCCCCGGCCAGGTTCCAGTAGGCGTGATTGGTCAGGTTGACCAATGTCGGCCGATCGGCGGTGGCCCGATAGTCGATCGTGAGCCGGCCTTTCCCGTCGAGACTGTAGGTGGCAACCGCCTCCAGCCTGCCCGGAAAGCCCTGATCCCCGTCCGGGCTGATGTGGCGAAGCGTGACGCTCGGAACCGGCGTCTCGGCGGTCCCCACCACGGCCCAGTCGACCTTGTCGAACCCGCGCGTGCCGCCGTGGAGCGCGTTCGGGCCGTTGTTGACGGGCACCTGATAGCTGCGCCCGTCCAGCTCGAACCGTCCGCCCGCGATGCGGTTGGCGACGCGGCCGACGGTGGCGCCGAAATAGGCCGTATCGGCCAAATACTCGTTCAGCGTCGCGAACCCGAGCGCCACGTCCGCCATTCGGCCCTTCCGGTCGGGCACGATCACCGACTGAATGGCCGCGCCGAAGGTGATGACCCGCGCCGACATGCCGGCCGCGTTGCGCAGCGTGATCGCCTCGGCCTCGCCGCCGTCCGGCAGGCGCCCGAAGCTCTCGCGAGTCAGGAAGGACGTGTTCATCTGCGGGCGCTCTCGATTGGCCGGACCGGCTATGCTAATCTGCCCGGCCGGACAACCCAGGAGACACGGTGCCCCCTCGCTTCAAGGCCTCCTTGCTCGCCGCGCTCGCCCTGCCCCTCGCCGGCTTCGCCCGCGAGCCGCTCCACGTGCCGGTTCTGAGGGATAACTTCCCGGACCCGCACATCATCCAGGCCGGCGACCGCTACATCGCTTATTCCACCACGACGGCGAAGAAGAACGTGCCGGTCGCCATCTCGACCGATCTCGTTCGCTGGCAGCGGCTGATGGATCCGGCCAAGCCGAGGCAGCTCTACGATGCCATGCCCGCCCTTCCCGCCTGGGCGGGCACGGGCTTCACCTGGGCGCCGGAGGTGATCCAGGTGAAGGACGGCTATCGGCTGTATTTCAGCGCGCCGTATCGCAAGCTCGACGTGCAGTGCGTGGGCGTGGCGACCAGCACCGATCCGCTCGGGCCCTTCGTCCCGCACGGCGCCGAGCCGCTCGTCTGTCAGCCCGAGCTTGGCGGCACCATCGATGCCAGCGCCTTCCGCGACGCCGACGGGCAGCTCTACCTCCATTACAAGAATGACGGCAACAATCCGCGCTTCCTGAAGCCGGCGGTGATCTGGGCGCAGCGCATGACGGCGGACGGGCTGCGCGTCACCGGGACGGCCGCTCCGCTCGTCCGCAACGATGCCCATTGGGAATGGCGCGTCGTGGAAGCACCCGCGATGGTGCGGCACGGGTCCGGCTACACCCTGTTCTTCGCAGCCAATCATTTCGGCTGGGAGAATGACCAGCGGCTGAGCAATTACGGCACCGGCTACGCCACCTGCCAGGGACCGATGGGCCCCTGCCGCGATGCCGACACCAAGCCCTGGCTCGGCAGCTACAACGAGCGCGAGCGCGGCTGCCTGAGCGGCCCCGGCCACGCCATGGTGTTCCAGTCGTCCGGGCAGCACTACCTCGCCTTTCACGCCTGGGCGGCGACCGCGGGCTGCCGCAAGCTCAAGGAGGAACGCTTCCTTTACATCGCGCCGCTGCGCTTCGACGGCGGCAAGCCGGTGCTCGGGCCCAGCCTTCGCCCCGGCAGTCAGGCGAGATGAAGGGCTGGCTGATCGCCGCCCTGCTCATCGCCGCGCCGGCTTACGCGGGGGAAGAGCTCTACCGATACCGCGCCGACGAGGCGCCGCGCTGGATCAGCCCGGAGAACCCGACGGGTGCCAAGGGCGCGGGCGCGCGCGAGAACCGGGGCGCCAAGGGCCATGCGTTCGAGACCATCCCGGTCGGCGCCAGCCACGTCCTGGCCGACATCGGGGGCGCGGGCACGATCGACCGGATGTGGATGACGATCGAGGACCGCTCGCCCGAAGCGTTGCGGGGATTGCGGCTCGACATCTTTTGGGATGGTGCGGCGACACCGGCCGTGTCCGCGCCGCTCGGCGACTTCTTCCTGCACGGCGCGGGCGAGATGGTGGCCATGGAAACGGCGCTGCTGGCCAGCCCGGAGGGGCGCTCCTTCGTGTCCACCATCCCGATGCCGTTCCGCCGGGGCGCCCGGATCGTGGTGACGAACGAGTCGGGCAAGCCGGTCAACCTCATATTCTACGACGTGAACTATCGCGTGCTGAAGGCTCAGCCGAAAGACGCGCTCTACTTCCACGCCTGGTGGAGCCGCGAGCGGGCGACCAGGCTGGGCCGCGATTTCCGGATCCTGCCGCGCGTGACCGGCCGCGGGCGTTTTCTCGGCGCCAGCGTCACCGTGCTCACCAACCCCGTTTACGAGAAGAGCTGGTGGGGCGAAGGCGAGATCAAGATCGCGCTGGACGGCGACCGCGCGGACGCGCCCACCCTGGTCGGCACCGGCACCGAGGATTATATCGGCACCGCCTGGGGCCAGGGCGCTTATATCAACCGCTTCCAGGGCGCGCCGGTCGCCAGCTGGGAGGGCGATGGGCGCTGGACCTTTTACCGCTTCCACCTGCCCGATCCGATCTTCTTCCGATCGGACATCGAAGTCGCGCTCCAGCAGATGGGCGGCGCGCGCAAGGCCATCGTGCTGGGGCTTCAGAAGAAGGGCGCGCCCTTGATCCCGGTCACCATCGATCCGGGTTCGCGCAACAACTTCCAGAAGCTGCTGGAAAGCGGCAAGCCGCTGAGCGACCCCGGCCTGCCGGACGGCCACACCAATTATTATCGCAGCGACGACGTGGCCGCGGTGGCGTATTTCTATCTCGACCGACCCGATGCGGCCCTGCCACCGATCGCGCCCGCCGCCGAGCGGATCGCGGGGATCAGGCCGCCGCCGAAGAAGCCGTAATCTGCACATCGCGCACGACGGGCCGTCAATCCGGCGCGATCACGCCATCGACCAGGTTGAGGCGGCCCAGCCGAGCGTCCAGCGTTTCGCGATTTCCGACGAGCCGGGCGAGATAGGCCGCAGCCTCCGCATGCTCGTGGCGCGCCGCTGCGACAGCCTCCATTTGCGTAAGCGCGATGAAGCGGATCGCAGCGCCGGGGCGAAGCTGCGCGATCCGGTCGGCATCCGCGGCGAGCATCGTCGCGATCTTCGGATAGCCGCCGGTGGTCTGGTGATCGGCGAGCAGCAGGGTAAGACCGCCAGTGCCGTTGACCTGCAGCGCGCCGCGAACCGCCGGTTCGCTCAGCATGTCGAGCGCGGTCGGGACGAGCTTGGGGCCGTCCAGCTGCAGGCCCATCCTGTCGAAACGGGCTGTCGCGCTGAACCCGTCCGAGGTGAGGATCGCGAGCGCCTCGGGCGGAAAAAAGCGATCCTGAGGGCCCAACACGATCCGCGCCGGACCGAGCAGGAGATCGGGACGCGGCATCGGCCCCGGCTGGACGTCGGTGCCGCTGGCCTGGACTTCCAGTTCGTCACCGGTGGCGAGGATGCCGCCGCCGAGCCCGGCGAGCAGGTGCGTCGCCGCGCTGCCGAGCCAAGTGGGCGTGCGCAGGTGGCCGGCAAGGGCAAGGTAGGCCCAATTGCCGGCCTCCCCCGCCCGTATCCGCAGCCGCGCTCCGGCGGTCAGCCGTCCAACCGTCCACGGGCCGAGCGCCACGCCGTCCAGTTCTGCCGCGAAATCGCCGCCCGCCAGCGCGAACGCCGCCTCGCCCGAACGGCAGGCCAGTGTCAGCCCGCCGAGCGACAGTTCCACCGCAGCGGCGCCGGCCGGGTTGCCGAGCACGGTCTGAGCCGCGGCGAAAGCGAGGCGGTCGACGGGCCCCGAATGCGGCACCCCGAACCGCATCAGCCCGCGGCGACCGCCATCCTGTATGGTGGTGAGCGGGCCCGCTTGCTCGACCAGCAGGCGGGTGATCACGCGTCGTCCCGCACGAACCGGACCCGGTCGCCGGGTGCGAAGCGGAAGGGCTGTCCTGCATCCGGATCGAGCACGCGAAAGTCGGTGTGGCCGATCACCCACCAGCCGGTCGGCATCGGCAAGGTCGTGATCAGGCACTGGCCGCCGGCGATCATCACGCTGCCCGGCGGGTGCCCACGCACCGGCGCCTCCTTGCGCGGCAGCCTCAGCGCGCCCGGCACGCCGCCGAGATAGGCGTAGCCCGGCGCGAAACCGTACATGTAGACGCGGTAATCGGCGCGCAGATGCAGCTCCGCCAGTTCAGCTGGGTTCAGCCGAAGCCGGCCCGCCGCCTCCTCCAGATCCGGGCCGTCATACCGGACGGCGACCACATGCTCGGCCCCGCTCAGGGCGAAGGCGGAGACGGCCAGGCTTCGAACGTGATTTTCGACCTCCGCGGGTTCGGTCCGGAGCGGATCGAAGCAGACGAGCAGCGAGGCGTAAGCGGGTACGGTCTCGATCAGCCAGGGTGCCGGCTGAACCGTCAGGGCCGCATCGAGAGCGACCACCTGTTGATGCATTTCAGCGCTGATCGTGTCGCCGAATTCGATCAGCAAAGCCGCTTCACCGACCGGCCGGATCAGCATGGCAGAAAGGGCGCGAGCGCGATCCCGCGCACTTCGATCGCGTCCCGGATGCGCCGGGCCATGGCAAGCGCATGCGGGCTGTCGCCGTGAATGCAGATGGAGTGGGCGCCGAGCGCGACTTCGCCGCCCGTGACGGTCGGCATCCGGCCGGTGTCGAGGAAGCGCAGCAGCCGCTCGGCCGCCGCCTCCGCATCCTCGATCAGCGCGCCGGGCTGGCCGCGGGGCACGAGATTGCCTTCGTCATTGTATCCCCGGTCGGCATAAATCTCACTGAACACCGGCACCCCGTCCTGGCGCGCCGCCTGCTCCAGCGCGGTCCCCGAGATGGCCAGGATCGCCAGCCCCGGATCGACCGCTTTCACGCTGCGAACGATCGCCTCCGCCACCGCGTCGTCCTCGCTCGCGACATTCGCCAGGGCGCCATGCGGCTTTACGTAGGCCACCCGCACCCCGACCAGAGAGGCGATGGCGAGCAGCGCTCCGGTCTGGGCGGCGACAAACCGCTCGATATCGGCGGGCGGGTAAGGCAGGCGCCGGCGCCCGAAATGCTCGCGGTCCGGATAGCTGGGGTGCGCGCCTACCGTCACGCTGCGCTCGCGCGCCAGCACGAGCGTCCGGAACATTGTCTCGGGATCGCTGGCATGGCCGCCGCAGGCGACGTTGGCGCTGGTGACGAGCGCGAGCAAGGCGGCGTCGTCGCCCATCGTCCAAGGCCCGTAGCCCTCGCCGAGATCCGCGTTGAGGTCGATACTGCGCCGCACGTTCGTCCTATAGCCGGTCGCGTCCGCGTCGCTATAGACGGCGAGTGATGAAGCCCGGCAAGATCGCTCTCCTGCTCCTGCTCGCCGGCGCGATCGCCGCCTTCTTCCTGCTCGACCTCGGCCAGTATCTGACACTCGATCGATTGAACACGAGCCAGGCCGAGCTGTCCGGCTTCGTCGCGCGCGAGCCGGTGCTGGCCGTCGGCGGCTTCTTTCTCCTTTATGTCGCGATCACCGGCCTGTCCCTGCCTGGCGCGGCAATCATGACGCTGGCGGGCGGCGCGATCTTCGGCCTGTTGCTCGGCACGGTGATCGTCTCCTTTGCGTCCGCGATCGGGGCGTCGCTGGCCTTTCTGTCGTCCCGCTATATCCTGCGCGATTCCGTGAAGGAGCGGTTCGGCGAGCGGGTCGCGGCGATCGACCGCGGGATCGAGAAGGACGGCGCCTTCTACCTGCTGACCCTGCGGCTGATCCCGGTGTTTCCCTTTTTCCTGATCAACCTGGCCATGGGGCTCACCGCCATGCGGCTCGCCACCTTTTTCGTGGTCAGCCAGGCGGGCATGCTGCCCGGGACGATCGTCTACGTGCTCGCCGGAACCCAGCTCGCCGCGATCGAGAGCACGGCCGACATCCTCTCGCCCGCCCTGATCGGCTCGCTGGTCCTGCTCGGCCTGTTCCCGCTGATCGCGAAAGCGATGGTCGGGGCCTTGCGTCGGCGTCGCATCTCCCGGGGCTGGACGCGGCCGAAGCGCTTCGACAGCAACCTGGTCGTGATCGGCGCCGGCGCCGGCGGGCTCGTCACCGCCTATATCGGAGCGACCGTCAACGCCCGGGTGACGCTGATCGAGGCGCACAAGATGGGCGGCGATTGCCTCAAC
>SXGT01211840.1_pt1 | contig 12469 bp, 3 predicted proteins | sample 3176221 | NCBI WGS metagenome assembly SXGT01 (sample SAMN11356862, study PRJNA531348) | freshwater metagenome | isolation source: freshwater sample F1-120 | place: China: Fuxian Lake, Yuxi | collected 2017-12-25
GCTGGTGATGATCGAATCAATGGCGTGCGGGACACCAGTGATTGCTTTCGAGCGGGGATCGGTCCCGGAAGTGATGAAAGATGGTGTGAGCGGATACGTTGTCAATACAGTGGATGAGGGGGTCGAAGCCCTTGAAAAGCTAGATCAGATTGATCGGGGTGCCTGCAGACGTTATTTTGAAGAGAGATTTACGTCGATGCGAATGGCTGAAGGATACATGGCTTTGTACGAACGTGAGATCCTCGGGTCGACGATGGCGCGTCCTGTCATTGAGGAGCGATCAACATTCCGACCGGGACCTACTCGTTCGACCGCCGGCGAAATCATCCGAAGCTGACGTGATTTTGATCACGCGTCAACTTCCCATGTTGCGACAGGGACAGTGCAACAAAACGCGAGTCTCACAGACACGACGTTCTGTGCCTTGAACCTACTTGAGCAAGCAACAATGAAGGAGTGGAAGTGACATGGATGATGTCATTCAGGTGGACGACCGTTGGTATTTCTCGGCGACCTCATCGCGGACAGATCCGCGGACGCAGGTTCTCAAACATGGTGATGCGTTCGTTGTCCTGAATCGGCTGGGCGAAATGAGCCGGGCGGGGATCGGTGAGCAGGGGCTTTATTCCAAAGGGACGAGGCATCTTTCGCAGTGGGAATTGCTGGTCGATGACCGTCGGCCGATGCTGCTGAATTCTGCGATGAACGAGGACAATTCACAGCTAGTCGTCGAGATGATGAATTCGGACATTCGTCATAACGATCAGCATGTTCTGACTAAGGGAACACTGCACATCTCGCGTGCGATTGTGCTCGATCAAGATGTTCTCTATGAACGACTGACCCTGACGAACTACGCACGTCATGAGATGAATCTGACGATCGAGTACCAGTTCAGTGCGGATTTCGTTGATATCTTTGAAGTGCGTGGTGCCAAGCGTGAGCGTCGGGGAGAGACGCGGGAGCCGAAAGTCGAATCCAACGGCGTGACACTCGAATATGTCGGCTTGGACAAGGTTCGTCGTCGTACGGAACTTCAATTCGATTATGCCCTGGAGAAAATTGACGGTCAGCGGGCGGTTACGAACGTCAACCTGCAGCCGGGCGAAGAGAGGCACTTGAACGCGACTGTCGCATGCTCGACTGGCAAGGCAGTTTCCTGCATCTCGTCGTACGCGACTGCGACGGAGAGAATCGATAAGGATATTCGCCAAGATCGCGATTCACAGTTGCAGATTGTGACCTCAAACGAGTTATTCAACGACTGGATCAACCGATCGATGGCTGATCTGATGATGCTGACGACGGAGACTAACTATGGGCGTTATCCGTACGCGGGGGTGCCGTGGTTTTCGACTCCCTTTGGACGTGATGGGCTGATTACTGCTCTGCAGACGCTGTGGATGAATCCTGACTTGTCGAAAGGCGTTCTCAGTTTTCTTGGTGCGACGCAGGCCAGTGAGCGAACCGAGTTCTCGGAATCTGAGCCTGGTAAAGTTATTCACGAAATGCGCGATGGGGAGATGGCAGCCCTCGGCGAGATTCCCTTCAAGAAATACTACGGCACGATCGACGCGACCCCACTTTATGTGGTGCTGGCAGGAGAGTATTACAAGCGGACGGGCGACCGAAAGTTCATCGAGTACATCTGGGGCAACGTCAAGCGAGCCGTCAAATGGATCGATGAGTGGGGCGACGCGGATGGAGATGGATTCGTTGAATATGCGCGACGGAATTCTCATGGACTCGTGCAACAAGGCTGGAAAGACTCTGACGACTCGATCTTTCATTCCAGCGGCAAAGATGCGCCCGGGCCGATTGCGCTGTGTGAGGTTCAGGGCTATGTCTATCAAGCGAAGCTCGAAGCGGCCTGCCTGGCTGATCTGATGGGCGAGAGCAGTTGGGCTGAGGAACTTCGTCAGCAGGCAACCAAGTTGAAGAGCAAGTTCAACGAGATGTTCTGGTTGAGTTCGATTGAGACATTTGCCATTGCGCTCGATGGGGAGAAACGTCCCTGCGCGGTGCGAAGCTCAAATGTCGGCCACTGTCTGTGGACTGGCATTATCGAGAATAGTCATGCAGGCCAAGTCGCTCACAACCTCACGGATGAAGCCGGCTTCAACGGCTGGGGCGTCAGAACCATCTCCGAAGGCGAAGCACGCTATAACCCGATGTCGTATCACAACGGCTCGGTCTGGCCACACGATACCGCGATCGCAGCGATTGGTCTGGCGCGATACGGGTTCCGTAAAGAGGCCCTCAAGCTTGTCGGCGGACTGTTCGAAGCGTCGATCCACTTCGACATTGCGCGCCTGCCGGAGCTCTTTTGTGGCTTTAGTCGACGCAGTGGCCACGGCCCGACGCTTTACCCGGTGGCGTGTTCGCCGCAAGCCTGGGCGGCGGGTTCGGTCTTCATGCTGCTCGAAGCCTGCCTGGGACTCTCGTTCATTCCCGGAGATGGGAAGAACTCCAGGCCACAGGTCCGTTTCGATCACCCGATGCTTCCCGATGCCCTGAGTTGGATCCAGATCCGCAACTTCCGCATCGGCGATGCGACGGTCGACCTCGTCCTGCGACGTCATCCCCGGGATGTCGGGCTGAGCGTGGAACGCAAAGAGGGGGATGTCGAGATTGTCGTGGTGGCGTAGGCATATGTCGTGAAAGAGATTGATTCAGGTCTACGAAAAAAAGCCGGGCAGTCTTAAGAGACCGCCCGGCTTTTCGTTTTTTAACTGTTGCCGAACTTCCTTAGCTCAGTGTGGGCAAGAATGTCAGGTACGTGCCACTCAGCCCGTACTCGCCGGCATTCGTCAATCCATTCCACTGATTGGCGGTGATTGAGAGATCGCCGTCGAGATAGCCGGTAGCGATCCCTTTGTAGACACTGTTAACACCCTTGAGAAGGTTCACGGTGTCGGTCGTAAAGTTGAGTTCAGCGACAAGTCGGTCTGTCTTCGTTGGAATGAAGGTGACCCAAGTTGAATTGTTATCGTACTGCCACTGTTCAGCGTAGTATCGAACGTTGATGAAGTGATCTGCATTGGCACCATCAAGATTCGAAAACCGTGAACGAACATTGGTCTGACTGTACATCATGTAGCCCAGGCCGGTGGCTGAATCTGTTCCACCGACACCCCAGCGAAGGTCTGTCAGAGGGGTATAGACAGGCATATTTGGAGAGAAGGTGATGTAGCTTCCGCTCAACCCGTATTCCCCCGCGTTTGTCGCGCCGTTCCAGCGGTTGGCTGTGATGACCAGGTCAGAGTCGAGGTATCCTGTCGGGACTCCCTGAACAACTCCGAAGCTGCCTTTGAGCATCGTGATTGAATCCGATGTGAAGTTCAGCGCGGCGATGAGAACATCGTTGACGGTGGGAGCGAAGTTCACCCAGGTGGTGTTGTTGTCATACTGCCACTGAGTTCCGTTCAGGCGAACATTGATCAGGTGATCGGCATTGCTGACATCGATTCCCGAGAAACGATCATGGACATTTTGCTGGCTGTACATCACGTAACCACTGCCGGTGGCTGTGTCGTTGCCCGCGATGCCGTTCTTCAGATAACCAAGCGAGGCTTTCGGGGCAAAGACGATCGATGTCCCGGTCACTGTGTACTCACCAGTATTGGTCACCCCGTTCCAGCGATTGGCTGTGATCACCAGATCGCCCTGGACATATCCTTTCGTGATACCACCGACAACACCGAAGTCACCTTTGAGCATCTTGATGGTGTCTGTGGTGAAGTTCAGTTCTGCGATCAGAACATCACTGGAAGTTGGTGTGAAGTTGACCCAGCTATCGTTGTTGTCGTACTGCCACTGACCGGCGTTGTAGCGAACATTGATGAGATGATCGGCGTTACCTGGATCAATCCCGGCAAATCGGGTATGGACGCTCTGTTGGCTATACATTGTGTAGCCAGTGCCAGTTGCAACATCATTGCCCGCGATTCCGTATCGAAGATTCGGGACGGGAGTGACTGTTCCGAACGTGATGTAGGTTCCCGTGACCCAGAACTCGCCGTCATTGGTCAATCCGTTCCAGCGGTTCGATGAGATGGCCAGATCACCATCGAGATAACCACTCTGGATTCCTTTGACGACTCCAAGATTCCCTTTGGTGAGGGTGACGACGTCTGTTGAGTGGTTGATCGTGGCGACGAGTCGGTCGGTATCAACGGCTGTGAAGTTGACCCAAGACGTGTTGTTGTCGTATTGCCATTGGCCATTGGAGTAGCGAACGCTGATAAAGTTTTCACTGTTATTTCCATCAAGTCCGACAAAGCGAGTGTGGACGCTCTGCTGACTATACATCATGTATCCGCCACCGATTGCATCGTCATTTCCTGAAACACCGTAGCGCAGGTTTTTCAGGGCAACGCTTCCGATCGGTTCGGTGACGTCAGTGATGGTGATCGTGAAGACTTTCTCGTACCAAAGCCCGCCCTGGTCTGTTGTACGAACGCGGATCGTGTAGCCCGACTTGGCTTCATAATCGAAGCTCGCCGCTGTGTAGATCTTGTTGCCACTGATGATAAATGATGTGTTGTTGATGGAACCACTGCCGGCCACCAGGCTATAGGTGAAGGTGTTACCGATATTGGGATCCGTTGACGAAAGGGTGCCGACAAGCGTCAAGTTGTCCTTGTTTTCAGCGACAGTGGAATTCGACAGGGCGATATTAGTGGGAGCACTGTTTGGCTGAGCGATCTGGATTGAATATGTCCCGGTCGAAGATGCCAATGCATCGCCATCGCCGGTGAGTGGGTCGTAACCGGTGTTGTCAAAGCCGGAGACTGCCAGGTAGTAAGTACCCGTCGTTGTGAATGCGTATTCCAGTGCTGAGAATGCTCCGACACCGCTGTCGTCATCGAATGCCAGCTCGACGCCATTGCTATTGAACAGACGCAGGTAGGAATCCCAGGCTGAATCATTCGTCTTAGTGGTGAACGTCAGGTTCTGTCCGGCCTGGACATAAATTGAATACATATCGACATCGCCAATGTATTCAAGGGCGCCCGTCGTCCCATTCGTTAATTCCAGGGCTTCAGAAATCTGATCGTCTGGATCTGACAGGCTAACATTCAGTGAGTATTCACCTGTTGTCAGACTGGCGCTGTCGCTCCCCCCAAACTGGGCGTTGTAAGACAGATTTGGGAAAGACGAGATACCGACGTAGTAAACACCATCTTCCAGGAAGGTATGTGTTCCTCGGGTCCCCTCGACGTCAGGGCCATCATCGAAACTGGCCAGTTGGTTCCCCTCGGCGTCGAAGACTCGGATAAACGGATCGATGACACTGCCATTGATCGGACTGACATTAAAGACCAGCGTCTGACCTGCGGTTGCAGTGAACTGATACATGTCGACATCGACGTTATTATCAATACGGCCGTTGATGGAGACTGTTCCGTCTGGGTTGACGGGAATTGCTTCGATGATCTGATCATCGCTATCTGACCTGCCTCGCATCGTATACAGGATCGCTTGACCGCCGGTGATCATCCCCAGGGTGTTGTGTCCATATTGCTCGTGGGTCAACCCGTCCTTATAGAGGCCGATAGTGGCTGAGGCGCCGTCATCGTAGGCTTCGCTTCCGAAGAGCGTATCGACGTAATTGAAGATGATGTCGTTGGCCTCGCCCGTGCTTCCCAGCTCGAGAATCACCTGGAATGTTCCGAGATCGGCTGAAGAGCCGATCTGGTGAACATTCCACTCGATGACCAGATCAGCAGTTGAGTCTCCGGTCACATCTCGGAATGAATAGAGGACCGAATCCTCCGTGTTCATATTTGTGACGAAGTCATCCCAGTAAGGGATAATCAGATCGATTCCGCCTGCAAAGGTACTGAGATCTTCGTTTTGGTAATCAGGGAAGCCGCTTCCAAACGAGATCACCCCGTTGGAACTGACATAAAGAGTCGAGTATTGGGTGTCCGCGTATTGGAAGAGGGCGGCTCCCAGATTGATCTGATAGAAATCATCATCGACATCAGAGAGAATCTCAAAGACCCCTGCGGTGCCGGCGACGAGATCAATCGGAGGCGGACTGATTCCGTAGTCGGTATAAAATTCAATCAGGAATTCAGAAGTTGCTGTCAGCGTGTACCGACCAATCGAACCGTAATCATTGTATCCGGTCGGTGTCGAACTTTTTGGATCACCTGCTCCAACACCATCGACTTCGATGTAATAGGTTCCCGTCGAAATCTCTTCTTCGTAGAAGACACCGAGCAGATCAGCGGGGTTGATGACCGAGACGAGAATTCCCGCTTCGTTGAATAATCGAAGCTGAATATCGAGGTTAGGGCCGGGCGTAAAAGGGGTCGCATTGATCGTCAGTTTTCCACCGGTGTGATTGACGATGAAGTAATCAAGATCGGTGTTTCGCTCAATGATCCCGCTGGCTGATCCATTGAGTTCGCTCGCAGTGCCAATCGTGTTTCCATAATCATCCGTTTTGTAGGTCACTCCGTGAACGGCTCTGGTGATGATTTCCAGATCGCCACCGCCCGCCCCATAGTTTCCAGAACTACCCGTATTGGTATGCAGACTGTAAAAGCCATTATCCCACTGCGACACATTCTCGTCTGTTCCATCGACGAAGAATGCGCCCATGATCGGAGCCCAGGACGTTTCTCCTGTTCCGTGGCCGCCATAATACTCGCCGCCGTCTTCACCAATGCGACCATCGTGTGCAAGACCCAGTGTGTGTCCTACTTCGTGGGAGACAGTATCAGCTGCAACCGCTCCGCCTTTATTGTACGCCCAGGCAGGGGTATCCGTGCCCCAGGAGAAGCTGTTGATGAAAGCAATCCCACCCGCACCGGAACCTTCTGTATCGTCTGTCATGACGACACGGACACCATATTGAGTATCGTCGGCCGACGTCTTGCGCAGAGCTTCGACCCCTGGATCGACCGTCGTCACGTTGATATTGAAAGGAATGAAGTCTTCCGAAACCCGTTGCCAGATGTTGTAAATATCGAGCTGCTCGACATCGGAAAACGTCGTATAGTCGCCATCCAGGCTGTAAGCAGGAGATGTGATTGTCGGGTTACCAAAGTTGGTGTTCCACGGGTCGTTCGTCGTGATATGTCCGTTGAAATCCAGGTAGATGGTCAGGCTGGCGTTTGGCAGGCTGCTGTAGGCCGGAACATCATTGATATCAATTGGAGCACGACCTCCACCGGGCTGGGGAGAAGGTGTCGTTCCCGTGCCGACTGGAAAGTCGTAATCGGGGCGTTCAATGAGCTGCGTATAACCGATCGTGGCACTCAGGAGTTCGCGAGTCTGCAGAGTCTGAACTGCTGGGGAGAATTGACGTGTTCGTGAGCGACGACGAGAAGATGGTCTGGCACTGAAAGACGTTTTAAGTTTGAATGAAAGAGAATTGAGGAGACGCGCAATTTGCCACTTCTTCACGGAAACGAATCCTTAGATGGGGATAGACAACCGGCGCCTCCATTGAGTGCAAGCGAGTGAGCAATGACGGCCCGGTGAACATACACCTTACCCGCTCCAAAACTAGAGTTCAATTGGCCATTATGAAGAATTTAGGCAAGATCACGAATCCTCGGCCAGACTCGAAAGCGGGCCGAGGATTTGTGTGTCAAAATCGACCAGTCCGCGTTCAAATCATCCCGGTCAACTCGCAACCCTGTACAGAGTTCTTGTCAACCAACAATGCTTCAAGCTCACTGTGCGGAAGCGATAGAGATGGCGAATTCATCCCATCGATCATCAAACCGTCGGCATGAAGGTGATGAAGGTGCCGGTGAGGTGGTACTCACCTGGATTGGCGACGCCCGCCCAGTTGTTGGGTGTGATGGTGAGGTTGCTGTCGAGGTAACCGCCGGCGATTCCATTGATCGTGCCGAAGTTCCCCTTCATCAGTGAGACGCTATCACGCGTGAAATCGAGTGATGCAATCAGGCGGTCGGACGAGGTAGGAACGAAGTTGACCCAGGTGGAGTTGTTGTCGTACTGCCACTGGCCGGCGAAGTAGCGGACGTTGATGAAGTTGTCGGCGTTGTTGGAGTCGAGTCCTGAGAAGCGGGTGCGGACGTTCTGCTGGCTGTACATCATGTAGCCGGTGCCGGTGGCGTTGTCGGTACCGCCGACGCCGTTGCGGAGACCAGTAAGTGAAGTGCGGGGCGCGAAGGTGATGTAGGTGCCGGTGACGGTGAATTCACCATGATTATAGGCACCTGCCCATTGGTAAGGGTTGATACGCAAGTCACTGTCGAGGTAGCCTCGCTGTATACCATTAATGACTCCCAGATTCCCTTTGCCAGTGGTCGTCGTGCCTGTGTCGAAGTTGAGGGAGCCGACAATGACATCTGTTGACGTTGGAGTAAAGTTAACCCAGCCGCTGTTGTTGTCGTACTGCCATTGCCCTGCGTTATTGCGGATGACGATGAAGTTGTCGGCATTCCCGGCATCAATGGATGAAAAGCGAGTATGAATGTTTTGCTGGCTATACATCATGTAACCCGTGCCAGTCGCGGAGTCGGTGGCTGCAACTCCGTTGCGCAGATTTTTTAATACCGTGCTTGGGGCGAAGGTGATGTCGCTACCGCTTAATCCAAATTCCCCGGCGTTCGTCTGACCGTTCCAACGATTGGCGATGACGAGCAGATTGCCGTCTGCATAGCCTTTAGAGAGACCATTGATGATGCCGAAGTTGCCTTTCAGCATGGTGACGGAATCAGTCGTGAAATCAATGGCGGCAACGAGAACATCGGTGGATGTCGGGGTGAAGTTGACCCAGCTGATGTTATTGTCGTATTGCCACTGCGTTCCATTGAGTCGGACGTTTATGAAGTTATCAGCGTTATTGGGGGCCAGGCTCGAGAAGCGGGTGCGGACATTCTGCTGGCTATACATCATGTAGCCACTGCCTGTCGCGTTGTCATTTCCCGCGACACCATTGCGAAGATTAGGGAGAGGTTTGCTTCCAACAGGAGGCTCGAAGACATCGGTGACAAAAATTGTAAACGCTTTGGAATAATACAGCCCTCCCTGATCAGTTACGCGAACCCGAATGGAATAGCTGGACTTGGCCTCAAAGTCGAAGTTGGCATTTGTACGGAGTTCATTGCCGACGATGGTAAATGCTGCATTGTCGTTGGAACCAATTCCCGGAGTGAGTGAATATGTAAAGGTGTCGCCCTCATTTGGGTCAAATGCACTGAAGGTTCCTACCGGTTCTCCAATAAGCTGATTCTCCTGCGCAGAATCAGCTGAGATAAAGAGATTCGTGGGAGCAGTTGTGGGAGGGGGGATAACATTCCCCGTCAAGTTGATCCTAAAGTCTCCCTCATCAGCATCAGAGGAGAAGAACCTGATCGTTCCCGTTTTACTGCCCAGGGTGTTCTTCATCTGGACGGTGATGGAAAACTGCATGCCAGGTGCAATGATGAGATCCGCAGGTAAATTCTGTCCGACGATTTCGAAACCATCACCAGTTAGAGTTGCTGGCTGAATTCTAAGGCCACCAGAGCCGGTATTTCTGAATTGAAATGTGCGAGTATTGGTCTGGATATGCTGAAATGCTGTCCCAAAATCGACGGTCGAAACATCGTCAATGAGAACCTCGCCGTTATGCGAAGTGAAGATCTCGATCTCTGGTTCAAGAGCGGTCACTGAAATCTGATAAGATGTATTGTTATGCCACGCATTATTCAGTGAGGTAATCTCGATGTAATAGGTTCCAGCGCTCAGTTGGAGTTGCCGGATTTGCGACTGTCCGAGAATATTCTGTGCTTGAAGTATCTCATTGGAATCCAGGATTCCGTTATTGTTGGAATCTTTTCCCCAACGTAGCTGGATGTTTTCGGAGATCGTGCTGCTATCGATTCCCTGAATGTTGGCGACGACGTCGATCGTCTTGTTGGTCGTGAAACGATAAACATCGGTATCACCGGTCTGGACAACATTCTTGACGAATGTTCCATTTGTCTGGAGACTGTTTGTGCTGGTGAGAGAATTTCCTGCATCGGTAGCACCCGGAATGGGTGTTGCAGTCATGTTGATCAGGTATGCAGGATTGCTGAGTCCATTGCTGCCAGAACTGTGATATCCGGAGATCCGGACGAAATAGGTTCCAGCTTCCAAGGCTTCATTAAAAGTAACACGGCTGTAGCCTTGATAAGACTCGAGAATTTCAGAGTTATCCGCGATCCCGTCACCATTCAGGTCTTGGAACAGGTAAACCAAGATCGGCTCTGAAAGTTGCGCAGTGGTATAGCCTTGAATGACCAGAGTCATGTCAGCTGCCTGCGGCAGGGTGAATTTGTAATAGTCAAAGTCGCCGCCAACAACATTCATGACTGGCGTTGCCCCGGACGTCAATGTTGTCGCTGTGGTGACCGTATTGCCTGCATCCGTAGCACCAGAAATGACTGAGGTATTCAGGCTAATCTGATAACCCGCATTTCCGGTGATCCAAATATAGTAAGTTCCTGCCTCCAGGATTTCATTGAGGTCGAGTTCTGCTAACGGAGTCGTTCGAATAAATTTGATCAGATCCAATTCGTCATAGGTATTGTTAAGATCATAATCTGCCAAAAATGCGGCACTGATGGTTGGATTGCTTGCAGTATTACCTAAAGAACGCAATGCGACTGCGATCTGGGAGGTATGTGTCAACGTAAACCGGTAAACATCAATGTCATCTGTTTGAATAACATCAGTGAAAGGAGCGGCTCCGGCGGTCAGTGTTTTGGCAGTTGTGTAAGTGCTCCCTGCATCATTCGCGCCAGAAATCGCCGTCGTGTTCAGACTGATCCGGTAACCCTGACTACTCTCATATTGGTTCTGGGTCACCCAGACATAATACGTCCCTGGTTCAAGGGAGCTTGTGGATGCCCATTCACTGCCAGGATAGGTGCTGTATTGCCCAGCCAGTTCATTCGTTCCCGGTTGACCGTCGCCGTCATGATCACGATAAAGTTTGTAGTTGAGTCGCTGGCTGATAATTCCGCCGTCCAGTCCCTGAAGTGTCAACGTGACGTTCGAGGCCTGAGTGAGCGTAAATCTGTAAACATCAACATCCGCATCCTGCATCACATTCTTGATCGGCGATGCGCCAGCAGTCAGGTTGGTCGCTGTCGAGAATGTTGCACCAGCATCGGCAGCGTTAGTGATAGGCGTCGCGGTCAGGCTGATCTGATAGGCCGCGTTATCTGCTTGGTTATCATTGGTCGTATCGTCCAGGCCACAATAGACCCTCACATAATAAGTCCCCGACTGTGCTGGCGTATCGATGAGGTAGCTCGTATATGGATTGATCCATGCGAGCGAGCGATACTCCCCGTCGGATGCTAAAAAGTAAACATCCACCTGAAGCTGCTCCGCAATGCTATTCCCGTCGATTCCTTTAAAGTTGAGCTTGATCTGAGAGGTCTGCGTCATGGTGAACGTATAAAAGTCTTGCTCATTGATCTGAATCAGATCTTCAATCGGAGCAGCATTAGCGATCAACGGTGTGGCAGTCGTCTGGCGGTTTCCTGCATTCGAGTCAATCGTCTGCTCTGCCAGAACGCTCAGTGAGTAGCTCTGTTGAACGCCATTCACATTTTGAATCTGAATAAAATACTTGCCAGCACTCAGTGCTTCCGTCAGGCTGGTATTCGAATTGAGGGTGACGCTTTCAAGCTGTTCGTAGTTATCACTCAGGTAGAGATCTGGTTCGAAGTCACCGTAAAGTCTAAGGCGTGTATTCGAAGTCAGGCCGGACAGCTGGATAGAAACTTGAGTGTTTCCAGTGAGAGTGAATTGATAAAGATCGACCAGGTCATTCGAACTGAGCGTTCCGTTAACCGTCTGACGTGAGACTCCGTTGATCACTCCGAAATCACTGGCTTTGTCGACTGTGTTATTTGGCTCGACGTCCAGGACTGCACTCAAAAGAATCCGCGATTCCAAAGCCAGGCATGTCTCTGGAAAGCTTTGCTCAGCAACCCGATGTCGTCGGCTTTTGGACTGTTGCTCGAACGCATTCAAGACAGTTGCGGACAGGTTTCTCTGGAGTTGAGCGAGAGACGGAAGTCGCATCGAACTTGGCCCTTGATTCGTATGACTCGTGCTGTCAAGCCGGTCTGAGGTATCGTGTGCTGTCCGCAGTGATCGACGAAGGATGGAGTCTGTTAATTAGAGCAGTAGTGGTCGGAGGTTTAAACGCGGTTTACGTTAAATATCTGCGAGGAAACTCCTTTGTTGCCGATTATGCGGCGCAACAAAAAAGCACACCACGACTTCGTGGTGTGCTGGTGTGTTTTCATTTGTTACCAACAATCATCAAACCGTGGGCATGAAGGTGATGAAGGTCCCGGTGAGGTGGTACTCACCGGTGTTGGCGTTTCCGTTCCAGTTGTTGGGGGTGATGGTGAGGTCGCTGTCGAGGTAGCCGCTGGCGATTCCCTGGATGGTGCTGAAGGTGCCCTTCAGGAGGTCCACGGTATCGGCA
>SXGT01919903.1_pt1 | contig 12469 bp, 13 predicted proteins | sample 3176221 | NCBI WGS metagenome assembly SXGT01 (sample SAMN11356862, study PRJNA531348) | freshwater metagenome | isolation source: freshwater sample F1-120 | place: China: Fuxian Lake, Yuxi | collected 2017-12-25
ACCGTGCCAACTTTGACCCGCGCAAGTTCTACAAAGAGGCCAAGAAGGGCATGGCGGACATCTGCGCCGCGCGCTACGAGGCCTTTGGTGCCGCTGGCATGGCCGGCAAGATGGGCCGCATTTTCAACCTCGACGAGATGCATCAGCGTTACGCCAAGGGCGAGCTCGACGCCAAGATCAACTGATTCAGTGGATCGGCGATGGGCGACGGCCTGACACGCGTTAGCGTGACAGGCTGACCGCTTCAGGAACCCGTTGTGGGGGGCGACCCCGCAGCGGGTTTTTCATTGGGCCTCGGAGAATGCGTGGTCAGACAGGATGGATGGCTGCACTGACGGGTGTCTGCAACCCAGAACCAGGCGATGGCTACGGTCGCCGGAAGGGCCAGAAACCAGGTGTCATCACCGGTAAGCCACTGTCCTGAAAGACCTATCAGGAGGCCCATGCTGAGCGTCAGGATGAGCAGGATGAGGCGGCGCATGAGGGGAGGCATGATTTAGAGGGACCTGCCTTGGACTAGGATTGAAAACTGACCGCGGCCGAGCCCAAGTCCGAAAACTCCACCTCACATGTAAACGGGAAGGGGCCCAGGTCATGAACCGGATGCATCCCAGTCCATGCCCCCGTGGTCACGACATCACCGGCGCGCACGCCGCCCGCGTGAAGTACGAACCACGGTAGACAGTGGAACAGATTACCCAAGGGTTGCAGGCCGGGTCGGTCAGCCAAGGTCAGGCCGTTAGCCTGAACGCGCACAGGCTGATTGTCGAGGACGAGGGATTGCCAATTCAAAATGGGGGTTCCGATGATGAGGGCGCCGTTGAGTAAGTGGTCGGCCAGTCGCCAGTCAGGCCCGGCGGCCGCGGCATCGGCAAGACGGGTGTCCACTACTTCAATGGCCACGCAGAGCTCCGCAATGGCAGCGCGAATCTCCTCCGGGCGATAAGGCTCCATGCGCGGAGGCAGATCCTGGCCAAAGCGCACCGCAATCTCGGCCTCGATGCCCGGCCGGATCAGCGTGTGGGGCGGGATGGCGGCAGGTGTCTGGATGGAACCCTGAAAGAGGCGCTGGGGCAGGATGGGCGCAGCCATGGGCGTCTCACCAGGGGCAGAGGCGGCGACCTTCCAGGCCGTTGGGCGTGCATCAGCCGCCAAGGCCTGCCAGACAGCGCGTTGCACAGCGTAGGCCTCGTTCTGGCCCATCGGACCCGCGTCAGGGGTGGCAGCGACCGGCTGACGATTATGGTAGGCCGCAATCAGGGCCTGAGCGTATGAAGAGAGCGACATGCGCGCCATCATACGGCGAAAGCCGCGGACTGCGCGATAATGGGCACATGAAAGAGCAGATCCAGATACTCGACAAGAACGGTGTGCCGTTGGCCCGCGCCTTGGCGGATGAACAGCGTTGGCGGCTCCCCGATGGTGTGGGCGTGGGCGTGAAATACAGTGGCCAGATCTACCCCCTGGTGAAGACAGCGCAGGGCTGGGTGATTCGCCTCGGGGGTCGTAGTTTTGCGCAAAAGGCCTGTCAGGCTATGGATACGGCGCCGCCCTCCCCGGCCCCAGCGCGGCTTGAGACGGCCGCCGCCGCGCCGCCCGTGGTGGCAAGGCCTGCGGTCCGTCCGACAGTAAGGACCAACGGTCGTTTTGAAGACCAGTGGTTGATCAACGCCGAAAAGGTCGAGGCGCAACGGGCGGAGCGTGTCGCGCATCATCAACAGGCCAACGAGGCCGTGGCGCAGTTGCACGGGGAACTGGCCGGGGCACTGGAGGAGCGCGATCGACAAGTGGCTCGGGCCAGGCAATTGGAAGCGGACAAGCTGGAATTGCAGAACCGGCTTCGCGATGACCGCCGCCTGCAAAAGAGTGAGAACACGGTTGCCGATCTGCGCGGTCAATTGACCCACGCGCAGCGTCAGGTGGCGGCGGCGCAGGCCGAGGTACGACAGGCGCGTGAGCTGCAGAAGGCCGCCGAGGCGCGTGCGACAGCCGGCAAGGCCGAACTCACCCAGCAACGGCAGGCCGCCACCGCCCTGGAGCAACGCCTCAAGGCCTGTCTGGCTGAGACGGCCAAGGGCGCGCGGCCCGAGGCCTGGGACTGGTTTCAGGCCTTGTTGCCGGTGGCGTGGCCTCGCCTCGTCGTGCGCCCCGAGAGCTGGGATGTCGTGAGTCGTCACTGCACCCGTGTCGAGGCCGTGTTGCGCGTGTTGCAGGCGTTGCATGACGAAGACCCGGACCAGGCCTCGTTCAGCATTACGGACAACGGCTGGCGGGAGGTGCAGGATCATATTGCCACGGGTCGCGATGACCGTCTGCGGGTGTATTGGCGGCCGCTGCCGGAGCGCACCATCGAGGCGGTGATCTTTTACAAGAACGATGATGAGGTGCAACAGGCCTTCCATCGCGCCCTGTCCCGCGAGTCGGCCCGAGAATAGCCATCGCCGTTTTACATCAAGAGGCGGATAATGCGGTCCTGCTCGACACTTTCGCCCCTGCCACCATGATTCCTGTTGTCTTTGAGACCTCCATCCGCTCGCTGCCCCTGCTTCACAAGGGCAAGGTGCGTGACATCTACGCCGTCGATGACCATCGCATGTTGCTGGTGACGACGGATCGTCTGTCCGCGTTTGATGTCATCCTGCCCACGCCGATCCCCGGCAAGGGCCATGTATTGACCGAAGTGGCGAATTTCTGGTTTGCAAAACTGGGCAAGATCCTTCCCAACCAGTTGACCGGTGATGATCCGGAGTCGGTGGTCGCACCGGACGAGCGTGATCAGGTGCGGGGTCGGTCTGTTGTCGTCAAACGCCTCAAGGCCTTGCCGGTTGAGGCCATCGTACGCGGTTATCTGGTCGGTTCGGGTTGGTCCGATTATCAAAAGACTGGCAAGGTCTGTGGCATCGACCTGCCGGCGGGTCTGCAACAGGCTGAAAAGTTGCCGCAGCCCCTGTTTACCCCGTCCACCAAGGCGGCGGTGGGCGAGCATGATGAAAACATTGATTTTGCAGCCTGTGAAAGGCTGCTCGGTGCCGACATGGCCGCCCGTGTACGCGATGCAGCGATCGCACTGTATAGCGCAGCAGCAGAGTATGCGCTCACTCGCGGGATCATCATCGCGGACACCAAGTTTGAGTTTGGAGTGGATGAGAACGGGGTCCTGACCCTGATTGACGAGGCCCTGACGCCGGATTCGTCGCGTTTCTGGCCGGCGGACCAGTATGCCGTCGGCAGCAATCCGCCCAGCTTTGACAAACAGTTCGTGCGGGATTGGTTGATCCAGTCGGGCTGGAATAAAAAGGCCCCGGGCCCGGACCTGCCGGCCGAGGTGGTGGAGCAAACCGCCGCCAAATATGCCGAGGCCTTGCGCCGTTTGACGGCCGCTTAAAGGATCACGCAGAGGGCTGCGCACTTCCTCAGCATTGCGGAAGACGCGCGGACGCTGAAATTCACGCGTTATGGGTTCGAGAAGGGATAACCGGGCGAACGCAGTTCGCCCCTACGGGGGTATGCCCCGGCCCTTTCTCGTAGGGGCGACCTGAGGTCGCCCGCCTCCCTGCGTTCACCCGTACCGGTGCGTCTATGCGCCGCCGGGTGGCGTAGGTTTGCTGCGCCGGTGTTGTCCGGCGACGATCTCATAGCGGAACAAGCGGCACTCCAGCGCCCCGTTGTAGAGCGGGATGCGCTGCGCGGCCTTGAGGCCGATGCCGGTGGCGAAATTGGGGTCGCCGGAGATGATCCACGCCGTCCAGCCTGCAAAGCGTTTCTTTAGTGCATCGCCCAGGCCGGCGTAGAGCGGGGCCAGATCTTCGGGGGTCTCGGGGCGGCGCGTTGGGGTGTCCTCGCCGCCCTCCTCCTCTTCGGCGACGGCCGAATTCCCTAATCGCACCCCGTAAGGCGGGTTAGTGATGATCGTGCCGTGCTCGGTCGGCGGTGTCATCAGCAAGGCATCGCCATGCGCAACGCGGATGCACCAGCCGACGCTGGCGGCGCGGAAGTTGGCTTGCGCGGCGCGAACCATGTCCGGGTTGATGTCCAGGCCGTAAAGCGGCAGTTCGGTTGGCGTTTTGCGCGCCCGTTCGGCCTGATTCACGATGCGCGCCCACAGGTCTTCCCGGAAGCCGGTCAGGTTTTCGAAGGCGAAATGGCGTTTCAGGCCGGGGGCCTGGTTGAGCGCCATCATGGCCGCTTCGAGCAGGATCGTCCCGCCGCCCATCATCGGGTCCAGCAACGGCGTGCCAGGTTGCCAGCCGGACAGGCGCAACATCCCCGCAGCGAGGTTCTCGTTGATCGGTGCGGCCGAGGGCTGGACACGGTAGCCGCGCCGGTTGAGCGGTACGCTGACCAGGTCGAGGTAGAGGGTGTATTGATTGCGATCGATGTAGATGAGGACGGGGACATCGGGCTCGCGGGTATTGACGCTGGGGCGTTCACCGGTGTCAGCGCGGAAGCGGTCGCAGATGCCGTCCTTGATTCTTAAGGTGACAAAGTTGAGACTCTTCAGCGGGCAGTCGTGTGCGACGGTGTGGACGACGATGGTCTTGTCGTGCGTGAACCAGCGCGGCCACGGGAGGGTGATCGCCGCGTTGTACAGGTCGTCTTCGTCCTGATAAGTGCCGTGGTCGATGAGCCAGAGGACGCGGATGGCCAGCCGGCTCCACAGGCAGACCTTCCAGGCCTGCGGCATCGGTGCCTCGAAATGAACGCCACCGCGACCAGCCACGGCATGGTCGCAGCCCAGTTCCGTGAGTTCGAGGGCCAGCTCAGCCTCAAGGCCGCGCGGACAAGGCGCGAAGAATGTAAGTAATTGCGTCTCGCGTTCCCCCCGTTCTTCTTCACTTTTTCGTTTTGCAGAGGCCGAATCACGGGGGCGTGCCGGGTGTTTGGGCGCGGGGCGCGTGTCCTCGAAGTCCGGTCGCGCAGCCTCAGGCTCTGTCGGCCGGGCGTGACGACGCGGTCCTGCTGTGGGCGCGTTTTGGGGTGTGCGCTGGGGTGCGGGCTTTATCGCGATCGTGGGCGTTTTCTGGCCTTCGGCGCGGGCCACCGGAGCCGCGGGTGGATTTGCGGGAGCCGCCCCCGGGCGCTGGCGATTTGGCAAGTGGCGGCCGCGCAGAGGTGAGCGTGCACTCTTCTCGGAATGTTCTTCCGTAGGGGCTTTTATGGTGATCTTCTTGCGGGGCGGGCGGGTATCTTGGGTCATGGGGTGTCGCTAGGGCAAGAGGTGATGCACCGGGACACCCGGCGCAAATTTAAGTCGCGTGGCCAGCGGAGGGGTCACGCTGACCTGGCCCTGCGCATCAATGCGCAAGGCGTGCGTAATGCCCGTATTTTGCGCCATTGTGAGCCAGTTTTGGGGCCCGGCAACGAATAAGGGTTTGGACAGCGCATCCGAACGCACGCCGGCCTTGGGCCCCGCGGTCAGGATCGTGACGGCCTGGGTGTGTTCGACCGGCGCCCCGGTGCGCGGATCCAGCAGATGGCAATAGCGTTTGCCGTTCAGTTCGAAGAAGCGCTGGTAGTCGCCCGAGGTGCCGATCGCCTCGCCATCGTGGAGGTCGAGTTCGGCGAGGATGCCGGCCCGGCGCGGGTGTTGGATGGCAATGTGCCAAGGGCGGTCGCCGCGTTGACCCAAGGCCATGACATTCCCGCCGATATTGATCAGGGCGTTGCGAATGCCCGCTTCGCGCATTAGCTGGGCGGCCAAGTCCAGCGCATAGCCCTTGGCATAGCCACCGAGGTCGATGCGCACCGCGGGGTTGGTGCTGCGGATCTGGCCCTTTTCGATGCTGAGGTCGGTCAGCCGGGGCCGGGCCCGTGTCAGTCGGGCCTGTTCATCGGCATTCGGCAAACGGGGTGTAAAGCTGTCGCCATGAAAGCCCCAGAGCCGCACCAGATTTCCGATGGCCGGGTTGAACAGGTGGTCAGAGGCGATGGCGATCTGCCGCGCCTCCAGAATCTGGGCGGCGAGCTCCGGGTCAATCGGTGTGCTCTGACCCTTGGTCAAGGCCGCATTGATCGTCTCCATCGCACCGGGTTCCCACGGATGCCAGGCGCGGTGTAATCGGTCGAATTCGCCCAGGACCGTTTGCAAGGCCCGCTGGCCCACGGTCGCCTCCTCGCCATAGACGGTCACTTCGACCAGCGTGCCCAGGACGAAGGCCTGCTGCCTTTGCACCGGTTCCGGCCGGTTGCAGCCCGCCAGAATAACGAGGATGCCCGCCAGGATTAACCCGGCGGCGCGGTGAATCAGCCGCATCGGCGTTCCAAAGCGTCGATAAACCGGGCCGCCACATCAAGGCCGGTTTGCGCCGTGATCTCGACAAAACAGGTCGGGCTAGTGACATTCACCTCGGTCAGACACGCCCCGATCACATCCAGCCCCACCAACAACAGCCCCTGCGCCGCCAGTTTGGGGCCCAGAGCACGGGCGATCTCCCAGTCGCGTTCGGACAGCGGTTGCGCCACGCCCCGGCCCCCCGCCGCCAGATTGCCACGCGTCTCGCCCGCCGCCGGGATGCGCGCCAGACAAAACGGCACCGCCTCGCCATCGATCAGCAAGATGCGCTTGTCGCCCGCCGCGATCTCCGGCAAATAACGCTGCGCCATGATCGTGCGCTGTCCATAGTCCGTGATCGTCTCCAGGATCGCCCCGACATTGGCATCGTCCGGGCGCAGGCGAAAGATTGAAGCGCCGCCCATCGCATCGAGTGGTTTCACCACAATGTCGCCCTGCGCGGCCAGAAAGGCCCGGATTCGGCCCGGATCGCTCGCCACCAGACTGGGCGTCGTGAATTCGGCAAAACGGGCAATGGCGAGCTTTTCGTTAAAGTCACGCAAGGCCTGCGGCCGGTTGAACACCCGCGCCCCCTCGCGCTCGGCCATCTCCAGCAGGTAGGTGCAATGCAGATACGCCGCATCAAAAGGCGGATCTTTTCGCATCAACACAGCGTCGAATGAAGAAAGTGTGCGCTCACATTCCTGTTCGGCGACAAACCACTCTGGCGTCGCACCTGTCAGCGTAACCCGATAGCATTGCGCCACCACGCCACCGCCTTGCGTCCAACTCAGCTCGCCCGGCTCGCACGCCCACAAGTCATGCCCGCGCCTAGCCGCCTCCGCCATCATCGCAAAGGTCGAATCCTTATAAATCTTGAAGCTCGCCAACGGATCGGCGACAAAGAGGATGTTCAAATCAAGGCTCCGGTGAGGATGCGCGGTAGGTGATCAGATGGGCCGACCACCCGTGTCACAAGGCAATCTTGGCATCCGAGAGAATATAGCCTATTGTTTAATGCGTGTATGCTCAGGGTGAAGATTGGCGTGCACGGGGCTTGGTGGGTATGCACGAGGATTGGGCTGGACGGGCTCGGAGAATCGTGGTTTGACCCTGATTATTCCTATTCACTATTAGTGAGGAGACAACATGAAGAAAAGTATCGTATTGCCATTTGCCATCGCTGCGATTGCAATGTCGGGCGGCCAAGCGTTGGCCGCACACCATGTCGTTTGGCCGGATGTCGTCGTTCACCTGCACGGCAGCGGCCATGCCTATATCGTGGACACCAAGACGGATTCCGTAATCGCCGACTTGGAAACCTGCAAGGGCGGTACCTTGGGAAGCACCACGCCTGACGCGAAGAAGATCTATGTCAGTTGCGCCGCCGAAGGCCAGAAGGAAATGGTTGTGCTTGATCTGGCAAACAAGGCCGTCGCCAAGCGCATTGAGACCGGAAACCGTCCCAAGCACGGCCTTGTCAGTCCTGACGGTAAATGGGTTGGTGTCAACCATTGGGGGTTGGATGCCGGCAAGCACCGCGTTACCTTCCTTGCCGCGAAGACGGACGAAATCGCCAAGGTCATCGACCTGCCCGTCACGAACACCGAGGCCAAGGGCGTGACTTCCATGCACAACGCCTGGAGCACTGACTCCAGACTGTTCTTCGGTGTGGACAGGGCCGACAACCGTCTGGTCGTGGTGGACACGAAGGATTGGAGCGTCAAGACCTACCCGGTACCCAGCGCGCCGCACTACCCGGTACCCAGCCCGGACGGCAAAGAACTCTGGCTGGTGCATGAAGGTAACGACAAGGCCATGCCGGGCATCTTGGTCTACGACCTTACTAAACCTGACATGCCCGTCATCGCCCAGATGGACATGCCGTTAATCGGCGAAGAGGTCGTGGAGGCACACCACGGAAACTTCACCCAGGACGGCAAGCTCTTCATGGCCCTGAACCGTGGCCCCGGCAAAGACAGCCGTGGCCGTGAGGTCGCATTTTTCGATGCAAAAACCAAGACGCTTGTGCATCGTCTTACTGCTGCCAGCAACGGCGTGGGCCATACCTACAACACGCCGGACGGCAAACTGGCAGTCGTCACCAACTACGGCAATAACGTCGTCTCTGTTATCGACATCGGACAACTCAAAACCGTGAAAGACCTGAAGATCGGTGCCGGTCGCATGGGTCATGTCGCCTTTACCAAAGACGGGCGTTGGGGTTATGTCTCCAACGACAAGGACGGTAATCTTTTCAAGGTGGATATGAAGAAGTTGGAAACCGTCAAGAAGATCGAAACCGGAAATAAACCTGGTGGCGGCCAAGTCTTGAATGTCTGGACAAACGTATTTGAGGAATTGCCGCGCAAATAACGCCCAACCCTGCTGTCGAGAGAATAATTGGGGTCATACCCCAATTATTCGGGGAGTGTGACCGACAAGATCCTGGCCGTCCTCTTTCCCGTTGCGGCCTTCGTGGCTATTGGCTTTGAGCACTCGATCGCCAACTGGTTCTTCCTGCCTTTTGGCCTCGCGGTGGATGCGCACGGTGTGGTGTCGCTTGCGGGGGTGGGCAGGAACCTTGTCGCGGTGACCGCGGGCAATGTGATGGGTGGTACGGTGCTGGTGGCCGGCGTGTACTGGCTCGCCTATTTGCGAAGCGAGCGCATGGAGCGGGATTCTGAATAGCTGGCCTGACTCAAACCACGGTGAAATTCTGTCCCGCGGGATGAGCGATGTTCGTGGCGTCAGTAGTCAAGCCGAATGGCGATTCGGCTCCCCGTTTCACCGACTTCGAATGCGCCATCTTTGAATTTGGGTGGGCCTGAAAGCTTGGGATTGTTGCTCAATCCATAACCCTCCAGAGGAAACATTCCGAAGCGGAGGTTGAGCCGGCCATCGCTGTTTTCGTCATGATAGGCGATGACGGCATATCGGCCGTTCGGTAGGCCATTGAAAACGCTTGAGACCGTTCCGGCCGTAGCGGGTACGGTCAGCACTTGTCGCGCCTTTTCTTCCTTGCGGAAGCCGTCTTCTCGCTCGAACAGCATGAGTTTGACTTGGCCGGATGGGTTACGCACGCCCTGGATGTCGACCTCCAGTTTGGCGGCACTGAGCGGCGTGCTCAAAGTGATGGACAGGGCAAGAAGGGCGGGCTCGATCTTGGGGAAATGTTTCATATTGAATCGAATGATCGGGGTCAGGCTCCGAGTTGTCGCCGAGTTTCCGCGATGAGTCGGCCTGAAGGCCGACCTGCAGCGAAAGAAAAAGAGGGCGCTAGCCTTCGCTTGAGGATCGCCCTGTTCAGGTTATTTCCCAGAGCCGGTCGGACTGCCCAGATTGGCGTAATAGTGGGCCAGGGCGGTGATTTCCTTGTCGGTCAGGTTCTTTGCGAACATGCGCATGACGCCGCCTACATCTGAGGTACGCATGCCGGTCCGGTACATTTGCATGGCCTGGATGAAGTATTCCGGTGTTTGTCCGGCCAAGGCGGGGGTGTCGGGCGTGGATCCGGCTTCGCCGCGTGCGCCGTGGCAGGCGGAGCAGGCGGTGATGCTACGCTTGTCGTCGCCATTCTGGGCTAGATGGGCCCCGGCCCGGGCCAGTTTGGCGTTGGTCTGGGGCGGCACCGTCGGTGCGGACTGGCGCGCGTAATAGGCGGCAAGATCGGCCATTTGCTGGTCGTTGAGCAGTTGGCTTACGCGTGTCATGACATAGGCCTTGCGGTAATTGTCGCGGCGCATGCCCTGCTTGTAGTCCAGCAGGGTCTTCATCACATAGTCGGGTTTCTGGCCGGTGAGGCTGGGCCAGTTGCGCGAGGTTGAGTTGCCATTATCGCCATGGCAGGCTGAACAATAGAGGTAGTGGTTCAGGCGCTCGCCTTCCGCCGGGTTGCCGCTGGCGGCCTTCGACAAGGCATGTTCCAGTTGCGCCGGTTCCCATTCGGGCATGGGGGCGCTAGGCGTTTCTTGTCGGGCATGGGAGAGGCCGGCGAAGGCTGTCAGGCTCATCAGGGCCAGCAATTTCAGGGGGGAGAGGATGGCTTGTTTCGTATTCATGGTCGGGATGCGTTCATCAAGCAAAGCAGTCGTTGGCGAAGGTGCGGTGCCAGTTGCGTTGGTACACCGCCTCCAGCAGGGGCTGGGCGGGGGACTCGGTGATGGGCGACACGCCTGAGGCGGGCAGTTTGATGATGCGGTTGTTTTCTACCTTGAAGATGTCGGCGATGGAGACGCCGTAGTCTTGGCCCGCCAAGCTATAGCAGACATTGATCATGGACGGTTCGCCCGGTTCGCGGCCGGCTAACTGATCAACGATGGCTTGCACCGCCACCTTGGCCTGGGAGTTGGCTGAATAACCTGACTTGGGCATGGCGTCGGCCACGGCCGCATCGCCGATGACGAATATGTCACGCACGATTTCGGATTCGAAGGTGCGCCGGTTGACCGGACACCATCCGCTGCGGTTGGCCAGGCCCATGCGGAAGGCCAGGGTACCGGCGCGCTGCGGGGCGATGTAGTTGACCACATCGCCCTTGAAGGTGCCGGCCTTGGCGACGATGGTGCGCTTTGCAGCGTCCACCTGTTGCGGGGTGCCACCTTGCGCCGCGGGGATCCATTCGATCATCGAGTTTGGCGTGTTGAAGCCGTAGAGCCGTTCCCAAGCCTTTTTGAACGGCACATCCTTGGTGAAGGCGTCTTTGTGGTCAAGGATGACGATCTTGGCCTTGGGGTTGTGCTTCTGGCACCACTCCGCGACCAGCGAGGCGCGCTCGTAAGGGCCGGGCGGGCAGCGGAAGGGGTTGGGCGGGGCCACCATCAGGAAGGTGCCGCCTTGCGGCATGGCCTCCAGTTGTTTCTTCAAAAGGAGGGTCTGGGGGCCGGCCTTCCAGCCGTGGGGGAGGGTGGTCTCGGAGGCCTCACGGGTGTAGCCGTCCACATCGCCGAAGATGAAGTCGATGCCGGGTGAAATGATCAGTTTGTCATAGCCCAACTGACCGCCGACATCCAGTTGTACAGTCTTCTTGTCGGGATCGAAACCGATGGCGCGGTCGTGGATCACATTCACCTTGTACTTGGCGCGCAGGGCGTCGTAGGTGAAGGTGATGTCATTCAGGTCCATGTGGCCCACGATCACATCGGTGCTGCGCAGGCAGGTGATAAAGCGTTTGACGGGCTCCACCAGGGTGATGCGGATGTCCGGGGCGGCGAGGCGCAGGTATTTTGCAGCGGTGGCCCCGCCGATGCCGCCGCCGATGATGACGACATGGGCGGTCTTGCTTTGCGTTTTGGCCAGCGCCAGCGGGCTGATCAGGCTCAAGGCACCTCCGGCACCCAGGACCTTGAGTAGGTCGCGACGGTTCATGCTCATGGTGGTCTCCCTATTTAATCCGCGAGAAGTAGTCGGCAATGGCCTCGATCTCGCGATCGTTGTAGCCCTTGGCGATGCGGTTCATGACCACACTGGCACGCCGGTTGGCACGGTAGTCGTGCATGGCGCGGATGATCTGCTGGCGTTCAATGCCGGCCAGTGAGGGCATGTATTCGTCAAAACTCTTGCCGTGGGTCCCATGGCAGGAGGCACAGGTGTCGCCCAGCATTTTGCCGGTGGCGATGGGCGGTTCCGTGGAGGCTAGGGCGAAGGCCGGGATGAAGGCGCTAAGGAGTAACAGGGAACGCATGGCTAATTATTTAATAATTAAATTCTGATAAAGAAGGGAATTTTATACCAGACCGCGTGTGATGGCCATGCATGTCCAGCGGGTGGCAGGCCGCTGGGATGTTTCCCGGGACAAAAAATTTTAAGGCTGGTGTTCTTCCAGTTCCAGGCTGGCGGCGAGGGCGGCGAGTCGGGCGAGGACGCTGTAGGTGTAGAAGCGGTTGACCGGGGCGTCGGGCTGGGCCGAGCAGTCGGGGGTCGAGCAGGCCTCTTCAAAGGCGAGCGGGACGAAGTGCATGCCGGGGGCGTTGAGGTTTTGGTCTTCGCCGCGTTGGGTGTGAACGCGATAAAAGCCACCGATGACGAAATGGTCGAGCATGTAGATCACCGGTTCGGCAGTGGCGCCGTTGATGCCCTCGCAGGTGGGTACGCCTTCTTGCACGAGCACTTGGTCAACCGCCAGGCCTTCTTTGATGACGGCCATTTTGTTGCGTTGGCGGCGGTTGAGTTCGATGGCCTCTTCCGGCGACTTCACGG
>SXGT01163111.1_pt1 | contig 12467 bp, 9 predicted proteins | sample 3176221 | NCBI WGS metagenome assembly SXGT01 (sample SAMN11356862, study PRJNA531348) | freshwater metagenome | isolation source: freshwater sample F1-120 | place: China: Fuxian Lake, Yuxi | collected 2017-12-25
CGATCCTCGAGATCGGCAACGGGGTCTTCGAGGTCATGTCGACCGCCGGCGACACGTTCCTGGGCGGCGAGGACTTCGATCGCCGCGTCATCGACTGGCTGGTCGCCGGCTTCCAGCGCGAGCACAAGATCGACCTGCGCAAGGACAAGATGGCCTTGCAGAGACTCAAGGACGTGGCCGAGAAGGCCAAGTGCGAGCTCTCGAGCGTGCGCGAGACCGAGATCAACCTGCCATTCATCATCTCGACCGGCCGCAACGAGGCGCTGCACCTGCAGACCACGCTCAGCCGCGAGAAGCTCGAGGAGCTCACCGCCGATCTGGTCGAGCGCACCGTCGACATCTGTGCTCGCACGCTCGAGGAGGCCGAGATCGGCAAGGGCGACCTCGAGGAGGTCATCCTGGTCGGCGGCATGACCCGCATGCCGCTGGTCCAGCAGCGGGTCGCCGAGTACTTCGGCCTCGAGCCGTGCAAGGGCGTACACCCCGACGAGGTGGTCGCGCTGGGCGCCGCCATTCAGGCCGCGGCGCTCACCGACGAGAAGCACGACATCCTGCTCCTCGACGTCACCCCCCACTCGCTGGGCATCATGATCGTCGGTGGGTACTTCCACAAACTCATCGAACAGAACACCACCGTGCCGACCTCCAAGTCGCACGTCTTCACCACGGTCAAGGACAACCAGACCTCGGTGAAGATCCTGGTGCTGCAGGGCGAGAGCGATCGCGCCGAGGAGAACGAACTGCTCGGCGAGTTCGTGCTGACCGGCCTGCGCCGGGCGCCCCGCGGCGAGGTCGAGATCGAGGTGACCTTCCACATCTCGTCGGACGGCATCGTCAGCGTCACCGCTCGCGATCTGGAGACCGGCCTCGAGCAGTCGATCACGGTCACCGCAACCAGCGGTCTCACCGAGGACGAGCTCAAGAAGATGGTGGAGGCCAACAAGGACTACATGGTCGAGGTCCGCAGCGGCCAGGAGTTCGACCGCGCCCGTCACAACGCGGAGAAGGTCCTCGACGAGGTCGAGGCGCTCTTCCCGCGCGTCTCCGACATCATCAGCGGCTCCGACTTCGGTCAGGACGCGGTCAAGAAGGCGCGCAGCGTCATCGAACGCGTGCGCGCCGCCATCGCCCAGAAGGACCTCGCAGCCTTGACCGAGGGCACCGAGGCGTTGAGCCGCACCCTCAACATGTTCCGCGGGGTGGTGTCGAAGACCGGGGCCTGACCGTGCGAGGAGCTTCCGACATCGACGGGCTGGTCGCCCATGGACTCGACCGCTACCGCGCCGGCGACATCGACGGCGCGCTGCTGGCGTGGGAGCAAGCGCTGGCCGTCGATCCTGACGAGCCGCGCGCGCTGGGGTACGTCGACTACGTGCGCCAGAACTACGACGAGCTGGCCGGAGGCACCTCAGCGCCGATGAGCGAGATGCTCATCCCCTTCGGGCTGGCCCGCAGCGACGATGACGACGACTACGAGGTCTCGATCACCGAATCCGCGGAGGCTGACGACAGCGAGGCCAGTGGCGAGTTGACCATGGCCGGGCCCCGCGCCGATCGCGGCCTGCCGCCGCCCGCGCCCGAGCCGTCGATCGACGACGGTTGGGGCCTCGACGCCGACAGCGAGCCGACCTGGTTCACCGGGCCGACCCACCGCGCGCTCGGCTACGCGGTCGCCGCCTCGGCCGTGATCGAGCAGCCGAGCGAGACCAGCGGCTGGATCGAGCTCGAAGCCGAGGAGCCGCGGCCCGGAGGTCGCCCGCCGTCGGAGGGCGGCTTCGGCGACGACGAGCGCACGCGCGACTTCGCCCAGGCCCGTGGCGCGCTGCCCATGAGCTTCCCGATCGACTTCACCGGCGAGACCTCGGGGGAGACCACGCTCGAGCTGGGCGTGACCCCCGGCAGCGATTTCGGCACCGACTTCACCGGCGAACGCACCGCCGAACGTGGCGCCGTCAAGCTCGCCCCCGAGGTGCTCAAGAGCCTCGGCATCGAGCCCATCAACGAACGCCGGGCCGGTTCCGAGGATCTCACCACCGAGGCCTGGCCGCACGCCGGTGGCTTCGACGTGGCGGCGCCCGGCGATGGCGCCCCTCGCGCCCACGGTCTGGACCCGGCCACCCTCGACCTGGCGACACGGGCCGGCACCCTCGACCTGACCGCGTCGGGCCTGGGCTCGGTCGACCTGCCACTGGATGGCACCGAGCCGGTGGTGGAGCTGCTGCCGCCGCCCGAGCGGTTCGAGGATCAGGGCACCGCCGACCTCAAAGGCAAAGTGCCACGCATCGGTCAGGTCGACGCCCGCGACGACGAGCGCCAGTCGGTCGAGATCGAGGATCTGCTGCTGCCCCCGCCGCGCAACTCGACCGGCGTCGTCGACGACGACTCGCGCGAGGAGCTGGGCCTTCATGGCCGGGCCCTTTCTGCCGACGAGGACATCACCGCCCGCCTCTCGATCGAGATCGACGCCGGGGCGTCGCCGCGCGAGTCGGTCGAGGATCGGGCCCGTCGCCGCATCGCCGCGCTGCTCGATCGCGCGCGCGTCGCCGCCGACGCCGAGGATCACTCGACCGCGGTGGCCGCGATCGACCTGGCGCTGTCGGAGGCGCCCGACGTGGCCGCAGCCCAGAAGCTGGTCCACCGCAGCCGCGATCTGATCCTCGACTGCTACTACCGCTTCTTCGGCAGCCTGGACCGCACGCCCGTGATGGCGGCGCCGCTCTCCGAGCTCACCCGCCGGCCCCTCGATCCGCGCGCGGCGTTCCTGCTGTCGCGCATAGACGGCACCTTGACCTTCGAGGAGATCCTCGACGTCGCCGGCATGGGCCGGCTCGAGGCCTGCCGCCACCTCGCCCACCTGATGTGGCGCGGGATCATCTCCGCGACCTGACGAGCGACCATGCAACTAGCGATCCTGCGCGTCACCCGGGTCACCAACGAGGTCGGCGCCCTCAGCGGTGCCCACGCGGCGCGGTTGCGCGTGCTGGCCGGCCCCGACGCCGGGCTCGAGCTCGAGCTGCCGCCGGTGGGCGTGGTGATCGGCGCCGACCGCGGCTGCGACGTCGCGCTCACCGATCCCTCGGTGTCGGGGCGTCACTGCACGGTGACCCCGAGTGCCACCGGCTTCGGGGTCGCCGATCTCGGCTCACGCAACGGCACCAGCATCGACGGCGTGGCCGTGCAGAAGGTGACGGCGCCGCCGGGCGTCATCCTGCGCCTCGGCCACACGCTGATCCAGCTCCTCCCCGCCGACGAGGTGGTGGCCATCCCGCCCTCGAGCCGCGACCACGTCGGCGCCTTGTGGGGCGACAGCCCTGGCATGCGGCAGGTCTTCGCGATCCTCGAGCGTGCCGCCCAGAGCGACGCCTCGGTGCTGTTCCTGGGCGAGAGCGGGACCGGCAAGGAGCTGGCGGCGCGGGCGGTCCACGACGAGAGCCCGCGCAAGCAGGGACCGTTCGTGGTCTTTGACTGCGGCGCGGCCACCGAATCCCTGGTCGAGAGCGATCTGTTCGGCCACGTCCGCGGCGCCTTCACCGGGGCGGCCGGCGATCGTCAGGGCGCGTTCGCCGCGGCCCACGGCGGGACCCTCTTCCTCGACGAGAGCGGCGACCTGCCGCTGCCGCTGCAGCCCAAGCTCCTGCGCATGCTCGAGGCCGGCGAGGTCATCCCGGTCGGCTCGCGCAAGCCCGAGCGCTACGACGTGCGGGTGGTGGCGGCCACCCACCGCGACGTCTTCGGCGAGGTCGCGCGCGGCGGCTTCCGCGGGGATCTCTACTACCGCCTCGCCGTGGTCGAGGTCCACCTGCCGCCCTTGCGCCAGCGCAAGGAAGACCTGGCCCGGCTGGTCGCGATCTTCCTCGAGCGGGCCGGGGCCGCGGCCCTGGTCCCGACCATCGGCGGCCCCGGGCTCGAGCGCCTGGCCGGCTACCACTGGCCTGGCAACGTGCGCGAGCTGCGCAACGTCATCACCCGCGCGGTCGCGCTCGGCGGCGGCGCCAAGACCTTCACCGAGCTTCCGCTGCTGCTCCGGCCGACGGCGCAGGCGGCCGAGACCGAGGTGACGGCCAAGGCCGACCGTCCGTTCCACGACGCCAAACAGGCGGTGATCGATCGCTTCGAGCGCGAGTACCTGACCGATCTGCTCAAGCGGAGCGGCGCGAACCTCAGCGCGGCGGCGCGGCTGGCCGGCCTGGAGCGGAAGTTCCTCTACAAGCTGCTCGAGCGGGCGGGGCTGCGGCAGAAGGCGGCGTCGACGTCCGGAGAAGACGACGCCGAAGAGTGATCGGGCACGGGCACGGGCACGGGGTCAGGCCAGCGGATCGTAGGTCTCGTCCTCGATCGCCTCGATGCCGGCGCCACCCTTCTTGCGGGCGGCGCGGGCTTCCTTGACGTAGCGGACGAGGTTGGCGACGTAGCTCTCGAAGGGCGGGCACACCACGTCGGCCTCGGCGAGCAGCTCGCTGGCGTTCTTGGTCTGGTAGTGCACCGACGTCGACAGGAGATCGACCACCGCCGCCGGCGCGCGGGTGAACGCGCCTAGCCCGGGCGCGCGCAGGAGCGCGCGGGCGATGCTGGCCGGCACGAAGCCGCGCGGCGCCGGGGTCCTGGCGTGTTCGGCGACCAGCTCGAACACGCGGCGGGCGGGCAGCGGATCAGGGTCGACGAGGTGCACGGTCCTGCCGGCGGCGCGGTCGTCGACGCCGAGCCGGTAGCCGGCCTCGATCACGTAGTCGATGGGCGTGAGGTAGAGCGGCGCCGAGCCGCGGCCGGGCAAGGGCAGCTGCACCGGCCAGGCGTTGGTCGCGAACAGGACGATCAAGTAATAGGGCCCGTCGAGCTTGTCGATCTCACCGGTCTGGCTGTCGCCGACGATGATGCCCGGCCGCACGATCGTGACCGGCATGCGGCGCATGGCGTCGCGGGCGATGACCTCGGCGGCGAGCTTGGTGGCCTCGTAGTGGTTGTGGAAGCGCTGGCCGACGTCGAGCTCGTCCTCGAGGACCACGCCGTGGCGCCGCCCCGAGACCTGCACCGTCGACCAGTGCACCAGCCGGCGCAGGCGGCGGCAGTCGGCGGCGAGCTCGACGATGCCGCGGGTGCCGCCGACGTTGATGCGCCGCGCGGTGTCGGCGTCGACGCCCCAGTAGTAGGTGCCGGCGAGGTGGTGGATGGTCGTGATCTCGGCGGCCAGCGCGTGGTACTCGGCGGTGGCCAGGCCCAGATCCATGGCGCACACGTCGCCGGTGATCAGGCGCACGCGCGCGCGATCGGCGGCGCCGAGCTCGTCGACGAAGCGGCCGGCGTCCTCGGCGAAGCGGGGCAAGACCAGGAGCTGCACGGTCGCGGTCAGGTCGCGCTCGAGGATCTTCCGCGCCATGCGGCGCGCCGTGAACGCCGGGAAGCCGGTGACCAGCACCCGCTCGGGCGTCCTCGGCGTGTGCGGCTCCGAGTCGTGGGCATCGGCGTCGGTCATGGCCGGCATCACGCCGCTGACGCTGGGCAGCATCGCCACCAGGGTGCCGTAGCGGGCCTCGAGGTCCTTCCACAGCGCGTCGATCTGGCCGGCCAGCGCCGCGCGATCGCCGCGGTTGTCGATGACCCAGGTCGCGACCTTGAGCTTCTCCTCGAGCGGGAGCTGCGAGGCCAGGCGAGCGGTGGCGGCGGCCTCGTCGAGCCCGTCGCGGGCCATCATCCGTTGCTTCTGCACCTCGGGCGGCGCGGCGACCACGATCACGGCGTCGAGCCACTCGTGGGCCTTGTTCTCGACCAGGAGCGCGGCCTCGTAGATGACGACCGGCGCCCCGTGCTGGACGTGACGCGCGATCTCGGCCTGGCTGGCCGCGGCGATGCGGGGGTGGGTGATGCGATTGAGGTCGGCGCGCGCCGCCGGATCGCTGAAGACCTTGTCGCCGAGCGCCTTGCGATCGAGCCGGCCGTCGGCGCCGAGGATCTGCGACCCGAACCGCGCCACCAGATCGGCCAGCGCCGGCTGCCCCGGCTCGACCACCTGGCGCGCGACCAGATCGGCGTCGACGATCGCCAGGCCGCGCCCGCGCAACGCCTCGGCCACCGCGCTCTTGCCGCTGGCGATACCGCCCGTGAGCCCGATGATCTTGGCCACGGCGCACCGTATCATCACCCGATGCGGACGGTGATCATGCTGGTGCTGCTCGTCGCGAGCGCGGCCGTTGCCACCGCCGCCCGCCGCGACTTCGTCGGCTCCACCACCTGCGCGACCTGCCACCCGGCCATCGCCGCATCCTGGCGCGCCACACCGCACGCCCGCTCCACCGCCTCGCTCGGCCCCAGACCCGCCGCCCGTTGCCTGGCCTGCCACGGCACCGGCGACGCCCCTGCCGGCCGCGCCTACTTCGCCGAGGTCGGGTGCGAGGCGTGCCACGGCGCCGGCGCCCACTACGCCGCCGACGATCTGATGCGCGATCGCCCGCTCGCCCTCGCCCTCGGCCTGGTCGACCTCACCGTCCCTGCCACCCGCGCCGCCGTGTGCGCCCGCTGCCACAACCCCGCGGCCACCACCCGCCTCCGTCCCCTCGACCTCAGCCGCCCGGTTCACCCGTCGTCGGCGCCAGCGCCAGGGTCATGACCACCGCGTCCTCGCCGTCGTCGCCGTAGTAGCTCCGGCGCGTGGCGATGTCGGCGAAGCCGAAGCGCGCGTACAGCCCGCGGGCGGCCTCGTTGCCGGCGCGCACCTCGAGCGTCACCAGCCGTGCGCGCCGCGCCAGCGCGCCGTCGATCAGGTGGCGCATCAGCGCCGCGCCCACGCCGCCGCGCCGGGCGTCGGGGTGGGTGGCGATGGCGAGCAGGTGGACCTCGTCGGTGACGAGCCAGTAGTTGACGTAGCCGACCACGTCGCCGCCGCGGCGGGCGAGATCGATGCGGGCGTGGTCGCGGGCCAGCTCGTCGACGAAGGTCTGCCGCGGCCACGGCGTCTTGAACGAATGCTGCGAGATCTCGTCGATGGCGTCGAGGTCCACCTCGGTCGCCGCGGTGATCACCAGCGCGCCGGGGTGGACCGCTCTCATCCGTCGGCCTCGACCTCGGGCTCGGCCCCGGCCGTGGCTGGCGCCTTCGCCTTGGCCGGGGCCTCGGCGGCCTTGCCGATCGCGCGCCACAGGTCGTCGATGCCGAGGTTCTCGTTGGCCGAGAACAGGATCGGCTTGATGAGCGACGGCCCCTTGCCCAGGGCCTTGAGCAGCTTGGCCGCGATGGGCTGGCGCTGGGCCTTGCCCAGCTTGTCGGACTTGGTCAGCACCGGGATGACCGTGATGCCGCGCGCGAGCAGCCACGGCGCGAAGTCGAGCTCCTCGTCCTCGGCGCCGCGGCGGATGTCGACGAGCAGGACCACCGCCCGCAGGGCCGCGCGCTCGGCCAGGTAGCTCTCGATGAGCGGCCGCCACGACTCGCGCATCGCCTTGTCGACCTGCGCGTACCCGTAGCCGGGCAGGTCCACCAGGGCCAGCGGCTTGCCTTTGGCTGGCACCACCTCGAACCAGTTGATGAGCCGCGTCCGTCCCGGCGTCCGCGACGTGCGGGCCAGCACCGATCCGCACAGCGCGTTGATCAGCGACGACTTGCCCACGTTCGATCGCCCCGCGATCGCGACCTCGGGCAATGCGCCCGAGGGCGGAAAGTCCTTGGGCGCGGCGGCGGAGACCAGGAATCGGGATGAGCGGGGACGCATCGAGGGCGGACGCAGGCTAGCAGAGGCGGGAGCCCGGGGGGCGGGTGACGGAGGACGGAGGACGGGTGACGGAGGACGGGTGACGGAGGACGGGTGACGGAGGACGGGTGACGGAGGACGGGTGACGGAGGACGGGTGACGGAGAACGGGTGACGGAGGACGGGTGACGGAGGACGGGTGACGGAGGAATGCGTCCTTCGACAAAGCGCTCGCTCGCGCTCGCGCTGGCTCAGGACGACCGGATCTGGATCCCGGACCTCCGTCATCCGCCCGCCGCCCTTACTGGATCATCCCGTCGATGGGCACGCTCTCGCGATCGCGCGCCAGCACGACGGTCGTCGTCACGGCGCCGGCGAGGACGACGCCGGCGGCGGCGGCGACGTACCAGCGCGTGTACCACTTCTGCACGCCCTGGCCGGGTTTGGTGAGCTCGGCGTTCACCTTGATGTTGGCGTCGGGCGCGATGTCGACCTCGGCGCGGAAGGTCATGTAGCCGACCTTCTTCACCTCGATGGGATAGGTCGCCGGGGCCGGCACGCGCAGATCCGGGATCGGCGAGGTGCCGCGCGGCGTGCCGCCCACGCTGACGTCGGCGCCGGCCACGTTGACGCGGATCGCGATCACGCCGAAGCGCACGAAGTCCTCGGCTGGCAGGACGCGGCCCAGGTACACCGCCAGCTCGTCCTCGGTGGGCGCGGCGTCGGCGGCCAGGGCCTCGGCCAGGCGTGCGCGCACCTTGCCGGTCTTGCTGTCGATCCGCTGCACGGTCAGGATCACGTCACCGAGCTCGCTCACACCGACCAGGACCACCTCGCTCACCTTGAGCCGCTGTCCGATGCGGCCGATGCAGCGGGCCTCGCCGTCGCAGGCCACCACGTCGGCGTCGAGCGCGGCGCCGTAGCGCTGGCGGGCCTGATCGTCGCCGAGCACCTTGAGTGACGTGCGCGTGGCCAGCACCTCGGTGACCCGCACGCCGATCTGGGCGAGCGCGCTCGACTCGGAGCGGAACTCGAGCACCGCCACGGATCGCCTGGGATCCTCGGCGCGGGCGCTGACCGGCATCGCCAGCACCGCCGCCGCGGCGACGGCCGCGACGATCTTCATGGCGCACCGTACAGCGCGGACACGCCACCGAGCTCGAGGTCGGTCGCCGGCTCGAGCAGCCCCGGCGGCGACACGCACACCCAGTTGGCGTAGAGCCACTGCGAAGCCGCCGTGCAGCCCACCCCCATGTCGCTGGTCGGCTCCATGCAGACCTTGCAGCGGGTCCGCACCACCTGCTCGACGCGCGAGGTCTGGGTCGACACCACCAGCATGCGGCTGCCGTGCAGCACGATGGGCGGGATCACGTCGAAGACGACGATGCCGGCGTCGATGATGAGCGGCGGGTGGCTGTACAGCTCGGTCACCGCCAGGACGAGCTGGTCGCCGGTCGGCGACACCGCCACGCCCTGCACCGCGGCGCTCTTGGCCTTGGTGGTCTGCGAGATCGAGCTGATGTCGTCGTCGCGCGTGAACATGGTCTCGGACAGCTCGGGCAGATCGAAGCGCGCGCCCATGTCGGAGGTGAGATCGAACCCGATGATCTCGGGGATGGCGCCGGTCGCGGTGTACTGCTCGGCGCCGCCAGTCCCCGGGACCGGCAGCACCACGCCCTGGCGCATGCCGACGATCCAGGCCCGATCGGCGAGGGCCGTCACCGCGGTCGGGCCGATCACCGTCGTGTTCATCGCCACCACCCGATCCGGATCGAGCCCGATGAGCAGCGAGCGATTGCCGCACACGCCGGCCGCCACCAGGCGGGGCCGGGTCGGCGAGCCCTCGACGGCGGCCACCCCGCCGCCGGGATCGATCTCACGGCCAGCGGTCTCGGGCTCGCTGGGCCGCACCACCACCAGCCTGGAGGCGCGAGGGCACAACGCGGTCGAGCGCGCGGCGTCGACCAGCGCCACCGCCACGCTCACGCCGTCGGCGTCGACGGTGAAGGTCACGCCATCGACCCGGCGACCCATCAGGAACTGGCGCGGTGTGGGCGCCGAGACCTGGATCAAGAACATCCCGCCGGCGGTGCCGGCCGCCAGCCAGCGGCCATCGCTCGAGCCGGCCAGGTCGAGGATGGGCTGGCCGACGTCGGCGAAGGCCGCCCCCACGAACGCGTCGGTGTACGTGTCGAGCCGGAAGATGGCGCCACCGGCGGCGACGAACTGGTCGGCGCCGGCCGACGCGGTGATGCGGGTCGCGCCCGGCGCGGTGCGCATGATCGCCGGCATGGCGCCGCCCGAGACGTCGAGCTGGACGGTGCCCGTGCTGGGGCTCTCGAGCGGCGCCACCGGATCGTCCGGTCCGACCGCCCGCGACGGCGCTGGCCCCACGGCCAGGAGCCGCGGCCGCCGGATCGGGATGGTGATGGTGGCGTCCCCGCTCGACTCGATGCGGATCTCCTCGACGGTGCGGCCGTAGGCCAGGAGGCCGTTGGAGGAGTCGCGCAGCTCGACCGAGGCCTGCGTGTAGTGGTCGACCGGGATCTCGCCGAAGTCGATCTTGTCGCCGGTGACCACGCCGGTGCGGAAGACCTCGTCGCCCCCTCCGTCGCCCCCGCCGACCAGCCGGAGCACCGCCGTGGACGATGGCGCCGGCCGCGCCGAGTCGACAGCCGAGCGCACCAGGACCACATGGACGGTCCCATCCTCGCACCCCACCATGCCGACGAGCACGGCGGCGGCGGCGATCGCTGCGCTGCGCGGCACGATTCCAACGCTATCACCCAGGCTTACGCGTCCACAACCTGAAGCGCCCCATGGGGGCGGCGGTCTGGCACAATCACCAGGTCCGACGATTACTCGCCTGATGACCGCCGCTCTACACAGCCCGGCCTCGCGCCCGGTCACCGGCTCCTCGGGGGAGAGCTCGGTCGACTCGACGGGACCGCGCGCGCTCGACCCGAGCCTGCCCGCGGTGTTCGGCCGCTACCTGCTGATCCAGCGCATCTCGCGGGGCGGCATGGGCGAGATCTTCCTCGCCAAGCACGGCCTGGCCGGCTTCGAGAAGCTGTGCGTGATCAAGAAGGTGCTGCCCAGCCTCGCCGAGGACGACCAGTTCATCTCGCGTTTCATCGACGAGGCCGGCGTCGCCATCAAGCTCCAGCACGTCAACGTGGCGCAGGTGTTCGAGGTCGGCCGGGTCGGTGACGAGTACTTCCTCGCCCTCGAGTACGTCGAGGGCCGCGACCTGCGCCGGACACTCACGCTCCTCAACCGCGCCCACCGGCGTCTGCCGGTCGATCTCGCCCTGTTCATCGCCCGCGAGATGGCCCAGGGCCTGGCCTACGCCCACCGCCGCACCGGCAACGACGGCAGCTCGCTCAACCTGGTCCATTGCGACATCTCGCCGCCCAACGTGGTCGTGTCGTTCGAGGGCGAGACCAAGATCATCGATTTCGGCATCGCCAAGAGCGCAATGCGCGCCACCGCCACCGACCCCAAGATGGGCTTCGGCAAGTTCGGATACATGGCTCCGGAGCAGCTCGTGCGCGGCGGCCAGGTCGATCACCGCACCGACGTCTACGCCGTCGGGGTGGTGCTGTTCGAGCTGCTCACCGGCCAGCGCCTCTACGAGGTCGGCGACAACCCCGACTACCGCGCGCTCGCCCGCCAGGTGGTGAAGGGCGAGTTCCGGCGCCTGTCGCAGCTCGATCCGGCGCTGGCGCCGCTCGACGAGCTGGTGGTGCGCGCGCTGACCCCCAGGGCCGAGGATCGCTACCAGACCGCGGCCGAGCTGCGCGACGCTATCCAGGGCGCGCTGGTGTCGATCAACCCGACCATCTCGACCGACGTGCTGGGCGCGTTCATGCGCGAGCTGTTCGCCACCGAGATGACCCAGCAGCGCGAGCTGCTCGATCGCGCCGCCGCCGCGCATCTCGCCGACTTCGAGGCCCAGCTCACCACCCAGTCGGTGGAGACGGTGTCGTTCGCGCTGGCCAACATGCCGCTCTACCAGCCGCCGACCCAGGCGATTCCGCGCATCGGGCGGCGCAGCGGGCGGTCGTCGGTGGTGGTGGCGGGCATGACCGACGACGGAGCGCCGCGGCGGCGCCGGTTGGTGCCGGTGCTCATCGCCGCCGGCCTGGGCATGATGACGGCGCTGGCGCTGGCGCTCACCCTCGGCGGCGACGGCGGTCGCGCGACCACCGGCGGGGCGGCCGGCTCGCTCGCCGCGAGCGGGAGTGCGTCCACGCCCGCGGTCGCGCCCGATGCCGCGGCCACCATGGTCACAGCGCTGGTCGACGCCGCCGTCGATGTCCCCGACGAGATCGAGATGCCGGGCGCGGTGGTCGAGAACCCGGCCGGCTCCGGATCGGCGCAGGGTTCGGCGCGCGTCAAGCCCGGCGCCGGCTCGGGCAAGCGCCCGCCGCGCATCGACAAGGACAAGCTCGAGAAGCCCGAGGCGGCCGCTCCGGATGCCGCCGCGCTCACCGCCAAGTTCCGTGCGACCACGCGCGAGTACAAGGCCTACAAGGAACGCAACGGCTCGCGCCTCGAGGCCGAGTGGACCGATCTCGCCAGCATGGTCGGCTACCTCCAGTCTCCCGAGAAGCGCATCGCCTTCGACAAGAAGATCGATCGACTCCGCGCCAAGATGCGCGACCAGTAGCGGCCCGATCCACGCTTCGTGGATCTATTCTCCGCTACGAAACCTGGCGGAAACAATCGCCCGGTACGGTCGCCTCCATGAAGAAGGTCGAGGCGATCATCAAGCCCTTCAAGCTCGA
>SXGT01375483.1_pt1 | contig 12467 bp, 14 predicted proteins | sample 3176221 | NCBI WGS metagenome assembly SXGT01 (sample SAMN11356862, study PRJNA531348) | freshwater metagenome | isolation source: freshwater sample F1-120 | place: China: Fuxian Lake, Yuxi | collected 2017-12-25
GGTGCATCCGCGATCTTCACTTCAGCCATTGCTTGTGCGTGTGGACCTTCGAGCGTCGCGATGTCGGCGAGTCGAACGGTCGTGATGCCGGGCGCGAGCCGGATCGCACTCTTCAAGACGACCGAGTCGGCCAGAAGCGACGAGCTGTTGGCGCAAGCGAGCAGGAAGATCTGCGCGGAGAGGATTGGAGTAGAGAGGCGTTGCACGGGGTTGGGTCCTTGCGGCTGCCAGCGGATTACTTCGCGTTAGTAGGCGCGGAGTTCAGCGATGCGGCGGAGGGTTTCACTGGTGCTTTCGATCACTTGCGAATTGAACTCAAAGGCGCGCTGTGTCTTGATGAGTCCGACCAGTTGCGTGACGGGATCCACATTGGATGCTTCCAAGGTGCCGCCTTGCAGTGTGCCGACGCCGTTTACGCCTGGTTCGTTCTCAAACGGTTGGCCGCTTGCTGCGGTGGGCGCGTACAGATTGGAGCCGGCGGTTTCCAGTCCAGCCGGATTGATGAAGTTCGCGAGCGTGATTTGCCCGAGGACGGATGGTTCCGTCTCGCCAGGAAGCATGGCGGTGACTTGCCCATTGGGTTGCACCGTGATGTTGTTTGCCTCCTGCGGAACCGTGATTTCCGGCTGAAGGACATTGCCCTGCGAGTTGGACATAACGATCTGTCCATTCGCGTTGAGTGTGAAAGCTCCATCGCGTGTGTAGCCGATGCCGCTGCCGACATTTTCTGCCGTGACTTGGAAAAATCCGGGACCGGAAATCGCGACATCAAGTGGCTGCCCCGTCGGTTCAGGTGCGCCTTGCATGAAGTTCAACTGCGTGCCGCTGACTTGGACACCGAGTCCAACATACAGACCGGTTGGCCGCGTGTTGCCTTCGCCTTCCGGGAGGCCGGGCTGCGCGAGCTCCTGATAGAAGTAGTCTTCGAAGTTCACGCGCGAACTCTTGAAAGCAGTCGTGTTCACATTGGCGAGGTTGTTGGCGATGACATCCAAGCTCGTCTGCATTGCAGACAGGCCACTGGCGGAAGCGTTGAGGGAAATTGCGCTCATAGTGTTGCTCCGAGATGCTTCGCAGTTTGTGTCGCCGCGAATCCGTGTGTGTGCATCAACTCAATCTGCCGTAGGTCTGGAAGAGTCGTCCGGTCATTTCGTCCTGAGTTCGGAGCATCTGCGTCCCAAACTCAAGTGCGCGGGTCGTTGCGATCAGCGAAGCGAGTGTGCGCACTGGATCAGTGCCGCTCCGTTCGAGCGCGCCTTGTTGAATCTCTGTGTTCCTGTCGGTCACAGGCTGCACCTCTCCGCCGATGACGCGGAATGCATTGCGGCCATCCTTGACCAGCGCGTCCTTGCGGGTGGGCGTGACGAGGGCGAGTTGTGCGACCGGCGCGCCCTCTTGCGTCACTGCACCGTCCTTGCCAATGACTATCTTCTTGGTCGGATCGACATGAATGTGGGCGCCCTCGCGATCGAGGACCGGTTGCCCGCTGGTCGAAAGAACGATGCGACCTTTCGCATCGACCTCGAAGTTTCCGTTGCGCGTCAGAAACTTGTCGGAGGACTTGCCGGTGGGGCTTTCGAGGACGAAGAAGCCTTCGCCCCGGATGGCGGTGTCGAGGTCTCGACCGCTTGGTTCGATGGATCCTTCTGATAGATCGATTTGGGTGGGCAGAAAGAGTTTGCCGCCACCAAGGCGTTCTAAGAGTTCATTTGGCTCAATCCCTACGGCGTCGGCGTTTTCCAAGCGCTCTGGCTTTCGATCGACGGCGACGAGGAAATCCGGTTTGAACCCAACCGTCTCCACATTCGCGAGGTTGTTCGCGATGACATCGAGCTTACGCATTTGCGTAATGACGCCAGCAGTTGAGAGGTGGAACCCGTAGTTCATTGTGCGTTCGTTTCGTCTGAGGCGGCTGACTGCACCACTAACTGCACAGAGCGTGCCTCGGGTGGTTCGACGGCCTGGCCCGGTCGCCGACTTCGGTCGAGAGCTGCCGCGAGCGACCCGAATCGCGCGATTTCTCGGCCTAGCGTCAGAATGGAAGGCAATGGGCGCGTGGCGAGATCGCCGCCCTCGGCAAGAACTGCCGAGCGGCCAATGATGAGTTGCGCAATGCTGTCGAGTCGCTGCGTCATGTTCGGCACTCCTTGCCGTTTCCTGATCACTCCGGATCAGGTGGGTCGTGAACCCGAGTGACTCCTGCAATCTCGATGCCAGCGGATCTGCGCCCATGGGAATACGCACTTCACCGGCTTCGTCAAAGAGCGTGGAATCTGACGAGCAATCGCGCCCGCAACCGATGAACTTGAACTCCATGCCTCTCGCAGACTGCACGGATCTTTGCCCGCATCTTGAACGGGGAGATGCCCGTTGCAATCCTCATCTGAAACTCGGTCACCTCGATGAAGCCTTCTCGAATTGTTGCGGAAACTTCCGCGCCTGCGCGGCTTGGGAGTCGATCGAAGGCAGCCCAAGCGCCCAGCGGGCGAACCCGTTCTCCTCGATTGGCTTCGGCAGCGACCTCCGCGTCGTCGCAGTTGCGGCCGCAGTCGTCGTCGCAGTCGCCGGCGAAGCGAGGCCCATCCAAGTCGGTGCGCAAGGTGGATCACCCAGCGAGTTTCACCACTGGACTCCGGAGCTTCCTGACGCACCTGCGAGTTGAGGCAGGTCTTGCGCCGCTTACGCTCGAGGCGTACGAACGAGATTTGCTTGATCTCTTTGATGATCTCAGCGCGCGCGGAGTGACGGCGCTCGACTCTATCAAGCCTGAGCATCTCTTTGAGCACGCGCGCTTTCTCTCGAAGACGCGTGGATTGGAGCCCAACAGCATCGGTCGGCATGTGGTCACCGTGCGAGTGTTTTTCCGCTACTTGCATGCGACACAGAAGTTGCCGAACGATCCCGCGCGGCTCCTTGAACGACCGACGAAGTGGAAGAAACTGCCGCATGTCCTGTCGCCGCTCGAAATGCGCAAACTCGTGGAGGCGCCGACGGGCGAGCATGGTGAACTTTGGATTCGTGACCGTGCGATTCTCGAAACGATGTACGCGAGCGGGCTTCGCGCTTCCGAGGTAGGCGCGCTGCGGCTCAACCAGTTCAGCGATACTGCGGGAGCGTTGCATGTCGTCGGTAAGGGATCCAAGCATCGCCTCGTGCCTGTTGGCGAACATGCTTTGCGGTGGTTGCGGCAGTGGATCACCGAGTCGCGCGCGGAATTCGTGCAAGGCGATGAAGCGCGAGCCGACCACCGGCTCTTTGTGAGCGTGCGCGGGAAACCGCTTGAGCGGGTGGCGGTCTGGCAGTTAGTCAAGCGATACGCGGCGATCGCCGGACTCTCGAAAGTGCATCCGCATGTGCTTCGCCACTCCTTCGCGACAGATCTCCTTCGCGGCGGCTGCGACCTCCGTACGGTGCAGGAGTTTCTAGGCCACTCAAGCGTTGTGACCACCGAGGTCTACACGCATGTCGATCGTTCGAAGTTCAACGAGGTCCTTCGGAGATTCCACCCTCGTGTCGTGTAACGGCATGCGAATCTTCGATCGCGCGCAATCCGTTACTCTCAAGGAATGCAACTGCCCGATCCATGTACGCTCGTGATCTTCGGCGCCTCCGGCGATTTGACTTCGCGCAAGCTTGTCCCTGCGATGTTCGAGCAATTCGTCCGAGGCGCGTTGCCCAGCAGCACGGCAATCCTCGGCGTGAGCCGGAGTGCGAAGACGGACGAGGAGTGGCGCGCGGAACTGAAAGCGTGGGTGGCGGAGAACGCGAATGGCTATGACGAATCGAAGTGGGACGCGTTTGCATCGCGCGTGCATTACTTCGCCGGCGACGCAACGAAGGCGGAGTGCTACCCACCGCTGCGCGCGAGACTCGATGGGATTCAGGCCGCGCGAAAACTTCCCGACAACCTCTTGTTCTTTCTCTCCGTCGCGCCATCACTGTATGAACCGATCATTGCGCAGATTGACGCGGCGGGATTGGTGACGGAAGGCAAACGCTGGTGTTCAGTCAATCCAGTCGCAAAATCGTGGCAACGAATCATCGTGGAGAAGCCATTCGGCCACGACTTCGCCAGTGCGGAGAGTTTGAATCGCGCGCTCGGCCGCGCCTTTGAAGAGGAGTCGACTTATCGAATCGATCACGACCTCGGCAAGGAGGTCGTGCAGGCTTTGCTTGTCTTCCGGTTCGCCAACGCGATATTCGAACCGATTTGGAATTGCCAGTACATCGATCATGTGCAAATCTCCGCGACGGAGACCGTGAGCGTCGGACAGCGCACGGCGTTCTTCGATCAGACCGGCGCGCTGCGCGACATGATTCAGTCGCACCTCTTTCAGATTCTCGCATTCGTCGCGATGGAGCCGCCTTCGAGCTACACAGCCGACAATGTGCGCGCGGAGAAGATCAAACTCGTCGACGCCTTGCAGGTTCCGAAGGCTGATGAGGTCGCGTCGCATTGCGCATTTGGGCAGTTTGCCGCTGATGCGAAGGAGGGCGCGTATCACGAACTCGCCGGCGTTGCGAAGGATTCGACGACCGAAACCTATGCCGCCGTGAAACTGCATTTTGACAACTGGCGGTGGGCAGGCACGCCGTTCTTCTTGCGCACCGGGAAGAAACTCGCGAAGAAGAAGACCGAGGTCGTGATCCAGTTCAAACCGCCTGCGGCGAATCTGTTTCGCACGATCATGCCCAACGCCCCCGAAGCGAATCGCATCGTGATCGAGATCGCGCCAGGAGAGGGATTCTCGCTTCGCTTCTGCGCCAAGGTCCCAGGCGCCGGTATTCAGATCGCTGCAGCGGACATGCGCCTCGATTACGCGAGTCAATTCAAGTCGGATCCCGTCGAAGCCTATGGCCCATTGATTCTTGATGCGATGCGCGGCGATCAGACGCTTTTCAAACACAAGACGGAAGTTGAGCGGGCGTGGAATGCGGTGATGCCCTTCCTTGACGCGCGCTCGACGGGGGCCCGTGCGGACATCCACGGAAATTACGAGTGCGGGTCTTGGGGTCCCGCGAGCGCGCGCGCGCTCCTTGGCGCGGGGCGCAGCTGGAACGACACATGACCGACGGATCCGCCCCGCAACCAGAGCGCAGTGAGCCGTATGCATTCGACGAGTCGACGCTGTCTGCGCCCGCGTTGCCTGGGAAGGTGCATCTCAGCGCGAACAAGTTCGATGCGTACGACGCGTTGATGGCGGATCTGCTTATGCATTCCGCACAGTGCGTGAGACAGTTCGGCGATTTTCATCTCGCGCTCTCGGGTGGTTCCACGCCGATGCCGTTCTACGAGCAACTCATGACCGATCCGCGAGCGCGCAGTTTTCCGTGGGCTCGCACGCACTTGTGGATGGTGGATGAGCGATGCGTGCCGTTTGATCATGAGAAATCGAATTGGAGACAGATTGAAGAGATCCTCGTCGAAGCTTCAGGCATTCCCAAGGACCAGATCCATCCGATGCGCGCATATCTGCCGGACGCAGACACGCGATACGAGAAGGAACTTCGCGACACGCTCGGTTGGCGCGAACGGGGGCACGACCGATTGGACTTCGTGCTCCTCGGCATGGGCGATGAGGGGCACACCGCGAGCTTGTTTCCTCACTCGGCGGCGCAAGATGCTCAGGATCGACTCGTCGTTTTCAATCGCGGGAGCACGGTGGTTCCTCCCGATCGGCTCACGATGACTTACGGACTCTTGAACGCGTCGCGTTTCATCGCGCCGCTGGTGCTTGGCGCGGGCAAGGCTGCGATGCTCGCGCGCATCGCGAAAAAAATCGACGACTTCCACGAGGTTCCCATCCTCGGCATCGCGCCTCTCGCAGGCGAATTGAAATGGTTCATCGATCAAGCCGCTTGCGCGTCGGCTTGAGTGTTGGGGCGATGGCGGAGCAGTTGGATTGCCCTTGCACCGCGACGCCATGCGTACCAGAGCAGGTTGCGTACACAATTGTGTTGAGCAGGGTGCCGATCCAGAGCGGGCGAAATGCCATCCCCAAACTGTCGAAGCCATGGTGGACTCGGCCAACATTCGCGAGGAGGACTCCGTCGTACACCAACAAGTCGCGATCCATGAGATCCCACGCAGCCGTGTCGCCGGACGCGCTTTCGCGATCAGGCGCGAACATGAACTCCGCATGATCGACGATGGATCGAAAGGGGAAACCACATGTGTGCGTCAGATTTCGACCGGTCTGCGCAGCGTGACGAGTGGCGTCTGAAATCGAGCCACGACTCGCGGGGTATCGACCCATGAGGACGGCGTGAGTTGCAGTGCTGGGTCCGCGAAGCGATGGGAGATCCACGCGTATCGGTTATTGTCGTCCTCGGGGCCCGTGTAGGCCATGGCGTAGCATTGTTCTTCGGACGGAAGATCTGGAGCGTTGGACGGAAATCCATCGCGATGAGCTGGGGTTCAGGTGCTTTCCACTGGATCTCCCACTACGCACGCACGGCCGCGACGCTTGGCCAGTCGCTTGAGAACATGGACGCTTCCGCGCCGCGAGGACTCCGTGAATCTCCGCTCACGCACTTCCCATAGCATCATCCACGAAGCGACTGCGCGCTTGCTCATCGCCGCAGGAGATCCAGCAGCATTCTGATGCGCGTGTGAGCGCGACATAGAACAACCGTCGCTCGCTCTCGAGTGCGTTAGATCGTCCGTCAGTCTTTGACGCATCCTTCGTGTCAAAGCATTGGCTCTGGGCGTCGCCGAGGATTGGCATCTGCCCCTCATCGCACTCTGGGATGAAAACATGTTTCCACTCAAGCCCCTTCACGCGATGGACGGTCGTGACGCGAAGGCAATCTTCTTTCGTCACTCCTTGCGTCGTGTCCACCGCAGCGATCACGCGCTCAAGATCGGCGAGCGCGCACGCGCTCTCCCGCGCGAATCCCTCGAAGACTTCATAGGCGCGCAAGCAAGCCGCGACGGATTCTTCGCTTCGGTACGCCGCGAGTGCTTCTTTGAAATCGACTTCGCGCCGCAAGAGTCGAATGACCATCGCAGCGCCGCCCTTCTCGCCCGCGAGGCGCGAGGCCTTTAGGAGTACCCCACCCATGTGTCGCAGCGCGCCGGATGCCCCAGGGAAAATGCCCGCAAGCTTGTGCGCGGCGTCGTCGAACAAGACATCGGCGATGCTTCCCCCCGCGCGCTGCACATCGTGTACGACCTTCGTGATGCCTTGCTTGGAGACCTTGCGAAACGGTCGATTGACGAGCGTCCCCAAGCTGCGTGCGGTCGCGTCATCAAGAGGCAGGCGAAAACGCTCGACGAGAACGAGATACTGTCGCAACAATCCGAGCGATGGGTCTTCGACGAAGGAATTGCCGTGGTCGACGGAGAAGGGGATTCCCGCAGCGAGCAAGCGCCACTGCATTCCTAGGAGCTGCGTCCAACTTCGTCCAAGCACGACCATGTCTCGGAGCGGCACTCCGTCGCGTCGTAGTGATTCGATGTCATCGATCAGCGCGTCCGCTTCGGCAAGGTCAGGTTCAAGTGTCTCGCTCTTCGCGTCTGACGGCGCCGTGACCGTTGTGCGTAAAACAACACGCGACGGCTTCTCTGGCATGTGCGCGACGAGATCTTTGGGAATCCGTTCGGTCGAAACCGAGATTGCGTTCCAAGCGCATCGCGCAATCTCCTCTCCGAAGCGAAACGAGCGTGTCAGCGGCAGCGTCAAGTGTGCGTGTGACTTGAACTGATGCGCGAACCGCCCGCGAATGAACTCGCTCCGCGCGCCGCGCCACTCATGAATCGTCTGATCATCATCACCAACAACGGTTACGCGTGCCCTCGTTCCCGCGAGCAGTTCGAGCAATCGGAACTGCGCGAGATCAGCATCTTGGAACTCATCGATGATGAGGTGTTCAAACCGATTGGCAAAGGTCGCGCGCCCGCGTTCCGTCTCGAGCAATCTCACAGCGTCGACGGTGAGGTCATCAAAGGTTCGAAAGCATTCTTTCGCGCGCCGCTTCTCGAATCGCGCGTAGACCTCGACAAGAAAATCATCTTCGCCATGTCCCGCATGGCTCGGCAGTACGAGCATGGACTTCCATTCGCGAATCGCTTCAAGACAATTCTCTGCGTCGCGGCCATCGCCTTCCTCCAACTTCTCGTCTCGCGCAGTCATCGTTTCGCGCACGCAGTCGCCTACGGCGCGAAGGATTGCCGAAGTATCCGTGACAAGCGGCGCATCCTCGACGAGGCCTTCTCGCTGCGCGGCGCGAATGAGCGCGTAACTCAGCGCGTGCCATGTTTGCACTTTCGCGCTGTAGGTGTCGACTCCGAGTGCGTCGAGTTTTCGTTCGAAGTGGAGTTGCGCAGCCTTGTTGAACATCACGGCTCGGATTTGCGCGGGCGGCACAGCGTGATGTCGCACAAGATGCGCGATGCGATGTGCCATCGTTGTGGTTTTCCCGCTCCCTGCAACCGCGAGGACCGTGAGGTGCGCACTCGGAGGAGCGGCAATGATCGCGCGTTGTTCCTCCGTGAGTTGCATTCCCTTCGAGGGGTTCGCGACCGTCATGGTTCGGCCTCTTCCGACCGGTTCTCTCGCGAGCCCGCTTGGCGCGCGCGCAGGTGGTCCTCAAGTATCGCGCACGCGGCGAGTGCGTCTCGCAAGTTCTTCTTCTCGCCGTGCGTGCGGCCAGTGCGATTGAGTCTTGTCTCAGCATCGAAACTGCTCAGGCGTTCGTCTTGAAACGCGAGCGTGATGCGCGGAAACCTTGGAAGGCGGCTCGCGAGCGCTTCAGCGAATGCGCGCACGAGAAGTGCGCGAGGGCCTTCGCTTCCGTCCATGTTGTACGGCAGTCCGATCACGACGCATTGCGGTCCGTACTCCTCGATCATCGCGAGCGCTGCGGCTAACTGTGCTTCGGTTGTACTCGCTTGCGCAACGCTGAGTGGTTGCACGATGCCGACAACATCATCTCCGGACGCGAATCCGGTTCTGCGGTCACCAAGATCAATGCACAAGTAACGCATGCGTTAGCGCACCGCTGAAGGAGCGTGCTCGGCAGCCTCTTTCACGCGTTCGCTCTTGGAAAGTGGGCAGACGAGTGTGGCGTCTTTGGTATGGACAACAATGAGATCTTCGCAACCAACCGTCGCGATCACATGCGTCGGGTCGTCCGACAGCACCAGGCATCCGCTCGAGTCAACATTCGTCCAGTGCGCGTTCGATCGGTTCCGTTGTGCGTCTGGCTCAAGCACTTGCCCATAACTGGGGTAACTCCCAATGTCGAGCCACTGCACGCTCATCGGGAGGACGCTGACACGACAGGCGTGCGTGCCATCCTGTTTCGATGCCGGTTCCATGACCGCGTAGTCGATCGAAATCTTCGAGAGCGTTGGGTAGACGCGGTCGATCGTCTCACGCTGCTTCGCCGTGTCCCAAGCGTGCGCGATCTCCATGACGCCTGCGTAGTTTGCTGGACAGAAGCGTTCAACCGCTTGCAGAAATGTCCGCGCGGAAAACACAAACATGCCGCTGTTCCAGCCGAACGCCCCACTCGCGAGATACTGCTCTGCGCGGGCTCGATCTGGCTTCTCAACGAATCGCGTCGCGTCAAACGCAGAATCAAATCCAGCGAGCGCAGCACCTCGTTCAACATATCCATACGCAGTCGCCGCATAGGTCGGCGTGATCGCGAAGGTGACGAAGCGCGAAGGGTCTGCTTCGACGACTTTGAATCCTTCCTCAAGTCGAGCGCGAAAGTCTTCAGCAGGCTCGATGATGTGATCACTCGTGAGCACTGCGAAGACGGCGCGTGGATCTCGTTTGGCAAGTACGGCGGCAGTGAGCGCGACCGCATTGAGCGTGTCGCGGCCTACTGGTTCGCCGAGGAAGTTGTCCGCGTCGATGCCGTCGAGTGCAGTGATGATCGCCCCGCGGAATTGCTCCGCGCTGCAGACGAGTCGATGCGAGGTTGAGATGAATCCGTCAAGTCGATCCCAAGCCATCGCGAGGAGTGACCGGCCGCCTGCCATCGGGAGCAGTTGCTTGGGATGTGATTTACGCGAGAGTGGCCACAATCGTTGGCCGCTTCCGCCAGCCATGATCATCGCGTACCGAGTTGGCTGATGCATGTTCGGGAAGATACGGCACGAGTGGGGTAGCACTCGCGCGTTTCTCCATTTGATTGGCTCTGCACGCGCTTCGTCAACGCCCCGCGCGGTCCGAAGTCAGCGCGCACGGGTGTTTGGTGGCTCAGACAGTTCCTCGGAGCCGAAGCGCTTTTGTGACGAGTGCCTGCGCGCTTGCAATCTCTGGCTCAACCGCCAGCACCCGTTCGACAAGTCCGCGAGCCGTCAGGCGATTCTCGCCAAGTTGGAGCAGCACAAGCATCGCGTCCTCGGCGAACGCGTGGAGCGGGGGGAGCGGATTGGTGCTGGAGGAACTCGATGAGCCAGTCCGTGTGGATGAGAGGAAGTCATCCACCTTTCCCTTCAACTCGACGACGATGCTCTCTGCGGTGCGTTTGCCGATTTCAGGCAGTGACGACAGAAACTTGGGATCCTGATTGACGATGGCCTCCGCGATCCGAGATGGCGTCGTCTGAAGTGCTCGCAATGCCTTGCGATTTCCGATTCCCTTCACCGTCGTAAACACCTCGAAGAACGCGCGATCTGACTTCGTCTGAAATCCGATGAGCTTGGGGGTAAAGCTCGATCCTTGGCCCTGGCTTTCAAGGTAATGAATCGTGAAAAAGCCGACATCTGAGCCGATCTGCATCGAAAGTGATGGTATGTCGTACCCAGGGACGGAGACTTCGTAAATGAAAGACCCAACCGCGAGCTCAGCGATACCATCCTCAACCGAGACGAGCGATCCAGTGATTCGTCCGATCATGACATACCCTCGATTTCGATTGTAAGTCGCGATTTTTTGGAGCGTTTTCTAACTAAAATCAAAACAAATCGCACTTGCCTGTTCACAGGACCTCCAGTTGTCGACTCGAGTAATTCTGAAACATTGACAAATTCCGATTCACGAGTTCAGGATCGGCAGCTTCTAGCGGCTCTGGGTTGTCGGGGTACCCGAGCGCTGCCTGCATTCTTTCGCGGAGCTTCTCTCCAAGGTCTTTGCCATACGGAGCTTGTGCAGGATCGATGTAGGCAAGGTACCGAACGACAGGGCGGGTTACTCGAAAGAGGGAAGCGAAAGCAGGGGGTGTGGGCTTTGCTGGATCGACCCCTGAGAGATCGATACAGGCCATCAGGATCGGGCACTTTGCGCGAGAGGCTATGACGCGCAGTCCGCCAACGAATGGTCGAATCTGCTTCGCCGGCCGTTCGATTGCCCCTTCAGGGAAAATCCCAAGCACTCCGCCGCACTTGAGGTGGTCGAGCGCCGCACGCACCGCGCTCGCGTCGCGGTTGTCGTAGCACACAGGAATGATGCGTTCCTGTCTCCAAAACCAGCGCAAACTTGGAACGAGCATTTCCGCCGACATCATCCATCGAATGTGCGCGCGCAGCGGGATTTGCAACAGGACAGGGTCCACGCCGCTGACATGGTTCGAGATCACGATCAAGCCACGAGGGTCGATGGCGGACGGGATGACTTCGAGGCCCTCATACCGGGCTCGTTGAAAAAAACGCAGGTAGTACTTGCCGAGAAAGCAGCACATGGCGGTTCCCGTTGGGGCATGCCAGTGGAGTTGCAAAGCCGGCCGCAGAACGAGCCAAAACAGGCACATCGCGAGCATCCAAGCACTGAGCACAAGGAAGATTGGCCACGCGCCCATTGTCGCGAATCATATGGAGTTCCTCGGCGCACGGCGGCAGCGCCGCTCCTACACTGCTCGCGATTTTGCCCCGACCTCGGAGTCGCTTCGCTGAAGCTTCGCCGAACTTCACAGAATGCCCGCCCAACAGGACACAGCCACGAACGCATGCCGCGCCGCGACGATATCCACACAATCTTGATTGTCGGTTCCGGTCCCATTGTGATCGGGCAGGGATGTGAATTTGATTACTCCGGGACGCAGGCATGTAAGGCGCTGCGAGAAGACGGCTATCGCGTCGTTCTCATCAATTCGAATCCCGCAACGATCATGACCGATCCTGCGTTCAGCGATCGGACCTACATTGAGCCGATCACGCCCGAAGCTGTGGAGAAGATCATTGAGAAGGAGAAGGCGCTCGGACATCCCATCGACGCGTTGCTTCCGACGCTCGGAGGACAAACGGCGCTGAACTGTGCCTGCGCACTGTGGGATAGAGGCGTGCTTGAGAAGCACGGCGTCGAAATGATTGGCGCGAATCGCCGCGTCATTCAGCGCGCCGAAGATCGCGAGGAGTTCCGGCGGATTGTGGAAGCGCTCGGACTCAAGCAGCCACCTTCGCGCACTGTGACGAATCTTGACGACGCACGCGCGTTTCTCGCAGAGATTGGGCTGCCCGCGATCATTCGTCCCGCGTTCACACTTGGCGGCACTGGCGGCGGCATCGCCTACAA
>SXGT01040307.1_pt1 | contig 12466 bp, 8 predicted proteins | sample 3176221 | NCBI WGS metagenome assembly SXGT01 (sample SAMN11356862, study PRJNA531348) | freshwater metagenome | isolation source: freshwater sample F1-120 | place: China: Fuxian Lake, Yuxi | collected 2017-12-25
CTTGCCCCGCAGGTCGACGGTCCCCAGCCCGGCCTCCCAGCCGCCCTCGCTGGGGAGGGTCGTCGGGTCGCGGAGATCCACGCCCGCGACCACGTCGTAGTGGCGGGCGGCGTCCCGGACCGACCGGGCCATCACGCCGGGCACGACGGTCCCGGGACGGAAGTAGGCCTCCGGGCCACGGGTGATCCGCCCGTACGTGCCCTTCATGCCGAACAGGCCGGTGTAGCCCGCCGGGATTCGGATCGAGCCGCCGCCGTCCCCGGCGGTGGCGATGCTCACGAGGCCACCGACCACGGCCGAGGCGCTCCCGCCGGAGCTGCCGCCGCAGGTGCGACCGTGCCGCCACGGGTTGTGGGTGACGCCGTTGAGCTTGGTGACGCTGACGTTGAGCCCGCCGAACTCCGAGGCCGCCGTCAGGCCGACGGGCACGGCGCCGCCCTCCTCGATGAAGCGCCTCGGCGCCTCACCCGTGTGGTCGGCGATGCGGTCGGCGAAGACCAGGGACGCACCGGTGTCGGGCCAGCCCTCGACCTGGTCGAGCTCCTTCACGCCGATCGGGACGCCGCCGAACGGCTTGGACACGTCGGCCGACCGGGCCGCCTCGAGCGCCCGCTCCGGATCGAGGAACGAGAAGGCGTTGAGGTCGCTCGCCTCGATGGCGGCCAGCGAGGCCTCGAGCTCCTCGACCGGGGAGCGCTCGCCGGAGCGGAACGCCTCCACCAGTGAGCACGCATCGTCCATCCACGGGGTGTCAGCCATGGGTGGATGTTGGCCCACGGAGCGTCACCGGCGCCACCGGGCAGCACCGTCCCGTCGCACGGGGCGGCTACAACAGAGCGCATGCCACGACAGCACGAACTGTTCGAGGAGTACGCCCGCGAGGTCGTCGACGTCCCGGTCACCACCGAGCTCGGCGAGTCCTTCCTCTCGTACTCGCTCTCCGTGATCACCGCCCGCGCCATCCCCGACGTCCGGGACGGCCTCAAGCCGGTGCAGCGTCGGATCCTCTACGCCATGGCCGACACCGGCCTGCGGCCGGACCGACCGCACCGCAAGTCCGCCGGGGTCGTCGGCGAGACCATGGGCAAGTACCACCCCCACGGCGACGGCGCGATCTACGACGCCCTCGTCCGGATGGGGCAGGACTTCGGCCGCAACGTCACCCTCGTCGATCCGCACGGCAACTTCGGCAGTCTCGACGACCCGCCGGCGGCCTACCGGTACACCGAGTGCCGCCTGAGCGAGGCCGCCATGGAGATGCTGGGCGAGATCGACGAGGAGACCGTCGACTTCCGCCCGACCTTCGACGGGGAGCGCTCCGAGCCCACGGTGCTCCCGGCGGTGCTGCCCAACCTGCTCGTCAACGGCACCACGGGCATCGCCGGGGGCCTGGCCACCAACATGGCGCCGCACAACCTGCGAGAGGTGGGCGAGGCCGTCCGCCTGGTCATGACGAAGCGCCGGCCCAAGCCGACCGTCGCCGAGCTCATGGCGGTGCTCCCCGGCCCCGACTTCCCCTCCGGCGGCCTGGTGGTGGACGAGAGCCTGGCCGAGGCGTACGCCACCGGCCGCGGCAGCGTCCGGATCCGGGCCACCGCCGAGGTGGTCGACCTGACCCGGGCCCGGCAGGGCATCGTCGTCACCGAGCTGCCCTACCTGGTCGGCCCGGAGCGGGTGGTCGCCCGCATCCAGGAGCTGGTGCGCGCCGGGAAGCTGGCCGAGGTCACCGACGTCAAGAACACCTCGGACCGCCACACCGGACTCCGACTGGAGATCGAGCTGCGGCCCGGGGCCAACGGCCGGGCGGTCCTCACCGAGCTCTACCGCCAGACGCCGCTGGAGGAGACCTTCAGCATCAACAACGTCGTGCTCGTCGACGGTGTCCCGACGACCGTCAGCCTCATCGAGCTCTGCGAGCACTACATCGACCACCGCCTGGATGTGGTCACCCGGCGCACCCGGTTCCGTCTGGACAAGGCCGAGCGACGCCTGCACCTGGTGGAGGGGCTGCTCGTCGCCCTCGACGCCATCGACCTGGTGGTGTCGATCATCCGTTCGTCCCAGGACGCCGCCGAGGCCCGGGACCGGCTCGTCGCCGAGCTGGCCCTCTCCGAGGTGCAGGCCGTCCACATCCTGGACATGCAGCTCCGCCGGCTGACCGCACTCGCCAAGCTCGAACTCGAGGCCGAGGCCGACGAGCTGCGGGGCCGCATCGCCGAGTACCAGCGCATCCTGGGCTCGGACAAGCGGAGGCGCACGATCGTACTCCAGGAGCTCGACGAGCTCGTCGCCACCTTCGGGACCGATCGCCGGAGCAGGATCACCCGTCCCGACGAGCTCGACGACCTGACCCTCGAGGCGGCGCGGGCCGAGGAGCGGGCGTCGCGGGACGACGAGCCGTGCGTCGTGACCCGCTCGACCACCGGCGTCGTCGGGGTCGAGCCGGTCGGGGGCGCGCGGCCCGCCACACCCGGTCGCCACGACGTGGTCGCCCAGCGGGTGGCGACCAGCACCCTCGCCACCCTGCACATCGTCACCGACCGGGGCCGGGTCCTCCCCGTGCCGGTCGACTCCATCGGCGAGGTCAGCGGCCGGAGCCGCGGGACGCCGGTCGCCGAGCTGGTGGCGCTCGACAAGGGCGAGGAGGTCCGGACGATCGTCGCGCCGCAGACCGGCCCGGACGAGCCGCCGCCGATCCTGCTCGTGACGACCCAGGGCGTCGCCAAGCGGCTGACCGTGGCCGAGCTCACCGGGACGGGCGCCGGTCGAACCGTCCTGAAGCTCAAGCCGGGTGACACGGTCGTGGCTGCCTTCCCGGCGCCCGACGGCGTCGACGTCCTGCTCGTCGCCTCGGACGCCCAGGCGCTGCGGTGTCCGGCCGACTCCGTCCCGGTCCAGGGACGCGGGGCCGCCGGCGTGGCCGGCATGAAGCTCGGCGCCGGTGCCACCGTGGTCGGCGCGGGTGCGGTCGACGGCGACGACGACGTGGTCCTGACCGTGACCGACGCCCAGACCGCCAAGGTCACCGACGCCGACGAGTTCCCGGTCCGCAACCGGGCCACCGCCGGACTGCGGGCCACCAAGCTCCGGGGTCAGGAGCGGCGGATCGAGTGGGCCTACGTGGGCCCCGAGTCAGGGCTCGTCCTCGTGGTCGGCACCCTCGACGCGCCGTCCCGGCCGGACGCCGCCCCCGAGCCGCTCACGTTGCCCCGGACCGCACGCGACCTCGCCTCCAAGAAGACGAAGCGCCGACTGCTCGGGTTCGGGGCCGCCCGCTGGTGAGGACTCAGTCGCCGCCGGCGATCGGCACGTCGGCCGGCTCCGGCAGGGACGCCGCCGAGGCCCTCCGCACGAAGAGCGCCAGCGCCACCAGGACGACGGCCATGCCGACGACCTGCGCGGGAACGAGCGACTGACCGAAGGCCACCACGGCGCCGAGGGAGCTCAGCACCACGACGTCCAGGGTGATGGTCGACGTCGTCGAGACGTCCAGGTGCGCCTGGGCCCAGCTCATCATCAGGTGCCCGGTCCCCGGCACCACGGTCAGCAGCAGCGCCCACCCCAGGTCGCCAGCGTCCGGGGTGACCAGCCCCGGACCGGTGACGAGTGCACCCACCAGCGCCACCACGGCACCCACCGTGAGCGCCGCCGCCTGGTACTCGATGGACCCGAGCGACTCCCGGGCCCGTTTGGTGCCGACGAAGTACGCGCATCCGACGAGCGTCCCCGCGAACGCCAGGACGTCACCGAGCACGGAGTGGGTCCCCGACGACGATCCGGCGAGCACGGCCACGACCGTGCCCAGGATCGCCAGCGCCATGAGCACCAGCCGGGCACCGTCGACCCGTTCACCCAGACGACGGACCGCATAGGGCAGGAGCAGCACCGGCTGCAGCGCCAGGATGATCGTCACCGAGGCGACCGAGGTGGTCTGCAGGGCCGTGAAGAAGAGAATCGAGCTCAGGCCGAAGGCCAGCCCGCCGGTCGTGGCGGTGCGGAGCGTCTCGATCCGCATCCGGCCGCCCCGCAGCCGGAAGACGAGCTGGTACAGGACGGCACCGAAGGTGATCCGCCAGAAGGCGAGCTGCGGGCCGGGCAGGTCGGACGCGGCGGCCATCAGGTTGCCGAGCGACCACAGGACGGTGGCGCCCACGGCCACCGCCACGGGGGCCGACCGGTGTTCCAGCGCGTCGGCCAGCGACCGGGGGGCGGGCGGCTCCGACGTCACCGGCCGACGGTAGCCGTCCGGGACCCCGGGCCGGACGCCGGGGCCGGCGGCCATCGCCGGGGCTGTCGGAGCCCCGTGCTTGACTGACGCCGATGGCCGCCTACGACGAGAAGAGCATCCAACTGCTCGAGGGCCTGGACGCCGTCCGCACGCGTCCGGGCCTGTACATCGGTGGAACGGGCCCCGAGGGGCTGCACCACCTGGTCTGGGAGCTGGTCGACAACGCCGTCGACGAGGCCGCCGCCGGCCACGCCACCCTGGTGGTGGTCACGCTCCACAAGGACGGCTCCGTCGAGGTGGCCGACAACGGCCGCGGCATCCCGATCGGCCGCAAGGACGGCGCCCGGACGGCGCTCGAGATCGTGTTCACCGAGCTGCACGCCGGCGGCAAGTTCGGCGGTGGGGCCTACTCCTCCTCGGGCGGGCTCCACGGCGTGGGCGCCTCGGTGGTCAACGCCCTGTCGGCCAAGCTCGTCGCCGAGGTCGACCGCGAGGGGGCCACCCACCGGTTGACCTTCGTGCACCGGGCACCGGGGCGGATCGACGCCAAGGGGAAGTTCGTCGCCGGGTCCAAGCTCGAGCAGGTCGGCAAGGTCCCGGCCAAGCGCACGGGCACACGGGTCAGGTTCTGGCCCGACCTCGAGATCTTCGACCCCGGACTGACGATCGACGCCGAGCAGGTCCGGGCCCACTGCGCCCAGGTCTGCTACCTGGTCCCCGGCCTGGTGGTCCGACTCGTGGACCGTCGCGGGGCCAAGACCACCGAGGAGGAGTTCGTGGCCGCCGGCGGACTCGCCGACCTGGTCGGCGCCCTGAGCAGCGGCCAGCCGGTCACCGATGTCGTCACCCTCCACGGGACCGGCACCTTCGAGGAGAAGATCCCCGTCGACGGGAGGATGACCCTCGTCGAGCGCACCTGCACCGTCGACGTCGCGCTCCGCTGGACCGCCGGCTACGACACCGTCGTCCGCAGCTTCGTGAACACCATCCCGACCACCGAGGGCGGCACGCACGTCGCCGGGTTCGACCGGGCGCTCACCAAGACCGCCAACGACGTACTGCTCACCGGCACCAAGAAGCTCGCCAAGCTCGCCCGGTCGGGCCAGGACCGGGCCGAGAAGGCCGACGTCCAGGAGGGTCTGGTCGCAGCGGTGAAGGTCACCTTCCCCGAACCGCAGTTCAAGGGCCAGACCAAACAGGAGCTCGGCACGCCGGCCATCCAGTCGATCGTCTACGAGGTCGTCCGCGACGGCTTCGCCAACTGGGCCGAGGGCGGCGGCCGCAAGAGCCACGTGGCCGCGCTGCGGGACAAGGTCGCCCAGGCGGTGGTCAACCGGGTGAGCGCCAAGGCCTCGCTCGAGGCGCGCCGGAAGGCGTCCGCGCTCTCGTCGGCCGGCATGCCCGACAAGCTCGCCGACTGCCGTCGCCACGGACCCGACTCCGAGCTGCTCATCGTCGAGGGCGACTCGGCGGCGGGCCCCGCCAAGGCCGGCCGCAACGCCGAGTACATGGCGGTCCTCCCCCTCCGGGGCAAGGTCGTCAACGCCGGCAAGTCGACCCGGAAGCAGGTGGTCGACAACGCCGAGGCCCAGGCCCTGTTCACGGCCATCGGCGGCGGGTCCGGCAAGGACTTCAAGCTCGAGGACGCCCGCTACGGGCGGATCATCATCCTCTGCGACGCCGATGTGGACGGCAGCCACATCCGCTGTCTGCTGCTGACCCTCATCTACACGTACATGCGGCCGCTGCTCGAGGACGGCCGGGTGTTCGCCGCCCAGCCGCCGCTGTACACGGTCAAGGTCGGCGACCGGAACGTCCACGCGTTCTCCGAGGAGGAGAAGGTCCGCCTCACCGACGAGCTGGCGACCGGGAACCGACGGGCCGAGAACCTCCAGTGGGTCCGCTTCAAGGGGCTCGGCGAGATGGACGTCGAGGAGCTCGCCGTGAGCTGCCTGGACCCGGGGACCCGCATCCTGAAGCGGATCACCATGGACGACGCCGAGGCCGCCGCGGACGCCGCCGAGCTGTTCGAGACCCTCATGGGGTCCGACGTCGCCCGACGTCGCGCCTACCTCCTCGAGCACTCCACGCTCGTCGACGCCGCCAGCCTGGACGTCTGAGTCCCGGGCGACCGGTTCGCCACGGCCCGGTGGTACCGTCGACGCCCGGAGAGGGCCGAGTCGTCCGGGGGGAGTCGGGACCAGCGTGGCAGGGATCGGCACACAGCAGCCCATCACCGTCGCGCCCCGCCTGCGCAACGTCCCCGCGTTCGACGGCATCCGCGGGCTCGGCGTCGTCACGATCATCGCGATCCACGCGGCGCCGTTGGTGCTCGAGTCGTTCTCGGCCGTCCTCGACATCTTCCTCGCCCTCAGCGCATTCCTGGTGACCACCCTCCTCCTCGAGGAGGGCGAGCGCAGCGGCACCGTCTCGATCCGCCGGTTCCTGGAGCGGCGCGCCTGGCGACTCCTCCCGGCGCTGTACGTGACGCTGGCCGTAGCCACGGTCCTGGCGGCGGTGCTCTTCGCCGTGGCCGGGAACAACGCCGACCTGGCCGACTTCACCTTCGGCGACTTCGTCCGCCGGGAGATCATCCCGGCCGGGCTGTACGTGTACAACCTGGTCAACCCGCTCGGGTACCCCAACCAGGGCGTGGCGCTCTACCAGATGTGGTCGTTGTCCCTGGAGCAGCAGTTCTACGTCGCGGTGGCCTTCCTGGCGGGGCTCATGGTCGCTCGCCGCTGGATCGTCCAGGTGGCCCTCGTCCTGGCGGCGGCGTCGATCGCCGTGCAGGTGGCCCGCATCACCGGCCACTTCGGCCCCCTCAACTTCTGGCTCCAGCGACCGGACGCCCTGATGCTCGGTGTCGTGGCCGCGATCATCAACAGTCGGCTGCCCGAGCAGCTGACCGACCGCCAGCGCCGGACGATCACGATCGGCGGCTGGGTGGGGCTGGTCGTCATGGGTGTGACGATGCTGTGGTCCATCAAGTCCCTGGAGCGCTTCGGCATCTACGTCCCGTACCTGCCGGCCGAGCCGGCCGAGGGCGTCGACCCCCAGGTCGCCTTCGAGGACGCCATGGCCGCGCTCGCGGCGGGCAACTACTGGGTCAAGTGGGGCTTCACCATCGTCAACTGGTGCATGGTCGTCGTGCTGATCGCCATCGTCCGCCAGCGGGAGTGGATCGTGAGCCGCTTCCTGGCGCTGCGGCCGATCCGGGCGGTCGGCCGGATGTCCTACAGCCTCTACCTCATCCACACCCTTCCGATCCTGTTGTTCGTCGGGCCCCTGCCCCGCTCCAACCCGCCCCTGCGGATCGTGGTGGCGTGGATCACGGCGTTCGTCTTCGCCTGGCCGCTCTACCAGTTCGTGGAGAAGCGCTCGGTGGCCCGCAAGGAACGCGTCACCGGGAGGACCGCAGCCGCGTGACCGTCCCGCTGTACCCCTTCGAGTCCCGGGCCCCGCGCCTCGGCGCCGTCAAGCCCTTCGACGGCATCCGCGGCATCGGCGTCTGGTGCGTGGTGCTCCAGCACGCCTACGCCGTCGCCGACTCGCTGTCCGGCTACATCGACCTGTTCTTCGTGCTGTCCGGGTTCCTCATCACCACGCTGATCTTCGAGGAGCGCCGGTCCACCGGGTCCATGTCGTTGCGGAACTTCTACGCGCGACGCGGCATCCGACTGCTCCCCGGGCTGCTCGTGACGCTGGTGGTGTTCTTCCTCCCGATCCTGGCGATCCGGGTGGCCAACCCGAACCCTGACACCGAGTTCCTCTTCACCAACGTGGTGTGGGAGTCCATCGCCACGCTGTTCTACGTCCACAACATCTTCTTCTCGCCCCTGCTCGGGAGCTTCCAGTACATGGGCCAGATGTGGTCGCTGTCGCTGGAGGAGCAGTTCTACCTGATCGGTGCGCTGGCCACGTACTGGTGCCTGAAGAAGAACTGGATCCGCCAGCTCGCCGCCGCGCTGATCGTCTTCATCATCATCGTGTGGGTGGGTCGGGCCATGGGCCTGGGGGGTCCCGGCCAGTTCTGGTTCCAGCGTCCGGACGCCATCGCCATGGGGGTCCTGCTGGCGATCATCAACGCCGTCGCCCCGACCGAGCTGAGCCCCACGGCCAAGCGCCGACTGCACGTGGTGGCCTGGGTGGCGACCGGCGGCATGGTGTTCGCGCTCCTCTCGTCCTCGAAGCTCGTCGAGAAGCTGATCGGGTTCTACGTGCCGCTCTACCCGACCGACGTCGACATCGAGAAGCCACCGGAAGGTCTGTCGCCGGCGGAGCTCAAGGAGTACGCCGACAACGCCATCCAGGTCGTGCTCGCCGAGCTGCCGAACGGCAACTACTGGGTGCGGTGGGGGTTCACCCTGTCGACGATCTGCGCGGCCGTCATCGTGTTCGCCTTCGTCCGGCTGCGCGACGAGTTCGCCCTGAGCCGATGGCTGAGCGTCCGGGTGCTCTGCTACTTCGGAGTACTCAGCTACGCGATCTACATCACGCACTACCAGCTCTTCCAGCTCATGGATCCCGGATTCCAGGGCGGCCCCAAGTGGATCCCGATCAAGCTGCTGGCCGCCTACCTGGTCGGCGCCGCGCTGCACCGGTTCGTCGAACGGCCCGCACTGCGTCGGTACCGGCACCGCTTCGTCCACTCCACCGCCTCGACCCGGTGAGCCGACCGTCGTGCACCTGACCGACACCGAGCGACCGTCCGGGCTGAGCCGGTGGTTCGTCGCCACCGCCGCCGTGGCCCCGGCGGTCCTCACGATGCTCGCGGTCCGCATCAGCCGGCCCGCCGTCGGCACCGACGCGGTCGCCTACATCGCCGTGGCGGACTCGATCCGGGCCGGGGACGGGCTCGGGTTCTTCATCGAGCGGCCGCTCACGACCTGGCCGCCGCTCTGGCCCGCGCTCCTGGCCCTGGGGACGGCGGTCACCGGGTGGCGGGGCGATCAGGTCGCCGTGGTCCTCAACGCCGTGATGCTGAGTGCCGTGGTGCTCACCGGGGTGGCCGTCGCCCGACGGGTGCTCGTCGACCCGCGTCTGCGGGCGGTGCTCGTCGTCGGACTGGCGGTCTCCCCGCTGCTCGTCGGACTGGCGGCGTTCGTCCAGACCGAGGTGGCGTTCGTCCTGATCTCGCTGGTCACGATCTGGCTGCTGCTCCTGGCGACGGAACGAGAGCAACCGGCCCTGCTCGTCGCCGCCGGGCTGGCCACCTGCGTCGGCTTCTACGTCCGCTACCAGGCGCTCTACGTGGTGCCGGTGTTCGCAGTGTGGCTGGCCGTGCGGGCCTGGCAGCGCCACCGCCGTGTCGGCCGGGCGGTGGCCGACGTGGGCTGGTACGCGGTGCCGGCGGTCCTGCCCAGCGTGGCGTGGATGGCGCGCAACCTGTCGGTCTCGGACACGGCCATGGGACCGCGGTTCCCGTCGTCGGTCGGTCCCCTCCAGAACGTCGGCGCCGCGTTCCGGACGGTGGCGAAGTTCGTGACGTCCATCCCGGACGGGCCCAACGTCCCACTCGCGGTGCTCGGACTGCTCATCGTGGCAGTCGTCGTCGGCACGGCGGCCCGCACCCAGGGGTTCCGACCGGTGGCGGCCGCAGCCGGTCCGGTGGGCCTGCTCAGCGTCTTCGTGATCGGCTTCACTGGCCTGATGGTGGTGAGCCGGTCCGTGGTCGGCTTCGACGACCTCGACATCCGGCTGCTGGCCCCGTGCATGGTGCCGGTCGCCCTGCTGTTCCTCCGATGGGTCGAGCTCGTGCTCCTCGACCGGGATCGCTGGCGGACGGTCGGCTGGGTCGTCGCCGGCGTGTGGCTCGGGGCGCAGGCCCTGGTGACCCTGGCGCTGCTCGGGCCGCTCAACACGGTGATCTCCGACGTCGGCTACAACGCACCCCGGGCCGTGGCGGCCTCGCAGAGCCCGGCCATCGCCGCCCTGCCGGACGGCTGCGTCACGTACTCGAACAACTCCGCCGACCTCTACCGGTCCAAGGTCGAAACGCTGATCAGCCCACGGCGCACCGAGTACAAGTCAGACCAGCCGACCGACGACCTGGTGGAGCTCGCCGCCCGAGTCGACGCCGGGGACGGACCCGTGTGCCTGCTGTGGGTCGAGTACTCCGAGGACCCGGAGTTCCACGACCGGGCCGACCTGGCCTCGGTCGTCGAGCTCGACGAGGTGGCTGCGGCCGACGGCGTCACCGCCTACGTCCTGCGACCGCTCACCTGACCGTGTCCGGGGCACCGACCGATGTCGGGGTCGTCGTGGTCGGCGCCGGCCTGGTCGGCCTGGCCACGGCGCGGGCCCTGCAGCAGCGACCGGGCACGGGCGACGTGCTCGTCGTCGACAAGGAGACCGGACCGGCCCAGCACCAGAGCGGGCGCAACTCCGGGGTCGCCCACTCGGGCCTGTACTACGCGCCGGGGTCGTCCAAGGCGGCACTCGCCGTGGCCGGCCGGGCGGCGCTGGAGCGCCACTGCGCCGAGCGGTCGATTCCCTACCGGGCCTGCGGCAAGGTGGTCGTCGCCGTCGACGACGCCCAGCTGCCGGCGCTCGCCGAGCTCGAGCGACGCGGCCGAGCCAACGGGGTCCGGGTCGAGCGACTCGACCCCGCCGGCCTACGACGGGTCGAACCGCACGCCCGCGGGGTGGCCGCCCTGCACGTGGCGGACACCGGGGTGGTCGACTTCCCGGCGGTGGCCCGGTCGTTCGTCGAGGACCTGCGCTCGGCGGGCGGCGAGCTGCGCGGCGGCCTCGAACTGGCGCGGGCCACCCCGGTCGACGACGCGCTGGAGGTCGAGTTCACCGACGGGTCCCGCCTGCGGGCCGGGGCGCTGGTGAACTGCGCCGGACTGCAGAGCGACCGGGTGGCGATCCGCTGCGGCGCCCGACCGTCGGTGCGCATCGTGCCCTTCCGGGGCGACTACCTGGACGTCGCCGCCCCCGACGACGACCTGGTCCGGGCGCTGATCTACCCGGTGCCCGACCCCCGGTGGCCGTTCCTCGGGGTGCACCTGACCCGGTCCGTGGACGGGCAGGTCCACGCCGGGCCGACGGCGGTCCTGGCGCTCGGGCGCGAGGCCTACGACCGGTCGGTCGACCGCCACGACACCCTGGCCCTGCTCCGCGACCGGGCGCTGCGGCGGCTCGCTCGCCGCTACTGGCGCACCGGACTGTCAGAGCTGTGGCGGGCCCGTTCCCGGAGCACCGTCGTGGCCGACCTGCGCCGTCTGGTCCCGGAGCTGGACGGATCGTCGTTGCGTCCGGCCCAGCCCGGGATCCGGGCCCAGGCGGTCTCGGTCGACGGCCGACTCGTCGACGACTTCGCGTTCGCCACCTCACCGAGATGCGTGCACGTGCTCAATGCGCCGTCACCGGCGGCCACGGCCTCGCTCGCCATCGGCGAGCACGTCGCCGACCGGGTGGCGCAGGTGCTCGCCTGACCCCGACGGCCCCGGAACGACCGACGGGAGGACCCGGAGGTCCTCCCGTCGATGGCACCGGTTCCGACGAGGGGGGAGGTCGGACCGGGCGGACCCGTCAGCGGAGAGGGGGGATCCCGCTGCGGGCGAACTGGTGGATCAGGCGGCGGCGACCGTCGCCTTGGCGCTGCCGGTGCGGTCGAGCAGCTGGTCGGTCAGCGGTGCGGCGGCCTTGGCGGCGGCGTTGGCGACCGTCTTGGAGGTGCTCACGACCTTGGTGGCGAACTTCGCCTGGTTGTCGATGACCTCGCCGGGGGTGGGCAGCTTCGCCGCGAACGGCAGGGTGGGGAACTCGCTGCGGCGCTCGGTCACGAAGTCGACGGCCTTGCCGACGGCCTTGCTCACCGGCTGCTTCAGGCTGGAGATGGCGTCGATGATCCGGTCCTGGATCTCGGTCACGGGCTCGAGGATGGTGCTCATGTCGTTCTGCTTTCTCTCAGGGGGACGTTGCTAACTGTAGCAAGCAGTTGCGCACTCCGGTAGTCATGATGCTTGCGACAGTTGTCACCCTGCGCCCGAGTCCGTTGCGGTGGACCACCGATGAATAGTTGACTATATTGGTCAGGAATTGAGCACCGGGCCGCAGGCCCGCAACGAGCACCGGGCCGCAGGCCCCGGACCACAGGAGCATCACGTGAGCATCCGACTGGGCGACGAGGCCCCGAACTTCACCGCAGAGACCACCCAGGGAACCATCGACTTCCACGAGTGGAAGGCCGACAGCTGGGCGGTGTTGTTCTCCCACCCCAAGGACTTC
>SXGT01574949.1_pt1 | contig 12466 bp, 6 predicted proteins | sample 3176221 | NCBI WGS metagenome assembly SXGT01 (sample SAMN11356862, study PRJNA531348) | freshwater metagenome | isolation source: freshwater sample F1-120 | place: China: Fuxian Lake, Yuxi | collected 2017-12-25
GCCCGCTCCCCTGCGCTGTAGCTGCGCCTCGTCCTCTTCGTCTCGTCTGTCACAACGACCTCATGCGTGCTGCCACTGGGCCGGACGGAAGTGTCCGGGGCCTCGGGTCAGCTACGCCGGGTCAGGGTGCGGCAAGGACACTACGCGGCGAGCCGGGCTCGAGGTTGCCGACCATCACCTGTTTCAGACCGCCGCAGGCGACTTCTTCGGGGCGCGCCGTTTCGATCGGTCCTGCGACCGACGCGTCCACGTGCAGACGTTTGCCGCGATCTGGCACGTGGACTTTCGTGTCCCGTCCGTGGATGCGAGCGACCTCCTGACGGCCGCGGCCTGGCTTACCCGAGACCAACGCGAGCTCGAACGCGTGGTGCGGTGGCACGCCTTCAACGTGCTGGGCCACAACCGTGACGACCACCCGAAGAACATCTCGTTTCAATTGGACGATGTTGGAGGATGGCGCCTCACCCCGTTCTATGACCTCACTTGGTCAGACGGCCCTGGCGGCGAACACTGGTTCACCATCGACGGCGAGGGCAGGGCACCTACGCTCGGGCATCTCGTGCGGGCCGGAGCTCGAGCGGGCGTGGCCGAAGCCACCGTCCGGCAAATCGCTGAGGAAGTGCGTGACGGCCTTGGGTCCGCCGAGCAAGACGGTCTGCAGGCAGGCATCCCTCCGGACCGTGCACGCCACTTCGCAAGGACTCTGGACGAGATCGGAGCACGGTTCTTCGGCACTAGACCTCAGCAGGCCACGCCACGCCGTCGCCGTTGACCCCGTCGTTCGAACACAGCTTACGGACACCAGTTCCGCCGGAGCTGTCAAAGCGCCGTCTCGACTAGCGACCTATTGAACTCCGCGTTCACGGACGCAATCTACGGCTGGACGGCCAGCATCCGGGGCCTTCTGTTTCCACCTTGCGTGTGATACGCAGGCGTCTCTTTAGCAGTGCCGCGGCTTTAGCCTGAAGGAGGATCCGTGACCCCCAACGCGGGCGACATCGTTCGAGTCCGCTCCATCCACTACTCTGATCTGGCGGCTGCAGAGGCGCTCGGCCGATGATGCGCCCGCTGTTCCAGCAGGGGATTGACGCTCTCGAGGCTCGTTTCACGACGGTCTTCGTCAGTCGTAAGGGCCTCTTGGAGCTTGAGCACGAGTTGAGCTTCCGGACTACGGGGCGTGCGGAGGCTCTACTCGCCAAGGTGAAACAGAGGCTAGACAAGCTCAGCGGAGCCGCGTCTCCGGCGCTGCGGTCTGAGCCGCCTCCGCCATCGCCAAGCGCCACGCCCACCATGTATGACCCTCCCGCCCAGGTGCCAAGCAGACCGTGGAACCCAATGTCCATGCCGGCGTCACCGTTGACCGTCACGGTTTCCGTCGCCGTCCATCCAGCCAGCGGCGTAGCTAGAGAGGTTGACGAGCCGCCGACCGCCACGGCGGGCGACCCTCGCAACAAGGGACTGCCGCCGGCCTTCACGCCCCCGCTCGGCCCAGCGAAACCCACCTCGTCGGTCGTGCAGCTCGACATCTTCCGCGATTCTCCCGTCGAGACGCCAACGGCCACCGCCCAGCGTGATGCCGCTTGGGGCACGAGCAGTTCGCCGGCCCTCTCCACCGTACCCACCGGCGCTCTGCTCCTCGACCGCTACGAAGTGGGGCCGCTGCTAGGCGAAGGCGGGATGGGGAGGGTGTTCCGCGCCCATGACCGAAGCGCAGGTCGACCGGTCGCGTTGAAGATGGTCAGGGACCGCAGCGAACGCGACCGAGCGGCGCTGCGCAACGAAGTGCAGGTCCTCATCAAGCTCGACCGACCGGACTACTTCCCCCGTGTCTACGAAGCCTTCGAACACGACGGTCTGTTCGTGGTGCCTATGGATCTCATTGAAGGACGCAACCTTCGAGACCACATGTTGGCGACGCCGCTGCTCGACCTTGACCGGGCCGCAATCCTGCGGATCTTCGACCGGATCTGCGACCGGCTTCATTACCTGCACAACGTGTCCGCGAACCCGATCCTCTTCAAGGACTTGAAGCCGTCGAACGTGATGATCCTGACGGACACGCTCGACGTGAGGCTCATCGACTTCGGCCTGTCGGCGGTGGCGGGGCGCGTGGCGGTGGACGGCGGCACGATCGGCTTCTGGGCCCCGGAATGCGAAGCCGACGGCCGCTACAGTGTCCAGAGTGACGTGTTCGCGCTGGGCCGCCTCATGTTGTGCCTCGTTCTCGGTGCGCCTTCGCTCTCGCAGGAAGCCCTCACGAGTCGGACCGTGCCGCTGGGCAGAGATCGCGCGCTACCCGAAACTATCTTCGAGGCCCTGTCGAAGCTCACTGCGGACAACCCCGGCGATCGCCCCCAGACCGTCAGGATCGCCCGGGATCTGGTCCACGCGGCGCTGGAGGCATCGCGGAGTGGTGATGGGACAAGAGCGGCGTTTCCATGCGAATCGTGCGGCCACGAAGAGCCACGTCAGTTCTTCCTTTGTGCCGGGTGCGGACGGTGGCGGAAGGAGCTACCAGCGCCAAGATCTCCGATCGCGCCCAGTGAGAGGAGCGAGTTCCTGCGCCATGCCAGCGCGATCCTCACCACCCCAACTGTGACCCCTCAGCGCCGCCTCGCGCTAGTGGAGCAAGCGGCGCGACTCCGCCGCACTCCACCGTACGATGAGCTCACCTGCCTCTCGCAGATCCAAATCGAGGCCTTCCAATACCAGCGTGAGGCCGCGCTGACCGTTCTATCAACAATGGGAGGACGTGCGGTTCTGGCGGATGAGGTCGGCCTGGGCAAGACCATCGAGGCGGGCCTCATCCTCAAGGAGTATCTGGTTCGCGGCGTCGCCAGACGTGTCCTCATTGTGGTGCCGCCGGGGATTCGACTGCAGTGGCGTGACGAGCTGCGAAGCAAGTTCCAGATCCAGAACGCGGTGTCCTTTGGCACATCCGAGAGTGACGATACCAATGCCCAATCGGTGTTCTCCAGCTCGGCGGTCGTTGTAGTGATCTCGTCCTACCTCGCGAGGCGGGCTGAATGGGCGAAGACGTTGACCAGTCTGGACTGGGACCTGTTCATCCTCGACGAGGCTCACCACGCGAAGGCAGGGAGCCGGGGGAATCAACTGGGCAGATTCACCGCTGGCATGCGGTCCAAGCACATGCTTCTACTCACCGCAACACCGGCGCAGAACGACCTGCTCGAGCTCTTTCAGATGATCAACCTCGTCAGGCCTGCCTTGCTGGCGGCGAACCCGCGCCAGTTCCAAGACAGGTACGGAGGTAGCCGCGGACACTCCTGGCGAGTGAGCAATCAGAAGACCCTGCAAGCGCTTCTGAAGCAGGTCATGGTGCGAAACCGCCGGACCGACGTACACAAGTCCTTTCCGCTCCGCCGCGCCGATACGAAGGCCGTGCCGCTTACCGTCTACGAAGAAGCAGCGTATTCCGAGATCGTGGGTGCGGCACAATACGCTGGAGTCAAAGCGCTTGCACTCGTGATGCGGACGCAGCAGTTTTGCACATCGTATACGGCTCTGTTGGAGTCGCTTGAGCTGAATACGCTGACGACGCAGACGCGCCTCCTCCTTCGGGGCTCGCACTTCAAGCTGAGGTTCTTCTTGGAGGTCGTAGCGCCCCAGTTGGTTGGCGAGCGCAAAGTCCTCGTATTCTCGAGGTTCATCGCGAGTCAGAAGGAGATCGCCGAAGCGCTCACAAAGGCCGGCTACGTCACGGTGCTGGCTTCTGGGACACCTGCCGACCGCCTTCGCGCGCTTCACCGCTTCCGGTCCAACGAGGACGTTCAATTCCTCGTGACCGGCGCCGCACTTTCGGAAGGCCACAACCTCCAGTTTGCGCGATGTATGGTGAACTTCGACCTTCCGTGGAACCCCCAACAGATCGAGCAACGGATCGGCCGTATCCAACGCCTCGGCAGTCGCTTCCGTGAAGTACAGGTGCTGAACCTGTTCGCCCGAAACACCGTCGAGGACACCGTCATGGAGTACATCGAAGGCAAGCTCGGCATGTTCCAGGAGGTCTTCGGTTTCGTCGAGGCGATCCTCGGGCAGTTCCACGAAGAGGGCGACAGCATCGAAGGCTTCATCCGCGAGGCGCTCCGGCGCGGATCGGAAGGGCAAGTCGATCCGGCGATGGCGCGCCTCGGCGGAGAGCGGATTTCCGAAGCTCGCGAGCGTGCCTGCCGGGAGACCTCGTCGGCATCGATATTCGACACGCTGTTCGACAACCTGGGCACCTCTTCACCTCCCGCTACAACTAGTCTCCAGACCCGGATGTCGGTCCCTCGGTGACTACGGCCACGATCACTGGCATCGAGAGCTTCTTGGTCGATGCCTGCCGGGAGTTGAACATCCCGGTCCGCCAGACCTCGCGGCTCGAGTGGGAGATCCAGGTGCCCGGGCCGTTACGCCGTGAGTTCGGCAACTTGGCGTCTATTCGTGCCACGACCTCGATAGACCTGCGGCGGGAAGATCCCGATCTCGAGTTCTTGGCCCCCGGCTCCTTCTTGCTGGAGTGTCTTACGCGCATCCTCGCCCGAACCGAACCGGCTTGGTCTGTTCTGGTCGCGGGAGTGGTGCGCCCGGTAGGACCTGACGCCTATACCAGCGCCTTCACTGATCGTTTTTTCGCCTCCGACGACAGTGTGCGGGTGCCCGGCAAGATCGTTTCCGGCTTCCGGCTCAAAGCCCTGGTCGCGAGCGAAACGCATGACCCGTATGTACGAGTGTTGGTGGATGCGAAGGTCACTGGTCGGAGCCCCATCCATGAGATCTTTCCAGTCGTGGTCCGCGCGCGGACTCTGGAAGTGCTCCCGGCGGACTGCTTCTTCGGCCGGCCGATGTACGACCGGGACGAGCTCCAGGTCGGACAACAGCTCGCGTCGCTGCCACAGAAGACACTTACCGGGGCGCTTGACGCCGTCGCCGATGTTTCTTTGGCGAAGGTCGCCCGGCTTTCGGAAGAGGCTCGCAAGGGCAGCCAAGCGAAGGTCGCCGAAGAGGAGGCGGAGCTCAGGTCGTACTATAAGTCGGAGATCAGAGACAGCCCGGAGAACATCGAGGCGCTCGAACGAACCCTCGAGCTAAAGGTGCAGCAGCTCCGCTCCCGGCACGTGGTTGAAACGACGATTAGGCCGATCTCCATCTCCGTGGTCCACAACCCGGTCGTTCGGCTACACGCGACCTTCACCGATGAGCGCGACCGGGAGTACGTGGTGGAGCTGCCGACGATCCCAGGCCGCCCCGAAGTCCCCGACGACGCGGTGATATGCGGCCACGCCAAAGCACCACTCGCCATCGCCCAGGGGGAGGGCCTCTGCTGCACCAACTGCGTGCATGCGTGCAGACATTGTCAGAGCTGGGTCCGTGCGGGAGCCTGCGAGGTCTGCGTTCAAGAGAGCTCGTTCACTTGCCCGGCTTGCGCCGTTCCCTGCGCCGAGGGCACCGCATGTGTTCAACACGTCTATGTCTGCGCTTCGGGCGAACGCCGACGAGTCGGGGCTGAGCAACCCTGCAGCGTATGCGGGGCAATGACCTGTCCGGAGGAGGCCCACCGCCGTACTTGCGACGTCTGCGCCACGCTCGCCTGCACCGCCTGCGCGGCGGAAGACTACGTTCTCTGTTCCACTTGCGGCGCTGACCTCTGTGCCGCCCACGTCATCCGTCACCCCGACGGAGCGGCACTCTGCAGCGACTGTTCATGGACGTGCGCTGCTGATGGTGGCATCCGGCGCAATGCCGAATTGTCGGCTTGCGGCTTTGAACCAGAGAGCCACAACTGGTTCTGCTCCGACCACCTGCGCCCGCTCGCCTGTGTCCACGGCCCAGTCTGTGAAACCCACCACGTCGTCACAGAGGTGGGGTTCGAGTCCGTCTGCCCAGGGTGCGTGGAGAGTTGCACCGAGTGCGCCCGCACCACCAGCGCCATGGCTGCTGCGCGTTGTTCGGTACGGCCGTGCGACGCGATTCTTTGCCAAGAGCACGCCACGAACTGCACCGCCTGCGGCAGCCCGACTTGTTCTGTTCACCGAGGGACCGGCCAGGTAGGTGCGAGCGTCTGCCGCCGCTGCGGGGTGGCCTGCAATGCTTGCGAAGGCGCGACATTGTGGTTGGCCAAGGAACGAGCGGCCTGCCAGTACTGCCTCGCTTCCCCGTTTGAGGACTCGACCGACACCGCCCATCCAACACGCGGCGCCGCTCTCGGGCAGCCGCCGGTCGCGATGACCGGCGGCGCTGCGAACGGAGGTGCTCGAGACACTTCGACGTTCTGCAACAACCACCTCACTTCGCTCTCCTGTGGCCATAGCGCCGCGTGCCCGGCCCATCTCGTCGTCACGGAGGTCGAGGGGTTGCCCGTGTGCCGGTCGTGCGCCTTGCGGTGTGTTGAGTGCGCTCGGCTCACCAGCGTTCACGTCGCGAGCACATGTTCGGCCGCTGGATGTAAGGCGCGACTCTGTGCCATTGACGCGAACCCTTGCACTGGCTGCGGCGGGGTCACTTGTCCAGAGCACCGGCTCCGCGACTCCGTGGGGCAGCCACTGTGCTTCGAGTGTGGCAGAACGTGCGCCACCTGCGGTGATAAAGTGGCCTTTCCCGCATCCGCTCGAGGGCGATGCTCGTTCTGCGATCCGCCAGCACTCGTCGGCTCCGCCTTGCGGCTGGCACGGCCCGTGGACGCCGTGGGCTCCGCGCTTCAGCCGGATGGTCTGTCGTACTGCCTACCTCACCTGACCACCCTCGCGTGCCTGCATGGCAAGGCGTGTTCGAAGCACCACGTTGTGACCGATCTTCAGGGATCAGCTTGTTGCGCCGCATGTGTCGTCCGGTGCGATGAGTGTTCCAGGACGACGGAGCGGACTCAGGCCCGCTCCTGCGAGGTCGGGTCGTGTCGCACGGCGCTGTGCCAGGACCACGCGGTCGTGTGTTCAGGGTGTCGGCGCCCGGCGTGTTCTGCACACCGGGGCCAATCGTCCGACGGAAAGGTGCTTTGCTCCGACTGCGGTCAACCTTGCTCTGCATGCGGCGACGGCGTGTTCTGGGATTCGAACCACCGCCGATCGTGCGCAATCTGCGACAGTAAGGCCCTCAAGAGTCCAGTGGGGCCGGCAACCCTGCGTGCTGAACCGAGAGCCCGGGCCAATTGGCTTTGCCATGCACATCAAGTGGTCTTGGACTGCCCTCACGGACCCGCCTGTGCTCCCCACGCACACCCCGTGCAGGTGGGCTTGTTGCCCGTCTGCGCGACCTGCGTGGTCGGTTGTGACGAGTGCGGGCGGACGTGTAGTCGGGGCCGATCCTCAACGTGCAACATCCCCTCCTGCAGTAGGATCGCTTGCGCCGACCATGAACGACGCTGCTCGCACTGCGGAGGCAGGCCCTGCTCCACGCACCTCGGTCGCGACCCGAGTGGCCTCTTGCTCTGCTTTGATTGCGGCGCGGCGTGCGCGAGTTGTGGCGACGGGGTCCTACGACTCGACGATGAGAGGCGGTCGTGCCGCGAGTGCACCGCTGTGATCTGCATGGACCACTCGATCGGCTGTGCGTCCTGCAACCAGGACCTGTGCACGACTTGCGCGATCAAGAGCCCCTTTCATCTCGGGAGCTACTGCGCCGAACACCTCGGAGCATGCCGCTGCTGCGGGACCTCCGCCGTCCTCCAGGGTTGGCCGCACGAGCTCTGTGAGCTGTGCTCGGTCTTCGTCAACCAGCCGCCGGATCCTCCCCTCCCTTTCGATGAGACCCTGCTTCAGCCCTTCTTGGACGCACATGCTGGGTGGCGAAAGACGAAGGCCCAGCTGCGCTGGTCGGTGGGCGAACGTTACGTGCTGGTGTGGGTGAAAACAGCCATCTTGGGGACCAGTAAGTTCGGCTCCTTTGACCTTGAGGGCCACCCCGTAGACGTGTGCCGCCCTACGCCGCAAAAGGAGTGGATTCGGTGATAGCCAATGGCGAACAGAGTGACGAGTTCACCTTCAGCGTCGGCGGCGGCTTCGAGATGCACCGGCTCCTGAACGAGCGAGACCTCTATAACCAACTGCACAGCCTCCTCGGGCTCTCCGCCCTGCTCGACTTCAGCCTCCATAGCGACAGCCTCACGGTCGTCCTTCGTCGGCCTCCGGGGACGGCCCTCGATGTCCTCGTCCCAGATCCGGCCACACGTGAACGGGTCCTTCAGCACTTGATTCTTGTTGAGCGTCACCTCCCGCAGGCGTTCCGATATCTCCGGCCTTCTCAGGTGTTTGCGCGGGCTGGTGGCGAGATCGATCTCCACGGTGCGATCTTGGGTTGGCACGGATCCGAACCCGACTTGGCCTCACAGTCCTCGTTATGGCTTGACGCTTTCGTTCACGACTCTGGCGAGCCTCTCGTGCTCAGCGGCTTCGTCGAGCTGCGGGCGGTGGTTGCACCAGACCGGCAAGGTTCGGCGGACGACCTCTCCGCCCGGGTCCAGCGGCTTCGGCGTCAGGCGAGGGGTCTCGTCGCCACGCGACCGGATCAGGCGACCCACCTCCTGATCGACGCACTACAGATCAGGCCTGACCACGACCTACTGGTCCTCGCGTTGGACGCGGCGATGCGAGCCAGGTCGGCCGAGCTCTTCGACCAGGCGCTGGCCGCTGGGGGCTCGACCGCAGCGCTCAGCGCCCCGCTGGCATGGCGCGCGCTCCAAGCCGGGGATCTCGTGCAAGCCGAGGCGTTCGCCCGCGCCGGGATCAGCACCGACGCAGAACGCGCGTTGGAGGTCCTCCTTGACGTGATCATCAGGAGGGGCGAGCTTCGAGAGGCTGGAGAGGTCGCAGTCGATCTGTTGCTTCGTTACTCCAGCCTGGAGCGTCTCCGCAAGGGTCTGTGGATCGCTCATAAGACCCGGGAGGACTCGCTCGCTCGCAGGATCTTCTCGGCCTACACGCTCCCTGTGGAAGACGCGACGTGCCTGCTCTTTCGGGCGGAGCTCGAGCTGAGGGAGGGTGATCCTCGGCGCGCGTTCGGGACGCTCCTGACGCTCAGTCAAGAAGGCGTAGAAGTGACCGAGCAGGTCGCTCGACGTGCAGTTGATGTGGCCGAACAGGCCACGCTAATGCGCCAGACCGGGGAGCGGACCGAACGGATTCTGCCGTTGCTGGTCTCGCTCCGAGATCGGGTCCCGGAGTCCCAAGCGCTGACGATCGCGGAGGTCTTCTACTGCCTCGGTGGCAATCTACACGCGCGCGCCGCGGGGTTACTTCCGCTGTTGAGCGAAGGCGGGCCGAAGTGGCACATGCAGTCGTTGTTGGCGTTCAGAGATGGGGACTACACTACGGCTCTCGAGCAAGGGGCGGCGGCGCTGGATGCCGGGATAGATGATCCGGACCTCGCCTCGACCCTGGCGGAGGCGTGTCGACTGTGCCGCAGTCGCCCCGCGCTCGCGAAGATTACGGCGCTGGCGACGCCCATCATCCGAACCTTCCGCACTGTGGCGGAGAAGTTCGACGAGGTACGGAAGGAGCTTGGCCGTGGCTGAACCTGACTCCCTGCTGCTCGGTGACATCGTGCTCCCTTCAGCGTCTCGACATCGCCGGATCGTGGCTCCGTTTTCGCTCGACACCGTGGACCTGCTGACGCACGTCTTCGTCTGCGGAGCCACCGGGTCCGGTAAGACCGTTCTCGGGAAGGCCATCGTAGAAGAGGCGGCGGTTCAAGGGATCCCCGCTCTCATCGTAGACCTGAAAGGCGACCTCTCATCGCTTGCGTTGCCCGGGGCTCCCCTTCTGTCGGGTCGTGCCGACGGGCTCGCGCCGTTCCTTGGAGACGAGGTGCAGGACAATGTCACTCGGTTCCGAGAGGCAACGGAGTCGGAGCCGGGATATGCCGCACGCTGTCATCGTTTCGCCGAACGGGTGGCCGTCGAGGTCTATACGCCGAAGTCCGTGCTTGGCCGGCCGATCGCGCTCGCGTCTTTCCCCTATTTCGACAAGAGACGCGATGAGTGTGATCCGCAGGAACGAGAAGATTATGAACAGCTACTCCATGCTTTCGTGGACTCCTTCCTCGCTCGGTTGACCGGCACCGACAGGCCCACTGACAAGTCCCGCAACGAACGGACCTTCCTCGTGACGCTGCTGAACGACGCTTGGGAACGAGGGGAGAGCTACGAAGGCGAAGCGGGGCTAGAGCGACTGGTTCAGCAGGTCTTCGCGCCGGGGTTCAAGCGAGTGGGCGCTCTGCCGGTCGACCTCCATCTGAACGAGACCGCGCGCGCGAAGCTCGCCCGAACCATCAACAACCAGCTCGTTGGGATGGAGCGGTCCTGGTTTGCTGGCGAGCCCTTCGATCTCAGCCGCATGTTGACGCGCCAAGATGGCAGGACTCCGGTCATCGTGTTGAACGTGAGCCATCTCGACGCGTTCTCAGATCGGGCGTTCGTGGTCGCGCAGGCCTGCTACGCGATCCACCGTTGGATGCGGCGGCAAGGGGGCAGCTCAAAGCCTCGCCTGCTGTTCTTCCTCGACGAGATTGGCGCCGCGGGCATGCGCGAATCGTTCTACCCAAGCCACCCTTACAATCCTCCGTCCAAGGGCCCCCTGAACCTGGTCCTGCGGCAAGGAAGAGCTTTCGGCGTCTGCTGCCTCCTCGCGACGCAGAACGTGATTGGCATTGATCACCAAGGGTTAGCGAACTGTCAGACATGGATCGTCGGTCCGTTGAATTCGGGTAAGGAGCGGGCCCGAGTTCAGGAGTCGATAGGCCAGGACTCGACGTCGGCGCTGACGCGGGAGCTGGCGTCGCTCCAACACGGTGAGTTCGTCGCTCGCACCAAGAACGGGGAGACGCAGCGCTTCCATGAGAGGTGTCTCTATTCGGTCCACCGCCTTCTGGACCCGGCCCAAGTGCAGCTGCTTACACGGCACGGCGCTCCCCCGACCAGCAGCCTATCCGGGCCAGTGACTGCCCCGCAGGTCCGGTCTGCGACTGACCAGCCGCGACCTCCCCGGCCCAGCGCGTCTGAGCTCATACGGGCGGCGCACGAAGCTCGTGCCCGTGATCCTAAGTGGGACGACACCCTCCGCAACGTAGAGCCATTCGACGAGGAGACGCGGACGGTGGCTCCAAGGTCGAGCTGGACTGTGGGTGGGGCCGAAGGGGCCTGTTTGACGATGACGGTCGGCCACACCTACACGATCGGCCGCCACCCGGACTGCGATCTCGTCATCGCGAACCCGACGGTGTCGCGTCGCCACCTCGAGCTCGACGTGACCACCTTCGGCGTTCATCTGCGCACGGACGCGAGCGTCAAGAACCGCCCGCTCGTCGATGGTCGCGAGCTCCCTTTCCACGAGACGCTGCTAGTGACCAAGTCCGCAGTCGGCTTGACCCTGGGCGACGTTACCCTCTTGTTGGAGCTGGTCCCAGGCGGGCTGAAGTGAGTCATCCCTTGCGAGCGCTGAGCCGGTCCGCACTCCGATGGCTTGCTGGCGACTTGGGGTCCGGCCCAGTCACCACCCCATTCACGCGAGCGAGGCTCGCGCCCATGGCTCGGAGGAGCACCTCACTGCTTCCGCTGCGGCCTTCATCGAACTCGAAGCTGATGGTATGGCCCCGCGCAACATAGCCCAGGCGTTAATGCTGCTGGTGGAAGAACTGGAGTCCAGCCAGCGTATGGACGATCGGATCGAGCTCGTTTTCGCCCCCTGAGCTCGACACCATCGACGCCCGGGATACCTCTATGGTGGTACGGGGGCTCTTCTGGCGCGCTGTGAACACCGTCCTCAACTCCACCTTTGGTGTGGACGAGAAGAAGAAGGCGGAGACTCTCTTCGGCGAGCTCGCTACGAAGATGGACGCGCTACCCGAGCTCCATGTGAGACTCTTCGCGAATATCCCCCGCCCTTCGAACTCCTCGTACCCCGAGACGGTTCTGACCACGAAGTCGCCCTGGCCGTTGCCGTTGAAGTCGCCGACGCCGGTCGCGTCGCGCTCTATGGAGGACACGCCGCCGCACGGGTCGCTGAACTTCAGGTCGACGTAGGGGTAGATGCCGTCGCCGATGCCGGTTGTCGTGCCTCTGTGGTCGAAGCGGGCGTAGAGCTTGTCGAGGTCGTTCTTGTTTCGGTAGGCGATCGCGATGGGCTCTACCGATCCGAAGGCCGCCGTTGGGTCGTCGGTGAGACCCACGGCGCGAGGCCCGAGAGCGCGGCGTTCCAGCAGTCGTGTGTGTAGAAGCCGTTTCCTGCAGCCGGGGCATGGACAAGCGCAGCGACGAGGATAGTGCTTCCGAACCACCTGGGCAGCATAGTCGGAGCTCGCAGGCGGGTCCAGGGGCCGGGGTGGGTCTCTTGGGGCCTTGGCCGCTCACCGGAATTGACCCGGGGTCTGCTCACTTCCGGTGATCCACTCTGCACGTGACCGCATCGCGTCTCGCCGCTCACGTAGTCCTGGGCGTGGACCTGCATTGTTGGGGTGGCCGGGAGCCCCGCCGTGA
>SXGT01891915.1_pt1 | contig 12466 bp, 13 predicted proteins | sample 3176221 | NCBI WGS metagenome assembly SXGT01 (sample SAMN11356862, study PRJNA531348) | freshwater metagenome | isolation source: freshwater sample F1-120 | place: China: Fuxian Lake, Yuxi | collected 2017-12-25
ATAATTTATCGCTCAGTCGCCAGCCGTCATCTTTCGTTACCAGTCCCATTTCCGTCTCCCCTCACGATTGTGATGGGAGCTTTATCGGCAGAAATGCTTCCTACTGAAATAGGTTCTAAACTTACTTCGAGTGACAAGTCAGGCACACCCCGCTGGCGGTGTTTGGCTTGCGCATAAACGTGGCATTGAACAAGGATCCGCTGGTGGTAACTCCGTGCGGGTCGTGGCAGGAACCGCACTCCACTGTCGGCCCGCTACCGGTGTCGTAAAGGCGAATCTCGCCCTTGTCCATGCGACCGTTGCTGTTGTCGTCGAAAAATTGGGCCCCTGCTAAGGTACCAGTGGGTGTATTCCATTCGGTACCTGTGCCGGTGCTGGCGGGGAATGCAATGCCGACCGGGTGGTCGTTGCCCAGATCGGTACCGATCGCGGCGACGGTGAAGTCGGCAGCACCAGCGCGGTAAATTTCAACACCTGGCGCATGGCAGGCAAGGCAATTATCGTTTCCTTGTTTCAGCCCCAAATGTACTGTCGCGTCCAGGCCGCTGGGATTGTTCCACGAGTTGTTGAGGAATGCATTGTTCGGCGTTGCACTGTAACGTCCGGAACCCGGCATGTTCATGATCGCGTCCACCGCCTGCTGGCCATCATGACAGGACAGGCATACCAGCGAGGCGGCTCCCGGCTGGACTATTGACTGGGTCAGGGAATTGGAACTGTAGAGCGTATAGGTCGTGCTTGGAATCGATCTATTCCACAGTGGTGCTGCAACGTTGGCGTTCGCGCCGTGTGGCGTATGGCAGTAGACGCAGATCTCCGCGTAATCATTTCGATACGAATCCATGATGGCACCGCTGGGGCCGCCGGCGGCCTGTCGTTGTGTCAGGTTGTGTCGCGTATTCCGGATGCTCGACTGATTGGAAAACTTGGATGTCAGGTCAACGTCAGCCAGGCCCTCGCCTCCTGGAAACACCAATGCCATCAGGCAGGCAAACAGAAACACTCGGCCGGAGGGGCGTGAGCGGAAACCGGACCGGCCGGATCCAGTGATGAGACTCATGGTTTTTTGCATGCTTATTCTCCCGCTTTCGTCCAAGTCTTTCAATCCGGGATTTTCTGCTCTGTCGCCGGTAACCGTCGCGACTCATTGTTGCCAAGCCAGCGAAACACGTCAATCTTCTTGAAATAATGATCCATCACGTACAAGCGCCGGGTTTCGTCGACCGCGATTCCGGCAATCAGGGCATAGTTGCCCGGTCCCGGTTCGCGGCTGAGCCTGCCCAGGGGCATCAACAGTTTCCCGTCCGGAGTGAAAATCTGGACGTTGTTGAAACCGGAGTCGGAAACATAAACATTCCCATCCGAGTCGAGAGCTATTGCCCGGGGACGGGAAAACCGCCCCAACTCCGCTCCCGGTCCACCGAACTGGAATTTGAATGCGCCTTTGGAGTCGAACGCCTGTATCCGGAAATTCCCGGAATCGACGACATAGAGGGTGCCATCAGTCGCGACGGCCGCTGCCAAGAGAATGTTGAACTGTCCGGCGCCCCTGCCCCGCGGACCAAGTATGAAGCGCACTTCTCCTTCAGGATTCAGGGCAACCACCTTGTGATCATCCTCCTCCACGTTGCCGCGATCCACTACATAGATGGTTTCGCCATTGCCCTGGACGGCGAGTCCGACCGGGTTCGTGAAGCCATTGCTCAAGTCGATCGAATAGACGAACAGTCCCATGGCATCGAAGATCATCACCTTTTTTAACAGTGGATCGAGAACATAGACCTTTCCCTCATCATCTAAGGCCAGGGCTTGGGGTCGCTGGAGAGCATTCGGTACGCGCAGGCCGAAGCGAAACAGCTTTTTGCGCGCGGCGTCGAATACCGTTATAGCTTTTGTCGCCGGTTCGGCCACATAAACACGTCCGCTACGGCTGACAATTGCGGAAGGCTTATGGATTACCGTCGCATCGCTCGCCTTGCTGATTTCGGGCTGACCGCGTATCGCCCTCTGCCATCGCGCCTCCGTACTATTATTTTCCACCGTAATATCGGCGAGCGACTGGAGAAGCGTCTCGAACTCGAAGCGTGGCTGGTCCGGAGGCCGGGGCCAGACCAAGTTCTGAGGCGCTGAAGCGGTCTGCTGCGACTTCGGGGCCGCCGGCGCACAGGCGCATAGTCCGATGACGACGGGAAGCAAGCCCAGCCAATACCGAATTCCGGCCGCATCGATCCACGCCGCGCGCGCAATACTCACCACTCCCGGATGCCTTTCATGAACCTTCCCCTCAATGTTGTATTCCCCGGCAGTCAATATTCCTTTAGGAATAGACCAAGATCGAGTCAATTTGTGATGGGACTATACGGGGAGCCCATAGCCGAATCAAGGTCGATGTGTCGCAAACCCGCATGGCAACTGGATTTATGGGACTTTAGTCCGGGGGACTTTAGTCTGAGTTTTCTGCCTGGCGCAGGTTACAGGGGGCAATGCGCTGATCGAACTCGATCTCTTGGGTGGTGGCAGTTTCTTCATCGTTCGCCGCAAAAGTCGGCGCTGGCGCGACGGCGGCTGGCACCAGCGCCGCCCGCCGCGGCCCGCTAGTCAGCGTGGTAAAATTTTGCATGCTCGAAATCACCCTCACCGTGACGCGGCACACACGGCAAGCTGCCCCGACCGTTGCTGCCTTCCTGGAGCGTGAAAGCTTTGCCGGCAAGCGGCTCGCGGTCGAGCTACCGCCAGCCCGACTTCGCCTTTCAGCGGCATGATCGCATCCTGACGCCAGATGCGCCAGATGCACCGGATGTTGGTGAGCACCCTGCTGGCGATGGCTTTCGTTGCCCATGCCGAAGATGCGAGGATTGAATCGGAAGCGACTTCTCTAGAAGCACCACCAAGCGTCGAAGCCCCTCGGGTACCAAGCGAGTATGCGTTTGATCGCCCCGAGCTGCTTGCAGACCAGCTTGTCTGGGGTGTTGTTCATGGTGCGCGCCTGCTGGCGCTGGCGTGTGCGAAGACTGGGCATGGCGCGGCTGCGGAAGCCTGGGTGAACTGGCGTGAGCGCGAGGCGGTGCCGATGGCCACCATGAATGAGCGGCTTGGCCTGCATTACTTTCAACGCGGCGATGTGCCGCTCGATGCACTGGTGCTGGCGATGGGTCTGAAACCTGCCCTGGATCTTCCGCCGGCCACGCTCGACCCGGCCTGCGCCACGCTGGCGGAGGCCCTGGCACAACCGCGTTATGACCTGATACGGCGACGCGAGGCGTTCCTTAAACGCGATGCGGTGACGGACGGCAGGCAGAACTTACTTAACGAGAAAATACCAGAGCCATTACCGGCACAGAAAATGGAAATCGTTGAGACAGTTGTCGAAGAGCGCGTTCCCGAGACTTGGGAAATCCGTCTGGGGGGTTACCGTGAAGCTTGGCGCGTCCGCAATCTGGTGTCGAAAATCAATGAACTGCAGTTGCCGACTTTTACCGCTGTGGTTCAACTCGCAGGGGGAGAACGGACGCGGTTACGGGTCGGACCATTGCTTACCCGCGAAGACGCCGAGCAGGCTAGAAAAAGAATTCGTGCGATCGGACTGGATGGCCCGATCGCCTCATCACGGGAGAATTGATGCGGTGTAGCCGAATCGCAACGCTCACATCGAACGGGCACGATGGGTTATGGGAACAACTGATGATAAAAACGATAGCCGTTACGCCCATCCTGCTTGGCGCGGTACATGGCTTGATCGGCATTCTGGAGTAGGACATCCAGCGAGTGATGGTCGTCCGGGTAAATGCTGATGCCGATGCTGGGGGTGACCGGATATTCGTGGTCAACAATCAGGAATCGGGTGCTGAATGCGTCCAATATCTTCTCCGCGACACGCGCCACGCTATCCATGTCATGCACATCGGGCAGCAGGATGGCAAATTCGTCGCCACCGATTCGGGCCACCGTATCGTGTGCTCGAACGCAGCGAACCAAGCGCTGAGCAACTTCGACAAGCAACACGTCGCCTCCTTGATGCCCCTCTGTATCGTTGACCTCTTTGAAATGGTCCAGATCGATATACAGCAGGGCTACTTTGGTGCCTGCGCGCAAGGCATGTGAAACGGCTTTATCGAGATGTTCATGGAGGAATGAGCGGTTGGGGAGACCCGTCAGCGCATCGTAGTGGGCCAGTCGGTCGAGCTTTTCTTCAATCGATTTACGCTCGGAAATATCGTAAAACATTCCACAATAGTGCGTAATACAGTCCGCTTCGTCACGTACTGAGCTGATCGATAGATACTTCGGATAGATACTGCCATCCTTGCGTCGATCCCAGATATCGCCATGCCAGTGGCCTTCGGTGACGAGGTTTCGCCACATGGCGGCGTAAAACTCGTCACTGTGGCGTCCTGATTGCAGCACACGGGGATTGCAACCGATGACTTCATTGGCGGGATATCCCGTCAATCGGGTAAAGGCATGATTGACTGAAATAATGGTGGCCTGTGGGTCGGTGATGACCATCGCTTGATCGGTGGCATCGAAGACGCGATGTGTCAGCCGCAATTGTTCCTCGGTCGCCCGCTTAGATGTGACATCTTCACCAATCAGGATTGCTCCTTTAATCTGGCCGGAAAAATTCCGCAAGGTAATCGAATGCCAGGCGACGATGACCGTACGGACATCTGCGGTTATCCAGCAAGTTTCAAACTCCATTGGAAAATCAGCCGCTTGAATATCATTTGGATACAACTGGTGGCGCATGTCGTTACATTGGGAGCAGGCACAAATCTCAAACAGTTTGTTGTAGGTGAGGTCGGTTTCATTCAAGCCGAGAAGTGTGGTGAGCGGTTTGTTGTGGTACAGAATGCGCCCGGAAAGATCCAGTGCAACGGCTGCCAGGCGGGTGCGTTGCAAAAGATCAATCATTCGTTGATCGGCCAGATTCATATCCAGCTCGCCTTGCTCTAGCGGGGTAATGTCGAGACAAAAGCCGATATAGCCACTTGCCGATGAGGTAGGGCTTGCTTGCGGCATAGCTTCCATGGCCAGCCAGCAGACAAAACCATCATGTCGCTGCAAACGGAATTTGATTCGAAATGCCTGCCCTTCACGGGCGGCGTGGGCAAATGTATTGCGTACGCGGGCAACGTCGGCGTCCGCTACACAGTGAAGCCAGCCCTCGTCCAGTTCGTCAGCGAGTGAGCGTCCGGTAAAGCGGGTCCAGGAGGGGCTGACAAAAACCATTTTTCCGCTGGCATCGGCCATCCAGAGCAGAATTTTGCTGGGGTGAGTCAAAATCTTGAAATGCTCGTCAGATTCCCACTGTAACGCCAGCTCAAATAGCGACGCATCGCTCATTGTGGAGCTTCTCCTGTTTAAGTTATTGTTTTAATATTAAATATGTGATTTTTCGGTGTCTGAGTGAATCGGGATAAAGGATAGGCAATTCAACGCGACATACGTGAGTGTCTTCTATCTTGACCACCGCAGTCAATCACCGATTTCGCGCCAGGCAGTCCAAGCGTCGCCAAAAAACCTTGCGCAGCGCGTCCTTGCGCTGCGTGTAGCCAAGAGGAGCCGCTGGCAGCGACTTTCCGGGCTGCGGTGGCCCACGTGCCGGGGCAATTCTTGGCGGTTGGGTAGCCTCGGTTGCGCAGAACCGTTTTTCCTTTATCCTTGTGCTGAAAAGAGAAAAGAGGAAACTGACATATGCAGCCCATTACTTGGACCCCGGAATATGAAGTCGGCCTTGAAGAGGTCGACTCGCAGCATCGCAGCATCATCGAAAAAATCAATGCACTCTCGTCCGGCGACGGCACCGAGCAAAATGACAGCGTCGCCTTACGTCTGCTTGAAGAGCTTTCAGACTACGTTCGTCACCACTTCAAGACCGAAGAAGCCTTGATGGTGCGCGGTGGCTGCGACCATGACTTTGAAGTCCGACATCGCAGTGAGCATGCCTACTACCGGGGCGTGCTGCGCGACTTCATGAATGATTACATCGATGGCCGCAGCCGCATCACGTCCTCATTCCTTGAGTATCTGGTGCATTGGTTACTGCATCACATTGTCAGCACAGACAGGGAAATGGTGGCCCATCTCAAGTCCGTGCATCCGGATCATCCAGAGCGGGTTTCCGCCCGATCACTGCAGACGATAGCCTCGGAACTCAGCGCCGCCGAGCGCCAGTTGCTCTTCGAACTGCACCATGCCAACACCCAACTGGAAGAACGCGTCGGCGGCTACGAAAAAGAGATTGCCGAACTGCGCACCCAACTGGAATACATGCAGCAGCGCATGGCTACCCTGGTGGCTGGGCGTGAGAAAGAGATGGACAATTTACCCTGACCCCTTTCATTCGCAGACGAAACCCGGACAAACTTGTGGAAGCACAAGGCCAGCTGGCAATACGGGCCAACCACGGCCCGGCAAAAACTAGCTGACCTTGAACTGACTGATCAGCCCCTGCAACTGGGAAACCATGGTAGCCAGTTCCGCTACGGCCGCTTCGGTACTCTTCATGTCGTCTGCAGTTGCGTCCGCCATGGCGTCAATTGCGGTAATACTGGAGACGATTTGATCGGTTTCGACATTCTGCATCATGGCATGCATGGCGATCTGCGTATTCATGTCGCTGATCGTGGCAACTGACCGCGTAATTTTCTCCAGAGATACGCCAGCCCGCTCAGCCTGACTGACACTATTCTCAACCTTGTTCCGCCCCGATTCCATCACCCGCGCAGCATCAACTGCCTTGTTCTGCAGCTTGCTGATCATCGACTGAATTTGCGAGGTTGCATCCTGCGTGCTTTGCGCCAGTTTGCGCACTTCATCCGCAACGACAGCAAACCCGCGCCCCGGCTCTCCGGCACGCGCAGCCTCAATGGCCGCGTTCAACGCCAACAGGTTGGTCTGATCAGCGATGCCACGAATCGTTTCAAGGATGGTGCCAATATTATGGCTGTCCTTTTCAAGATCGTGAATCACCTCAGCCGCACGCACCACCTCGGTAGCCACGGTATTGATCGACTCGATCGTCTCGACAACAACAATCTGGCCCGCATTGGCTTCCTGATCTGCTGAAGCAGCGGCACCCGCCGCACTTTCGGCCCCCTGGTTAATCTCGGCCGCCCGACTAACCAATCCCTGGACAGACTGCGCCACAGTCTCTGCCTCGCCAATCTGGTTTTGCACACTTTGCGAGGTATGTTGCGCAAACCCCTGCAGAGTGAGCGTCGAAGCTTGCAAACGCTCTGCCGATTGAGATACCTGCAGGAAGGCCGTCTGGATTTTCGATGCGAACTGATTGAAGCATTCAGCAAGTGCCTTGATTTCATTTGCCCCCGACACGTTTAAACGCTTGGTCAGATCCCCCTCACCATGGGCGATATCGCGCATGGCCTCGATCGTTTCAAACAGAGGACGGGTAATTGATCCCGCCAGCAGGCTGGCCACGGCGATGAGCAGCAATCCAACGACCGCCACAACCCCATAGCTCTTGAACTCATGGGCATGCTCGGTCTCCTTGACACTGTCGATGTAGATACCCGAGCCAACCACCCAACCCCACGGCGCGAATTTCTTGACGAAGGAAAGCTTCGGGAACAGTTCGTCCGTCGTACCACCACCCGCCTTTGGCTTGGGCCAGTTATAGGTGACATAACCCTGCTCACCCTTATTGACGACATCATTGAACGCCACGAAAAGGTTTTTCTTTCCGTCAGTCTTGATTACCTTGCCGTTCAGACCAACCTGCTCGCTCGTCGCACAATTGAACTTGTCGGAATCGAGAACTTTGCCATCCAGTGCCGGCACGGTTGGATGCGTCACCATCTTGGGAATGGGCCCGCCAAGATCGTTGATCCAGAAATATTCCTTTTCGTCGTAGCGCAAAGACTTTAACGCGGCGATCGCTGCAGCCTGGGCAGCAGACTGATCCATCGCCCCGGACTGCTGCAAGCCATGAAAGTGGCTGACCATACTATGGGCTACCTCGACCAGTTGCCGTGTCTTGAGCAACTTTTCCTTCATCATCGTTTCGCCGACTGACTCGACATTCACAATACTCATGCCGATCATCGCCAGAATGAAAATGGCCACCATCCCCCAAATCCTGCCACGGATGCTCATGCGTCCCACGGGTGTGTTCATCGCCAACCTCCTCCAGATTTCGCGCACTCAGTTCTTATATTGCTGCAACACGAGCATTGGCCTCTTCGCGCCATTACAATTATCTATGCTCGCCTTGGCTGATATTATCTTATCCACAAGGAGTACGTGGATATTTGCAATCTTTATTGTCAATCATACACGCCTGTCCCGCAGTACCCTGCTAAAGTAATACAGGGCGCAGTCAGGTTGACTGCAACTCGTAACACAATTATCAACGAGGAGGGGTTCATGAATTTCGACGATGCAATTGCTGCGCACATCAAATGGAAAGTCCGGCTGAGCCAGTTTATTGACGGCACGAGCACCGAGCAACTCAAAAGCGACACGATCTGCAAAGACAATCTGTGCGATCTGGGTAAATGGATTTATGGTGACGGCACCAAGTACAAGTCGCTGGCTCACTACAAAGATCTGGTGAGCAAGCACGCCAATTTCCATCGCTGTGCCGGCGACGTGGTAAAAAAGGTTGAGACGAATGATCGCCCCGGTGCCAAGGCCGCGCTGGGTGGCGCTTTTGCCGCTGCGTCGAAAGAAACCGTCGCGGCAATCATGGAACTGAAAAAAGAAGCAAAGTAAGCACGTTTCGACTTCTCCACTCCCGGGGCGCCCCGCTTGAGGCGCCCCGCGCTTTTACAGCACCGCGGTTACAGCACCTTCAATGCCGCCGCGTAATCCGGCTCGTCAGCAATCTCCGGCACGAGTTGGCTATGCAGCACCTTGTTGTTTTCGTCGAGAACCACGACGGCACGAGCCGTCAGGCCGAGCAGCGGGCCTTCGGCCATCGCTACGCCCCAGGCTTTCATGAACTCGGGGTTACGGAAGGTCGACAAGTGCGCGACATTCTTCAGTCCCTCAACCGAGCAGAAACGGCCGGCCGCGAACGGTAGGTCGGCAGACACGACCAGCACGACAGCATTGTTCAGGCTGGCCGCCTTTTCATTGAACTTGCGCGTTGAGGTGGCACAGGTGGGCGTATCCAGGCTCGGCACGATGTTCAGCACCTTGCGCTTGCCAGCATAGTTGGCGAGGGTGACATCGGCCAGTTCGCCGTTGGTGAGCGTCAGGGCCGGGGCGGCACTGCCCACGGCAGGCAGGCTGCCATCGACTTTGAAAGGATTGCCCTGCAGGGTTACGGTAGTCATTGTAATTCTCCAGTGGTGATGAATTGTTTGAGTCGCGGCAAGGCCGCAAATGCATTATGACTTGTCGCTGTCGCGACCTCGGCCAGCGACAAGGATCGCAATTCTGCCAGCGTTTCAGCAATTGGCACGAGGTCTGCTGGAGTATTTCTGCCGCCTGATTTCCAGGCCGGGGGAATGTCGGGCGCATCCGTTTCCAGCACGATGGATTCGAGCGGCAAGCCGCTTGCCAGTTCGCGAATGCGCTTTGAACCGGGGTAAGTCATCGCTCCACCAAAACCAAGCTTGAACCCCAGCTTGATGAAGGCATCGGCCTGCTCTCGGCTGCCGTTGAAGGCGTGGACAATCCCGCCGGAAACGCGCGCCTGGCGCAGCAATTTGAGAATCGGATCGATGGCCTTGCGCACATGCAGCAGCACGGGCAGATCGAATTCGCACGCGATCTTCAGTTGCTCGACGAAATAGAAATCCTGCAAGGCTTCATCGCGCGGCTCGATGTGACGGTCGAGCCCGATCTCGCCCACCGCTACCGCCAGCTCACGCCGCAGCGTTTCGCGCAGGGCATCGAGGTCGTCCGGGCGGGCGCGATCGACATACATCGGATGAATCCCGTAGGCGGGCGCGCAGCCAGGATACTCGCGGCAGACGCTGGCGACAGCGCCAAAATTCGCCCGCTCCACGGCAGGAATCACCATCAATGCCGTCCTGCCAGCGCCGACTTTTGCTGCGGCGACCAGTGCATCGCGATCAAGATCGAATTCCGCTGCATCGAGGTGGCAGTGGGTGTCGATCAGGTAAGGAATCAGGGCTTTTTCTTCCACGGCACTGTCGTCAGGCCGAGACTCTTCCAGACCTGCATGCCGCCGCGATACCACTTGAGCTTTTGGGCGGGATAGCCCAACGCCAGCAACTGCTTGATATTGGTCGGCGACTGACCGCACCAAGGACCATTGCAATAGAAAACCAGGGTCTTGGCGTTCTCGAAATTCCAAAACAGATCGACCCGGCTGGCACCGAACTGCAGTTCGAGAATTTCGGCAATCAGGTCGGCGGTCGCGTGTTTCGGATGCAGGCGTTCCCAGCGCAAGTGGATGGCGCCGGGAATCATGCCGGAACGGACCAGCCAGTCATCGTCGCGCGAATCAATCACCAGCACGCTCTCGTCGCGTCGCGTGATGCGCTGCAGGTAGTCAAGCAACTCAAGTTCGCCAATAGTTTCGACGCCCGTTGCCAACTGGATGGGTTGCACGCAATAAGGCGGGCAAGGCCGCGAGGTCATCGCGAAATCGGGATCGATCTGATTGAAATTGTCCTGCTCGCGCTGGATGCGCACCAGACGCCCCTCGTGCATCACATCCATGTAGGGCTGCTGTGCAGTAATCCACACCGGCTGATCGGTCGCCCATACAACACTGGCGGCACCGGCAAACAACAGCAGCCACAGAGAATCGATGCGCGGCATCAACTCAATCCATCTCATCGATCCAGGCCTGCTGGATGGCTTCGAGCTGCTTTTCGCCACAGTGCTTTTCGTTTTCTTCAAAATCAGGCAATTCCATCACCCAACGCATCAGGTCAACGAAATTCAGCGCCTTTGGATCAACCTCGGGATGACGTTCGGTCAGTTCGATGGCAATGTCCAAGCTGTCGGTCCACTTCATTTTTTACTCATTTCTTCGAATGTCCTTCTTTCACCTGATTAATGGTGTATTTCGGAATTTCGATTGTCAGCGGCGTCTCGCCGACAATCGCCTGGCAGGAAAGACGCGACAGCGGCGTCAAGCCCCAAGCCTTGTCGAGCAGATCATCCTCGATCTCGTCGGATTCTTCAAGCGAATTGAAACCTTCGCGCACAATTACATGGCAGGTCGTGCAGGCGCAGGACATCTCGCAGGCATGCTCGATTTCGATCTCGTTTTCCAGCAGGACCTCGCAGATTGAAGCACCCGGCGAGGCCTCGATCACGGCCCCGTCCGGGCAATACTCGGGATGCGGCAACACGATAATCTGGGTCATAGGTTTTCCATCTCTTCCATTTTCCTGCCCGCCAGCGCACGCTTCACGCTCTGGTTCATGCGCCGTGCGGCGAACTCGGCCGTGCCCTTGGATAGCGCATCCATGGCCATGTCGATGGCCCGCCGATCATCACCAATCAATACCGTTTGCAGTTTGGCCAGACAGCTATCGACATGCGCCCGTTCCAGCGTCGACAGCAAGTGGGCATCATCTTTCAAGGCCGACTGCACCGCCTCGACCAGACGCTGTGCCTCGACCTGCGCCTCGCGCAAGGCGCGCCGGAAGGCATCGTCCGAGGCATGGTTGTAGCCATCTTTGAGCATCGAGGTGATTTCGTCGTCCGAGAGACCATACGACGGTTTGACCTCGACTCGGGCTTCGTGACCCGTGGTTTGCTCGCGTGCAGTGACCGACAGCAGCCCATCAGCATCCACCTGAAACGTGACACGAATACGTGCCGCGCCGGCCACCATCGGTGGAATGCCGCGCAACTCAAAGCGCGCCAGGCTGCGGCAATCCGACACCAGTTCGCGCTCGCCCTGAACCACCTGCAGCGCCATGGCCACCTGACCATCCTTGAAGGTGGTGAACTCCTGTGCCCGCGCAATCGGAATCGTCGAGTTGCGCGGGATGATCTTCTCGACCAAACCGCCCATCGTCTCGATACCGAGCGACAAGGGAATCACGTCGAGTAGCAGCCAGTCATCGCCGGCCGCGCGGTTTCCCGCCAGCAGGTTTGCCTGGGTTGCGGCGCCGAGCGCCACCACCTTGTCCGGGTCCAGATTATTCAGCGGCTCCTGACCAAAATACTCCGCCACCGCTTGCTGGATTTGCGGCATGCGCGTCGCACCGCCCACCATCACCACGCCCTTGATCTCGTCGGGTGACAGCCCGGCATCGCGCAAGGCTTTGCGCGTCGGCCCCAGCGTTTTTTGCACCAGGGTTTTACTGATGTCCTTGAAGATTTCCGTCGTCAGCTTGAGATCGACAAACTCGCCGGTCGAGAGCTTCGCCGTGATCGGCGCTTCGGCATTTAGGGTCAGGAATTCCTTGGCCTCACGCACACGCATCTGCAACAGGCGCGCATCGTGATGCGAGAGCGGCGACAGCTTTGCCCGCTCAATCGCCCAGCAAAAGATACGGTGATCGAAATC
>SXGT01405668.1_pt1 | contig 12465 bp, 13 predicted proteins | sample 3176221 | NCBI WGS metagenome assembly SXGT01 (sample SAMN11356862, study PRJNA531348) | freshwater metagenome | isolation source: freshwater sample F1-120 | place: China: Fuxian Lake, Yuxi | collected 2017-12-25
CGGAGACGGCGAAGATTCTCTCGCCCGGCAAGACCGTGCTCATCCCGGATCGGCGCGCCGGATGTTCGCTGGCCGACTCCATCACCGCTGAGGAGCTCGCCGCTTGGAAGGACGACCACCCCGGGGCGGTGGTGGTGTCCTATGTCAACACCACCGCCGCGGTCAAGGCGCTGACCGACAGCTGCTGCACCGCGTCCAACGCCGTCGAGGGGGTGGCCTCCATTCCCGAGGACCGCGAGGTCCTGTTCTGCCCGGACCAGTTCCTCGGCGCCCACGTCAAGCGGATCACCGGCCGGCACAACATGCACATCTGGGCCGGCGAATGCCACGTTCACGCCGGAATCAACGGCGACGAACTGGCCGCCCAGGCCCGCAGCCACCCCGATGCCGAGTTGTACGTGCATCCCGAGTGCGGGTGTGCCACCTCGGCGCTGTACCTCGCCGGCGAGGGTGCCTTCCCGGCGGACCGGGTCAAGATCCTGTCCACCGGCGGGATGCTCGATGCCGCGCGCACCTCCCATGCCCGCCAGGTCCTGGTGGCTACCGAGGTCGGCATGTTGCACCAGTTGCGCAGGGCCGCACCCGCAGTCGACTTTCAGGCGGTCAACGACCGGGCATCCTGCCGGTACATGAAGATGATCACCCCGGCCGCGCTCTTGCGCTGCCTGCTCGAGGGCGCCGACGAGGTCGACGTCGATCCCGACACCGCCGCGCGGGCCCGGGCCAGCGTGCAGCGCATGATCGAGATCGGTCAGCCCGGCGGTGGGGAGTGAGTCGCGCGCCGCGCTGCGGCGGGCGGTCCGGGGGCGTGGACTGGCAGCAGCGCACTGACGTCGTCGTCATCGGGACCGGCGTCGCCGGGCTCGCCGCGGGCCTGGCCGCGCACCGTCAGGGCTCGCGCACGGTGATCCTCAGCAAGGCCCCTGACCTTGGCGGGACCACCGCCACCTTTTACGCCCAGGGCGGCATTGCGGTGGTCCTGCCGTTCACCGAGGACACCGTGGACTCCCACGTCGCCGACACGCTGGCAGCCGGGGCCGGGCTCTGTGACCCGGATGCCGTCCGATCCATCGTCGCCGACGGCTACCGGGCGGTGGCCGACCTGATTGCCGACGGCGCCCGATTCGATGAGAGCGCTCCGGGGCGGTGGGCGCTGACCCGGGAAGGCGGTCACTCCCGGCGGCGCATCATGCACGCCGGTGGCGACGCCACGGGAGCGGAGGTGCAGCGGTCGCTCGACCACGCCGCGGCCACCCTCGACATCCGGCGTAACCACGTCGCCCTGCAGGTGTTGCATGACGGTCTGGCGGTCACCGGGGTTCTGGTGCGCAATGCCGACGGTCTCGGCGTGATCCACGCACCCTCGGTGATCGTGGCGACCGGCGGTCTCGGGCACCTCTACAGCGCCACCACCAACCCCGAGGGTTCCACCGGTGACGGTGTGGCGCTGGCGTTGTGGGCCGGCGTCGGGGTGGCCGATATCGAGTTCATCCAATTCCACCCGACGATGCTCTACGACCGCTTCGGGAGCGGGCGCCGCCCGCTGATCACCGAGGCCCTGCGCGGGGAGGGCGCGGTGCTCCGCGATGCCCGCGGGGACTCGGTGACCGCCGGCGTGCACCCGATGGGCGATCTGGCGCCCCGCGATGTGGTGGCCGCCGCGATCGACGCGCGACTGCGTGAGACGGGCGACGAGTGCGTCTTCCTCGACGCCCGGGGCGTCGAACGACTCGAGCAACGCTTCCCGACGGTCACCGCAGCCTGCCGTGCGGCGAGTATCGACCCGACCCGCGAGCAGATCCCGGTGGTGCCCGGCGCCCACTACAGCTGCGGCGGCGTGGCCACCGACGTGCACGGCCGAACCGAACTGCCGGGCCTGTTCGCCGCCGGAGAGGTGGCCCGCACGGGGATGCACGGCGCCAACCGGCTGGCCTCCAACAGTCTGCTCGAGGGGTTGGTGGTCGGCGGCCGCTGCGGGCGCTCTGCCGCCGCGCACGCCGGTGCCGCGGGAACGGTGAGCGCGAACATTGCCGACCTCCAGCATGTCGCGCATGACCGCCGGGACCTGCAGCAGGCGATGACCCGGTGGGCGTCGGTGGTCCGCGACGGCGAAGGTCTGCGTGACCTCGTCGCCGACCTGCAGGATGCACCGGCCCGGGCCGTCCGCACGCGGGCAGACTTCGAGGACGTGGCTCTGACGACCACCGCCCGGGTCGTCGCCGCGGCGGCCCTGGCCCGCACCGAAAGTCGCGGTTGCCATCATCGCAGCGACTACCCGGACACCGACCCGGCCCAGACGGTCAGTCGCACGGTCGGTGAACAGCCCGCCATCGCCGCGCCCCTGCCATGACGCTGAGTGCCGAGGAGAGGGCGGAGGCCCTCGAGACGATCCGCCGCGGGCTTGACGAGGACCTGCGCTACGGACCCGATATCACCACCATCGCAACGGTTCCGGCCGACGCGACCACCGAGGCCGCTCTGGTCGCGCGAGAAGCCGGGGTGGCTGCCGGGGTGGACATCGCCCTGATGGTGCTCGACGAGGTCCTCGGCGAGGCCGGCTACCGGGTGCGCGATCGGGTCGAGGACGGCACCCGGCTCCAGCCCGGAGCGGCGTTGCTGCGGGTGCACGCCGATACCCGCGGCCTGCTGACCGCGGAGCGCACCCTGCTCAACCTGGTCTGTCACCTGTCCGGCATCGCGACCGCGACCGCGATGTGGGTCGATGCGGTTGAGGGCACCAAGGCCGAGATCCGCGACACCCGGAAAACCCTTCCCGGCTTGCGGGCGCTGCAGAAATACGCCGTACGGGTCGGCGGCGGGGTGAATCATCGGATGGGTTTGGGCGATGCCGCCCTCATCAAGGACAACCACGTCGCCGCCGCCGGATCGGTCGTCGCCGCTCTGCGCGCGGTGCGCGCGGCCGCGCCGGGGCTGCCGTGCGAGGTCGAGGTGGACACCCTTGATCAACTCGACGAGGTGCTGGCCGAGGACGTCGGGCTCATCCTGCTGGACAACTTCCCGGTTTGGCAGACCCAGATCGCCGTGCAGCGCCGCGATGCCCGCTCACCGGGAGTCCGGTTGGAATCCTCCGGCGGCCTGTCGCTGGACAGCGCCGCCGAGTACGCGGGCACCGGGGTGGATTACCTCGCGGTGGGCGCGCTGACCCATTCGGTGCGGGTGCTCGATATCGGTCTGGACCTCTAGTCGGGGCGTCAGTGCGCGTCGCCGGCCGCGACATCGGCGACGAACACCCCCACCCCGCGGCGGGCGGCCAGTCGCGCCATCCGGGGCAGCGACGGGTCCTCAGTGCCGGCCGCCACGATCCGGGGGTTCACCAGGTGCACATCCCGGCCGCGCAGAACGATGTCGGCCTCGCCGGCGGCGAGGATGTTCTTCACCCAGTTGGTCTTCCCATGCGCCAGCATGATCGCCACCGTGTCGCCTTTGCGGTAAGCCGACACCGCGGTCTGCAGTGACCGTCCGGTCTTGCGCCCACGGTGTCTGATCACCGTGATTCCGGGGGTGAAACGGGCCAGCGGAATCGCGATCGGGTTGATGTATTTGATCTGCAGATTCTCGAACCACACCGGGAATCGCATCGGCACGCCGGGGGCGTTGTTGGGGTGATCTGCCACGGGACCCATCATGCCGTGGCGCCGCGGCGCACCAGGGACAGTCCGAGTGCCGCCACCGCGAACATCCCCGAGAGCGTGCGGTTCAGCGCCGCCTGTTGGCGTGGTGTGTGCAGCCAGCGCAGCAGCCGCACGGCCAGCCCGGTGTACGCCCCCATCACGATGACGTCGACGACGGTCATAGTGGCGGCGATCGTGAAGTACTGCGGCAGCAACGGTTGAGTGGGAACCACGAACTGGGGCAGCACGGCCAGCAGGAACACCAGGCCCTTCGGGTTGGTGATGTTCACCAGCGCGCCGCGCACCAGCAGCGCCAACCTCCCGCCGTCGAACTCGACCCCGACGCCGGTGGTCAGTTCGCCGGTCGTGGTGCGCCACTGGCGTACCGCCAGGTAGACCAGGTATGCCACGCCGATCCACTTGATCACCGTGAAGGCCACCAGGGACCCGGAGACCGCGGCGCCGAGGCCCACGGCGACCACGGCCAACTGGGTCATCAGTCCGATCTGAAGGCCCGCGACACTCCACCAGCCGCGGCGCAGCCCATGGGTCAGTCCGGTTGCCATCGACTGGATTGCGCCCGCTCCCGGCGAGACGCTGATCGCGATCGACGCCCCGATGAACGCCAGCCATAGTTCCCACTGCATCTGGGAATTATGGGCGGGGCCGGGATTGATGCGTAAACGATTTTCCTCTCGCTGCACCTATCAGGGACAATCGACCTCGATGAGCACTTTCTCCGGCGTGATGTCCCGTATCGACTTCCGCGGCCGCGTCATGACCGCCGCGCAGTTGCGTGCCGCGCTGCCCAGGGGCGGGGTCGACGTCGACGCGGTGGTGCCCACGGTCCGGCCGATCGTCGACGACATCGCCGAACGGGGAGCCGTCGCGGCCCTGGAGTACGGGGCGAAGTTCGACGGTGTCCGTCCGGAGACCGTACGCGTTGCGGCTTCCGAACTCGCCGCCGCGCTGGACCGCCTCGACCCGGAGGTTCGCGCCGCCCTCGAGGTGGCCATCGAGCGCACCCGCACCGTGCACGCCGACCAGCGCCGCACCGACACGACCACCCGGTTGGCGCCCGGTGCCACAGTCACCGAACGCTGGGTTCCGGTCGACCGGGTGGGCCTCTACGTGCCCGGCGGCAGCGCGGTCTACCCATCGAGCGTGGTGATGAATGTGGTGCCGGCCCAGGCCGCCGGGGTGGAATCCCTCGTGGTTGCCAGCCCCCCGCAGGCCGGCTTCGGCGGTCTGCCGCACCCGACCATTCTGGCCGCTGCCGCCCTGCTCGGCGTCGACGAGGTATGGGCGGTGGGCGGTGCGCAGGCGGTCGCCCTGCTGGCCTACGGCGGTACTGACACCGACGGGGCGGAGCTTGCGCCGGTGGACATGATCACCGGCCCGGGCAACATCTACGTCACCGCGGCCAAACGGATCTGCCGCTCGCAGGTCGGCATCGACTCCGAGGCAGGACCCACTGAGATCGCCATTCTGGCTGACCACACCGCCGACCCCGCACACGTGGCCGCTGATCTGATCAGCCAGGCCGAGCACGACGTGATGGCGGCCAGCGTGCTGGTCACCGACAGCCCGGAACTGGCCGATGCCACCGACGCCGAGCTGGCTGTGCAATTGACCACGACCACGCACCGCGACCGGGTGGTCGAGGCGTTGAGTGGCCCGCAGTCGGCCATCGTGCTGGTCGATGACGTCGATACCGGCGTCCGGGTGGTCAATGCCTATGCGGCGGAGCATCTGGAGATCCAGACCGCCGATGCGGCCGGCGTCGCCGGTCGCATTCGTTCGGCCGGCGCGATTTTCGTCGGCCCCTGGTCCCCGGTGAGCCTGGGCGACTACTGCGCAGGGTCCAACCACGTCCTGCCCACCGCCGGGTGCGCCCGGCACTCCAGTGGATTGTCGGTGCAGACGTTCCTGCGCGGTATCCATGTCGTGGACTACACCGAGGCCGCGCTCAAGGACGTGTCCGGCTATGTGATCACCCTGGCCAACGCCGAGGATCTGCCCGCCCACGGCGAGGCGGTCCGCCGGAGGTTCGAGCGGTAATGGTCCCGGGGGAGCGGATCGCACTTGCCGACCTGCCGTTGCGGGAGAACCTGCGCGGCACGTCCCCCTAGGGTGCGCCGCAACTCGACGTACCGGTGCGGTTGAACACCAACGAGAACCCGCACCCGCCGAGTCGCGCACTCATCGACGATGTGGCCGAGTCGGTACGGGCAGCGGCAGCGAATCTGCATCGTTATCCCGACCGCGACGCCGTCGCGCTGCGAAGCGACCTCGCCGGGTACCTCTCCGGCCGGACCGGAGTAGCCGTTGGCCTTGAGAACGTCTGGGCGGCAAACGGATCCAACGAGATTCTGCAGCAGTTGCTGCAGGCTTTCGGCGGCCCGGGCCGCAGCGCGATCGGCTTCGTGCCGTCCTACTCGATGCACCCGATCATCGCCGACGGAACCCAGACCCGCTGGATCGAAGCGCGCCGCGCTGCCGATTTCAGTCTCGACGTCGATGCGGCGGTCGACGCCATTCGCTGTGAGGCGCCCGACGTCGTCTTCGTGACCAGTCCGAACAACCCGACCGGGCAGAGTCTTTCGCTCGCCGACCTGCGCCGCCTCCTGGAGGCCATGACCGGCGGCGTCCTGATCGTCGACGAGGCCTACGGCGAGTTCTCCGCGCAGCCGAGCGCGGTCGGCCTGCTCAGCGACTACCCATCCCGCCTGATCGTCAGCCGCACCATGAGCAAAGCCTTTGCCTTCGCCGGCGGCCGGCTGGGCTACCGGGTGGCCGCCCCGGCGGTGCTCGAGGCCGTCCTGCTGGTGCGACTGCCGTATCACCTGTCCGCGCTGACCCAGGCCGCTGCCCGAGCCGCCCTGCGTCACGCCGACGAGACGCTGGCCTCGGTTGCCGCCCTGGTCGCCGAGCGCGCCCGGGTGAGCGCTGCGTTGAGGGACATGGGATTCCGGGTCGTCCCCAGCGACGCCAACTTCGTGTTGTTCGGCGAGTTCGGTGACGCCGCGGCGGCCTGGCAGCACTACCTCGAGCACGGCGTCCTGATCCGCGACGTCGGTATTCCCGGACATCTGCGGGTCACGATCGGGCTGCCGCAGGAGAACGATGCTTTTCTGACCGCCAGCCGCCGGCTCGCGACCATAGACCTGGCCCAGCCTCTAGGAGCGCCATGACCGACACCACCACAAGCGCGGCCCGTCGTGCCCGGGTCGAACGCTCGACCAGGGAATCCGACATCGTCGTCGAGCTGGACCTCGACGGGACCGGCCGGGTCGTGATCGACACCGGCGTGCCGTTTTTCGACCACATGCTGACCGCCCTGGGCAGCCACGCCAGTTTCGACCTGACCGTGTCCGCCCGTGGCGACACCGAGATCGAGGGCCACCACACCGTCGAGGACACCGCGATCGTGCTGGGTACCGCGCTCGGTCAGGCGCTCGGCGACAAGAACGGCATTCGCCGCTTCGGTGACGCCTTCATCCCGATGGACGAGACGCTGGCGCACGCCGCCGTCGATGTGTCGGGCCGGCCGTACTTCGTGCACACCGGCGAGCCGGACTACCTGGTGGATTTCACCATCGCCGGGTCGGGTGTGCCGTACCACACCGTGATCAACCGCCACGTCTTCGAATCGCTGGCCGCGAATGCCCGCATCGCCCTGCACGTGCGCACCCTCTACGGTCGCGACCCCCACCACATCACCGAGGCGCAGTACAAAGCCGTCGCTCGGGCACTGCGTCAGGCCGTTGAACACGATCCACGCGCTGTCGGCGTGCCGTCAACCAAAGGCGTTCTGTGACAGCACGTTCAGTGGTGGTTCTGGACTACGGGTCCGGTAACCTGCGGTCGGCGCAACGTGCCCTGCAGCGGGTCGGCGCCGACGTCGAGGTGACCGCTGACCGGGCCAGGGCCCTGCGCGCCGACGGGCTGGTGGTCCCCGGCGTCGGCGCCTTCGAGGCCTGTATGGACGGGCTGCGGGGAGTCGGCGGGCAGGAGATCATCGCCCAACGGGTCGCGGCGGGCAGGCCGGTTCTGGGGGTCTGTGTGGGGATGCAGATCCTGTTCGCCCGCGGTGTCGAATTCGGCACCGGGAGTCCGGGCTGCGGCCAGTGGCCCGGGTCGGTCACCCGGTTGGAGGCACCGGTGATCCCGCACATGGGCTGGAACGTCGTCGACGCCGCCGCCGGAAGCCGGTTGTTCAAGGGCATCGACCCGGACACCCGGTTCTACTTCGTGCATTCCTACGCCGCACAGACGTGGGAGGGTGCCCCTGAGGCACTGCTGTCCTGGGCCACCCACCACGTGCGGTTCCTGGCCGCCGTCGAGGACGGCCCGTTGGCGGCGACACAATTTCATCCGGAGAAGAGCGGTGACGCCGGTGCGGCACTGCTCGCCAATTGGGTTGAGGGGCTGTGACAGAACTGATTTTGCTTCCCGCCGTCGACGTGGGCGAGGGCCGCGCGGTGCGACTGGTCCAGGGCAAGGCCGGCAGCGAGACCGAGTACGGCTCGGCGCTGGATGCAGCCCTGACCTGGCAGCGTGACGGCGCCGAATGGATTCACCTGGTCGACCTCGACGCGGCGTTCGGCCGCGGCAGCAACGCGGAACTGCTCGCCGAGGTAGTGCGGTCACTGCAGGTCAACGTCGAACTGTCGGGCGGCATCCGCGACGATGAGTCACTGCGCGCGGCGCTGGCAACCGGATGTGCGCGGGTCAACATCGGCACCGCGGCGCTGGAGAACCCGCAGTGGTGTGCCCGGGCGATCGCCGAGTACGGCGAGCGGGTGGCCGTCGGCCTCGACGTGCAGATCGTCGAGGGGGAGCACCGGCTGCGCGGCCGGGGCTGGGAGACCGACGGCGGAGACCTCTGGCAGGTGCTCGAACGTCTGGACAGCGAGGGCTGCTCGCGATTCGTGGTCACCGACGTCACCAAGGACGGCACCCTCACCGGACCCAACCTCGACCTGCTGGAGGGGGTCGCGGAGTGCACCGACGCCCCGGTGATCGCGTCCGGGGGGGTCTCAAGCCTGGAGGATCTCCGCGCGATCGCCACGCTGACCGACAGCGGCGTCGAGGGCGCCATCGTGGGCAAGGCGCTCTACGCCGGCCGGTTCACCCTGCCGGAGGCACTTGCCGCGGTGCGCCGTCAACGTGCCTGATCTCCAGGCCCTGGTGGCCACCGCCACCGGGATCCTCGACGAGGCCGCGGTGCCGTTCGTCGCCGGCCACCGGGCCGAGTCCGCGGTGCAGAAGAAGGGCAACGACTTCGCCACCGAGGTCGACCTGGCGCTGGAACGTCAGGTGGTAGCGGCGCTGCAGGCGGCGACCGGGATCGGCGTGCACGGTGAGGAGTTCGGCGGGGCCGATATCACCGAGCCGCTGGTGTGGGTGCTCGATCCGATCGACGGCACCTTCAATTACGCCGCCGGTTCGCCGATGGCTGCCATGCTGCTCGGACTGCTGCGCGACGGAGAACCGGTGGCCGGGCTGACCTGGCTGCCCTTCACCGGTGAGCGCTACACCGCGGTTCAGGATGGTCCGCTGCACCTCAACGGCATCCCCCAGCCGCGACTGGCCCCCGCCGACCTGTCCGACTCGGTGCTGGGCATCGGCACCTTCAACGTCGACTGGCACGGCCGCTTTCCCGGGCGCTACCGGCTGGCGGTGTTCACCGAGCTGACCCGGGTCTGCGGCAAGATGCGCATGCACGGCTCCACTGGTATCGACATGGCTTTCGTCGGTGCCGGAATCCTCGGCGCGGCAATAAGTTTCGGCCATCACATTTGGGACCACGCGGCCGGGGTCGCGCTGGTGCGTGCCGCCGGCGGCATCGTCACCGACCTGTCCGGGGACCCGTGGACGATCGCGTCGCGGTCGGCGCTGGCCGCCGCGCCCGGGGCGCACGAGCAGATCCTGGACATCCTGAACCGCGTCGGCTCACCCGAGGAGTACGGCTGATGGATGTCGCCGTGCGGGTCATCCCCTGTCTGGACGTCGACGCCGGCCGGGTGGTCAAAGGCGTCAACTTCGAGAACCTTCGCGACGCGGGGGACCCGGTGGAACTGGCGGCGGTCTATGACGGCCAGGGTGCCGATGAACTGACCTTCCTGGACGTGACGGCGTCGTCGTCGGGCCGGGCCACCATGCTCGACGTGGTGCGCCGCACCGCCGAACAGGTCTTCATCCCCCTCACCGTGGGCGGCGGCATCCGTTCGGTGGACGACGTCGACGCCCTGCTGAGGGCCGGCGCGGACAAGGTGTCGGTCAACACCGCCGCGATCGCCCGACCGGAACTGCTCGCCGAACTGGCCCGACGGTTCGGTTCGCAGTGCATCGTGCTCTCGGTGGATGCCCGAACGGTGCCGGCCGGCGGCACCCCGACGCCGTCGGGCTGGGAGGTCACCACCCACGGCGGCAGGCAGGGCACCGGGATCGACGCGGTCGAATGGGCAAGGCGCGGAGCCGAACTCGGCGTGGGGGAGATCCTGCTGAACTCGATGGACGCCGACGGCACCAAGGCCGGATTCGATCTGGCGATGCTGCGCGCGGTGCGCCGGGCCGTCACCGTGCCGGTGATTGCCAGCGGCGGAGCGGGGAGGGTGGGCGATTTCGCCCCGGCCGTCCGCGCCGGGGCCGACGCGGTGCTGGCGGCCAGCGTCTTCCACTTCGGCGAGCTGACCATCGGTGAGGTGAAGGCCGCCATGGCAGCCGAGGGGGTCACCGTCCGATGAGCGCGAGCGAAGAGGACGAATCCGGCACCCGTCCGATGAGCGCGAGCGAAGAGGACGAATCCGGCACCCGTCCGACGCCCCTCGACCCGTCCATCGCCGCGCGGCTCAAGCGAAATCCCGACGGGCTGTTCGCCGCCGTCGCCCAGGAGCGCGGCACCGGGGCGGTACTGATGGTGGCCTGGATGGACGATGCGGCGCTGGCCCGCACACTGGCCACCCGCCAGGCGACCTATTACTCGCGTTCGCGTGCTGAGTACTGGGTCAAAGGGGCGACCTCCGGGCACACTCAACACGTCCACTCGGTGCGACTGGACTGCGACGGCGACGCGGTGCTGCTCGAAGTCGAGCAGACCGGCGCGGCTTGCCACACCGGCGCGCACAGCTGTTTCGACGCCGACGTGCTGCTGGCGCCTCCGGACTGAGCCGCGAGTGTGAACCTGCTGCGGAAAATCCCCCCGATTTCCGCAGCACGTTCACACTCGGCGCTACCGCGCCCGCAACACCGCCAGCGCCTTGTCGGCATGGGTGTCCATGTTCACCTCGCTGGAGATGACCTCCAGCACGGTCTGATCGGCATCGATGACGAAGGTGGTCCGCTTGACCGGCAGGAACTTGCCGAGCAGGCCCCGTTTGACGCCGAACATCTCGGCGACCCGCCCGTCGGTGTCTGACAGCAGTGGGTAGTCGAAGCGCTGCGAGTCGGAGAATCGCGCCTGCTTCTCGACCGCGTCAGTGCTGATCCCGACCCGGGCCGCGCCCGCGGCGTCGAACTCGGCGCCCAGATCGCGAAAGTGGCAGGCCTCCTTGGTGCAGCCCGGGGTCATCGCCGCGGGGTAGAAGAACAGCACGATCGGGCCGTCGGCGAGCAGGCCGGTCAGCGACCGCACCGTCCCGGTCTGGTCCGGGAGTTCGAAGTCTGGAGCGCGGTCACCCGGTCTGATCGGTGGTGTCATGCCGACAACGCTATCGCCGCCGGGAGGCTGACGACAGGTCTGGGAGGATGGAGTCGTGCAGTCGATGCCCACTACGACCCGCGACGAGTTCCGCGCACTGGCCGGCGAACACCGCGTCGTCCCGGTGACCCGCAAGGTTCTCGCCGACAGCGAGACCCCGCTGTCGGCGTATCGCAAGCTCGCCGCCGACCGCCCGGGGACCTTCCTGCTGGAATCCGCCGAGAACGGACGGTCCTGGTCGAGGTGGTCCTTCATCGGCGCCGGATCGCCCTCGGCGCTGACGATCAGCGACGGCCGCGCGGCCTGGCTGGGAGCAGCCCCCGAGGGTGCCCCCAGCGGCGGGGATCCGCTGGAGGCGCTGCGCGCGACCATGGAACTGCTCTCCACCGGGCCGCTTGCCGGGATGCCTCCGCTCTCCAGCGGGTTGGTGGGGTATTTCGCCTACGACTTCGTCCGGCGGCTCGAGCGGCTGCCCGAGTTGGCCGTCGACGATCTGCGGCTACCCGACCTGCTGCTGTTGCTGGCCACCGATCTGGCTGCGGTCGACCATCACGAGGGCACGATCACCCTGATCGCGAATGCGGTCAACTGGGATGGCAGTGCCGACCGCGTCGATGAGGCGTACGACGATGCCGTCGGACGCTTGGACGTGATGACCGCCGCACTCGGCCAGCCGCTGCGCTCGGCGGTGGCGACCTTCTCCCGGCCCGAGCCGCGCCCGCATGCCCAGCGCACGGTCGAGGAGTACGGCGCGGTGGTGGAACGGCTCGTGGGGGAGATCGAAGCCGGCGAGGCGTTCCAGGTGGTCCCGTCTCAACGCTTCCAGATGGACACCGCCGCAGCCCCGATCGACGTGTACCGGATGCTGCGGGTGACCAACCCGAGTCCGTACATGTATCTCATGCACATCCCCGACGGGTCCGGGGGGACGGCGTTCTCGATCGTCGGGTCCAGTCCCGAGGCGCTGGTCACGGTGCAGGACGGCTGGGCGACGACGCACCCCATCGCCGGCACCCGGTGGCGCGGGCGCACCGAGGAGGAGGACCAGCTGCTCGTGCGCGACGAGCTGCAGACCGCACTGGCGACCCTCTCCGAGGAGCAGCGGGAGATCCTGCGGCTGCACTTCCA
>SXGT01581187.1_pt1 | contig 12465 bp, 13 predicted proteins | sample 3176221 | NCBI WGS metagenome assembly SXGT01 (sample SAMN11356862, study PRJNA531348) | freshwater metagenome | isolation source: freshwater sample F1-120 | place: China: Fuxian Lake, Yuxi | collected 2017-12-25
GAGTTGGTGAGCGCATGGCGCAGCGCGGCCGGCTCGCCGTGCAACTGGTAGCGCAGCGGGATGGCGGGGTCGAGTTCGCGCGTGCCAGGGCTGCCGGGCACGACGCCGTCGACCAGGGCGAGCGCGCACAACACGGCTTCCACCGCACCGGCCGCGCCCAGGGTGTGGCCGGTGGCGCCTTTGGTGGACGAACACGGCACGCGGTCGCCGAACAGGGCGGCCACGGCCTTGCCTTCGGCGCTGTCGTTGGCCGGGGTGGACGTGCCGTGCAGGTTGATGTAGTGGATGTAGCCCGCGTTCAATGACGACGAGCGCAGCGCGGCCTCCATGGCCAGCTTCGCGCCCAGCCCTTCGGGGTGTGGCGCGGACATGTGGTGCGCGTCGCTGGATTCGCCCGCGCCCAGCAGCCACACGGCCTGGGCGTCGGGGGCGTCAGCGCCGCGCTCCAGCAGCGCGTAGGCGGCGCCTTCGCCGATGGAAATGCCGTCGCGCCCCGCATCGTAGGGTCGGCAGGGCTCGGCGGAGGTGAGTTCGAGCGAGGCGAATCCGTACAAGGTGGTCAGGCACAGCGAGTCCACGCCGCCGACCAGGGCCGCGTCGATCGTGCCCAGCTCGATCTGGCGCGCGGCGGCGGCGAACACCTTGGCGCTGGACGAACACGCGGTGGAGATCGTCATGGCCATGCCGGTGATGCCCAGGTGTTCGCGCAGGAACTCGCTGAGCGAATACGGGTTGTGCGTGGTGGCGTAGCTGAAGGCGGCGGGCAGCGCGCCGCTGGCGGGATCGCGCTGGCGGTAGGCGAGTTCGGTCTCCAGGATGCCCGAGGTGCTGGTGCCCATGAAGACGCCGACGCGGCCCGCGCCATGGCGCCGCACGGCGGCACGCACGCGGTCTTCGAAGCCGTCGGCGCGCAGCGCGAGCAAGGCCAGGCGGTGGTTGCGGCAGTCGTAGGCGGCCAGCGAGGCGGGCAGCGCCTGGGCGTCCACGCCCTGAATCTCACCCACCCAGGTCGGCAGTTCCACGGTTTCGAAATGGCAGGGCCGCAGCCCGCTGCGGCCTTGGCGCACGGCCTCGCGGTGGGCATCGATTCCCACCCCCAGGCAGGTGGTGGCGGTGTAGGCGGACAGCAGCAGGGGCTTCACGGGCAGGGGGCAAAAACGGGGTCGGGCATTGTCTCAGATGGTGGCAGGAAAACCGCCGGCGCTCAGTGCGGTACCCGGCAGACCAGCATCACGTTGGCGAAGGGCTTGCGCCCGCTCATGGGCTCGGTCTCGACCACGAAGCCCAGCTGCTGCAGCTCGGCCACCCAGTCCTGCAGGGTGCGGCAGTACAGGCGCGGCAGGCGGTGCCCGCGTGTGTAGGTGACGAGGCGGTCCACGCCATTGCAGATGCGGTAGGTCAGGCCCGCGCCCGCATCGCCGATGCGGGTGAGGAACACGCCCCCGGGTGGCAGCGCCTGGCGGATGCGCGCGAGCACCTCGCGTTGCTGTTCGTGGCTGAAGTAGTGCAGCGCGTCGAGGATGAGGATGGCATCGGGCCGGCCGAAGTCGACCGCGTTCATGTCGCCCTGCTCCACCCGCACCACCGGGTGCTGCGGGCCGAAGGCGCGCGCGGCGCGGTCCACGTCGCGCTGCATCAGTTCGATGCCACGCAGCTTCCTGGGCTGTGGCGGCGGCGCCCAGCCCGCCGGCCAGTGGCCTTGCTCGTGCAGCCGGCGCGCGGCCAGCAGCCAGGCGAACAAGCTGCCCTGGCCGCAGCCCAGGTCGAGGTAGTGACCGCCTTCGGGCAGCAGGCCGCGGCGCAGCATCTCGTGGAAGATGCTGTCGTAACCGAGCTTGCCGCGCGCGTAGTGGTAGGCGAAGCGCCCGCTGGGGCGGAAGGTCTGGCTGGCTTCGTTGACCAGCAGCTGGACGGATTGGCGGCTCATGGGGGCAGGGCTTGGTTCAGGGTGACGGGAGGAAACTGGCGCTCGGCGAGGGTCTGCAGCAGGCGCGGCAGCACCACGAGGATGACGGGTTCACCAGCGGCGGTGCGGGCGCAGTGGCCATCGTGCATCAGCACGATGTCGCCCGGGCCCAGGTGTTGCGAGAGGCGCTGGAACACGCGCTCGGGGTCGCCGGTGCGCGTGTCGTAGGCACGGCGCGTCCAGGTGGCGAGCGCGAGGCCGAGGCCGTGCAGCACCGGGTCGAGGAAGGGGTTGCGCAGGCCGGCCGTGGCGCGGAAGAAACGCGGTGCCTGGCCGGTGATCTCGGTCAATGTGGCCTGCGCGCGCACGATGTCGCGACGCATGGCGCCGGGACCGAACAGCGAGAACGCATTGCTGTGCGCGTACCCGTGGTTCTCCACGCGGTGGCCGCGCCGCACGATCTCGCGGCACAGGGCTGGGTGCTGCTCGGCGATGCGTCCTATGCAGAAGAAGCTGGCTTTCGCGTTCGCCGCATCGAGCAGGTCGAGCACGCGCGGCGTCACCTCGGGGTCGGGCCCGTCGTCGATGGTCAGCGCGACCTCGCGCCGTTGCACCGAGGCCTCGGGCAGGCGGATCAGGTTGGGGCCGAGCAGGCGCGAACTCGGCCACAGGCCGGCACCGGCGAGCAGCGCATGGTTGGCCACCAGCGCCCCCACCGCCCAGGGCCAGGCGGCCGGCACGGCCAGCGTGCCGAGCACGGCCGCGCCGTGCACGGCGGCGCTCGCGCTCAGGAAAGGGGATGGGCTCCAGCGCGTCGTGGCCATGTCAGTGGAAGTGCCCGGCATCGAGGAAGCGCGCCCACAGCGGCCGCCAGGCCGACCAGTCGTGCCCGCCCGGCACGGTGTGGCGCGAGGCGGCCGGGAAGCGCTCGGCCAGTTGCGCGATGCGCGCGGCAAACCGGTCTTCCGTGCCGTGGCCGACGAACACCGGCAGCTCGGCGGGCGGCTGCCGCAGCCACTGCCACACGCGCAGCTCGGGGTCCTGCAGGTCCTGCGCGCTGGGCTGCCAGCGAGCGATGCCCCCGGCACGCTCGATCACGTTCACGCTGGGGCGGCTGCCCGGGTAGGGCGCGAGCAGGCACAAGCCGTCGGCCACGCCGGGCCGCGCGGCCAGGTGCGCCATGGCCACCATGCCGCCGAGCGAGATGCCGCCCAGCCACACGCGCGCGCCGCGCTCGCGCGCCGGGGTGAGCACCTGGTGCTGCAAGGCGTCCCAGGTGTCGACGGCGTCGAGCCCGAGCCCGCTGAGGTCCACCGCCAGCAGGTCCAGCGCCAGGCCCCGGCGTTCGATGGCGTCGGCGAAACCGGCCTCGAAGAGCTCTTCGGGCCGCATGGCCACGCCGGGCAGCATCACGAGCAGCTGCGGCGCAGCGCCTGCGCTGCCGACCGTGCGCAAGGCCTTCACGGCGCGGGCCTTCTGACGGCGAAGGCCGCCGACAGCACCAAGGCCAGCACCGCGCCCGGCCCCACCGTCACGCCGATGGCGTGCAGCACCGGCACCGTCGACCAGGCCAGCACACCGAAACCGATGACGGTGGTGAAGCTGGCCACGCCGATGGACAGCAGGGTCTCGTCGTCCAGCGCCTCGCCGAGCGCGAGGCGGTCGAAGAACAGCGCGTAGTTGGAGCCCACGGCCACGGTGAGCAGCATGCCCACCAGGTGCAGCAGGTGCAGGCGCTCGCCGAAGAAGTGCAGGCCGGCGGTCACGACCAGCACCGCCATCACCAGCGGCAGCATCACGCTGGCCAGCCGCAGCGCGCTGCGCTGCACGAAGGCCATGGCCACGACGATGGCGATAAAGCCCGCGAGCGAGAGCACGATGGCCTCGTCGATGTACTCGCCGTACAGCGTGTCGAACTCGCCCTTGAGGTCGATGAAGAGCGCGCCGCTGCCGGCCAGCGCCTCGCGCACGGCCGCCACCGGGATGTCCGCGCCCGAGGCCTCGGCCGAGGGGCGCAGGGGCAGCAGCACGCTCCAGCCGCTGGGCCGCTGCATCAGCAGCGCATCCACCGCCAGCCCCAGGCCCGTGCCCTCGAGGTCCTGGCGCGTGAGGTTGGGCGCGCCGCGCGCGGCTGCCACGTCGGCCAGGAAAGGCTGCAGTCGATCGGCCGAGAGCGGTGCGTCCACCAGCGCGCTGCGCAGCCGCTCGCGCAGCTCATCCGGCGTGGGCAGGCTGGCGCGGCGCGCGGCCTGCGTGGCCTCGCTCGGCAGGAAACGCGCCGGGGTGTCGAAACCGCCGATGAGGCCTTGCTCGACCAGTGGCCGCAACTTCGCACCGGCACGCTCGGCGGCCTGCAGCGCGCTCTCGCGGTCGGGCGCGGTGATCACGGCCATGTAGCGCGCATCGGGCGCGCCCAGGTCGCCGCGCAGCCGCGCATCGAGTTCGCCTTCGGCCTGGCTCACGGTGGACAGCGCGGACAGGTCGGACTGCCAGACGCCGTGGCGCTCCTGCACCAGGTACACGCACGAGACCAGCACCAGCGCCAGCAGCGGCCAGCGCAGCACGGTGGCATGGTCCACCAGCGGGCGCAGCAGGCGGCCCTGGCGCGCGCCGTCGTGCAGGTGCACGCCCGGGCCCGCGAGCTGGGGCAGCAGGTAGCGCGTGACCAGCGCGGCCGTGAGCACGCCGGTGATGGCGTACAGGCCCAGCTGCGCCAGGCCCGGAAAACCCGAGAACAGCAGCGCGCCGAAACCGAGCACCGAGGTGAGCACGCCCAGGCGGATGGTGGGCCAGTACTGCTCGCGCCAGGACCCCACGCCCTGCCGCCCCGACTGCACGAAGTAGTAGATGGCGTAATCCACCGCCTCGCCGATGAGCGCGGCGCCAAAGCCCACGGTGATGCCGAACACGGTGCCGTGCACCAGGCCCACCATCACGATGGCCGCGAGGGTGCCGCTGAGCACCGGCACCAGCGTGAGCAGCATCAGGCGGCCACGGCGGTAGACGAATCCCAGCATCACCGCGAGGATGGCCGTGCTGATGAGCGAGAGGCGGCTGACCTCTTCCTGGATGGTGGCGCGCGCGCGCACCGCGAACAGGCCCGGGCCCGACATCTCCAGCGTCAGGCCCTCCATGCCGGGCTGCTGCTGCACCTGCGCGAAGCGCTCGCGGATCAGGTCGATGGCGGCGGCCTGGCCGTCGGTGTCGGAGCCCAGCGCGTGCGTCTGCACCACCAGCATGGCGCGTTCGCCGTCGCGCGAGGCCCACACGCCGTCCTGCTCGTTGGGCTGCACGCCGGCGTTCAGGCCCGAGACCAGTTCCACCAGCTCGCCGGTGGGGTCGCGCGCCAGGTAGGGCTTGAACAGCAGGCCGGCCGAGGAACTGAGCAGGTCCACGCTGTGGTTCACCGCGTTGCGCAGGCCCTCCACGCTGAAGCGCTCGGGCGTGACGGCGCCGCTGAGCACGTAGCGGTGGTCGAGCAGGAAATCGCGCGCGGCGTCCAGCGCCTCGGCCTCGCCGTTCTGCACCGTGTCCAGGCTGGGCTCGTCCTTGAGCGAGGCGCGCAACGCGCGCGAGGCGTCGGCGCGCTGGTCGGCGCTGCCGCCGACGATGGCCAGCATCAGCAGGCGCGAGACCGCGCCTTCGCGCAGCTGGTCCACCATGACCGACTGCTCGGGCGTGGGCTTGGACGGCAGGAAGAAGGAGACGTCGGCCGAGAAACGCGTGTTCCACAACAGGCCCAGGCCGACGGCCATCGCCACCAGCCAGATCAGCAGGGCACGCCACACGCTTCGGGTCATGGCGTCGGCTCGATCGTCATTTCGGTGCGGTCGCCATCGGCCTGCAGGTAGTCGATGCCCAGCACCTGCTGGCGCACGCCCTTGACGGTGATGCTCTTGAGCAGGCTGGTGATCCTCTCGTCGTTGGGCACCAGAACGAGCACCCAGGCCTCCAGGCTGCCGCTGAGCGAGAGCTTGTAGTTGCGCTCCAGCGCGGCGCGGTCGCCCGCGAGCGTGCTGCGGATGCTGTCCACGAAAGCCGCCACTTCGGGGCGCGCGCTCAGGCGGATCGTCATGCGACGGCGGTCGCGCTCCAGGCTGAGCGTGTCCTTGTCGAGCACCATGGTCTCGACCTGGGGCGTGAGCGTGCGTTTCTCCAGCCGGTCGGGCGGCGTGTAGCGCATCTCGCCGGTGGCGATGACGGGTTTGTCCAGCAGCGCGAGGTGGCGTTTCTCGACGAACTTCGCCTGCCCACCGGGGTTGCGGGCGAGCTCGGCCATCAGCTGGTCGAGGTCGAGGGCGGCGTGCGCCAGGGCGGTGAAGCCCAGCAGCAGGAGGCCGGTGAGGAGTCGTCGGATCATGTGCGTTGCCAGAAATCGTAGAAATTGAACCAGTTGTAAGGCGCCCGGCGGCAGAGTTCGCTCAGGCGGTCGGCGTAGGCCTGCATGGCCTGCGCGATGGCGGCGTCGCGTTCGCCGCGCTCGACGGCAGAGAAATCGGCCAGCTGCTCGAAGCGCAGTTCGTAGCGGTTGCCGCCCAGGTACAGGCCGGCCATGAAGAACACCGGCCGGCGCAGCATGGCGGCCATGCGCCAGGGTCCAATCGCAAGCCGCGCCGGCGCCCCCAGGAACTGGCATTCTGCCGTGCTGTCATTGGCCAGGGAACGGTCGGCCAGCAGACCCACCAGATAGCCGTCGTCGAGCTTGTCGCGCGCCTTGAGCATGGTATCGGGGTGGCCGAGCGCCACCACATCCTGCCGGGCGCCTGGTTTGATGGCGTTGAGAATGGCGTTGATCTTCTGCGCATTGTCCTCGTACATCATCATCGCCACGGGCGCGTGGGCCCGGGCATGGGCCATCACCCGCAGAACCTCGAAGCTGCCCAGGTGGGCGCCGAGCAGCAGGGCGCCGCGCTGGCGCTGCAAGGCTTCGTGCAAGGCGTCGTCGCCCACGAGCGTGATGTCGAACAGGTCGAAGCGGTCATTGAGCAGGTAGACGCGGTCGTGCACGGTGCTCGCGAAGCTGAACACGTGCCGGTAACCGTCGCGCCAGTTGGGTGCACGGCCGAGCGCGCGGCGCAGGTAGTCGCGGCCGGCGCGGCGCGCGCGGGGCGAGAAGAGCACGAAGTACAGGGTGACAAAGCGCAGCACCAGCCGGCCGAAGGGGCGGCCCAGCGTGAGCGAGAGCCAGACCATGAACCGCAGCGCGCCGAGGTGGCTGCGTTCGCGCTGGCGCATCCACTCGGGTGGCGTGTCGCCTCTCATGGCGCCGGTGGCACAAGGTTGCCCGCCGCCACTTCGCGATCCTCGCAGCTCACGCTGAAGGCGATGGCGCCGCGCGGCGTGGTCTGCAGAGCAAATCGCAGCCGCTGGGATGGCCCGACCGGAACGAAGAACTTGGCCTGCGCGACCTGCCATCCGCCCGTGGCCGGCCGCTCCAGCATTTGCCCGGCGAACATCAGGGCCTGATCGAGCAGCACCACGCCCGGCACGATGGGCCGCGCCGGGAAATGGCCGGCGAGCGCCGGGTGATCGGGCGGCACGGCCCAGTGGAACTCAGCCGCGTCCATGGCCTGGGCCCACTTTCTCGGCGTAGAGCGCCTGCAAGGCCTGGCGCGGCAGCTTGCCGGTGCTGTTGCGCGGCAGCGCCTCGACGAACACCAGCGGGCGCGGCAGGAAGATCGCGTCCAGCCGCTGGCGCAGGCCGGCCATGAGCGCGCGGCCGTCCAGCGTGGGCGCGACCACGAAGGCAGTCAGGCGCGTCACGCCGTCGTCGCCGAGCTCATCGGGCAGGAAGAAGGCCGCATCCACCACGCCGGGCAGCGCGCCGATCTGGTGGTTCAGGTAGGCCAGCGAGGTGCGCTTGCCGGCGATGTTGATCAGGTCGGCATGGCGGCCGTGCAGCAGGAAACAGCCCTCGGAGCCGGACTCGATGATGTCGGCCAGCGGCACGCGGCCTTCGACATGCCCGCCGATGGCGTAGGTGGTATCGCCTTCGTGTTCCAGCCGCACCGCCTGCATCAGCTGCCAGGCCGCGCCGTCCAGCGTGCGGCGGCTGGCCAGCGCGGAGGATTCGGTGGAGCCGTAGATCTCGTGCACCGGCGCGCCGCAGCGTTCTTCGGCGCGGCGCGCGAGATCGGGGCTGAGTGGCGCGGTGGCCGAGAGCACCAGATCCATGGGCGGCAGCGGCAGTTCCGACGCCAGCAGGGCGGAGAGGTGGAACGGTGTGGTCACCAGCATGCGCGGGCGCGGCACGGCGTCCAGCGCGGCCACGATGTCCTGCGGGTAGAAGGGTTTGCCGGCCGCGAACCGGCAGCCGCCGTGCAGCGCGATCAGAAAGGTCGACTCGAAACCGTAACTGTGCTGGATGGGCACGGTGCCGACGATGGACTGTGGCCGCTGCATCAGGCCCAGCGCCGCGGCCTCGGCGCGCCCGTTGAGCACCAGCTTGCCCCAGGTCTTGCGGTGCGGCTGGGGCAGGCCGGTCGAGCCTGAGGTGAACAGGATGGCGACGACGCGCTCGGCGTCCACCTCGGGCATGTCGCTGACCTCAGGCCGAGGGCTGGCAGCGAGGTCGGGAAAGACCATCCCGGGCAGATCGGGCACCGCCTCTGGCCGGTCGCCCAGCCAGGACACGCCGGGGTAATCGGCCGCCAGGCGCTGCAGCGTTTCCGGCGACTGCGACGAGGGCTGCAGGCTGACCTTGCCCGCGAGCAGGCCCGCCGCGAAACCGACGGCGAAGTGGTAGCGGTCTTCGCACACGTTGAGCAGCCAGCCGCCTTCGGGCAGGCGGGCGGCGAGCGCGTGCGCATCGGCCAGGAACTCGCGCACGCGCACCGCGCTCTGCGCGCGCCAGGCGAACACATCGTCGAGCCCGTGAGCCCCGATCAGCGGCAGGGTCGTGTCGTTCATGGCGGCGGTGGCGCGGTGCTGCGGCGCGCCGACTCGCGCTGGTAGGCCCGCCGGATGTCGGCCAGGCCCGGGCGTTCGTGCGGCGGCAGCACCCGCAGGCGGACGAGGTGCTCGCCCAGGAACATGAGGCCGATCAGCGGACCGGTCAGCACGTTGGCGTGGATCGACCAGATGGCCGGTGGCGCCCAGATGAAGAGCCCCGTGGAGACCAGCGCATTGGCGAAGAAAAAGACCGTCCAGGCCAGCGTGGCGCCGCGCGTGTAGCGCAGCTTGCGCTCGGACAGCTCGGTCCCGAAGATGCGCCGCGCCATGCGGGTGATGAGGGCGTCGCCGGGGCCGAGCAGCGATTTGCCGAACAGCACGCCCAGCGCGATATGGATGCCCAGGTGCTGGATGTAATACAGCAGCGCCACGTTGTGGCGCAGCTGCGGCCAGAGCCAGGCCAGCAAGGCGCCCAGGGCCAGCACACCGGCCCCGCGCACGGCCCAATGGGGCAGGCGCCACAGTGCCATCAGCACGGCCACGGCGATGGGCAGCACGGCCACGGCGGCGTTGAAGTCGGCATTGCCCCAGCCGTTGCTGCCCACGTGCGCCGCGATCACCCAGGCCACCATCAGGAGCAGCGCACCGAGGTCCCGCAGCAGCGTGGAAGCGGTCATCTCATTGGGTGCGCTGGCTGGCGATGTGGGCAGCCAGGGCGCGCGGCGAGGCGAAGATCTTCTCGTTGTCCTCGTTGTCCGAACGCATCTGGAAACCATAGCGTTTGGAAATGACGAGCGAGATCTCCAGCATGTCGATGGAGTCCAGGCCCATGCCGTCGCCGTACAAGGGCCCGTCGGGATCCACCTCGGCGGGCGCGAGCTCCATGTTGAGGGCTTCGATGATCAGCGCGACCACCTCGGGCCAGAGGGCATCGACGGTTTCAGGGGAGACGGGTTGGGTCATGACGGTCACTCGGGACAAGGGGTCTTCAAAGGGGCGGCGCGCGGAACGCCAGCACGGCGTTGCTGCCACCGAAGGCAAAGGAATTGGACAGCGCCGCGCGCAGCGGCACCTGGCGGCGGCCTTGCAGCACGTGGTCCACGCCCTCGCAGGCGGGGTCGATGCGACCGGCCAGGTGGGCGGTGGGCGGAATGGCCTGCTCGCGCAGCGCCAGCACGGTGGCCACGGCCTCGATCGCGCCGGCGGCGCCGAGCAGGTGGCCGTGCATGGATTTGGTGGCGCTCACGGGCAACTCCGAAGCGCCATCGCCGAACACTTCGCACAGGGCCGCGATCTCCACCGGGTCGCCCTCGGGGGTGGCCGTGCCATGGGCGTTGACGTAGCCGACCTCGGCCGGCGCCAGGCCGGCGTCGGCCAGCGCGGCGCGCAAGGCGCGCACCTGGCCCTGCCGGTGCGGGCGGACCAGGTGACTGTGATCGCAACTGGTGCCATAGCCCACGATTTCACCATGGATGGTCGCGCCGCGGGCGACCGCGTGGTCCCAGGCCTCCAGCACCAGCGCCGCCCCGCCTTCGCCGAGCACGAGGCCGGCGCGGTCGGCCGCGAACGGGCGGCAGGCGGCGGGCGCGGTGTCGGCGTCGCCGGGTGCCATCACGCGCATGGCTTCCCAGGCGCGCAACACGCTGTAGGACTGGCAGACGTCGGAGCCGCCGGTGACCATCACCGTGGCCTCACCGCTGCGCACGCGCCGGAAGGCCTCGCCGATGGCGATGCTGGAGGACGCGCAGGCCGCGGTGTGGCTGGTGCTCACGCCGCCCAGGCCGAGCTGGATGGAGATGTGGGCGTTGACCGCGTTGTTCATGCCCTGCACCACCGACAGCGGCGAAACGCGGTCGCGCCCCCGGATCCACAGATCGCGGCCACCGCGCTCGTGCGCCTCCAGGCCGCCCAGGGCGGTGCCCCAGATGCAGCCCCAGGCCTCGCGCTCGGTGTCCATGGCCTGGCGCGCCAGGCCGGCCTGCTCCCAGGCCTGGAAGGCCGCTGCCACGCCGAGTTGGGCGAAACGCTCCATCATCAGCGCCAGCGGCTTGCCCAGCGCGGCCTCGGGGTCGAAGCCGGCGCAGCCCACGAACGGGTGGGACAGCGGGCGCGGCAGATCCTGCGTCACCCGCAGGTGGCGCACGGCGGATTCGCCCGCCAGCAGGCGTTCGAAGAAGTCCCGGGCATCACCGCCGTAGGGGCTGATCACCCCGATGCCGGTGATCGCGACGCGGTGAGAGCGCATGGTTCAGCTGGCCTTGAGCGCGGCCAGCGAATCGATCACGGCCTGCATCTCGGCCACCGTCTTGGGCGGCTGCACGTCGGAGGGGATGTCGATGCCCAGCCGGTCCTCGGCTTCGAACATCAGTTCGGCCAGCATCAGCGAGTCCACCCCGAGCTCGGCCAGCAAGGCCTCGGGCAGCACCTGATCGGGCTGGACGCCCAGGCGGTCGACGAGGAAGGTGCGGATCAGTTCAGTGGAGCTCATGAAGATTGCCCAAGGAGGAGACTGGCACGGTGGGGCCTGTACGCAAGCCGATGCGCAAAAGCGAACATGGGGGAACTCCTTCGAAGCAAGGACCGTCTTGGGGTTCTGGTACGGCCTTGGGCGGGCGCGCCGCCCTTGCTTCACAGGGCATGGGATTATACAAAGAGGCTACAGGAAGGCCGGCTGTCACACGTGTGTCGTACATTAGGCCCGCCACCCTGCGCCGGCCCCACCCACACCCATGCCCATCCCCACCGAACGCGCCTGGTACCGCCAGCTCCTGTCCCGGTTCGTCACGCTGTGGTACCTCAAGGCCTTCGGCACCATGGCATTCATGGTGTTGTTCTTCCAGGCTTACTTCTGGGTGCTGCACCACCCGATGGCCGAACCGCTCATGATGCCCACGCTCGTGGTGGACGAATGGGTGCCGTTCCTGCCCGGTGCCTTCTACGCCTACGTGTCGCTGTGGGTCTACGTGTCGCTGGCGCCCGCCCTGTTGCCCGATCTGCGCGAGCTGCTTCGCTACGGCCTGTGGGTGGGCGCGCTGTGCGTGTTCTGCCTGGCGCTGTTCTGGCTGGCCCCGACCCAGACACCGTTGACCGACATCGACTGGTCCCAGCATCCCCGGCTGGCCTTCCTGAAAGGCATCGACGCCTCGGGCAACGCCTGTCCCTCGCTGCACGTGGGTTCGGCGGTGTTCTCGGCCTTCTGGTTCCAGCGCATCTTCCGGCAGACCGGTGCGCCGGCCGCGCTGCGCTGGCTCAGCGTGTTGCATTGCGGGGTGATCGTCTGGTCCACGATGGCGATCCGCCAGCACGTGTTCCTGGACGTGCTGGCCGGCGCCGCCGTGGGCGCGGTCTTCGCCTGGCTGGCCCTGCACTTCACCGCAGCGCAGCGCGATCCGCAGCGCATGAGATAGCCCATCCAGGGGCATCAAGGGTCCGGCTGCGCCGGCCCGAGATGCCGCCCCCTCGACGCGCCGACGGCGCGCCACAGAGGGGGGAGCCGCAAAGCGGCGCAGGGGGTGTTTCCTCAGCCCAGCCTGAACACCGCCACGGCCTGCACCATCTGCTCGGCGCGGGTCTTGAGGCTGGAGGCCGCGGCCGCGCTTTCGTCCACCCGCGCCGCGTTCTGCTGCGGGGCCTGGTCCATCTGCGTGACGGCCTCGCCGCCCTGAGCC
>SXGT01917715.1_pt1 | contig 12465 bp, 14 predicted proteins | sample 3176221 | NCBI WGS metagenome assembly SXGT01 (sample SAMN11356862, study PRJNA531348) | freshwater metagenome | isolation source: freshwater sample F1-120 | place: China: Fuxian Lake, Yuxi | collected 2017-12-25
GGTCCACGAGCTCACGGACGGATCGCGCCTTGTCCCGAACCCCACTCGACTCAACTCGTTGCTCCCAGATCTCCAAAGTCCTCGACCTCCGAGTCCGATCGTACGGGTGGGGTGTAACAAGGTTCGCGGACTTGCTGTCACCGAGTGTCGGCTCAAACGGTGACTATGGAGCGCCGAATACGCGAAGTCCGTTAGAAGTTCCGTTAGAAGTCGGGCCCTTGAACGACGAAGCCCTGGCCCGCCGTAGTGGCTGACCAGGGCTTTCTTGGTGGCGGGGGCAGTGTTCTGGTTCAGGACATCCCGGACGGGTGTCTCAGGACATCGCGGACGGTCATCGACGCTGGGCGGGTGTCCAAAGCTCGCCTCGTCATCACCGCTGTCGTCGTGGAAGGCCGCCGGCCCGCTGAAGTCGCCGCCACCTACGGCGTGTCTCGCTCGTGGGTCTATGAACTCGTCGCCCGCTACCACACCGAAGGTGACGCCGCGTTTGAACCCCGATCGCGCCGACCCAAGACCTCACCCAACGCCACTGACGACACGACGACCGAACTGATCCTCGAGCTCCGCCGCACCCTGACCCGCATCGGCCTCGACGCCGGCGCGGACACGATCCGTTGGCACCTCGAACATCATCACCAGCGGCTCGTGTCGCGACCAACGATCCATCGGATCCTCTCGCGCCACGGACTCATCGATCCGGAACCGAAGAAGCGGCCCCGTAGCTCCTATATCCGTTTCGAAGCCGACCTGCCCAACGAGTGCTGGCAGTCCGACTTCATGCACTACCCCCTCGCCGACGGGACCGACACCGAGATCCTGTCCTGGCTTGACGACCATTCCCGTCATGCGCTGCGCGTCACCGTCCACCAACCGGTCACAGCGAAGATCATCCTGGCCGAGTTCCGTGCCTGCTGCACCGAACACGGAACACCCCAATCAACACTGACCGACAACGGCCTCGTCTACACGGCACGATTCGCCGGCGGCCGCGGCGGAAGAAACGGCTTCGAAGCCGAACTCAACCGGCTCGGCGTCCGCCAGAAGAACTCCCGACCGAACCACCCGACCACTTGCGGCAAAGTCGAACGGTTCCAACAGACCCTGCGACGCTGGCTCGACCAACAACCCCCACCCGAGACCATCGCCCAGCTCCAAGCACTCTGCGACCAGTTCCGCCGGATCTACAACACCGAGCGGCCCCACAGCGCCCTGCCGCACCGCGCCACGCCCGCCACGATCTACAACGCCCGACCCAAAGCCACACCGACCGCACCACCCGACACGCACTACCGCGTCCGACACGACCGCATCGACGACTCCGGCGTTGTCACACTGCGCGTCAACGGACGACTCCACCACCTCGGCATCGGACGAACCCACGCCCGAACCCACGTCATCCTCCTCGTCGACGACCTCCACGTCCGCGTCGTCGACGCCGCCACCGGCGAACTCCTACGCGACCTCACCATCGACACCAGCCGCGACTACCAACCCACCGGCCGGCCCAAAGGACCCACCCGGCCATGAACGACAACACCCCGAACCCAATCGCAGGTTCGGGGTGTCCTCGATGTCTCGCGACATGACAGAGCGGAGGGAGTGGGATTTGAACCCACGGTGGCTTGCGCCACAATGGTTTTCGAGACCATCCGATTCGGCCGCTCTCGCATCCCTCCGGGTTCGATGATAGGGGAAGCGGTGCGCTGACCTCGGGGCGGATCGCTCGGCTGGATGGCACGGCCCTGGTACGTCCGCACCATTGCGCACGGGTTCGTTCGTGACTGGTGGGCAGGTGCGGGCGTCTGCATGCTGTAGCTGATGCCGCCTGCACCGGCGACGTCGTGCTTCGTGGGGCGTGCGGGACGATCCGACCCGCCCGTTGGTGTCTCGCACGCCCCACGACGAACGTCGATGGAATCGGCGCTGCGGCGTAACGCTCGATCGTGACTGATTTCGATGCGCGCCAAGGCATACCCTTAGTCTCGGAGCACCGGTCGACGTCGATTGACGATGTCCCGGCCCCTTGTGGAGTTGATCTTGTGCATTCGTCGTTGAACCAATCTTCGAATATTCGTGTTCTGATCGTGGACGAACAGGTCGCCTGCGCCGAGGCGTTCACCCGGGTTTTGCATTCGGAAACCAACTGGACGGTCGTTGGAATCGCTCGCGATTGGAACACCGCGGTCGATCAAGCGACCATCCATCAGCCTGATCTGATGATGTGCGAATACGGCCTTCCCAGTGTCGGCGGCGCCGCACTCATCACGCGTTTGCGCGCGGCCGCTCCGAACGCTCGCGTCCTCGTCGTGTCGTCGCGCGCCGAGCATCATCGCGTCGCAAATGCGTTGCGGGTCGGTGCGGCGGGGTTCGTCGTCAAGTCGGCCTCGCTCGCCGAAATCTGGGATGCAATGCGTCGGGTTGCGCGCGGCGAGATCGTGATTGGTGCGGGGCTGTTGACGGGTGCAATCTCGGTGTTGCGTGACGATGCCGTGCCGGTACTCACCGACCGCGAGATGCAGACGATCGAACTCGCGTCACAGGGACTGAACAACGCGCAGATCGCGGCTGGCCTCGGAATCCGACCGAACACCGCGAGAAACCACCTGCAGCGGGCGTTCGAGAAACTCGGTGTGCACTCACGCGTCGAGGCTGTGGTCCGCGCCCAGCGGCTGGGCCTCGTCGCGATTCCTGCCTAGGCACTCGGCACCGCCGGGAACCACGTTCCGCTCACCGTCGCGCCGCGAAGAACTCCGACAGGAGTTGTGCGCATGCATCGGCTGATACGCCGCGGGTCACATTGGTGCTGTGGTTGAGCCGCGGATCGGTTGCAACGTTGTAGATCGATCCCGACGCACCCCCGGCGACGTCGCCGGCGCCAAAGACGAGATGCGGCACGCGCGCAGCCCAAATGGCACCGGCGCACATCACGCAGGGTTCGAGCGTGACGACCAACACATGATGATCGAGCCGCCACGACTGGGCGGCGGCTGCGGCATCGCGGAGCGCGAGAACTTCGGCGTGCGCGGTCGGGTCGTTGGTCAGCTCGCGTTCGTTGTGACGAGCCGCGACCACCGAACCAGTGGCGAGATCGATGACGACAGCACCGACGGGAACGTCGTGGTGGGTCAACGCCTGACGCGCTTCGTGGAGCGCGAGCTCCATCCAGTATTCGTGCTGCTCGCCGTGATCGCCCACGAAGTGCACGCTACGCGAGCGCGGCCGCGGGGTCCTACGATCCGGCCGATGGCGGGCGCTCCGATCGAGGTGGTGTTGTTCGATCTGGGCGGTGTGCTCGTCGAACTCGGTGGTGCCGTGCCCGCGCGTGAGCTCACCGGGATCGACGACGACGACGAGGTTCGGCGACGCTGGCTGACCTGCCGGTGGGTGCGGGAGTTCGAACGTGGAACGTGCACGTCCGAAGCGTTCGCGGCGGGAGTCGTCGCCGATTGGAGCCTTCCGATCACGCCGGACGAGTACCTCGAGCGTTTCGCTGCGTGGCCTCGCGGTCCGTTTTCGGGCGCGGCCGCGCTCATCGCTGCGACCGCGAACCATGCCGTGGTCGGATGCCTGAGCAACACGAACTCGCTCCACAGCCAACGATTCACCGAGTCCGAAATCGGTGCGTTGTTCGATCATGCCTTCTATTCATACGAGTTTGGGGCCGTGAAGCCCGACCGTGAGTTGTTCGATGCCGTCGGCGCGCGTCTCGGCGTGGAACCGAGTCGCATCCTGCTGCTCGACGACAGCCAGCTCAACGTCGACGGTGCACGGGCCTCAGGTTGGTCGGCCGAACGCGTCGTCGGGGTCGACGAAGCCGCGGCAGTCCTGATGTCTCGTCTCAGAGGTTTCTCGCGTCCGTAGTGTGGGCGCTGTGTTGGGGAGGTTGATCGACGCCGCGTTGCCGCCGCGGCTTGGTCGCAGTTTTCGTTGGTTGGTCGCGTCGTCCTGGAGTACCAACCTCGGTGACGGGCTCGCGATTTCGGCGGGACCACTGTTGGTTGCGTCGCAGACCGACGAACCCTTCGTCGTCGCGCTCGCGGCGATCGCGCAACAGCTCCCATGGGTGATCTTCGGACTGACCGCCGGAGTGATCGCCGATCGTTACGACCGGCGTCGCATCATGATCATCGTCAACCTGGTCCGCTCACTGGTGCTCGGCGTGCTCGCCGTAGCGATTGTCCTCGACGAGGTCAACGTCGCGATCGTGCTGTTGGCGATGTTCTTGCTCGGCACCACCGAGACGTTCGTCGACGTGACCTCGGGGACGTTGCTTCCCATGACGGTCGGCCGAGAGGACCTCGTCGCCGGCAACGTTCGGCTCTCGTTCGGGCACACGACGCTCAATCGCCTCGTCGGCCCACCGCTCGGGGCGTTCCTGTTTGCCGCGGGAACCGCGTGGCCATTCGTGGCCCAAGGTTTGCTCATGTTGTTCGGCGCCGTGTTGATCCGTCGCATTGCGTTCTCGCGTGCAAGCGACGAGCGCGACGAGGAGCACCCGGGTTCGATTCGATCGGGGATTGCCGAGGGGCTTCGCTGGTTGTGGAACGACCCGCCGGTGCGCACGCTCACCTTGATCATCTTGACGTTTAACATCACGTTCGGCGCGACGCTTGCGGTATTCGTGCTCTACGTCGAACGACGACTCGGACTCGGCCCGATCGGCTTCGGCGCGCTCGAAGCGATCGGAGCAGTCGGCGGATTGTTCGGCGCGGTCCTCTACGTTCGTGTCGAACAACGGTTCGGCATGGCCCGACTCATGCGAATCGGACTTGTGTTCGAAACGGCCACGCATGTGGTCTTCGCGCTCACGACGTTGCCCATCATCGCGATGGCAACCTTGTTCGCGTTTGGCGTGCACGAAGCTGTGTGGGGAACCACAGAGACGACGATCCGCCAACGTTCGGTTCCCGAGCAGTTGCAAGGCCGTATCGGAAGCGTCTACATGCTCGGTCTGGTGGGTGGCCTGGTGGTTGGCGCCGTGATCGGCGGAACGCTCGCACAAATCTGGGGTGTCACCGCGCCGTACTGGTTCGCGGTGATCGGCAACCTTGCGATTCTCGTGGCGATCTGGTCGCGAGTCGACGCGATCGCGGCGACGCGGTAATTCGTTTCGTGGTCGTGGACGTCGGCGGTTGGGTAGATCAGGTCGACGCGGTGGACCTGGTTGCGTGTGCGATCTCTCGACGCATCGCCGACTGAATCACGCGCGCGGTCAACCGAGGTGCGAAACGCGCCGCGCGAGCGAGCGTCGCGGCCCGACCCGGCACGACCAACGCTCGGTTGGCACGCACGGCCGACACCACCTTCGCGCCGACCGCATCAGCCGAGAGCGGCGCGCCCGCGACGGCGGTGAGGTAGCGCCGTACGCTGAACCCTTCGGAGCATGGCGTTGCATCCAAGAGGGGGGTTTCGATCGGGCCGGGACACACGGTCGTGACGCCAACGCCGTGGAGTGCCGCTTCCGGCCGCAGGTTCGCTCCGAGCCCGACGATGGCGAACTTCGACATCGAGTACGGAGTCAGCAACGGCGTTGCGGCGATTCCAGCGAGCGACGCCATCAGCACGATGGAACCGCGACCTTGTGTCCGCATGCGTTCGTAGGCTGGTAACACCGTGTTGACAACGCCGGAGACGTTGACGTCGATCGTGCGTTGCCATGCCGCAACCGGAACCTCGTGCGCGAATCCGCCGAAGCCGACTCCTGCGTTCGCGACGACGACATCGAGCCGGGACATCCCGGCGATCGCCGTGGCCATCGCTGCTGTGTCGGTGACGTCGAGTTCGAGGTCGGCATCGCGCAGATCGACGGTGGTGACGGCCGAGCCGGCCTCGATGAAGGCCCGAGCCAGCGCCTTCCCGAGTCCGCCCCCACCGCCGGTGATGAGCACGTTCGCGCCGACGAGTTCCACGAGGTCATTTCGTTGTACCCCTCGGTGTTGGATCACCCTCGAGGGGGATGTTCGTGCTCGGTAGTGTTCGATCATGAGCATGGCCGAGCTCGCCGACCTCAGCGACGAGGTGTGGCAGCGGATCCGGGTTCGGCTCGACGGGCTCACCGACGAGGAGTATTTCTGGGAACCGGCTCCGGGGTGCTGGTCGATTCGCCAACGCTCGGACGGGACATGGCTGGTCGACTGGCCGCTGCCGCGCCCTGACCCCGAGCCGTTCACGACGATTGCGTGGCGGCTGTGGCATCTCATCGACATGTACGGGGAGGACCGGGCGCCGCGTTGGCTCGATGTCGAACCTCAGGGTGAGCCGATCGGGATGGACGATCCCGCCGGCGCCCCGGCGGGTACTGCGGCGGGCGCGCTCGACCTGCTCGAACGTGCGCACGCGCGTTGGGATGCACACCTCGCGCTCGTGACGGAGGAGTCGTTGACCGAACCGGTCGGCGCGGTTGCTGGCCCGAACTACGCCGACCGATCCCGAATGTCCTACGTGCTCCACATGCTCGACGAGTTCGTTCATCACGGAGCCGAGATCGCGACGTTGCGCGACTTGTGGCGATGGCAACATCCGTTGGTCGGTGACGGGAACGCCGACCGCGTGATGCGGGGCGACATGACGATCGTCAACGATCCCGCGTTCGTGCCGTCGACCGCACACCTCGACGTCGCCGCGCAATACGGCCGCTGGGATCTCCTCGTCGAACTGGTGCGACGCGGCGCGCCGATGCGCTCGTCGGGCAAGACGCCGCTCCACCTCGCGGCGGGTGCCGGCGAACTCGATGTCGTCAAAACCCTGCTCGAGTGCGGTGCCGATCCGAACGCCCGCGACCCCGAGTTCAACGCGACGCCGCGCCAGTGGGGAGAGTTTCTTCGCCACCCACATCTCGTCGAGTACTTCGATGCGCTGGATGAATCTCGGGGCTCTTCGTGAGCCGAAGCCCGACGGGTTAGTGCGATTCCGAGTCGGGCGTGGCGAGGACATCGGCGCGGCTGTAGTGACCGGCGACGTCGAAATAGCGCTTTGCGTGCAGTGCCTCGCGCAGATCGCAGTCGACGACGAGCATTCCCTCCGAGTCGTACAAGGGTCCGTCGATAACCTGGCCGCTCGGAGCGACGACGCAGGCTCCGCCGCGACCGAAGACGTCGGTCGATTCTGGGAGTGGCAGGGGAAAGTCTGCCGGAAACGCAGCCGTGGGAATGAACTGGGGGACGCTCACGACGAATGCGCCGGCCTCGATCGCGATGTGACGCATCGATGCAATCCAGCTGTCGCTGTCGTCGGCCGTCGGTGCGAGCCAGATCTGAGGCCCGCCTTGGTAGACACGCCATCGCGCCAGCGGCATCCGGTTCTCCCAGCAGATGAGTCCGCCGACGCGTGCGCCCGACGGGATCTCGACGACATCGAGGTCGTCGCCAGCACCGACGCCGTGGAAGACGCGCTCGTGCATCGTCGGCATCAACTTGCGGTGGCGGAGCAGAACTCCTTCGCCGCCGATGACGAGCAACGTGTTGTACAACGAACCCGGTCGGTCGTCCTCGCGTTCGTTGACGCCGATCGCAACGGTGACGTGGAGATCAGCGCAGGCTTGAGCGAGCAGACGTACATGGGGTCCCGTGACGTCGAGGCTCGACGCCCACATCCGATCCCAGAGCTCGTCACAGCCGGGGGCCCACGTAGCTGCAGCCGCGGCCCACGCCCCGCTCGGATACAGCGACACGAAGCACTCGGGAAACACGACGAGTTCGGCTCCAGCGTCGGCGGCGTCGCCGATGAGTCGGATCGCCTTGTCGACCGTGGCATCGGCGTCGAGGATCACCGGCGTCGCCTGCATCGCAGCAATCCGTATGCGCTCGAACGTTGTCACCGCCCGAGCCTACGCACGCAACGACCTCGCCGACCTCGCTGTGTCGTCGACTCGACCATGCAATAGGTTCGCGCGCTCGGGCCGGGTGTCCGGATGCCATCGGCGCGACCACGAGCGACCTTGGGGCGAGCGATGACCGATCTCGACATGAAGACGCAGTTGGGCAACTACTTGCGCGGAGCCCGCGAGACGCTGGTCTGGAAGTTGGAGGGTCTCGACGAGTACGACATCCGGCGCCCGATGACGCCAACGGGCACGAACCTGCTCGGTCTGGTGAAACACAGCACGGCGACCCACCTCGCGTACTTCGGTGATGTGTTCGGGCGATCGCCGGGCACCACCGAGGCGCGGCGGTCGGGAGACGCGGGTCCAGCGGCCGAGTTCCGGGCTACTGCGGACGAGACCCGAGACGGCTTGGTCGAGCGGTACCGAGCCGCCTGGGAGATCGCGGACGCGACGATCAACGACCTCGCCTTGGACGCGACCGGGCGGGTGTGGTGGTGGGGGGACGATCCCGTGACGCTGCATCAGGTCTTGGTGCATGTCACCGCCGACACGCAGCGTCACGCCGGTCACGCCGACATCGTCCGAGAACTGATCGATGGCTCGGTCGGGATGCTCCGCGGCGTTGACAACCTCCATATTCGCAATGCCAACGACCAGCAGCGATTCCGCGATCAAGTCCAGGCCACCGCGGATCGCTTCCGGTGAACTGACCGGAAGCGTTGTTTCGCCAGGTTTCGCCGATTCGGATCGCTCGCGCCTGCAGCGTTCGCGGATCTTCGGTGCGAAGATGGGTCCGATGGGTGTTCGCACAGCGACCGTGACGACCGTGGGATTGGGTGCGGCGGGTTGGACGGGGCTCGAGTATGGCCTGCACCGTTTCGCGATGCACGAACTGCGCGGCCGCGGGCTCGCATCGGTCGAGCATCTGAAGCACCACGCCGACGTCACGTACTTCTCGCCCGCGTCAAAGAAGGCTGCGTCGGCCGTTGCGACGACCGCGATCGTGCTGCCGGTCGCGGCCGCGATTGCCGGTCGCCGCCGCGCCTGCGAGTTCACGGCGGGACTCATCGGCATGTACTACGCGTACGAAGTTGCGCACCGCCGAACGCACACGCACGCGCCGCGTGCCCGGTACAGCCGTTGGACGCGCCGCAACCACATGCATCACCACTTCGGTGCCCCGATGCGCAACTTCGGGGTCACGACGCCGATCTGGGATCGGCTGTTCGGGTCCTACGACGATCCCGGTGTGGTGTCGGTGCCGCGACGCATGGCGCCAACGTGGCTGCTCGATGAGTCCGGTGCCGTTCGATCGGAGCTCGCCGCGGACTACGTCGTGAAGGCTGGCCGGGCGCGTGACACATCCCAGGCCGAACTCGACCGACTCGACGCGTTCGCCAACCTCGCCCCCGAGTTCTGAGTTTCGGAACGACCGCGGTACGCAGGGGGAACCGGTCATCTGCGCGCACGATGCCGGAGCCGAAATCAGCGATGTGGCGGGCCTTGTGACATTTCTCAGCCCGACCGAGTTCGAGCGACTTCACACCGCCCGCGCAGATCGCGGCATGATCATCACAACCAACCCGTCCGGAAAACGGGCGGAACCTCACGTCCGATGTTCCGTTGGGAGGAACCAAGTGGGCAACCGAGGAGCCTCAGGTCATGCCCAGTCGCTTGCTGTCGTCCGTGAGATCGGGCCGCGAGTCTGCAGTGGTTCGCCGATTCTGATGGGTAACGCCCGCAGGCTGGCAGTTCGGCCTTTGCTGGTGGTCGTGGCGATCGCGATGTTGTCGGCGTGCGACGACGGTGGACGATCGCCGCGAGCTTCGGTCGGAGCAGAGTGGGGCTCGACTGGTGAACAAGTCCCGCCGGTGATAACCGATGATTCGACGTTCGGCTGGTCGGGCTCGCAGGCGCTGGTTGCTGGCGGACAGTCATGGAGAGGCGGACGTTCGGAGTTCGCGCTCTTCGACCCAGCCCAGGATCGATGGTCGAAGGTATCTGAGCCGCCGTTCGAACACCCGTTGTTCAGTCCGACCGTCGCCTGGGTCGGTGACCTGTTCGTCGTCGTGGGCGTGGAGTGTGCGGAATCGAACGGCGGCGACACCGGAATTCTGTGCACGCCAGGGACAGTTACGTCGGCGACGTACCGGCCCGACGTGGATCGCTGGGAGAGCGCTGAGGAAATCGCGGGCGACTTCGTTACGGAACTCCAGTTGGAACTCCACACGACTGACGACTTCCGCGCGGTAGTACAAGCCGGCGATCAACTCTTGATCTTCGACTCGAAGAACGGGTCATGGACCAGCGTGCCGCGCGCCATCTTCTTCGAGTCCGACTTGTGTCTCGCGGACGGCGAGCTGCTGTCCGCTGGCGGAGACCATGGACCTGAACCGCCACCGACCGTCCACTGGATGGATCTGGCGACGGGCGTGTGGTCTGAGCCCGTCGAGCTCGGAACGTCGGGTGACGTCCTGTGGGACTATGCGTGCGGACCGGACGGCCTTTGGGTGTTCGAGTCGTCCGTGGACAGGGCATCGGTCTCGGCCTGGGAGTTCGGCGCCGGACACACCTTCGAGCCCCGACCTGCGCCGGTTGCGATGGCCGGCTACACCGTCTCCGACCGATCCAAAGAAGCGTTCGTGGTCAAGACCGGCAAGGGACCGTTCGCCCTGTATCGACCCGCGGATGGATCCTGGACGTTGACCGAGACGCCCTTCCTCAGCGTCCATTCGATCGCGCTGATCGACTCGACGAGCGTGCTCGTGATCGCGAGTCCCGGATCGGACAACTACCAACTTGCGGAGGTCGCGCTGTCGTGAAGACCTTGACGTCTTGGATCACGGCCGTCATCGTCGCAGCCGCGTCCCTCATCGCATTCGACGCCCCGGCAGCGAACGCGACGGGCGACTTTCGAGTACATCACTGGAACATGTGCGGCAACAAATGCCCGATGAACGTGAGTGGCGTCGACCACGACGACGCGCCGGCCGTCGTGCTGTACATCGCCGCGACCTCGAACCCCAAGCCCCCTGGCGATCAACCTCAATGAGGTCTGCCTTACCCCTCTTGAGACATCAAAGTCGCGTCGACGCGTTGAGCGCACTCAACCGTTGGGACTGCCGCGCGTGGGGTGAGGTCGCTGTGCGCGCTGTGTGGCCGGTGTTCGTTGAAGTCGACGCGTCAGGCCTGATTTGAAGACGTTGCGCGAGTTCCGTCTCGCAGAAGGAATTGGCGTGGGAGGAGCTTGTCATGGCGGACGATCAGTCGGTCGCACTGCTCGCGGACCTCAAACCCATCTCGAGCGTCTCTACATTATCGTACGCCAGCTCGAACGTCTCGTCATCGCCAGAAAGTCCGCTCCATAGCGTTAGCGTCGCTCCCAAGAGGGTCTCTGCACGGAGTGACATCAATGGCGAAGCGGCTACCTTCTCCATCAGATGAGCGAATCTGACATCGCGATCTTGGATATCTTCGGTCCACTTCGAACAAAGGATTCGAGTTAACTCGTCGGACAGCTCCGACGATATTGGGAGCTCGAAGATCGACATGAGTTCATCGAATATCGGGTCTGGGTCACCGATCAAACCCCAGTTCAGAAAGATCTGCCGAGTCTTATACAGTGAAAGAAGCGTCTTGGTATCCCGGTGTTCTGCACAATACTCGGCAATCAATTTCGGATCGTGGAGGTTTACGAACCTCCTAAGGAACTCTGCCGTTACCTCAGAAAGCATGTAAGCATCGACAATTGATCGAGCGCCATCTTCTGTTAGGTTGAACGACACGATTTACCTAATTCTCCCTCGATCCAAATGCTCAGACGGGCGCTGTTATGGCTGTGGTGGGACCAATTCCCAGAAGAGCTGTGTTGCCCAAAGGCGTTGATTCCACCGGGCGGGTATCTCGACACGTGACCTAGCGGGGCTATTGTCGACGATAGACGATGGAACCCCAGTTCCGACAATGAGCTGGTCTCGATCCGATACATTTGCGCACTACCCGCAGGCTTCCACCCCGGCTCTCTCCAGTTATCGCCGTCGGTGTCCCCCTCATCCAGCGGCACTCTTGGAGCTACTACGACTCGGACAGCGATTTGGCGGGCCTTGTGGGATCTCTTTCGAACCCGTTACCCAGGTTCAGCTGACAAATCGATCTTGCGACCGCGTTCACGACACGTCCTGTGCCACCCGTCGATCAAAGCGATGACATCGACCGGATGCGACGTGTCGACCGTCGTCACCGCGACAGAAGGCCGAGCGATTATCCGACTGGACGCGAGATCGCTAGGCGCATCGGTCGGGGGTGCGTCGACGGGACCGTGATCGGCATCACGAATTTGGGAGCGGCGAGAGACGCGTTGCCGAACCCTGCTCAACCGAAGCTCCTCCGAACACGTGCACTCGAGGAATTGATAGGACGCGCGATACTGACCCGCGGTCGCTTGCAACCGCTCGTGTATCTCCGCCCAGTACGACGGAACGTCGACGACGACGCTCAAACCGTTCGAGAGCGACTGCTCGGCCATCGCGTCGATCAGGCGATACGAAGCTCGCCCCGACGTCTCCCAATCGACGCCGCTGTTGAGCAGCGCCGACTTGATGACATCAAGATCGAGCACCACCGCGCCCAACTCGCGCGCCAGA
>SXGT01298444.1_pt1 | contig 12464 bp, 12 predicted proteins | sample 3176221 | NCBI WGS metagenome assembly SXGT01 (sample SAMN11356862, study PRJNA531348) | freshwater metagenome | isolation source: freshwater sample F1-120 | place: China: Fuxian Lake, Yuxi | collected 2017-12-25
GCCGCCATCAAGGAGTACATCGCCGTGCACAACAAGAATCCCAAGCCTTTCATCTGGACCGCCAGGGCGCATGACATCCTTGAAAAGGTCATTCGCGCCAACAGCCGCTTAAGTTCCAAACAGAACGAAGCACTACACTAGTTGAAGCTCGCGGCTTTCCAGTCGCGCTGCTTGAGCGCCTTTTCACGCAGCGCGCTGATGGTGGTCTGCGTCGTGATCGCATTCGGGTCGATCACCACTTCAATCACCGATGGCTTGCCGCTGGCCACACTGCGCTTGAGCGCATCGGCAAACTGCGCGGTTTCGGTCACGGTTTCGCCGTGCGCGCCATAGGCTTTGGCGAGCGCCGCAAAATCAGGGTTGGTAAACGAGGTGCCGTGCACGCGCTCCGGATAGTCACGCTCCTGGAGCATGCGGATGGTGCCGTAAATGCCGTTGTTGACGATCACGAAAATCACGTTGAGCTGGTGATGCACCGCGGTGGCCAGCTCCTGGCCGTTCATCATGTAGCAGCCGTCGCCGTTGAAGGAGACCACGGTACGCTTGCGGTCGGACGTTTTGGCGGCAATCGCGGCAGGGACGCCATAGCCCATCGAACCGGCCGTTGGTGCAAGCTGGGTGCGGTGCCCGGTGTAGCGGTGAAAGCGGTGCAGCCAGCCGGAGAAATTGCCGGCGCCGTTGGTGTAGACCGTGTCTTGGGGCAACATCGCTTCCATGGTGCGGATGATCTCGCGCAACTCTACCTTGCCCGGCATACCCTTGTAGGCACTGCCTTGCCAGGTGTCGTACTCGGCGCGCGCCTGTTTGGTCGCAGCAGCGTATTTTGGGGTGGCCGGTTTGCCGAGTGCCTTGGCAGCGGCGGCAAATTCATTCATGCCCGAGGCGATCAGAAGTTCGCCCTGATACACGCGCCCGAGTTCATTCGGGTCGTTGTGGATGTGGATCAGCTTCTGCGTCGGCACCGGCGAGGTGAGCAGGGTGTAACCCGAGGTGGTCATCTCGCCCAGGCGTGCGCCGATTGCAAGGATCACATCAGCGTCCTTGACGCGCTGGGCGAGCAGCGGGTTGATGCCGATGCCGACATCGCCGACGTAGTTGGGCAGGCGGTTGTCGTACAAATCCTGAAAGCGGAACGAGCAGCCAGCCGGCAACTCGAAATTTTCGACAAAGGCGCGCAAATCGGCGATGCCCTGTGCATTCCAGCCGGCGCCACCGAGAATGACCATCGGCTTCTCAGCCGCTCCCACCAAGACTCTCAGCCGTTCCATGTCGGCCGGGTTGGGCGAAGCCTGCACGGTCTTGAATGAGCCGGCGTCGGCCACCGTGGCCATCGAGGTGAGCATGTCCTCGGGAAGCGCCAGCACCACCGGCCCGGGGCGGCCTGACACCGCGGTATGAAAGGCGTGGCTGACGTATTCGGGAATGCGGTCGGCGCGGTCAATCTGCGCCACCCACTTGGCCATCTGGCCGAACATGCGGCGGTAATCCATTTCCTGGAATGCTTCCCGCTCGACCTGGTCCGATGCCACCTGCCCGACAAACAGGATCATCGCGTCGGAATCCTGGAAAGCGGTATGCACGGCGATGGACGCATTGGTGGCGCCCGGGCCACGCGTCACAAAACAGATGCCGGGCTTGCCGGTCATCTTGCCGTAGGCGCCGGCCATGAAGCCGGCCCCGCCGTCCTGGCGAGCCACGATCAGTTCGATCGTGGCTCGCGCGCCGTAGAGCGCATCGAGTACCGCGAGATAGGATTCGCCGGGCACGCAGAAGGCGTGGCGCACGCCGTGGATCTTGAGCTGGTCGACGAGGATTTCGCCGCCGGTGCGGGCTTTCAGGGCATCAGTCATGGGGTGATGAATTCGTCAGCAAAAATTTGGTAGGTCTGGCTCTTGGGTTTGTCCGCATCTTCTGGCCGTACGTAGCGGATCGAGCTCTTGCCGTGGCAACTGCGCGGCAGGATCATGACCCGCGCAAAGGCGCTAGGGGTCTCGCGGGAGGCGGCAGCATACACCGGTTGCGGCCCCGCTTCGAACCACGCTTCGCCCGGCGCGAAGGAATGGGAAGCGCCCTCGCTGTCGATGCGGATTGACCCGGCGAGCAGGCAGCGGATGCCCGGGCCCTGGTGTACGTGGGTCAGGGCTTCGCCGCCGGCAGGAAAGCCGACGCGGTCACAGCGCATCAGGTATGCCACCGTCGGGTCCAGATTGATCTCCTGCTCAAGCATGAGGGTGGACCCAGGCATTGCGTCACTCGACGCGCCGGCGCCTCCCTTGCGCGCCAACTCCCAACGCAATAGCCGCACGCCGCCCTTGCCTGCCGTGATCACCGGGGCTTGCTCGCCGCACCACGCGCCGTTGGCATCGAGGGAAGCGGCCTGGCCGGCGGCACGCACGATGGCGTTGCCGGAGACCACATAGAGGGCGCGCGGCAGCGCTGGCAGGGCAGAGGAAGTGTTGCCCGCATCGGGCGTGTCGCTGTACAAACGCAGCAGGTGAGTGGTCATGGTGGTGGGCAGGTAGGGAAGAACAAGTGGGGAAGGGCAAGGCGCGGGCGGTATGGTTGCACAGATTGCGCGGGGCCAGGCCGGGGCACTCCAGCTCGACGCTCAGCCAACTGGCCAAGAGCTATTTGAAGCGAGAGCCATTAGAATCGTTTTGCACAGCCATCAACAAACGCCATCCACAACACTATCAACAAAACGGTCAACAAAGCGAGGAGACCCGCATGACGAAAGGTACGTTTCGACGTTGCTTCATCACAGGCTTGAGTGCGGTGGTATTGGCAGCTACCCTGCCAGCCGCACAGGCGCAGGAGTTTCCGAATCGCCCGATCACTCTGGTGGTGCCGTTCCCGGCAGGCTCGATTACCGATGGCGTCACCCGGCCGATTGCGGCCGCGCTGCAGGAAATTCTGGGGCAGACGGTGCTGGTGGACAACCGCGCCGGCGCCCAGGGCGTGATCGGCGGCGCGTTCGTGGCGCGCAGCAAGCCGGATGGCTACACGCTCCTGATGGCCTCGTCCACCATGTATGTCGGCCCTAGTCTGTACAAGAACGTGCCTTACGATCCGATCAAGGATTTTGTCGTGGTCTCCGGGGTCGGCTCCACTTCCATGATGTTCATGGTCAAGGATGCTTCCCCGATCAAGACGGTTGCCGATCTGGAGCAGGCCTCCAAAGCGCAGCGCGACGGCGTCACCACCGGTTACGGCTCCCCGAGTGCGCAGATGATGCTCTCGATGTTCGCCAACACCACCAAGTCCAAACTCGCGCCCATCAGCTACCGCGGCACGCCGCAGGCGATTACCGATCTGATCGGCGGGCAGGTGGAGACGGCGATTGTTGATATCGGCAACGGCGTGGTGCAGTTGAACACCGGCCGCCTGCGCGCGCTGGCCATCTCGGCGCGCACACGCAGTGCAGCGGCGCCCAATGTACCGCTGCTCTCCGAAACTTTACCGGGAATGACGCTTGAAACCCTGATTACCGTGGCGGCGCCCGCCGGCACGCCACCCGCCGTGGTGGAGCGCCTGGATCGCGCGATCCGCGCCGCGCTGGTGCGCCCCGAAGTGAAGGCGCGCTTTGCCGCACTCACCACCGAAACGCTGCTCACGCCCACGGCGGAGATCACGCAGCTACTCAGGACCGACATCCCGAAATGGGAGGCGCTGATCAAGGCCGCCGGAATCGAGCCGCAATGAGCGTGCCCACACCCGCCTTTGACCCGCGCAGCCATCGGCTGTGCGAGACGCGCTACTTCGACGACTTTAAGGTCGGCGAGCGTTTTCTCCTGCCTTCGCGCACCATGACCGACGCACTGTTCGCGGCCTTTTCACTCGCCAGCGGCGACAACCATCCGGTGCAATATGACGTCGAGTATTGCCGCGCCCATGGCATGCCGCACATGCTGGCACACGGCTTTCAGGTAGTCGCGCAAACCTGCCCGGGTGCGGGCATGTTCCCGCACATGGTGGAGGATTCGCTCAAGGGCTTCGTCGAACAGAGCAGCCGCTTCCTGGGCAAGGTGTTTGTTGGCGACACGCTGTACTGCGCGCTGGAGATCTCCGAACTGGTGCCTAATCGCACTACCGGCGTGCTGTCCATGCGCTCCACCGTGCACAATCAGCGTGGCGAGCTGGTGATGGAAGGCATGCAGAAGTACCTGTTGATGAAGCGGCCGGCCACTGGTGCCGCCGCGGCCAGCACCGCATTGGCATAGGGCGGTCGGTTCGCCGTTTTTTGCTTACGGCCGCACTGCCCGGCGCCGGAGTTGCGTTAAGGCTGTTTCCATTTCGGCTTGCGCTTCTCGACAAACGCCGTCAGGCCTTCTTTCGAATCGTCGGTGGCGATGGTTGCCGCGATCAGGTTCACCGCCCCGGCCACGCCGCTGCGGTAATTCGAATCAATCGCCTGCATGAAGGCCGCACGGCCCATGCGCATCAGTTCCGGCGATTTTGCGGCCAGGGTCTGCGCCAGCTTGCGCGCTTCGTCAAGCAGGCCCGCTTCGGGTGCGATGCGGCTCACCAGGCCCAGGCTTTTCGCCTCTTCGGCACCGAAGGTACGCCCGGTGAAGAGCAGGTCAAAGGCCTGATAGCGCCCGACGATGCGCGGCAAGTGGGTGTAGTGGATCGCTGGCAGCAGGCCGATGTCGAGTTCCGGATAGCCGAAGGTGGCGCTGTCGGCCGCGACAATCAGATCACACGAAATCGCCAGCGACATGCCGCCGCCGCGTGCGGCACCGGCGATTGCCGCAATCGAGGGTTTGCCCAGGTTGAACTGGATGTCGCACAACTGTGAGTACAGGCGGTTGACTGTAGCGCGCGCCTCGGCCAGCGGCAGTTTGAGGAAGGACGCGAGGTCGAGGCCGCCACAAAAGCGCCCCGGCAGCGCGCTGCTGATGATGATTGCGCGCACCTTGGGGTCTTCCCCGGCTTGCTGCAAGAGCGCGAGCAGCCGGTCCATCAGCGCGTTGTCAAGTCCATTCACTGGCGGGTTGTTGACGAGGATTTCGGCGACGTTGTCGCGAATGGTGTATTCGATCATGGTGCAGGGTCCCGTAGGGTAAAGGCCGGGTTGGTTGCAAGGCGCGCACCGATTCTATTGCGGAATTGCCGCTGCACGCGTTGGCAGCGCGATGACGCCCGGCCAGCCACTAAAATGCATGTCCTCCCTTACGGCCTTTACGCCTGCACATGACGCAAACCGCTAGCGCCCCTCGCCCGCTTGACGGGATTACCGTTCTCTCGCTGGAGCATGCGATCGCCGCACCATTTGCCACGCGCCAGCTGGCCGATATGGGTGCGCGCGTCATCAAGATCGAAAGACCCAAGGTGGGAGACTTTGCGCGCAGCTATGACACCCGCGTCAATGGCCTGTGTTCCCACTTCGCGTGGGTCAACCGTTCCAAGGAGAGCCTGGCGCTGGATCTGAAACATCCGGAAGCCCCGGCCATTCTCGACAAGCTGCTGGCGCACACCGACGTGCTGATCCAGAACCTCGCTCCCGGCGCCACTGCGCGCATGGGCCTGGATTTCGCGAGCCTTTCGCCGCGCTTTCCCAAACTCATCGTCTGCGACATTTCCGGCTATGGTGCCAACGGCCCGCAGCGCGACAAGAAGGCCAACGACCTGTTGATCCAGAGCGAGGCGGGGTTCGTTGCCACCACCGGCAGCGCCGACGCCCCGGCGAAGGCGGGCGTGTCCATCGCCGACATTGCGGCCGGCATGTATGCCTATACCAACATCCTCAACGCCATCATCCTGCGCGGCAAGACCGGCAAGGGCTGTTCGATCGATATCTCGATGCTCGAATCGCTCGCCGAGTGGATGAGCTTTCCCTTGTATTACGCCTATCAGGGTGCGGCACAGCCGCCGCGCGCGGGGGCCAGCCACGCCACCATTTACCCGTATGGCCCGTTCAAGGCCGGGGATGGCAAAAGCGTGGTCCTGGGCTTGCAGAATGAACGCGAATGGGCCTCGTTTTGCGAGAAGGCGCTGCGCGACCCGGCGCTCGCCAAAGATCCGCGCTATGACTCGGTGGCCAAACGTTCGGCTGCACGTGATGCCCTGAAAGCCTTGGTGGAAGCGGCTTTCCAGCCCTTGACCGCTCTCGAGGTGGAAGGGCGGCTGGACGAAGCCGGCATCGGCTACGGCCGCATGAACGACATGGCCGACCTATGGGCGCATCCGCAATTGGCGGCGCGCAAGCGCTGGCGCGAAGTCGGCTCACCGGTCGGGCCCATCCCTGCCTTGTTGCCGCCCGGCGCCAACCCGGCGTTTGAAGCGCGCATGGATCCAGTGCCCGCACTGGGCCAGCATTCCGAAGCGATTCTGGTCGAACTGGGGTTTGCCCAGGCGGATCGGGCGCGCCTCGCGCAGGAGGGCGCGGTTTAGCGCGTCAGGCTCTTGGCGTAGCCGGCGCCCAGGCCCACCTTCTCGTAGTGTTTAGTCGCGATTTCGAGGCGCGTGAACACATCGTCGTAGCCGGTGGCCTTGCCTTCCGGATCGACATAGAGCAGCGCGCCGTGGATCACGAAAAAGGTAATCATCTCCTCGCAATCATCCGGCACCACCAGCGTGTGGGTTTCGCCGGGCGGCTCGAACGCATAGGAGCCTTCTTCGGCCACCCAATCATGCTCCAGGTAATGCCAGCGGCCCTTGAGCACCAGGGCGTGCACCCCACCGGTGTGGCGGTGGCGCGAGAGCACCCCGCTGCGTGTCACCCGCATCACATGGGCATAGAAGCCTTGCGAGACGTTGAAGTGCACCGGGCGCAGTGACACCGTGTCCGAGAGCGGCACCCACAGGCGCGGGTCGCCTCCGGCGGGATCGCGCACCGCCTGCATCACGCCCGGCACCACGAGGTCGGCAATCATGCCCATCGGCTGCGGCTTGGCGTAGGGAATCTTGCGGTAATCAAGGTCGCGGTGAGCCACGTCGTTCAGGGCATCAACGGGGATGTTGCGGGGCAGGTCTTTCGGGTCCATGGTGAGGGCAGTCCGGTCGAAGGGTGGGAGGGGAGCAATCGCGCAAGAGTCTACCGCTTTTGGCGGAAAAGCTTGCGTGCGGTGCGCTTCTGCTATACCGTTAGCCCGCTTTGCGTTGTTCCGGCATGTTTTTGCAGCGACTCCAATCCGCCCCCAAGAACACAAAAACCATGGCTCTTCACGTTCCGCCCACCCCTGGAATTTCCGGGCTTGACCACGCCGTTGTCGCGGTGCGCGATCTTGATGCGGCGCACAAAACCTACGCCCGCATGGGTTTCAAGCTGGCGCCCAAGGGCGAGCATTCAACCGGCTCGACCAACCATAACATCATGTTCGAGAAGGATTATCTCGAGCTGTTGAACGTCCCCAATTCGAACCCGCTGCAGTCGTACTTCTTCGAGTTTTTGCAGCAGGCAGAGGGGTTGGCCGGCCTTGCGCTCGCCGGCACGGACCTCGCCGCCGCCTACAAGGCGCTGCACCAGAAGGGCTTCGATCCGACTCGCCCGGCCGACTTCTCGCGCCCAGTTACTCAAGGCAGCCAAAAGGGAATCGCTAAGTTTGCGCTGACTAACATTTCGTCTTACACCACCCCGGGTGCGCATTGGTTCATTTGCCAGCACTTGACGCGCGAGCTGGTGTGGTTGCCGGAACTGCAAAAGCACCCGAATGGTGCCACCGGCATTGCGGCTGTGGCATTTGTGGCGGATAACGTTGCTTACGTTTCTGGCGTGTATTCAAAGCTCTTCGGCAAGTTGCCGGAGCGGATCGAAGAGGGTATGAAAATCGAAACCGGCGGCACGCCGGTGGCGATCTGTACGCGTGTTGCCTTGCAGCAAAAGCTGCCGGGCTTGGAGTTGCCGCATCGCCTCACCGGGCCGCGCGCGGCTGCGCTGTTCATCCGTGTCAAGGACCGGCAGGTGGCCTTCAAAACCCTGCGCGACGGCGGGTTTTCGCCGCGCAAGCTGCCGGACGGCTCCTGTGCGCTGGATGCCTCAGCGGCGCACGGCGTGACGCTGGTGTTCGGCTAAGCGGGCTTGGCTTGCTACTTCAGCACCACTTCGCGCAAAAAGGCGTCGATTGCCTTGGCCAATTCGGCTTCGCGCTTGCCGTAAAAATGATCCGCGCCGGCGATGCGCACCTGCCGTGAGCCGTTGCCTGAATCCAGCGCCCCACGCCGCCGACCCTCGGCCTTGAGTACCGGTTCGAGGTCGTTTTCACCGTAAACGTCCAGAATCGGGAATTTGTAGCGGCGCATGGTCCACGAATACCCGCCGGTGAGGCCCATTACCACCCAGGCCTGGTAGGGGGTCTGGGTGTGCTGTTTGTCCAGATATTCGTTCGCCATCCAGGCGCCCATGCTGTGGGTGACCAGCACTACCCGCGCATGGCCCTTGGCCTTGAGCCACTCGGCGGCGCGCATCATGCGCTCGGCCGCATTGGGAAACAGCTTGGGGTAATAGTCGTCCACCTGGGCTTCCTTGGCTGCCACCGGCATCTGGACCGACAGCGTGCTGTAACCCATGTCGGCGAGGTTTGCGCGCAGGATGCCGATCACGCCGTGGTCCGGGTGCACGCCGACCCCGTGCGCCAGCACCAGCGCCAGCTTCGAGGCTTTGGCCTCGGTGTAGAGGCCGAGGTAGTCACGGCCGCCGTTTTCGCCGGCGCCGGGCTTGAGCATCACCGCATCACCCACCACGACGGTGGGGACGACTTCATCGGCCCAGCGCTTTTCGCGCGCGAAGTCTTGGGCGCTGGCGAGCGTTGTCGCCATCAGGAATGCCAGTAATGCCGTGGCAGCGCGCAGGCTGACGGGGCGGTAGTAGGACGAGAAAGCGATGGGGAATCCGCGCATGGAGCAACTCTTCATCAGGGTCGGGTGCTAACATCCTACATGGAAGATGGGCCGGACGGCCGCGCGGGCCCGGGCAACCTGGCCTTCGAGGAAAGTCGGGGCACCATAGAGCAGGGTACCGGTTAACGACCGGGCATCGCGAGATGACGACCAGGGCCACAGAGACGAGCCGGTTCAGTCCGGAGTGAAACGCGGCAACCTCTACCCGGTGCAACACCAAATAGGCACGCTTTGACGCGGCTCGCCGAGCGTGCGGGTAGGTGGCTTGAGCCGGCGGGTAACCGCCGGCCTAGAGGAATGGCCGTCATAGGATCAGGGGCCGCAAGGTTTTTGATCCCGTAACAGAACCCCGCTTACAGGCTTGTCTTCCAATGATTTCAATCTCACTATCGGCACGCATGATGTTTCCAGGATTTGCAGCGCAAGACTTTGCCGTCAACGGCATCACCATCCACGCGGTGCATGGCGGCAACCGCGCCGGCAAGCCGCTGCTGCTCCTGCATGGGCACCCGCAGACGCATGCCATCTGGCACCTGATTGCGCCGCGGCTGGTCGAGCGGTTCTATGTGGTGGCAGCCGATCTGCGCGGTTATGGCGACAGTGCCAAGCCGCCAGGCCTGCCCGACCATGCGAACTATTCGAAACGCACGATGGCGCAAGACCAGGTCGAGCTCATGCGTGCTCTCGGTTTCGAGCGCTTTCTGTTGTGTGCCCACGATCGCGGCGCGCGCGTGGCGCATCGCTTGTGCCTGGACCATCCGGCGGCGGTGGAGAAGGCGGTATTCCTCGACATCGCCCCGACGCTGGACATGTACGAGGGCACCACCATGGAGTTTGCGCGCGCCTATTGGCACTGGTTCTATCTGATCCAGCCGGCGCCGCTGCCCGAGACCATGCTCGGGCACGACCCTGAGTTCTACCTGCGCTCGGTGATGGCGCGTAGCGAGAAGGGTCTCGGGCTGTTCACGCCCGAGGCGTTTGCCGAATATCTGCGTTGTGCCCAATTGCCCGGCGCCATTCACGCGATGTGCGAGGACTATCGTGCCGCCGCGGGAATTGACCTGGAGCATGATCGCCAAAGCCGTACCGAAGGCCGCAAAGTACAATGCCCGCTTACGGTGATCTGGGGCCAGCAGGGTGTAATCGAGCGCTGTTTCGAGCCCTTGCAGCTGTGGGGAAGATGCGCGGAAACCGTTGGTGGACAAGGGTTTCCGTGTGGGCACTATATCCCGGAGGAAGCACCGGAATTGTTGTTGGAGGCCATGCTGTCCTTTTTCGGGTAGGCGCGGTTCAGGGCGCGTCGCCCGACAGGTTGTAAACGTCATGGGGAGCGGTCAGTTTGTCCGGTAGGGTCGTTATTTGGCGGGAAGTCGGCGGCGGCGCCTTGTCGGCCTTGGTTGGCCTGCCCGTCATCCTCGCGTGCGCGCTGATCGTCACGGCACCGCTGGACCGCACGCTGTTGCCATTGGGCGTGCAAAGTGCACTCGTCACCGCCCTCGGCGGCACGCTCATCGGCTCATGGCTGCCGGGCAAGTTGCCGGCCCGCGCATCGCCTTGTCACTCCTGATCGCGGCGCAACTGGCCGCTACGCCGGGCATATCCGCGGCTGGCTTTGTCGTGCTGGTGGGGGCGGCCACCGTCCTGTGCGGCCTGGTGCAGATCATCATGGGTGCGCTGCGCTTGGGCTCCCTGGTGAGTTTCCTGCCATTTCCGGTGCTGGCCGGGTTTCTGACCGCGGTCAATCTGGGTGTCATGGTTTCGCAGTTGCCGCTGGTTGGTGCCGGCTTGGTGCCGCAGTTTCCGGTGCAGACGGATCTGCCGCAGCCGATGTCGATCCTGGCGCTGCTGGTGACAATCGGTGCCATGGCCGCCGCCGTGCGCTGGCTGCCCCGCATACCTTCGACGATTGCCGGGCTGGCCGCAGGATGCGCGGTCTTTTACGGCACCGGGTGGTTGTTTGAACCGGGCTTCACCTATGTCAATGAAGCGCTCGGCCAACTTTCGCTGGGTAATAACCCGATTGCCATTTACGGCATGCACGAATTGCCGTTGACGCGCGATCTGCTGCCGCACGCCGTTGCATTGGCGATCCTGGCATCTCTGGAGACACTGCTGAGTGCCTTGACGATCCAGCGCATGACCGGCCGGCCAGTCAACGCCAACCGCGAATTGATCGGCATGGGCGTGACCAATCTGGCGATCGGGTTGGCCGGTGGTTTGCCTGCGGCAGGCTCGCCGCTGCGATCCGAGGCGGTTATCCGCACCGGGGCGCAAACCCGCGCAGCGCCTGCCATGGAGGGGCTGTTCAATCTGTGCATGATGGTGTTCGGCACCAAACTGCTGGTGCTGGTGCCAACTGCCGTGGTTTCAGGAACACTCATCGCCACCACTTGGGCCTCCCTGCGTACCTGAGGCGTAGACCCGCTGCTGCGCATCGTGCGCACGATGCAGGCCGGGCAGGGTTTGAATCGCCAGCGGCTGCTGGGTGATCTGGCCACCATGCTTCTGGTGCTGGCAGTCGGGCGGCTGTTCGGCCCGTCGGCCGGTGTTGGTTTCGGTGTGGTGTGTGCGATGGCCCTGTTCATTCTCAAATCCGGGCAGAGCCTGGTGCGGGGAACGGTGACGCTACGGCACAAGCGCTCGACTTTGCAGCGCAGTGCGGTGGCGCGCGAGGTGCTGGATGCGCGCGGTGCCGAAGTCACCTTCATTGAGCTGGGCGGATCCCTGTTTTTCGGCTCCGCCGATGCGCTCGTGCGCGCGGCTACTCCCTGCATCGCCCGTCGTGGCGTGCTCATCGTCAGTTTGGAGTATGTCACTGACATCGATTCCTCCGGCGCCATGGCCCTGTGCGACATCGCACGTGCCTGCAGTGCTGCCCAGTGCCAGTTCTGGCTGGCCGGCCGCAAGCTGATCGAACGCGACCGCTCGATTCTTGCCGCCGCTGGTGTGTTCGACTTTGTCCGGCCGAACCAACTGATCGATACGGCGGACCACGCGCTGGAGCGCGCCGAAAACCACCTTCTGGAGGACGCCGGCTCGCAGACCCGCCATGTGTCGCTGCCGTTGGCCAAGGCCGGCATTTTTCGCGGGTTGGTGGGTGAAGAGCTTGAGCTGGTACGGGGATTCCTGATCTCACGCCATCTGGCGCAAGGCGCGGCGCTGTTCAACCGGGGTGATCCGGTCGACGGGCTCTACATCATCGACGAAGGCCAGATCGGCATCCGCATCGAAGATGCGCATGGTGTCCGGCGCCGGATTGCCGCCTTCACGCCCGGCACCATGATCGGCGAGATCGCGTTTGTCGAAGGCGGAGATCGGTCGGCCCAGGCGATAGCCGAGGAAGAATCGGTGTTGTGGCTGCTCAAGCGCGAACACCTGCATGACATTGAGCGCGCCAACCCGAAGGTGGTACACATCCTGTTTGCCAACATCGCCCGCGAAGTGGCGGCGCGCCTGCGCAACACCACCGAGGTATTGCGCCAGCGTTGATGTGCGCGGTCCGCGGCGGCCATGCCGGGCGGCCATGCGCATGGCCGCCAATCGTGTTCAAATTGCGGGCTCTTTTCTGCCTCAACTGAAGGATTGTCTCCATGGCAAAACATCGTATCGCTGTCATTCCCGGCGAC
>SXGT01870729.1_pt1 | contig 12464 bp, 12 predicted proteins | sample 3176221 | NCBI WGS metagenome assembly SXGT01 (sample SAMN11356862, study PRJNA531348) | freshwater metagenome | isolation source: freshwater sample F1-120 | place: China: Fuxian Lake, Yuxi | collected 2017-12-25
GTCGGCGGGTGAGTTCTGTCAGAAGTTCGGTCATGGGTGTAGGGAAGAATGGCTGTAATGTATGTCGCTCAGGCGACAGTGATTATCGGGTTTATTTGCTGTGTAGCCTCGATGCAGTGAAACGCAATCGAGGTTTGGCTGCAGCGGGATTACCAGGCCGCTGGCTAAAATGACCTCGAAACGGGATGGCTATCCAAGATGTTCCAGGTATCCACGCTCGGTACTGCCACAATCATCATCACCTCGTCTCTGCAGGAGTTACGGAGCCAGCATTCTGGCATTGCGGCTGTTGCGGAAGATCAGCGGTCTGGCGGGGTTCTGTTCAGCCTGGAGACGGGCGGCATCGATGGCGTCCTGGATGCGGGAGCGATCCGGCGATTTGCTGCACACGGGGTCAGCGGCAGCCGGGTTGCCGGTGAGCAAGTAAGCCTGACAGCGGCAACCACCAAAATCCCGGGTTTGTTCCGGGCACGAGTGACAGGGTTCCTGCATCCAGTCGAAGCCACGGAAACGGTTGAAGGCGGGTGAGTGGTACCAGATGTCGGCGATACTCATGTCCCTGACGTTGGGGCAGTCGAGTCCCGGCAGGATGCGGGCTTCGTGGCAGGGGAGGGCGAGTCCATCCGGTGCGATGGTGAGAAAGGTGGTTCCCCAACCGTTCATGCAGGCCTTGGGCCGGTCTTCGTAAAAGTCGGGAACTACATAGTAGATTTTCATGCGGCCCTGTAGCTTTTCCTTGTACACCCGGGCGATGGCTTCTGCCTGTTCGAACTGTTCACGGGTGGGCAGCAGGGCATCACGGTTGAGGTGCGCCCAGCCGTAGTACTGGGTGTTGGCCAGTTCGAGATAATCCGCTCCCAGTTCCATCGCCATTTCTAGGATGTCCTGCATCAAATGAATGTTGTGGCGGTGAATCACCACGCACAATACCATGGGGTAACCGTGTTTCTTGATGAGATGAGCGACTTCCTTTTTTTGTTCGTAGGATTCTACCCCGGCCAGGTGGTCGTTCAGGGTTTTTTCCGGGGCCTGGATGCTGATCTGGATGTGATCCAGCCCGGCTGATTTGAGGGCAGCGATACGATCTTCCGTCAGTCGGTAGCCGGAGGTGATGAGTTTGGTGTAGTAGCCCAGTTCACGGGCGTGACGAACCAGTTCGGGCAGGTCGGGCCGGGTGAGTGGTTCGCCACCGGAGAGACCCAGTTGTACCGCCCCCATGGCGCGGGCCTCGGTAAACACCCGCTGCCATTCCAGTGTACTCAGTTCCTGGCTGTGCCGGGTGTAATCCAGCGGATTGGAACAGTAAGGGCATTGCAGCGGGCAGGCGTAAGTCAATTCCGCCAACAGCCAGCGAGGCGTGTTCCTTGAGGTAGGGGATGACGTGGTCATGGCGCAAGTATCTTACTGTGACAGAGCCTGCCGCTGGATTTCCATCAGCCTGCGTATCCCGGTTTCTGCCAGGCCCAGCAGGGCATCCAGTTCGTGCCGGTGGAAGGCATGGCCTTCGGCAGTACCCTGTAATTCGATGAAAGCACCGGCATCGTTCATGACCACGTTCATGTCGGTTTCGGCATCACTGTCTTCCCGGTAGTCGAGATCCAGCACCGGAACCCCCTTGTAAATGCCCACCGATACGGCAGCAATCTGGCCATGCAGCGGGTTGGTTTTGAGTTTACGCTGCTTGATCAGCCGATCCACTGCCAGTGAAAGGGCCACGTAACAGCCGGTGCTGGATGCCGTGTGGGTACCGCCGTCGGCTTGCAGCACATCGCAGTCCAGCGTTACCGTCCGTTCACCCAGGGCGGTGAGATCCAGCGTAGCCCGCAAGGCCCGGCCGATGACCCGCTGGATTTCCATGGTTCTGCCGCCTTGCCGACCGCGACTGGCCTCCCGGTTGGTACGATCATGGGTGGAACGGGGCAACATGCCGTATTCCGCCGTGATCCAGCCGCTACCCTTGCCCTTGAGGAAAGGCGGAACCCGATCCTCGATACTGGCGGTGCATAACACCCGGGTGTCACCAAACTCAATCAGCACGGAACCTTCCGCATATTTGGTGTAGTGGCAGGTCAATATGACATTACGCAGTTCATCAGGTTTTCGGCCGCTCGGTCTCATGAAGGGTCTCTCCGGTTGGAAAATGGGGGCAGTATAGCTGAAATCGGACAGATGGGATGAGACCAGGCATAAGTTCGTCGCCTGGGCAGCCCTTTCGTTATTGATAACGGTTATCAACTGTACTATGATGAGTGACAGTCGTTCTGTGACGCGCTTTCAACGAGAGAGGCTGACCATGTATATCTGCATTTGTAATCAAGTTACCGATGGACAAATCAGGGATGTCGTCAGGAAAAAAGGCATGACTCGCCTACAAGAGGTGTGTCGGGAACTGGGGACATGCAATCAATGCGGTAAATGTGCGGTGGCTACCCGACAGGTCGTAACCGAGTGTCTGGATCAGTCTGTACGTCAGAAACCTTCCGTCCACTGGGCGGATGAGCGTACGGTCAATCCTGTGGTTTACGACAGACGCCCGGAAAAATGTTCCGCCCGTGTGGCTTGAGCGGCAGTCAAGCCTCGTTACCCCCGGCGAACATGCGGTAGGCCGGGTTTTCGGTTTCTTCGCGCCAGGCGAAGGCCATGGATTCAAGAAAATCACGAAAGGTCTGGCGTTCGGAGCGGGGAACCTGTAACCCCATCAATACCCGGCCATAAGCTGCACCATGGTTGCGGTAATGGAACAGGCTGATGTTCCAGCGTCCGCCCATGACGGCAAGAAATTTCAGCAGGGCACCTGGCCGTTCCGGAAATTCAAAGCTGTACACCACTTCATCCAGCAGGCAGGGAGCATGTCCGCCGACCATATAGCGGATGTGATCGATGGCCAGTTCGTTACCGGTCATGTTGGTCACGGTGTATCCAGCCTCATTCAACTGATTCATCAGGTTTTGCCGATCTGTGCCGGTTCCCGTGATTTCAACACCGAGGAAAACCCGGGCTGCGGCGGGATTGAAGTAACGGTAATTGAATTCCGTAATGCCTCTACGTCCCAGGGTTTCACAAAATTTCAGAAAACTGCCCGGTCGTTCCGGAATGGTGACCGCCAGCAGGAGTTCCCGCTGCTCGCCGACCTGGGCGCGTTCGGCGACATGACGTAGTCGGTCGAAATTGATGTTGGCACCACTCTCCACCGCGATCAGGCAGCGATTGCTGATACCGGTCTGTTCAATGTATTTCTTCATTCCGGCAACCCCCAAAGCCCCCGCCGGCTCGGCGATGGAGCGGGTATCATCGAAAATGTCCTTGATGGCAGCACAGATTTCATCGGTGTTGACCGTAATGACTCCATCCACGTACTGCCGGGCAATCCGGAAAGGCTCTTCGCCTACCTGCTTGACGGCAACGCCATCGGCAAACAGGCCAACCTGTCGAAGGATTACCCGTTCGCCTGCCTGCAAAGCCTGATTCAGGCAATCGGCATCGTCGGGTTCAACGCCAATGACCTGGATGTCGGGTCTTACGAATTTGATGTAGGCGGCAATACCGGCAATCAAACCACCACCGCCCACCGGAACGAAGATCGCGTGTACGTCATCATCGAAGGGGCGGTAAGGCCGGATTTGCCGGAGTATTTCCATGCCGATGGTGCCTTGTCCGGCGATGACTTCAGGGTCATCGTAAGGGTGCACGAAGGTCAGTCGCCGCTGCCGGGCCAACTGGATGGCATATTCATAGGCTTCATCGTAAGAATCACCCTGAAGCAGGGTTTCCCCCCCGCGTCGTTGCACGGCTTTGACCTTGATGTCCGGTGTGGTCAGGGGCATGACGATAAGGGCAGGAATGCCCAGTTTTTGACCGGCCAGGGCGACGCCCTGAGCATGGTTTCCGGCTGAGGCAGCGATGACACCGGCTTTGCGGGCTTTCGGATCAAGGCTGGCGATTTTGTTATAGGCTCCGCGTAGCTTGAATGAAAAAACCGGCTGGAGATCCTCCCGCTTGATATAAATGGCATTGTCGTAACGCTTCGACAGAATGGGTGCCTGATCGAGTGCGGTTTCGATGGCGACGTCATAAACCCGGGCGCGGAGGATGCGTTCTATGTAGTGTTGCAGCATGTTGTTGGAGTTGTTCCGTTTTATACGGGATGACCGTGACAGCGGGCCTGTGGCCCGGTTATCATGAATCGGGCAGGGTTCGCCAGGGCTTGATCTTTGCCTGTAGCGGTACTCTCACCCAAACCTCCTTTACGGGAAGATTTCGGGTTTGAGGGTGATCGAGACCCCCATGGGTGGACTGCTATATTATTTGGTTTCACGACAGGAGCAACAGAAAAAATGACACAAGATGAATTGAAGCGAAAAGTCGCCGAGGCAGCGATGGATTATGTCAGAAATATCCCGGTACTGGGGGTGGGGACAGGATCAACCGTCAATCACCTGATCGAACTGCTGGCCGATTGCAGGCAGAGTCTGGAAGGCGCAGTGTCCAGTTCTGAAGGAACGACTGCCCGACTCAAAAAACTGGGCATTCCGGTGCTGGATCTCAATGAGGTGGGAACCCTGGACATTTACGTGGACGGAGCCGATGAGATCAATGCTCACCTGCAAATGCTGAAAGGCGGCGGTGGTGCCTTGACCCGGGAAAAAATTATCGGGGCAGCCAGTCGAAAGTTCCTGTGTATCGCCGATGAAACCAAATTTGTCGACGTGCTGGGCAAATTCCCGCTGCCCGTCGAGGTGATTCCGATGTCCCGTAGTTTTGTCGCTCGCGAGCTGGTCAGGTTAGGCGGTCAGCCACAATGGCGTGAAAATTGTATCACCGATAACGGCAACCACATCCTGGATGTGCATAACCTGAGCATACTGGATCCGGTGGAGATGGAAAAAACCATCAATGACATTCCCGGGGTAATAACCAATGGCCTCTTTGCCTTGCGCAAGGCGGATATGGCTTTGCTGGGGAGTCAGGACGGCATTCGCGTTCTTCAGTGATGACGCGGGGGTGTTACTCCCGCTTTACTGCGTTAGTCCCCGCCATGGAGGGTAGGGGCTGCCCAAAGCCAGGCCGGCGGAATCCCAGGAAGTGCTCAAGCCAGTAATTGCCATTCAGGGCAGAGACGATGACTTTTCCCCGGACGCTACTGGAGTGTACAAACGCATCGTTCCCGATGTAAATGCCTACGTGGGAAAAGGGTTCGCCGGTCGTATTGAAGAAGACAAGGTCACCCGGCTGACGGGTGCGCTGATCAACCTTGCGCAGGTGATCAGCCATTTGTCGGGCTGTGCGAGGCAGGCGCACACCGTGCCTGGAAAAGACGTGCTGAACGAAACCGCTGCAATCGAAGCCTTCACTTGGGGATTCCTTGCCCCATCGGTAAGGTGTTCCCCTCAAGCCCAGGGCATAGTGAACCACGGCACGACGCCCTGAAGATACCGGATCGTACGATTGCGGGACAGGCTGGATTTTTGTCTGATGACCGGCACATCCTCCCAGCAGAACAGCCAACAGCATAACGGTGGCAGGCCTTGATTTCGATCGACATGGAACGACTGGATCAGATGCGGTGCTGCAACTCATACAAAGCATCAACATCAGGGAGTGGAGAAGGGATGGAGGCCGGATCAAGGTGAGTGGAACACGCTTGCATCAGCAAACAGATTTCCGGAGGCATTGCCAGTGAGGCAAACTTGTCGGACAGTAACTTCAGATAAATGCCAAGACCATCAGCTTTGGCGACGGGATTTAATATTTTTTAAATACAGGAAAGAACAAAGACGGACTGCGGCAAGTCCGGAAGACCGTTAGTCACGAAGCGTGACTCAAGTGGGTTGCTTACACTCCAGACCTGCCACAGTCACAGCAATTATTGGGGCTTGTCCTGATCGCTGAAAACCCAGCGGACAAAAAGAAACCCGATCACAATGATCGCCAGGGTCACAACGATACCCATCGGTGATCTCATTTTTTCAACTAAATCTAATATGGCTCCCATTTTACAACCTACCTTCGCTTTGGTTTTATTGAAAATCTTGTGTACACCGCCATAACATGGCGCATCTATACTCTTTCTCCCCACAAAAAAATACATAGGGCCGGGCTACGCTGAATGGCTTTATAAACCAACGACTCAGCACAGATCAGGCTTTGTGCGGGAAGCGAATATATTAACGTCTGATCGCTCTCTGTCAAGTGACATGCCGGATGCTCCGGGCGTTTTGCCTCGCCTGACCGGTACTGATTCCACTACTTTTTGGCTGGATTGCCGGATTTTACGATGTTGATACCCTTGAGCAGATTCAAGGCCTCATTCAGCGGATAGTCCTGCAGTGCCAGTGCCTCCTCGCCGGATTCAGCGGTGCGGGACGTGTCTGTTTTTTTACCGGTTTTGCTGTTTTCCAGGTGATTGGCCAGATCGGCTTCCTTGATGGGGTTGAATTCCGATTGTGCAGCCAATTCCAGTTTGACCTTGGAAATGGGGACATCCGGTGTGATGCCTTCTGCCTGGATAGAGCGTCCCGAAGGGGTATAGTAACGGGCCGTGGTCAGTTTGACTGCGCCACCATTACTGGTCGGCAGGATGGTCTGCACGGAACCTTTGCCAAAGGTTTTCTCACCCATGAGAACGGCCCGGTGATGATCCTGCAGTGCGCCAGCCACGATTTCGGATGCCGAGGCCGAACCGCCGTTAATCAGTACAACGATGGGGGCTCCATGGAGCAAATCGTTGGCGGTGGCACTGAATTTCATTTTGGCGTCCTCGACCCTTCCATCGGTGTAAACGATCAGCCCCTCTTCCAGGAAGCTATCACTGACCGAAACGGCTGCATTCAATACACCGCCCGGATTGTTGCGTAGATCGAGTACCAGGCCTTTCAGCGGGGCTCCCTTTTGTAATTCACTGATGGCATCGTTGACATTGTCGCCAGTTTTGGATTGAAAACTGGTGATACGCAGGTAGCCGTATCCTTCCTCCAGCATCCGGCTCTTGACACTTTTGACCTTGATGACATCACGGATGATCTTGATCTTGATGGGCTGTTCGAGTCCTTCACGTACCACGGTCAAAATGATTTCGCTCCCTGGATCTCCCCTCATCGACTTGACCGCATCATTCAGGCTCATACCCTTCACGGGTTTGTCGTCCAGCCTGATGATCAGGTCACCTGCTTTTACACCGGCTTTTTGTGCCGGGGTGTCATCAATGGGGGCAATCACCTTGACGAAACCGTTTTCCATACCGACTTCGATGCCCAGACCACCAAACTGGCCTGTCGTGCCAACCTTGAGTTCATTGTACTGCTCCTGATCCAGATAGGCTGAGTGAGGATCCAGGCCAGACAACATGCCACGTATGGCATCTTCCAGCAGCTTGTCATCCGTGACCGGTTCTACGTAATCCTGGCGGATGCGGCCATAGACCTCGGAGAAGGTTTTGAGACCCTCGAAGGGGATGTTATTGGCAACCGGTGTAGTTTCCCTTCCCGCTACGACATTGGCCGCGGTACCCACGAGGACACCGAGTAATGTGCCAAAAACGAAAAACTGACTATTTTTATGTCGGAACATGATTTTTCCCATCAACAACCAAATGCTTCAAATTGTAACTACATTGTGCCCAGTACATGAGCGGCTACTCCGGTCAAGGTACGCCGCACCTTCGCCCGGGTATGACAGTGAGACTGCCCCGGACGCAAATCATTTCATTCATCGGGATTACACCAGGTCAGGGGGTTGACTGGTTTCCCTTTTTCCCTGATACCAAAAAAAAGGCCTGGTTCGGGGCGTCCTCCACTGACCCCTACCGTCGCAATGACCTCACCGGCCAGAACCCTGTCACCTACATTCTTGTAGAGACTCTGGTTGTAGGCATAGAGACTCATGTGGGAGTCACCGTGATCAATGATGGTCATCAGTCCGTAGCCCCTGAGCCAATCTGAAAATGCAACCCGCCCGTCCGATATGGCCCGAACCGGCGAGCCTTCCCGGGCGGCGATCAGTATGCCGCCGTAACGTCCCCCGGTGCGAGAGTTGCCGAATTGTTCCACCACACGGCCCTTGACAGGGCAGCTACTCTGCCGGTTTTTGCCCTGAACAGTCGTTTCAGGTGTATCGTCAGTCAGTTCGGAAGATTCCTGCATGGGTTGAATCGAAGTCAGCAGGCGCTGGAGTCTCTGTTCATTTTCCTGCAGTCGTTTGATCTGTACGTCCTGATCGATGATGCCCCGCTCCAGTTCAGTCAAAACCTGTCGTCGTGCCTGGCGGGATTTTTCCAGTTCGGATTCCTCCGTGGCCATTTCGGTTTGCGACTGCCTTAGACGTTCGATTTCCTGCGACAGTTCATCCTGCAAGCGACGTGATTCGGCCAGTTCCGCTTGCATGCCCTGGATCATGCGGGATCGCGAGCGATTGAGATAATTGTAGTAAGCCAGTATCCGGCCGAGCCGGGCAGGATCGTCGGAACTGATGACCAGCTTGAGCCATTCCTGATGCCCTGCGGCATAAGCGGCCCGTGACTGCGCAGCCAACCCCTGGTGTTGCTGTTCCACTTCATCCAGCAGGTGCTGGGCCCTGCGTTTGAGTTCGGTAATTCGCCTGAGATGCGTTTTTACCTGAGTGTCTTGCTCATTCCGGTTTTTGGCCAATCGGCCATAACGACGTTCGATGATGCTCAATTGCTCGGTCAAGGCCTGTCTTCTCGACTCCAGATTATCCCTGGACTCCCGTATGGTTTTTATTTTTTCCTGGATATTGGCCAGATCCGAGTCGGCCGGGAGGGGCTCTCCCCTAAGGATTCCCGGGGAGAGCCCCAGCAACATGGTCAACAACAGGCCGTGTATCAAGTGCGGGCAACCCCTGAAGCGAACAGGGAATGTCCCGTCATTTCTGCCGGTTTGTCGATGTCCAGAAGATCCAGCAGGGTAGGGGCCACATCGGCCAGGTCGCCATGAGCGGCCAGCAAGGCCTTGCGTTTTCCACGATAGACCAGTGGTACCTTGTTCATGGTGTGTGCAGTGTGCACTTCGCCGGTGTCAGGGTCGATCATCTGCTCGATGTTGCCATGATCGGCTGTCAGCAACAATTCTCCGTTAACCCGATCCAGTGCGGCAAGCACCCTGCCCAGTGCGCTGTCGACCGTCTCTACGGCGGCTATTGCAGCAGGCAGTATGCCGGTATGACCCACCATGTCACAGTTGGCGTAATTACACACGATGACATCATGAGACTGATTTTCGATGGCTTCGACCAGTTTGTCGGTGACCTCCGTGGCACTCATGTCAGGCTTGAGGTCGTAGGTGGCTACCTTGGGGGATGGAATCAGCATGCGATCCTCGCCCGGGTAGGGTGTTTCGATGCCGCCATTGAAAAAGAATGTGACGTGAGCATATTTCTCGGTTTCAGCCAGCCTCAGTTGTTTCAGGCCGTGGCGGGACAGGGTTTCACCCAGGCCGGAACGAATTTCCTGTGGGGGATAGGCCACGGGGTAATCGAAATCCTGATGGTAACGGGTCAGCGTCACGAAGCGGGCGGGCTGGACTGTCTTGTTGCGCTCGAATCCGGCGAAATCGGGTTGGGTCAATGCCTGGCTCAACTCGCGGGCCCGATCGGCACGAAAGTTCATGAAGATCACCACATCCCCGTTAGCAATGGTAACTGGTTTGCCGTCTGAAGACACAATCGACGTAGGCAGGACGAATTCATCCGATTCCCCCCGGGCATAGGCCATCTCCAGGCCCTCCCTGGCCGAGCTGGCGTAGTGTTCGGCATGACCCTCGACCAGTAACCGATAGGCCTTTTCTACCCTGTCCCAGCGATGATCCCTGTCCATGGCATAGAAACGTCCCGTCAGTGAGGCGATCCGGGCTCCCTTTATGGGTTGCAGGGCGGCTTCTGCCATGGCGATGAATTCGGCCGCACTGCGGGGGGGGGTGTCACGTCCATCGAGAAAGGCATGCAGACAAATTTCTTTCACACCGTGTTGTTCGGCCATTCGCGCCAATGCGTGTGAGTGGGTTTGATCGCTGTGGACACCGCCGGTCGACAGCAGGGTGAGGATGTGGAGTCGCTGCCCCCTGGCCTGGTACAGGGCATCCTCAAGTACCGCATTCTCAAAGAAACTGCCATCCCGAATGGTTTTACCTATCAGGGTGAGATCCTGATAGATTCGTTGACCGCTGCCCAGATGCATGTGTCCCACTTCGGAATTACCCATCTGATCGTCAGGAAGACCGACGGCCTCTCCGGAGCATTCGAGGAGTGTATGGGGATTGTTTTCCCATAACCCGGTCCAGACGGGAGTGCTGGCCAGTGCGATGGCGTTGTTCTCGATGGTCTCCCGATAACCGAAGCCATCGAGAATGATGAGAACAACGGGTTTTGGACTATCTAACTTCACAGTATAATCTCCTGACACGGTTTGGAGGGAGGTAGGCTAGCCGACCTGCTTTCAATTTTACCTGTTTTTCGAGCGTGCGTCGTCTTGATGGCGGCACCACTCCGGGATGCAACCCGAAAAGGGAACCGGAGGCTGAACCATCAGTCGCCACCGTGTGGATCAGCATGTTTTGTGCCTTTGAATGGCAGATCCGTGGCTGTGTCTGTTGCATCAGCGATTTTCACCCCTTCCTGTCGCCCGAGGCGCGTTTTTGATCGGTCAGCAGGAGCATTTTCAACCTTGTAGCATCCCCCGTAAATATCCCATGAATGTAACCGTAGATCGGCTGCTGGAATTTGTCAGTAATCACTGGTTGATGACCAGTGGTTTTTTCATTGCCATCATCCTGCTCGTGCAAGACATCTTTGACAGCGCATTCCGAAGGCACAAAATGGTGTCTCCCGGTGAGGCTGTCACCTTGATGAACGACGATACCACCGTGGTCGTCGATGTGAGGGAACCCCATGAGTTTTCGGCGGGCCATATCAGCAATGCCCTGCATATTCCCTTCGGTAAGCTGGATGAGCGGGCTTTTGAATTGGACTCCTCCAGAAATAATCCCGTATTGATCGTCTGCCAGGTCGGAACCCGATCGGGAGCGGCCTGCAAGAAGCTGCTGAAACAGGGTTTCACCCAACTCCATGAACTGAAAGGCGGCATGCAGGCCTGGCAGGAGGAAAAACTGCCCGTCACCAAAAAGAAATGACAGGATGCCATCAGGCTTCGGACAGCCTTCCGGATTCAACTTTCATAAAATACTTCAAAATTTAAGGCAAACACCATGGCTGAAGCAGCAAATAATCAGGAAAAACAGTTTTCTCTCCAGAAACTCTATGTGAAGGATGTCTCTTTCGAGACCCCGAATTCTCCCGAGATTTTTACCCGTCCCTGGGATCCCAAGGTGGAATTCAATCTGGCCAGCAATGCAAAGCAGTTGCAGGAAAACCTGTTTGAAGTCACGGTGACGACCACCCTGACCGTGACCGTCGAGGAAAAAACAGCCTACCTGGTGGAGGTCTGTCAGGCCGGTATTTTTGCAATGGTCAATTTCGATGAGGAAGAACTGAGCCCGCTGCTGGGTAGTTACTGTCCCAATATCCTCTTCCCCTATGCTCGCGAAGCCGTTTCCGATCTGGTCACCAAGGGAGGATTCCCGCCCATGTTGCTGGCACCGATCAATTTTGATGCCCTTTACGCCCAGCATTTACAACAGGTTCAGGCACAGGAAGGCGAATCAGATGAAAAGAAGGTCATACACTGATGTCGACAGGGGAATATTCGGATGGCTAGCCTATCGGTTTTGGGGGCGGGATCCTGGGGGACTGCCCTCGCCCTTCTACTGGCCAGGAATGGTTATGAAACCGTGCTGTGGGGGCATCATGCCGAGCACACTCGACGTTTAAGTGAAGAACGCTGTAATCACCGGTATTTGCCGGGTGCTCTTTTTCCGGAAACCTTGAGTGTCCGGTGCGATCTGGCCGAGGCGGTGCGAGAATCCTCCATCACACTGATTGCCGTACCCAGCCATGCCTTTCGCGACCTGCTCGTGCGGATACGTCCTCATTTGCCACCTCGACCCCGGATTGCCTGGGCCACCAAAGGACTCGAAGGAGAAACGCAGCGTCTACTGCATGAAATCGTGCAGGAAGAAATCGGGGATGACACGGACATGGCCGTATTGTCAGGCCCTACCTTCGCCCGCGAGGTGGCTTCCGGTCTGCCGACAGCCATGACGGTGGCTTCCCGGCAGGTTGATTTTGCCACGACACTGGTCGGTCTGCTTCATAATCCGCGTTTCAGAGCCTACCGCAGCGATGATCTGATCGGCGTGCAACTGGGAGGAGCCACCAAGAATGTTTTGGCCATAGCCGCAGGGGTCGCCGATGGCTTGGGTTTCGGTGCCAATGCCAGGGCAGCCCTGATCACCCGTGGTCTGGCTGAAATGACGCGACTGGGACTGGTGCTTGGCGGAAAACCCGAAACCTTCATGGGGCTGGCCGGGGTGGGCGATCTCATACTGACCTGCACCGAC
>SXGT01050076.1_pt1 | contig 12463 bp, 17 predicted proteins | sample 3176221 | NCBI WGS metagenome assembly SXGT01 (sample SAMN11356862, study PRJNA531348) | freshwater metagenome | isolation source: freshwater sample F1-120 | place: China: Fuxian Lake, Yuxi | collected 2017-12-25
ATAGGCAAAAACGCCGACAAAGAGCGTTTTCTTAACAAGTCGAGCGATGATGTCCTCATCTGCACCCCACGACCAGAAGAGTGCTGCGATCGTAACATCAATGACAATGAGGGTGCTGGCGATGAAGGAAGCTTCCCCGCCGAGTAGACCAAAGCCACTATCGATATATTGAATGAATACCGCTAGAAAGCGATCAATGACGCCAACGCCGCCCATTTCCTCACCGTCTCTTCATATCTGAAGATTGCACAAGCGTATTGGTCGCTTCTTTGGACGCGACACCGGTTTTATCTTTCTTGAAGAAACGCGCACGATTCTCAGACCAGGCGCGGAGACATTCCTTGTCGCGGAGCGCTTCATCGCCAAGATGGCGACACCAGATTAACTCGGCGTCGAGTGGATCTTTGAGCTCAATATTTGAAACCGTCATTGGCTCAATTTTGACGGTCTCATCCTTGTTGATCTCAAACAGCATGGCGCTGAGGCCAACAAAAAGACATGCGGCAAGGATGATGCGGCCGCAGACTTCAAAGAGGATGTGTTTTTTCATCATTGAAACATCCTTATCGTTGCAGATTGATATCCAGAGCCGGGAAGAAGGAAGCGGCGCAATTGTTCTTTCGCCTGATTTTGCGCAGCAAGTTGCTGTGCAGCCTGAAGGCTTTGCGCGCGACCTTGTGCGGCAATGGTGGCTGTCAAATCAGAGAGCTGTTGTGATTGGAGGGCAAGAATCTGATTGCCGGCCTGCGCAGCCTGCAGTGCGCCGATGGCTGACTGACTAGATCCAACAAGAGTAGATACTTGCGATTGATTTACGCCGATATTTCCGACAACTCCTGCCTGGATGCGCATCGCATCCTGGAATCCCGAGACAGCATTCTGCCAGCGTTGTTGCGCATTTACGATTAGCGCCTGATCCGACTGGCTAGCGCTTGCGGGTGCATAGTTTGTCTGGAACGCTGTATTGATGCTTTGAACATTATAGGCGATGTTTTGCGCCTGTCCGAGTAGCTGCTGCGTGTTCTGAACGGAAGACTGTAACTGCTGTAGGGATGAATAGGGGAGGCTTGTTAGATTGCGCGCCTCATTGGTCAGCATTTGTGCTTCATTTTGCAACGAGCTGATCTGATTATTAATTTGCTCAAGCGAACGTGCCGCTGTCATGACATTTTGCGAGAAATTGCTTGGGTCAAAGACTGTGAATTGCGCCTGCGCAGAAATGCACAATGAGAGAAGAGCGCTGAGACTGAATGGAGGCAAGGACATGTATCTCATGGCGTTTTCTCCAGATTACTCAGTGTTGGAATGAGATCGACGGCCCAGCTGCAATTTCGATGTTTGAGCCAGGCGGTAAGAAATCCGTCATGTCCATGTTTTTTGAACAGACGCGCAATCGCGTTTTGATCCGCTTTCGATGATGCTGCAGTAAGGCTCAAAGCAATATCGCCAAGCCCCAATTCAAATAGTCTGTTTCCCTGTCGCGATTGACAGTAGTAGTCCCGCTTTGGGATGGCTCGTGAGAGAATATCGATTTGTCGATCATTCAGTCCAAAGCGTCGGTAGATTGCGGAGATTTGCGGTTCGATAGCGCGGTCATTAGGCAAGAACAGCCGGGTCTGACAGCTTTCAATTAGTGCTGGCGCTATTGCGCTTGCATCAATGTCAGAGAGCGACTGTGTGGCGAAGATGACGCTTGCGTTTTTCTTACGCAGCGTTTTGAGCCATTCTCTGAGCTGTCCTGAAAAGGCGTCATTATCGAGCGTAAGCCAGCCTTCATCGATAATGATGAGTGTTGGTCGACCATCAAGTCGTCTTTCAATTGCATGGAAGAGGTAGGTGAGAACAGCAGGCCCAGCGCTATTGCCAATAAGACCTTCTGTTTCAAAAGTTAGAACGTTTGCGGATCCGATCCGTTCATCTTCTGCGTCGAGCAGTCGTCCAAAGGGCCCGTTCACACAATAGGGGGCGAAAGCGCGCTTTAGCTGTTGTGATTGCAGGAGAGCGCAGAGGCCGGTGAGCGTACGTTCAGAGACCGGCGCGCTCGCAAGCGAGGTAAGCGCAGTCCACAGGTGATCTTTTTGCTCTGGCGTGACAGAGATCTTTTCGTGCGTGAGAATTGCGACAAGCCATTGTGACGCCCATACGCGTTCGCCAGTTTCATCGATCTGTGCGAGAGGTTGCAATGCAATTTGGTCAATTGCATTGTCAGTAAGAGAGCCTCCCAGATCCCGCCAGTCGCCGTGCATGGCAAGTGTGACTGCTCGGATGGAGCCGCCATAGTCGAAGGCAAAGATCTGGGATTTCGGGTAGCGCCGAAACTGCAGCGCCATAAGAGCAAGAAGTACGGATTTACCAGCGCCGGTTGGGCCGACGACGAGTGTGTGGCCGACATCGCCAACGTGAAGACAAAAACGAAAGGGCGTTGACCCTTGTGTGCGCGCAAAAAAGAGTGGGGGCGCTTTGAAATGATCATCTTGTGGCGGTCCCGCCCAGACAGCGGAAAGCGGGATCATATGCGCCAGGTTAAGGGTCGAGATTGGCGACTGTCTTACATTGGCGTAGGCATGACCAGGTAGTGAACCAAGCCAGGCGTCAACAGCATTGACGCTCTCTGACATGCAAGTGAAGTCACGGCCTTGAATGATTTTTTCTACAAGTCGTAGTTTTTCATCAGCGCGTCTGGGATCTTGATCCCAGACAGTGATGGTTGCTGTGACATAGGCTTGACCAATAGCGTCAGATCCAAGTTCCTGTAGCGCAGCGTCAGCATCCATCGCTTTGTTATGCGCATCAGCGTCAATGAGCGTTGAGGCCTCATTGGTCATTACTTCTTTGAGGATGGCGGCAACAGACTTACGTTTGGAAAACCAGTGACGACGGATTTTTGTGAGTATTTTCGCCGCCTCGAGCTTATCAAGCATGATCGCACGCGTAGACCAGCGATAGGAAAAAGCGAGGCTGTTGAGTTCATCAAGCAGTCCTGGCGTTGTTATGGTGGGAAATCCGCTAACAGTCAGTATGCGTAGATGTGCATCGCCAAGGATGGGGGATAATCCGCCAGTGAGGGGCTGATCAGCAAGTATTGCGTCAAGATAGATTGGAATTTCCGGAACGCGGACATTCTGCTTTTTTGTTGAGCTTGTGCTGTGCAGGTAGCTTAGGGTCTGAGCGCCATCCAGCCAGGCGCAATCCCGCATGAAGCCATCGACGAGGTCTAAGATACGAGATGTGCGATCAATAAAACCTTCTAGCGCCTCAAGGGCGCTGCTTTCTTTAGTGTCTTCGAGGCCTTCAAATAGAAAGCGGTCACGTTGGGCGCTTTCTTCTAAGGGAGGAAGATAGAGAAAGGTGAGATAATAAGCGGATTCAAAATGCATCCCTTCTTCTTCAAATTGTGCTTTACGCTCGGCATCAACGAGTGCTGAGGCAACATCAGGGAAAAGACTTACTGGATAATTTGATGCAGGGAGCCTTTGTGCTTCAAAAAATACAGCCCAACCAGATCCTAATCTACGCAGCGCATTATTCAGGCGACCAGAGACAGCGACAAGTTCTGCCGGCACGGCGCTGTCAAGATCTGGGCCGCGAAAGGAAGCTGTGCGTTGAAAGCTGCCGTCCTTATTGAGAACGACGCCGTTATCAAGCAAGGCTGCCCAGGGAAGGAAGTCTGCAAGTTGCGTATTCTTGCTACGATATTCTGCAAGATTGAACATAGTGTTCCTCAGACCGTGAAATGAGCTGGCATGCGCAGATGACGCCGTACAACATCAACAAAGAGTGGATCACGCTTGGCGGCCCACATAGCGACGCCATGTCCAATCGCCCACAACACAAGGCCGGCAAGCCAAAGGCGCAGTCCAAGACCAAGCGCTGCGGCAAGGGTTCCATTGAGAATAGCGATTGATCGTGGCGCACCGCCAAGCAGGATCGGTTCCGTTAAGGAGCGATGAAGCGGAACGACAAATCCCGGCGTGGGTTCAAGGATTGAAAGAGCGCCCATCAGATAAGCGCTCCGCCGCCAAATGAAAAAAAGGATAGAAAAAAGCTTGAGGCGGCAAAGGCGATTGATAAACCAAAGACGATCTGAATGAGACGTCGAAATCCGCCCGAAGTGTCGCCGAAGGCAAGGGTTAGTCCGGTTACGATAATGATGATAACAGCGACAATTTTAGCGACTGGTCCTTCAACAGAAAGTAGGATTTGATTCAGCGGCTGTTCCCACGGCATATTTGAGCCAGCGGCAAAAGCAGGCGTCGTAAAAAAGGCAAGCATGAAGGCGCCTGCGCGGAGGCGCATTTGACATAGGCTCATTGATGTTCTCCAAGATGTTTGAGTGTGTATTCTCCGTTCTTCCCGAGACCTTGCACGGAGACGAGTTCACAGAGTTTGCGCGCAGTTCCACGACCTGAGAGGACGGCGACAACATTGATGGTTTCAGCGATCAAGGCGCGCGGCACTGTGACGACAGCTTCCTGGATCAGTTGTTCAAGTCGACGTAATGCGCCAAGACCAGAACCGGCATGAATTGTACCGATGCCGCCAGGATGACCTGTTCCCCATGCTTTCAGGAGATCAAGCGCTTCTGGACCGCGTACTTCGCCAATAGGAATGCGATCTGGTCTTAAGCGCAGTGACGCGCGCACAAGTTGAGAAAGCGAAGCGACATTATCTTTCGTGCGTAAGGCGACAAGATTTGGTGCGAGGCATTGAAGTTCGCGCGTATCTTCAATGAGAACGACACGATCAGAACTTTTAGCGACTTCGGCAAGAAGGGCATTTGTGAGCGTTGTCTTGCCGGTAGATGTGCCGCCGGCAACAAGAATGTTGCGACGATTAGCGACAGCAATTCTTAATATTCGCGCCTCTTCCGCCTGCATAATGCCGCTGGCGACATAATCATCAAGCGTGAAAATGGCGACGGCAGGCTTACGGATCGAAAAGGTTGGTGCTGCAACTACAGGTGGCAGGAGGCCTTCAAAGCGCTCCCCGGTTTCAGGTAATTCTGCAGAGATGCGTGGTGAGAATTCATGCGCTTCAAGCCCAACATGATGTGCAACGAGACGAATGATACGTTCGCTTTCGCTGATAAGGATCAATTCATTTGCGTGGCTTAATCCAGAGGACAGTCGATCAACCCAGAGACGTCCGTCTGGGTTCAGCATCACTTCAATAATATCTGGATCTTCAAGATAGGCGGCGATTACGGGACCAAGAGCGGTGCGCAGCATGCGCGCGCCGCGTCGATTGGCTTCGCCCAAAGGATTATGAGTTTGCAACGCCGTCCCCAGTTGGAAAGATCACTTTTGTGATCAGCAATGGGGGTAATTAAAAGAACCAAGTTTTGAACAATGACAATAGCGTTTTTACTAAAATCGTAGTGGGGCGTAGCGCAGCGGGCAATATATTTTCATTTACCCTCTTGTCATGCGGGCTGTGGAAAAAATATGCCCTGAAACGATTTTCTTTCGCCTTATTATGAGCTGATGGTGTTAAGAATTGGAACGAAGAGAATCTGCGGATTTATTTACGCGGTGGTCTTCCGAGTATTTCTTCTTTAGTGCGCTTACGTTTGATTTTATACATCAAGTCGTAGGTCTGAGCCTCGCAATATTGTCTCGCCTGTGTCGGATCATCTATCCAGGTCATGATCCTGTCGATGAGAACGCCATCCTGATCCAAACTACGGCAGATGACCCGCCAGGTTGGACGGTCCTGATAGCCCGTGTCACGTCTTAGTTGAGCAACCGCGATACCCGTAGGGATATCAATTAGGGACCAATTATCAGGAAGAGGAGCGATCGCTCCATCTTCTCGGGTGACAATCGTACGTCGCCAAATGCGGTCAGGATTATTTGTTGTAGATTTACTCATAGAGGGGCCTGGAGCCTGTTAATCGCTAGGTCGTAGGTTCGAGCCCTACTCGGGGAGTCATTAAAAACAACAACTTAAGTCGAATTTTAAGGCGCTCTTCGGAGCGCTTTTTTGTTTCAGGGTCATGTTCAGGGTCATGAAAATTTAAAATTTAGGCCTTTTCTGACACCTGATTTGATCTTCCAGACCGCCTATGTTCCATGTATGTTCTAACCATTTGTAAGGCGTAATCGGAGCGTAAATCCATGTCTTGGGCTGAGGAAGAGACATATGCGCTTGAGGAGTTTGCCCCTCCTCCAAGTGACATCATTGAAGGGCCAATCGACTTCAACGACATCCTTGTCGAAAACCCAGTGGCGACGTTTGCCGTACGCATTGCTGGCGAGAGCATGATTGGTATCGGCATCTTTCCGAACGACATTGCCGTGGTGAATAGAGCTCGGCAGGTTCGCAATGGAAATATCGTCCTCGCCCTGCTCGACAATCAATTCACCATGAAGCGCTACTGCGTAACTAAGAATGGCATTCGACTAGAAGCCGCTCATCCAAACTACCCTGATATAACCGTTACAGAGGCAAATGCTTTTGAAGTTTGGGGCGTCGTAACCCATTCCATTCGGATGCTGCTGCCATGACGAATAGCCTCTCCCCTAAATGGCGCAGGACTGAAAGCATCTACCCAAACACTTTAATCAGAGAAGATGACTGGTCTTTATTAAACGCTACAGGAGACCGTATTGCACAGCTGTTCAATACAGGCGGAGACGACCTCATAGGCTCGTGGCGATGGCGAGTGTGGCTTGACCATAGGATTCGTGAAGGCAGCGCCATTACCGGCACAGAGGCTCGGCAGACTTGCGAGAGGTTGTTGGCTGAATTTCAGCAAGCCCCGATGAACCCAGTAGCAATTCAACGAAAAGGGCCACCAAACCGTTAAGGTTGCTGACCCTAACTCCCCTCCCCAGAGGACAAGAAAAAACGCCCGTCATAGACTCAGGCACCTTTAATGAGGGGATTGCTTAAGCAAGATGTGTGACAACCACTAGTGTAATCGTATCACAGTTGAGCCTTCATTTAATGAAACAACTTCGCAGCAGTCTTCTTATCTTTAGATAAAGACCTATCGAAGAAAGCCATGTCATCAACTGAAAACCCCGCCAAACCAAATAGCTCACAATTATTTTGAAGAACAAGTTCCATCAAAACATCCATAGCCTCAATATCTGATTTTTTAAATGCAATTTCTCTGATGCTATCTTCAAATGGGAAGAGTAATTCTGCTGTTTTAAAATAAGACGTATTCATAGCTATCCCTCCAGACGAACCAGAGGCTATGGTCATCGATATAATTGGAATGTGCGCTAGCACACAAGAACAGTTGAAAGGGATAACAATTCCCAGTCTCATGGATAATCAAAAAAAATACAGCCAGCTTTGTAGCTGACGGCAAGTTAAACACTTGGGAAGGAACCTGAAGGATGGGCCACAAGCGAAAAACTCTGCCGATGGCCCTACCCTCAATCACCCGAGGGGAGCTGACGCCCAATGCTCGGGAGGGTAATTTCATTTAGTTACGTGATGTGTCGTCCAACGCGCAATGACGATTGGCAAACCAACCAATAGTAGGCCGACACCAGCGAATACGATTAAGTCATTCATGTTCAGCTCCTGTGGTTAGAAATCGACTACACTGACATAAACTTTGAGCTTCAGACTTCAGTCAGACAAATTTGGTCAATCAGCGGTTATTTTCTGCCAATCGGTCCTAGCCATGAGAACCATCGATAGAGAGGGCTGACTTACACAGAGCGCCCAATTTTCCTCTTCCAGATCGCCTGCCGCCTCTCATTCTCCAATTCGGCAGCTGTCTCATGATGAATTGTGCCTGAAGGTATTCTGCCCTCAACATGGCCCTTGGCTTCCTTGCCATCCGGCGCAGCGCCACTGATACCAGAGGCAAAACCATTAGGGTTCACATTCACTGTCCATATCCACTGCTCACTGTCGCGGCTCTTATAGATTTCGCCAAGCAGACGGTCCTTGATGTCCAGCAACTGCCAATGATCGCTGACCGCCACCATCTCGCCGTGACGGTTTTGGATTGCTTTACGTCGCCAGTTTCTTTTTTGAGGCATGATCAGCGCACCAAGGTTATGCATGAGGAGTGCAGTTACCAGAGGATCGGCGGAAGAAGTAAGCGTTAAGATCTCGCGTCCGCAAACCAAATAATGGCTTCATCTATCGAAAAAGTTCAAGTTGATCCTATGGCTTCAAATAAGAAAAAGCCGCCAGTGGGAGGAACTGACGGCTTAGGGAAACACAAGGAGGTTTGGACAGTTGTGAGATTAGTCCGTCTCAATCAGCAAAGATGTGTCGTGGCGCACATGTTAACAGCGCCTATCATCTGATTTCTTGTTCATCCAAGCAACTTTAGGCATTTTCTCAACAGATTCTCACCCTACCCTATCTGTCGCAGGGATACATATGTCTATCTAGATACATTAATCAGAGAAGATGACTGTTCTTTATTAGACTCTACAGGCGACCGCATGGCTCAACTGTTCAATACGGGCGTTAGTAGCACATTATGCTCATTTAAATAGATCAAGAGCTTCAGATCCCAGAACTCCACCTGTAATCTCAATCTTATTTTCCTGCGCGGCGTCAGCAATACTGGAGCTCGTGATCATAATCTGCCCTATCCGCGTGGAAAGCTGCTTAATTGAAGCGCCGTATACCATTCTTCCAAAGCCACACCAGATAATGGCGCCCATACACATTGGGCAAGGCTCTCCAGTTGTGTAGATCGTTGCGCCCTTTAATTCGCTTGATGCATTCCTGGAGAGGAAGTCATGAATGGCGACTATCTCGCCGTGAGCAGTTGGATCATTCGACTTGATGCCAGTGTTATGGCCAGCAGCTACAACCTTTCCATTGCGGACTATAACGGCGCCAAAAGGAAAGTCCCCCTTTTTTGCTTCTTCTAAGGCCAGCCTCATATAGCTTTCATCTTCTCGGCGTTTCGGAGAGGAAATAGCTGCAGCTTGAGAGTGATTAAAGACGGTGGAAGCAAATACTGAAATACCAGCGAGGCGAATTAGATTGCGGCGATTAACTCCACTGCATACAGAGCAATTATGGCTAAGCATTATAAGCTCCATCAATAATTCTTGATATTAGTTGAACACTGAAAATCAGACTAATGTTTTATGTAAACCTTGGATATAAATTGACGCCTAAAATCTTACAAACGCAATGGGTAAGTAGCCAACATGTTGATTGAAGCATATTTGGCAATGCATAAGCCGCCAATGGTTAGCTGACGGTTCTCAACCATATTCAGAAATCTTGGACTGTATTAAGTATTATCTTCTATTACCAAATTTAGAATATACAATAATAAATTTGCCGCTCGATGATTATCTAATAACGACAAAGTAACTGTGACATAATTGTCACTAATGCTCACAAAACAACTTTTTCACTCTACAACCTTCCAAAATTTTATGGACTCTGAATGTTTTTACACCCACGATGTTGACATGAGTGCAAAGTGATTTGCTGTGGGAGATAATACGATGAAGCACAGAATTCTATGTGTAACTGCTATGGCAACAGTTATATCCACTTCAGCATTTGCTGCAGATTTGCCTTCAATTAAATCAGCTCCAGCACCCACGCCATTGATGACATGGACAGGAGCCTATGCTGGTTTGAACATTGGCTATAGTTTTGGAACGAACGGCAGCACAAATGTTGCAGCAATTAATAATCCATGGTTGTTCCCTGCCAGCACACCAAGCAACGGCACGATTGCTCCAAACACATTAAATTCATCTTATGTAGGTGGATTGTCCTATTCAGGTATCGCTGGCAATAATCAAGGTGGTGTAATTGGCGGCGCTCAGTTTGGTTATAACTTCCAATATAATGAAAAGCTTGTGCTTGGTTTTGAGACTGACTTTCAAGGCACAGGTATAAATAGCACTTCGAAAATAAATGGCGTTTCTTATGGCTTGCAGCCCTATCAAGGTGGGTCAAATAGTCCTGTGGCTGGCGCTGTAACGACTGCACAAGGCACGAGTGTTATTCAAAGTGGTCTCGATTGGCTTGGAACAGTCCGTGTACGTCTTGGCTATCTCTTCACTCCAAATATACTGGTCTACGGAACGGGTGGCTTTGCCTATGGCGGAGCTTACGCAAATATAAGTCAGTCAGCAGTAGAAAACGTCGACCATCAGCGGTGCATGTCAAATCCATCTGTAGTTTGCACACCATATGTTCCCTCAGCCCAAAATATCTGGGGTGGTGGCGCTAACCAGTCCAACGTTCTTGTTGGATGGACAGCTGGCGCTGGCGGTGAATGGATGTTCATGAAAAATTGGTCCGTAAAAGCAGAGGCAATGTATTGGGACCTCGGACGCATGAACGTTAATACTTCCACTGTAGGTGTCACAGCTTTCGCAGCGCCTGGGTATGGCTTCTTAGCTAATAGTAATCTTGGATGGGGTAAAACTAGCGTCCAGTATTCGGGTATTATCGCTAGAGCTGGCGTGAACTACCACTTCAATTTTGCTCCAACCCCCGTTGTGGCAAAGTTCTAACCATTTAAAAATAACGACTAGAAAGGCGACCCAGTCAGAAATGGCTGGGTTTTTCTCTTTATACGCACTCGTAAAGAAAAAAGCCGTCAGCATGAGGACTGACGGCTTAGGGAAATACAAGAGGTGCTGGCTGGTTGGACGTAATGCCTTTTGAGCTCTAGAGAGGTTTTGGAGAGGATGAGTATAAAAATCTCTATTTACCTAAAAGCCAAGCTGGATTCATGACTAATTAAAACAGCAAAATAGAAAACTATATCATTTCATCAGCCAGCAAAATCAGCTATTCTATTGGCTAGGAATAGAATGTAGATATTGGCCCAGCCCATTTATTTGATGCTAAGCCTTGAGATAAGGCAACATTTATACTAATTACCGGATATTAAAGATTGAGGCAGATATTGTAAAAACACTTTACCCGCTTGACTGATATGAGGGAATAAAACCTCAATTCTGTTGCTATTTGAATGGGCAAAATTTTTGAGGAATAATATTCAAGGAAATGAGAAAAATGTATTGGGTTAATTACTATCACCCAGTTTTTTCTGGGACGCTAATAGTTGGACTAACGCTCTTAGTTTCAGTAATTGGCCTACTTCTTTTAAGAGATACAATTCATCATTTTTTCAAAATTACATCAGAAACCAATGAAGTCATCAATGGGTTTTTTCTAGAGGCGGCCTAATTTATAGTCTTATAATAGGTTTGGTTGCTATCTCTGCTTGGCAGAATAGAGATAACGTCAGCATTTTAGCTAATAAAGAAGCGCTAAGCATTGCTAGTCTATACAGAACATCGTCACTATTAAAAGAACCCATAAAATCTGAAATACAAAATAAAATTGAAACCTATCGTGATTATGTAATCTATAAGGCATGGCCTGCTCATAAAAATGGAATTATTCATCCAGATGGGGCCATCATAATGACCGATATTCTCAAATCCTTGTCTAATTACCCAGCCTCATCTCTGTCTGAGCAAGCTTACTTGGCTGAGACGCTCTCTCAATACAATCATCTTACTGAAAATCGGAGAATGCGCATTCAAGCGGTAGGAACGCATATTCCAAGTATTTTTTGGCTATTTATGATATTTGGTGGGGTATTAATGATAACTGCGACATATGCGTTTTATATTCCTTCTCTATATCTTCACATTGCGTTGACTAGCCTATTTTCTATCTTTTTGAGCTTTTCTTTATTTCTTATAGCAGTAATTGATTATCCAATGCGAGGATACACGGGAATCTCTCCGTATCCCTACCAGTCAATATTGGTAGTTCCGCACAAAATAGACAAATTATTACTATGAGAAAAATCAGTTGTTGCTACTCACTTTAGTATCGTCGCTCACTGTGGTTGCCTTTATTTATTACCTCGGCATTAACATGGTTTAAGTTTCCGATTCTCGCCTCTCAAGTGGGCCCAGGAGAAGTATGCTTGGACGCCTCAATTGGCGATGCAATAAAGAAAAAAGCCGCCAGTGGGAGGGCTGACGGCTTAGGGAAACACAAGGAAGTTTGGACAGTCATGAAGGTAGCTCAGCGCCATTTATAAGGATGTGTGGCTGCGCACATTAGGGTTCTTAATGCAATTGGTCCCTCACCTAATCACCAATCATTATCTCGTGACATTATTGCAACATGCGCCATAAACCGCGCCTGAGAATAACAGTAATTATATAAAATTAACTATTCATTAACCAACCCATTCCTAGGGTTTGAGCGTTAAAAGCGTCTCAGTTTGTGTGTTTTGAGTTTCCTCTCAGCCTCAGATTGAAACTGCTATGCGCTTTGTCCCTGTCCTCACAGCGGCGCTTCTTTCAAGCACAGCAATGTTCATTGCACCCGCCTGTCAATGGCGGAGACAAATTGTGCCAGATGGCGGTTTAAAAGTGTACCAGTCTGGTTAAGAGAAAAGGGCCGAGAAGCCCTGTTGTTTGCTACGCGCATTGAGAGGCGCGGAGCGGAGCGAAGCGCGGTTCAATGCGCG
>SXGT01405696.1_pt1 | contig 12461 bp, 7 predicted proteins | sample 3176221 | NCBI WGS metagenome assembly SXGT01 (sample SAMN11356862, study PRJNA531348) | freshwater metagenome | isolation source: freshwater sample F1-120 | place: China: Fuxian Lake, Yuxi | collected 2017-12-25
ATGCGCTCGTAGCCGCGGTCGATCTGCCGGATATTGTCGATCTTGCTGCGGCCTCGGGCGCAGAGGGCGGCGATCAGCAGCGCCATGCCGGCGCGCACATCGGGGCTCTCGAGCCGGGAGCCGTACAGCGTCGAGGGTCCAACGACGACGACGCGGTGCGGGTCACAGAGGATGATCTGCGCCCCCATGCCGATGAGCGCGTCGACGAAGAACATTCGCCCTTCGAACATCTTCTCGAAGAACAGGACAGTGCCTCGGCTCTGCGTGGCGACGGTGATGGCGATCGACATCAGGTCGGTCGGAAACTGCGGCCACGGCGCGTCATCGATCTTGGGAACGTGGCCGGAGAGGTCGGGGCGGATCTCGAGCTTCTGGCGCCCAGGCACAAACAGGTCTCCGCCGCGCACCTCTGTCCGCACACCAAGCCGTTCGAAGACCATCCGCACCATCCGTAGATCGTCCTCGATGACACCCTCGATGGTCAGAGCGCCGCCCGTTACTGCCGCGAGGCCGACAAACGAGCCGATCTCCAAGTAGTCCGGGCCGATGGTGTGGGTGACGGCGCCGAGGCGCTCGACGCCGTCGATGGTGAGCTGGTTGGTGCCGACGCCTGAGATCTGCGCCCCCATGGCGATCAGCATCCGTGACAGGCCCTGCACGTGCGGCTCACACGCCGCGTTGCGCAAGATGGTCCGCCCCTTGGCCAGCGACGCCGCCATGATCAGATTCTCGGTCGCCGTCACCGACGCCTCGTCGAGGAAGAGATCGACGCCGCGCAGCCCGCCGCCGTTCGAAGTTCGCAGGCGGTAGATATCGCCAGGTTGTAGGTCAGCGCCGAGCCTCAACAGGCCGTCGAAGTGCGTGTCTAGGCGGCGCCGCCCGATGACATCTCCGCCCGGCGGCGGCAGATCGACGGCGCCCGCCCGCGCCACAATCGGCCCCGCGAACAGGATGCTAGCACGGACGCGGCGAGCCAACTCGACGGGCACCTCGGTGGTGCGCAGCTTCGGCGTGTGCAGCCGCACCCGGTTGCGGTCGAGCCAAGTGACCTCACTGCCGAGCGCCTCGCAGATCTGTAACATGACCCGCACGTCGATGATGTCGGGCACATTGTCCAAGACTACGGGCTCGGCGCTCAACGTTGCCGCTGCGATCGCCGGCAGGGCCTCGTTCTTGTTGCCCCCAGGCCGGACGCGACCGCTCAGCGGTACGCCACCTTCGATCACGAACGACTCCAAGCTCCCCTCCCAACTGTCGGCGCTCAGCGGCCAGACGTGCCTCCATCTTCACCCAAGGTCGACTCAGACGCCACCAGCCGCCCAGCTTGCACCCGCACGCGACGGGCGTCAGCCTGCAGCTTGATGTGGCGGGCGTCTGTTGTGGTCAAAAAGACCTGGCCGCCGAGCACATCGAGGTGCCGCATCAAGGCGGCGTTGCGCTCGGCGTCGAGCTCCGACGACAGGTCGTCGAGCAGCAGGACAGGCGGCTCGCCCAGCGCCCGCTCAAGGCTGGCGATCTCGGCAATTCGCCAGGCGATGGCCAACGATCGCGACTGTCCAGCGCTGGCATGGATCGCCGCTGGCCGGCCGGAGAGCGTGACCGCGATGTCGTCCCGCTGCGGCCCAACGCTGGTCACGCCACGCTGCAGGTCGACGCGGCGCCGGTCGCGCAGGTCCGCCACCAGGCGCTCGGTCTCAGCCGCCGCCGAGCCGCTCCCGCCGCTGCCGATGGCGGTCGCAGCGCGATAGCTGCGGGTCGACGAGGGCTCATGGACCAAATAGTGCAGCGACGCCTCAACCCCGGTGGCGCCAAACGCGGCAAACTCACGTGAGAAATCGGCGACGAACGCTCGCAGAAAGCCGTCGCGCCTCGCCCGAATGAGGCCGCCCACCTCGGCCAGCACGAGGTCAAAGGCGTCGAGCGCGTCGAGGTCGATGCCAGCGTGAGACCGTGTCGACTCGGCGCGCTGTGCCGAGCGCAACAGCGCGTTTCGGTTGGCGATCGCCGACTCGAAGCGCCTCAACTCGGCCAAGTAACCAGGGCGATGTTGGAACATGGCGCGGTCGAGCCAGCGCCGCCGCATTGCCGGCTCGCCGTGCGCCAGCTGCAGGTCGGCCGCCGAAAACACCACGGTCGCCAAGACGACTAGGGCCTCCGACTGGCGGCTGGGTGGTCGACCATCGATTCGTACACGCGCCCGGTTGCCCTCAAGCGCTACGCCGAGATCGACCCGCTGGCCGCGGCCGACGACGCGTCCACCGACCTCCGCGCGCGCCTGCTCGAAGCGCACACACTCACCCAGCCTCGCGGTGCGAAAGCTGCGCAGCCCCGACAACACGGCGATCGCCTCAAGCAGGTTGGTTTTGCCCTGCCCGTTGTCGCCCTCATAGACGTTAAAGCGCGGATGAGGAACCTCCTGCAACGACGCAATGTTGCGGAAGTTCTCGATGAGCAGGCGCTCAAGGTGCACGCTGCCTCGGTCCAGAGCGCGACGGGCGAGGGTGCCCGGCCGAGCCGGACAAACGCCGACGCGGCAGGTGGGAGCGGACCTCTCGCCCGCGGGTCAAGCGCCTGCGCCTACAGCCGCATCGGCATGACGACGAACACGGAGCCAGGCTCTTCGTCGCTGTGGACGAGGCAGGGCGAGAACTGGTCGGAGAGCTCAAGCTGCACCGACTCGGACTCGAGCACACCGAGGACGTCGAGCAGGTAGCGGGGGTTGAAGCCGACCGATACCTTGGCGCCCTGGTGATCAGGGACCTCGATCGTCTCGTGTGCGTCGCCAAATTCGACGTTGGTCATCTCGAGGCTGAGCCGGCCAGGTTCGAGATCCACCCGCAACAAGGCGTGCTTGCTCAAGCCGAGGGTCGCCACCCGTCGGATCGCCGACGCCAATTGCAGACGCGACACCGACACCGAGATGTCGCCGCGGGTCGGGATCACGCGCTGGTAGTCGGGGAACGACTCCTCGATCTGACGTACCTGGAGACGGGTCCGGTCGCTCTCAAACACGATGTTGCGGCCGAGCAGCTCGATACGCACCGACGGATCGTTGGACTCGAAGATGCGCGCCAGCTCGGCGGCGCCGCGGCGATGGACGATTGTCCGGTGCTGGCCGCCGTCATAGCCAGAGGTTGCCACCATGCGCTCCACTCGACTCAGCCGATGGCCGTCCGTGGTCACCATGCGCAGCAGGGCGGTGCCCTCGCCGTGGGGCTCGATCTCCAACAGCACACCGTTGAGCGCTGGCCGGCTATCGTCGTTGGACACCGAGATCAGCGTCCGGCGCAACATCGCGTCGATCTGAGCCTTGTCGATGACCAAGCTGCGACCGCCACTCTCCTCGACGACGTCAGGGAACTCCTCGGGGCCAAGGCCATTGAGGTGATAATAGGCCCGGCCGGACTCGACCCGTACGCGCTGGCTGCCGTCCGAGGACAACGTCACTTGGACGCCGTCAGCCAAGCCGCGCACCACGTCGTAGAACGCCTTACCGTTGATCAGCACCGCCCCAGGCTCGCTGACTTCGGCGGTGCACTCGGCGGCGAGCGTCACGTCATAGTCCGTGGCGGTAAAAATCAATTGCTGGTTTTCGGTGGCGACGACGTGCACGGCGGACAGGACGGGGGTCGACGACTTCTTATCGACGACACCCTGCGCCCGATACAGCGGCCGCTGCAACGCCAGCTTGTCGATTCGCACACGCATTGGATGCCTCCCGCGTCGCCTACGGCTCCGGATCTTCCCCGGACGCCGGTCGCACCGCTGTGACCGAGCGCCCCAGCAACGAGACGAGGCTTGTACCGCCCCGCGACCTAGAAGGGAAGAGCAGACCCACGGCCAAGCACCCGGGCGTGCGCAGTCGGCGGCACCATCAGACGCACTCCGTGGCCCCTGCGCCAACCGCTCACGACCTATCGGTGCCTCTGCTCGGTGAGTCGCGGCCGCCTCGACCTTGTCGTCAGCCGAGCCGCTGACTGGCCACGACCGAGGCTGCTGCGGCACATCGCTCGCTGCCTCGCGCACCCACCACCCTCCCCTCTGGACCTCCCGCATTGGCGACGGGTGGTCCCACCATCAGCGGGTTGACTCGCCGCAGGTGGACAGTCACAGCAGCTTGGTCCAGGTGCAATGTTCAGCGTCACTGTCTGTCGTCACCACTCTTACAGAGAGTGATGATCTAAGTAGTAGCAGCAGTAGGGGGTGTGGATGAACGCCACAATCGAAGGCATCCACCGAGAATAGAAAATGAACCTGGTCGCGTTCTCCTGGGGACGAACGACAGACTCTCGCGGCGTCGTTGCCCAGGCGTCCCAAGGCCAGTCCTCAGCCCCTGGCACACGCCCAGCGCCGTGCCCAACGCCGTGCCCAACGAAAGTCCCAGGATGTCGAGGCCTGTCCACAGGGCTGTGGACGGTGGCTGTGGACAGCACTCTCATCATAGATAGTCGTTTAGTTATAAGATGATCAATCGGGAATGGTCCGCGTGGCCCCGCCAGAGCGCGCGGGCGGCGTCCGCCATGACCCGCGCCCGCCTCCGGGGCGTGCTCGGCCCTACCCTGCAGAGGTGGGAGCGTTTGGGCCGCCCCGGCGAGCCGCGGGACGGTCATGGGCGCCGCAAGACGACAGCGTGCCATCGCGAGGTTACGTCGGCAGGCCACGGCAGCCAAGCCCACCGGCGGGAGGTCGAAGCCGCGCGGACGCGATCGCTCTGTGGCAGGGCGCGACGGGCCTGTCGTCGCAGGGGACGACGGAGGTCAGCGCATCAATGGCGCGATCTGAGCCTCGATGGCTGCGACAGCCTGCGCGACATGAGGGTCGAGCCCGAGCCAGTCCTGGACCCGCTGACATGCGTGGTGGGCCGTCGAGTGATCACGACCACCGAAAGCGCGCCCAAGCTCCGGATACGACAAGTGCAGGTGTTTGCGCGCCAGGTAGGTCGCGACCATGCGCGCCGTCGTGATGTGGCGCTGGCGCCCGCTGCCCTTCAGGTCTGGGACGCGCAGGCCGTAGTGTTCAGCTGTGGCGCGCAGGATGGCGTCCAGATCGGCGAGGCCGCCGGTAGCGCCGAGCGGTCCGAGCACGGATCGCGCCAGGTCTGGGTTGAGCCGATGCTTGCCGATGTGATGAAAAGCCTCGAGCCGATGCAGCACGCCCTCGAGATCGCGCACGTTGCCACGCACCCGCTCGGCGACCAGCCGAGCCACGTCGGTCGGCAGGTGCAGGCGGCGCTCCTCGGCCTTGCGCAGCAAAATCTCGAGCCGCATGCACTCATCTGGCATGCCGATCTCTGCCACCAGGCCCCAGACAAAGCGGTTACGCAGCCGCTCTTGAAAGGGCTCAAGCGCGGCGGGAGGCCGGTCAGCGCTCAGGACGATGCGCTTGCCGCTCTGATGCAAGATGTTGAACGTATGAAAGAACTCCTCCTGCGTCCGGTCTTTGCCCTGGAGGAACTGTACGTCGTCGACCAGCAGCACGTCGGTGTTGCGGTAGCGCTCCCGCACGGCCTCGCGCAGAGAGCCCGTCTTGCTCTGGAACGAGGCGAGCGTGTCATCGACAAACGAAGACGCCGGCGCGTAACGCACGCGCAGCGCGGGCTGCCGCTGGGCGACGAGGTTGCCGATCGCATGCAGCAGGTGCGTCTTGCCGTTGCCGACGCTGCCCTGTAGGTACAAGGGATTGAAGATCGCCTCGCGCGACTCTGCGACCGCCCGCGCGGCGCCCAGGGCGAGCTCGTTGGCGCGGCCGGTCACTAGGCGCTCAAAGCTCAGACGCTCGACCAGGCCGCTGCTCGGCGCCAGCCGTCCCTGGGCTACCGGCAGCGACGACGGTACATCGCGCGACGCCGCGAACAAGGCGAGTTGGTCCGGTTCTGGTGCCGCGTCGAGCCGCTGGCCATGCTGCGATCGTGGGCCGCTGTGGTCGGCACCCGCTGCACCGCGCGCCTCGGCGCTTTCGCCGCCTGGGCCTTGCAGCGTCATGCCGGGATCGATGACCTCGAACTCAAGCGCGGTGCTGCGGCCCGTCGCCAGCGAGAGCGCAGAGCGGATGCGCTCGCTGTGATGTGAAGCGACGTACTCAAGGAAGCGGCGGTCGGGTACCGCCAGCACGAAGGTGTCCTCGTGGTGTTGCAGCAACGCCAAAGGCTCGATCCAACAGTCAAAGACCACAGGGCTTGTGCAGCCCTGCAGCGTCTCCTTCGCCTTACTCCAGATCTCGGACACCATCGCTGCTCCACCGTCAAGGCACCGGCGGCGATCCCTAACCGAGGGACTAGAGGCCCGCAAGGGCGGCCGGGGCCCCTCGACCGTCAACCCTTGAGATGCCAAGGGGATCAAAATTCGCGGTCGCTGAGCAACCCGATCGCCGCCGCCCTCGTCAGGCACTTCCAGCAGAATGAACCGAGATCGCAGAGCAATTTTCACACCTCGCCGCACCGACTGCCGATCGTGTCGGGTCCGGGACCGCTGCAATCGCGGGAACATCGCCGCAGCCTCCGTCCAGCCCACGGCCGCGATCCGGTTGACAGCGCGGTAGGCGTATGGCTAGCTAACTGCGCCTTTCCGCGAGGGAAAGGCCGTTCTCGGGGACACAAACCCCTGAACCGACAAGTGAATATCGAGAGCTGGGCCCCGCTCTGACCCGTCCGTGTGGCGGGCGTCGTGCTTGGCTGAGCTGTTGGGCGCCTGTAGCCCAAAGAAGAGGCCGTCGTGAAGAAGGGATTGTCGACACCGAGCCGCGTCGCACGTAAGCGCACCCACGGCTTTCGCAGCCGCATGGCCACGGCCAATGGCCGCAAGGTGCTGTCCGCGCGTCGCGCTCATGGACGTTACCGCCTGGCGGTCACGACGCCAAAGAAGTAAGCGGGCTCAGCGTGGCGACCCAGGTTGCGGCCCCGCTGCCGGTTGTGCCTGAAGGTCGGTTGCGCCGAGTCGATCGGCTTGGCTCCCGCCGCGAGTTCGATCTGATCCTGCGTCGCGGCGTCCGCCGTCGCGGAGCCAGCTTGACCGTGGCGGTGCGGCTCATCGAGGCGAGCCCGCTAGGCGCTGTGCAGGTCCCGGCCTGGAGTCGAATCGGCCTCGCGGTCGCCCGCGGCGCAGGTTCGGCTCCGCAGCGCGCCCGCCTTCGCCGGCTGTTGCGCGAGGCCTTCCGGGCTCTTCGCCGAAGGTGGCCGGCGCTGGATCTCGTGGTCCAGGCCCGTGTGCCGAGCCCTGACGCCTCGCTCGCTGCTGTGGCGACTGAGCTCGACGGGTTGGTCGCCGGCGCGGTGGCGCAGGCCCTACGGCGAGACGGCGGCGGTCGCAGCGCTGACCGGCGCCGGGAGTCGCCCGCGTGTCCAGGCCCGGGCTGATCGCGCGCGGGCTCGACGCCGTCCTCGACTCCTATCAGCGCCACGTCTCGCCGCTGCTCGGTCCAGCCTGTCGATTCCACCCGACCTGCTCGCACTACGCCCGGAGAGCCCTCGCCACCGAGAGTCTGTTATGTGCGTTCGGCCTCATCGTTTGGCGGTTGTTGCGCTGCCAGCCTTACGGTGGCTCCGGAGCAGATCCCGTCCCCGCAGATCGAGCCGTAGCGCCCGCCGACGAAGGAGATTCCACTTGACCGACAACACCGACCGCAGCGCGACCGCGCCGCGCCGAGCGCCGCACGCTGTCCTAGGTGCGCTCGGGTCGAGCCGCCGACCGGCCCTCTCCGCGGCGGTGCTGACGCTCACCGTCGGGCTCGCCACGACGCTCTGTGGGGCCGCCGCCTACGCTGCACCGCCGTGTCGGCCAGGCGTCGCTGCACAGACGCTGGTCGGCAAGGGGCTCAACCTCGGGGTGTCACCATGCGGCGGCGGCGTCGAGTCGGCGCGGCTGACCGAGGCCCAGTTCTCGATGCGCGAGGCTCAGCTGCCGTCGCAGGCGCTGCCCGGCTGGGCCGCCGCGAGGTGGGCCGCTGGCCCGATGGAGTTGGTGCAGACCTGGGACGCGCGCTGGGATCCCTTCGTCGACCGCCTCCAGCTGCAGGAGTCCGGCCCGCTTGAGGCCGTGGTCACGCTCCCAGGTGCCGTCACCCCTGTCACCCGCACCTACGCCGACGTCGCCGCGCTCGCCGTCGCGCACCCGCGCTGGGCCGTCGTCGCCAGCGACGCCCGCTCGGTCACGCTGCTCTGGCCCGACCCGGCGTCGGTCCGCGCGCCTCTGCTGCTGCGCAAGCGCGTGACGATCGACCCGACCCGCCTCTACATCTTTCAGTCGCAGCTGGAGGTCTGGTGGCTGGGCGCCGCGCCGGTGCAGGCCTCGCTGGAACATGTCCTGACGACCTATCAAGATCCCGCGGACCAGGGCGGCGGCTTCTTGGAGTCGATGGCTGGTCCCCCCGATCTTGAGGGCGTCGCCATGCTGCGCGCCGAGGAGACGGTGCACATCGACGCCGCCTCTCTCGTCGAGGCCGAGGACGAAGATCGCCGCAGCGCCACACCGCCGACCTGGCTGGCGACCGAGTCCAAGTACTTCTTGCGGGCGAGCGCTCCGGTCGCCGGCTTCGAGGGCGCCACCGCCGAACTGAGGGCTCTCGGCAACGGCGTGCTCCTGGCGACGTTGCGCTCAGCGCCGACCCGCCTCGGCTCTGCCAGCGACTCTTGTGTGCCCGTCGCCGTCGCCGCCGCCCTCGGTCGCCCTGCCTGCGCCGCCGATCTGCGCCTGCTCGGCCTCGATGCCAGCGAGGGAGACGCCATCCCTGCGCCGACCCTCGACGCGGCCTTGGCCAAGACGCCAAGCGCCGAGGCGCGAGAGGCCGCTAGGCGTCTACGCAACCGGCAGGTGCTACGCTTTGGGCTTGAGCACTTCGCAGGTCCAAAGGAGATCGAGGCCCTGCGCGCCGCGGGTCATGAGCTTGAAGAAGCGATCGACTTCGGCTGGTTCGGCGCCATCGCCCGGCCCTTGCTCTTTGTCCTGCGGCTCTCGCACCAATGGTTCGGCTCCTGGCCGCTCGCGATCCTGCTCCTGACAGTCCTGGTCAAGGCCCTGCTCTGGCCAGCGATGGGCAAGAGCCAACAGAGCATGCGCAAGATGACTCAGCTCAAGCCCGAGCTCGACAAGCTGCGCGAAGACCTGACCGCTGAGGCAAAGCGGCGCGGCCTAGACGCCGCCGACCCCAATGAGGTCAACCGCGCTACCTTCGCGCTCTACCAGAAACACGGCGTCAACCCGCTCGGCGGTTGTCTGCCGATCTTGCTGCAGATGCCGGTCTACATCGCCCTGTACCGCACGATCTCGTCGTCGGTGGAGCTCTACAACCAGCCGCTCTTTGGCTGGATCCAAGACCTCACGCGTCACGACCCCTACTACGTCCTGCCGGTCCTGCTCGGTGTGCTGATGGTGGCCCAGCAGAAGCTGACCCCAATGACCACGATGGATGAAGCCCAGCGAAAGCTCATGACGTGGTTCATGCCCATCATGTTCGCCGGGCTGATGTTAAGCCTGCCGTCTGGACTGACGCTCTACATCTTGACCAACACGGTGCTGAGCATCGGCCAGAGCTGGTGGTACCAGCGCCCGGCCAAGGCGTGAGTCCGCCGATCCCGACCTCAGTCGCGCCCGAGGAGCTCCCATGAATCAGCCTCCGAGCCACAGTGACTCTCCACGTGACGACGGCGACGACGCCGAGACCGCTGACGATGGGGCGCCCCGCTCGCCCGCCGAAGCCTCAGGCGGCCCCGACGTCCACGTCCAGCGCAGCGCCGAGATCGCCCGCGAGATCTGCGCGCTGATGGGCATCGAGGTCGGTGATATCCTCGGCTCGCTCGAGGGCGATGACGTCATCGTGCGGCTTGAGGGCGTCACGACCGACCTCAGCGGCCTTGACGACCGGGCCTTCGAGTCAGTTCAGTTCCTCATCAACAAGGCGACCCAGCGCTTGGGCTCACGCCGCAGCCGCGTCAACATTCGCGTCGAGGGCGCACGGAGCCGCCGCCGCGACGACTCGGACGCCGTGGCGCAGTGGCTCTGCCAGCGGGTTCAGCAGGTCGGTCGTGTCGCCACCGTCGGGCCGCTCGAAGGCGCCGACGTGCGGTCGTGGACCTCAGCCTTGCAGCGCATTGGCTATGGCAACTTCCAGATCGTCGGCGGCGGAGATCTGCGCAAGATCGCGCTGCGGCCCGAGGGTGTCGACGCCGACGGGGTGGTCCGCCGCAACCGCAAGCGCCGCCGCCGCCGTCGCGCCTAGCCAACGCGCCTCTTCGCGGCCCGCCCGCTTTGGCGGCGACCTCGATCGCGGGTACACCCACGTGATCGCCGAATGGGCGGCTAGCTACTTCTTCATCTGAGCGTCGAGGTAGGCGGTCAACTCTTCGACCAGCTTCGACATGTCGGCGCCAAACTTCTGGTCGAGCTCGCCCCAGGCCACCAGCGCCGCCTCGCGATCGCGGTCATCGCGCGCCGACTGGAGCCGCTCGACGAGCTTTGTGGTCGCCTCCGCGTAGTCGGCCAGCACCTTCTTGAGCGTGGTGTGGATCTCGGCCAGCCGGGTCGTCTCAGGGGTCGGCTGTTCGGCCGCGAGCTTGGCCAGGCGCTTGACCTCGGGCAGCAAGCCGTCGCGAAACTTCGTGAAGATCTCTTGCGGTTCACCGACGTTGAAGAGCTCCATCCGCACGCCGTTCATCTTCGTCAGGCTCGGTTTGGCCTCTTCCAAGAACGACTTGTAGGCCCGAACCGCATCGAAATCGGGGCCGCCACAGGCTCCGATGAACGCGAGATTCAAGGCGAGTAGGGTGCGAACGACCCAGGTATGCGTCGACATCAGATCCCGCTCCAACGCCACCGGCGGGGACGCCGGACGGAGGGACTGTAGCCCGGCAATCGACAGGCGTGCAAGGTCTGGCAGGCCGGCCCCCCGACGGCATCCCCCTTCGCGACGGGGCCGGGCGTGGCCCAAGGCATGCCGCCACCAGATCGCCCAAGCTGCGCTTCGATCTGGCAGACCTCCGCCCAGGTCCAACCCCTGCCTACGGCCCGGTCCGACAGGCACGCAGGGGTGGCCGGCTCAGGGGCTGCGCGCGACGCCTGCGGCCATCGGCGCGCCTCTGGGCCCCTACACGAGAGGCCAGGCGGCCGTGCGGCGCGTCACCAATAGATGGGTTGCCCAGGCGGGGGCCCCGATCTATCCTAGACGCCCGCCACGCACCGCGTGGATCGTGTGTGACCCCTCAGTGCCCTTGATTCGGCGCAACCGGAAGGCCATAGATGTCGGAACAACGCATCGCCCAACGCTTTACGGTCCAGCAGACCCTGGAAGAGGGAAAGCTCGGCGCCCTCTACCTTGCCGCAGACGACCAAGGCGGCGACGCGCTGCTGCTGTTGCTGCCGACCGGCCGAGAGGTCCCGGACTCCGCCCTCGAGGCGATTATCGCCGACAACCGCGCCATGGCCGGCTGCGGCGACGTGCTGTTGACGACCTCCTTTGGCCGCGCAGATGGCCGGATCTGGCTCCGGAGCGAGGGCGTCTCTGGGGGCCTGCTGTCCAAACTCATCGCCGACCGTGCCAAGATCGGCCACGAAGAGGTCCTGCACCTCGCGCTGACCTTGACGCGCGCCCTGGAGGAGGCGGCGGCGCACGATGTCCGCCACCTGGACCTTGGCCCCCATCGCGTGCTGTTCGAGGGCAACGCCGCCAGTGGCACGGCCCGCGCCTTCGGCTTTGGCTGGTGGCGGCTGCTGCCTGCCTGGCAATCCGGCCAGGAAGACCCTGGCTTCTATGGCGAACCCGAGTTCATGGCCGCCGAGCTCTGCCGCGCCGAGCCGCCGTCCGCCGCCTCAGACGTCTACTCCGCCGCCCTGGTCCTATGGGCCGCCGCGGCAGGCAAGCCGCCTTTTCGGTCGCACCAGCCGCTGATGACCCTCAAGCGCCAGGCGATTGAGAAGCCCCTGCGCTTGGACTTGGTCAAGCCGACTCTGAAGGGAGTCAAGGAGTTGGCGGCCGCTTTGACCCCGGCCCTGGACAAAGCGCCCGCCGTTCGGCCGCAAGCCGCCGAGCTGCTGGCCCGCGTCGCCGAGCTCGCCGAGAGCCATGCGCCCGCCGTGCTCGGCCGAGAGTCGCCCGTCCCCGAAGGCCGTGGAGATGCGTTTGGCGTCGCCCTCGGGCTGCCAAGCGGAGATGCCGTTGGCTCCGGCAATACCCTGCAGTTCGGCAGCAGCGCGCTCGGCGAGCTGCGTGCGCGGCTCGCCGCGGACAAGGTCACTGCCGCGCGCACGGAGACGACCGACACCACCCTGCGACTGTCCGCCGCGGAGCTCTTAAGCGCGCTGTCCAAGGCGGAGCCCCCGGTTTGGGCCCAGACGACCGCCAAGGCAGCGGCCCAAGCAGCGGAGGCCAAGGCTGCAGCAGAGGCCAAAGCTGCGGCAGAGGCCAAGGCTGCGGCAGAGGCCAAGGCTGCGGCAGACGCAGCGGCAGCGGCAGCGGCTGCGGCCGACGCAGCGGCA